>Ga0224510_10000030_pt1 | contig 111696 bp, 109 predicted proteins | sample SF_May12_sed_USG_FD_170161 | JGI IMG/M metagenome (GOLD analysis project Ga0224510, IMG submission 170161) | Sediment microbial communities from San Francisco Bay, California, United States - SF_May12_sed_USGS_4_1 | ecosystem: Environmental > Aquatic > Marine > Sediment | place: USA... | reverse complement strand
CGTACCGCCGCCGGGCCGCTGACCCTGCTCAGCACGCATCCGGTGCCTCCGATAGGCGCCGAGGAATATGCAGGCCGCAACCGGCAGCTGCAGGATATCGGCATGCTGATCAACTCGTTGCCAGCGCCGCTGGTCCTGATCGGCGACCTGAACGTCAGTATGTGGTCGTTCCACTACGAGCTGCTGGCTGAGCGAACAGGATTGCGCGACGCACGCAAGGGCTTTGGCATTCTACCGAGCTGGCCGGTACAGCTGCCGTTCGCCCGAATTCCAATCGATCATTGCCTGGTCTCGCCCGGTGTCGCGGTCCTCGACATTCGTATCGGGCCTGCGATCGGCTCCGATCATCTGCCGTTGATAGCCCGGCTCAAGGTCGGCGCAAACTGACCTTGAGGATAATCGGTCCGCTCAGGTCTTCCGGCAGGCTGTTGTCGGCGCCGAACCGGTTCCAATGACTGTTCGCCACAAACAGGAAATCATCGCCCGCAATGGTACCCAGCGTAGGTTCATCGAATTCCGGCAACGTGCGGGCCAGCACGCGACTGCCGATGACTGCGGCACCATCGGCTGCCAGTTGGAACGCCACCACGCGGTGCGGCCGATTGCCGTTTTGAATCGCGATCAGCTCGTCGCCGTAGCGGTACAGACCATCGATGCCAAACAGGTTGATTGATGCGTTTGCAGTCACACGCTCGAGCGTCAGGTCGGCCAGGCGTACGCGAAACAGACCGCCGACGTAATCGGCGACAAACAGGTAGTCGCCGCTGGCGTCGAGCGCCAGGCCCTGCAGCGAGCGCAGCGGTCCGGGCGCAATGATTTGCTCCAGCCGGCCTGACGACAGGCGGTATCGATACAGCTCACCGCGCAGGCTCTCGCTCAGGTAAATCGTGTCGTCGTCGGCGAAAACCAGGTCCCCCAGGACCCTGCCCTCGTTGTCCGGCGGCAAGATCGCCATTGCCGTGACGGCGCGCGAGACCAGGTCGAGGCGGAACAGGCCGGTGGATCCGAGCGAGGTGTCACCTGCCGCGGCGTACTGCGCGAGCGCAGCACTGGTAAACCAGACCGCGTTGTCCGGTCCGGCGCGCATGCCGAGTACACTCCAGTGGCCGGTTTTCCTTCCGCTGCTCAAAAGCTCGACACTCGTGCCGATGCGCACGATCTCGCCATGACGAACGCTGCCCAGCAGCAATTGCCCGTCGATCAGCACGATACCTTCGGGTACGAAATCCCTGCGCTCATATGTATAAGCAACCGTCGCCGTGCCGAGTGGCTTCTGCAGCTCCGCCACGGCCGCGGCGTAAGCAGGCCAGCCCTCATGCTGTTGCAAGCTCGCAAACTCCTCGAGATCAGCAACGTTGTAGTCGACACCACTGGCAACCAGGGACGCAAATATACCGAGTGCGCCGGCGCTGTCGCCGGCCAGGGACTTCGCCAGCGCCAGGTTGAACAATGCGCCCGGATAGCGTGGCCGCGCCTTTAGCGCAAGCTCGGCGGCCGCCTGCATGGCCACAAAATCCTCTGCCTCGTAGGCCGCGATCAATTCCGCACGTGCGTCCGAATACGCGTCCGCGTTTGCCACGTTGACGCAGACGCCACCGAGCAGCATTAAAACGATAGTTGGATAGTGCAATATCGGATATCGCATTGAAGTTGACTGTCAGCGGCAAAAAGACCCAAATAGACTCTGCTGAGAGCATACATATCCGCCAGGAAGATAGGAACGAACCATGGAAAACAGGCTGGAAAAATCACGGCTCAAGCCGTGGCAGGAAATAAGCGACTTGTTGCATACGCGTGTCCCGGTCCAGCAAATAGAGGCCGTGCTGCAGGAACTGAATCCGGCGGAACTTTTGCATACCGTGTTCTCATTGAGTCCCGACGATCAGCGTGCGCTGTTGTCGATTCTGCCAACTTCACTGTCCACGTCGCTGATCGAAGATCTTCCGGATGCGCACGTTGCTGACCTGATCGAAGACATGCCGCCGGAAGCAGCGGCTGACATTGTCGAGGCCCTGTCCAGTGACCATCGCGCGGACGTCCTCGGCGAACTTGACGATGAGGATGCCGCAGCGATAATTGCCGAACTCGGTGACGAGCATGCGAGCGAGGCGCGTGAGCTGATCGCCTACAAACCGGACCAGGCGGGCGGCCTGATGATGACCGAGTTTGCCGCGTATCCGATGGCCAGCACGGTGCGCTCCGTGGTCGAAGACCTGACCAGCGGCGAGCGCGAGTATTCGCTGCTGACCGTGCATTACATCTATGTGGTCGTAAAACGACGCAAACTCAAGGGCGTCATTCGAATCCGTGACCTGGTATTCGCCGATCCCGATAAGAAAATCGGTGAATTGGCCCGGCCGGCGCTGACAGTAGCGCCCGATGCCACACTCGACGACCTGGAATATTTTTTCGATGAGCACGACATTGCTGCAGTGCCCGTCGTTGGGCCACAAAACCAGCTGCTCGGCATCGTACGTCGCCGCTCGTTGCTCGAAGCTCTCGCAGAAAGAGCCGAGTCCGATCACCTGAAGGCTGCCGGTATTATCGGCGGCGATGAGCTGCGCAGCATGCCGACGCTGCTGCGCTCAAAGCGGCGCTTGTCATGGCTTACGATCAACATTGGCCTGAACATCATCGCTGCCAGCGTCATCGCTGCCTACGAAGACACCCTCACCGCGGTCATTGCACTTGCCGTATTCCTGCCGATCGTTTCCGACATGAGCGGTTGTTCCGGCAACCAGGCTGTTGCAGTCAGCATGCGGGAATTAACGCTCGGCGCTGCGACACCAAAAGATGTTTTTCGAGTGCTGCGCAAGGAAGCGACCGTGGGCATAATCAACGGCATCGCGCTGGGTATATTGCTCGGCTTGGTGGCGTGGGCCTGGAAAGGCAATCCGACGCTCGGCTTCGTCGCCGGCGGCGCACTGGCCGCCAATACCCTGATCGCCGTTTGCATTGGCGGAACCGTGCCGCTGATGCTGCGCAAGTACAAATTTGACCCCGCGGTCGCATCCGGACCCTTGCTTACAACGGTGACCGACGTGTGCGGTTTCTTCTTGCTGTTGAGCCTCGCGAGCCTGGTGCTGCCAGCACTGTCCGCACAATGAGCCAGCAGAACCAGCCACTGCTGACGCTCGGATGGCGAGAATGGGTACAGTTGCCCGAACTCGGGCTGCGCAATATCAAGGCAAAGGTCGATACTGGCGCACGCAGTTCGGCATTGCACGCATTCGAGGTGGAGACGTTCGATAACAACGGCGTAAGCTGCGTGCAATTCAAAATTCATCCGAACCAGCGCGATTCTGATTCGGTTGTTGTCTGCACGGCCGTCCTGATCGACGAACGTCTGGTGCGGGACTCCGGGGGCCACCGGGAGAAGCGCTGGGTAATCGCAACGCCGGTGCGCCTTGGCAGACATGCCTGGACGGTCGAATGCACACTCACCGCCAGGGACGACATGCTTTTTCGCATGCTGTTGGGTCGTACCGCAATAAAAAATCGCGCTGTGGTCGACCCGTCGCGTTCGTACCTGGTCGGCAAGCGACTAAAGAAAAAAAATGTCTGAGTCCTTTGCAAGAAATTCCTCGATAACCATCGGCGATACGACGGTAGCCCCCGGCGAGCGCGCCGCCATCAGCTTGCCCATCGCGGACCTGTATACCGGCAGCTCCGTGTCGATGCCAGTAAAAGTCATCTGTGGACGCCGAGCCGGACCTGTTCTGTTTGTTTCGGCCGCCATTCATGGTGACGAATTAAACGGCGTTGAAATAATCCGCAGGTTGTTGAAACGCAAGATACTGAAGGGTCTCCAGGGCACACTGATCGCAGTACCGGTAGTAAACGTGCATGGATTCCTGGACCAGTCCCGATACCTGCCCGATCGGCGCGACCTGAATCGTTCCTTCCCGGGCAGTGCCAGGGGTTCGATCGCAGCGCGGCTTGCGAATACGTTTATCAAACAGATCGTCTCGCAAGCCGATTGCGGCATTGACCTGCATACAGGCGCCATCAATCGCTTCAACCTGCCACAGATTCGCGCCAATATTGATGACGCAAAGACGCTTGCCCTGGCAAAGGCATTCGGCGCCCCGGTTATTCTGAACTCCGACATTCGCGATGGATCGTTGCGCGCCTGCGCATCTGAGCGCGGCTTCCCGATGTTAATTTACGAGGCCGGCGAAGCATTGCGATTCGACGACCTGAGCATCCGCGCCGGGATCAGCGGCATTCTGAAAGTCATGCGCTTTCTCGGCATGCTGCCGCAAAGCAAGACCGAGACAGTCATTGCGCCAGTCATCGCCGAATCCACCAGCTGGGTGCGGGCACCGGCCAGTGGCATCGTCAATCAGCGCGCGCAACTTGGCGCCCGGGTTGTCGAGGGACAGCGTATTGCGATCGTAGGCGATCCCCAGGGTGACCACGAAGAACCTGTGATTGCACCCTGCGACGGTATCGTCATCGCTCGCAGCAACCTGCCGCTGGCCCATGAGGGCGATGCTTTGTTTCATATCGCCGCGTTCAAGGGCGTGGCACATGTAGAAGACAAACTGGAACAATTTGCAGCCACACATGCGCCTTGAACGAAGAGGGATAACATGAAAATCGGAATTTTGTCGACCAACAGAAATCTCTACTCGACCAAGCGTCTCGTCGAAGCCGGTGAACAACGCGGCCACGATATGCTGGTCATAAACCACAAGCGCTGCTACATGAACATCGTCAGCAGTAGTCCGAGCGTGCACTACAATGGCCACGCGATCTGGGGTGTGAATGCCATCATTCCGCGCATCGGCGCGTCAGTTTCATTCTACGGCGCCGCGGTGGTGCGGCAATTCGAAGTCATGGGTGTCTATTCGGTTAACGAATCCGTTGCGATCACACGCTCGCGCGACAAGCTGCGCGCGGCGCAATTGCTGTCGCGCAAGGGAATCGGACTGCCCAGGACCGGTTTCGCCAATTCACCGGGAGATACGGACGACCTGCTCGACCTGGTCGGCGGTGCCCCGGTCGTTATCAAGTTGCTGGAGGGCACGCAGGGAGTTGGTGTGGTGCTCGCCGAGACCAAGAAAGCGGCAGAAAGTGTAATCGAGGCGTTTCGCGGCCTGAAAGCGAACTTCATGGTACAGGAATTCATCAAGGAAGCTGGCGGCGCCGACATTCGCTGCTTCGTCGTCGGCGACAAGGTTGTCGCATCCATGATTCGTCAAGGCAGGGAAGGCGAGTTTCGATCCAACCTGCATCGCGGCGGCACGGCCAAAGTAGTCAAGATTAGCAAGGAAGAACGCAGCACCGCAGTGCGCTCCGCGCAGGCGATGGGCCTGAACGTCGCGGGTGTGGACTTATTGCGATCCGCGCGCGGGCCGGTCGTGATGGAGGTCAATTCGAGCCCAGGACTCGAAGGAATCGAGACCGCGACTCAGATCGATGTTGCCAGCATTATCATCGAGTTCATCGAGAAAAACGCGCGCCATGGTCGTACAAAAACACGTGGTAGCGGCTAAACAAAAGGGGCGCTGCATCAGCGCCCCTTTTTTCGATCAGTGATCCAATCCCACTCCGGAATACTTGTCGAATTCATCGTCATCGTAATCGTTGAAATCGTCGTCATCGTAGTCAAAGTCGTCGAAATCATCGTCAGGGTCGACGGCATGGCGAGCAACATGTTTTTTGCCACCCGCACGACGTTCGGCTCGCTTCTGTGCGCGCATTGCCTTGCCTACCGCAGCATTGTCGGCGAAATCGAAGTCATCCATGTCATCAAAGTCCTCATATAACGGACGCATTTTAAAATCTCCTCTATTACAGGGTCGTACAGAAAAACCCTGGGCACACCAAAGTCGACGATGAATACGCCAGTCGCGGTTTGCTCAAGGTGGTGGAATCGATAAGACACGGCATCGCATCACCGGTGTCCCTTGCGGCGTGAAAGCCCTGCTGTTCAACAGCGTTTTCCATTTGTGGAATTCATCAAAAAGGGCGGCCCTTCGGCGCAGTATCTGCTATTTTAGTTTGGTGTCAAGTAATTTCATATCAAAGTATGACGCCGTAGACGACATATTGCAGCAATGGTCGGAAGAGCGGCCGGAGCTGGATACGGCGCCGCTCGGAGTCGTAATTCGGGTCATGGCGCTGTATCGCTCGTTCTACCGCGATGCCAACAGGGCGCTGCAGCCGCTTGCGCTCGAGCTTTGGGAATATGACGTATTGTCGGCGCTGCGCCGGCAGGGCCGCCCGTTTGCGCTCGCGGCCACCCGCCTCGCCCGTGCCACCGATCTCAGCGGTGGCGCCATGACCAACCGCATTAATCGGCTCGAAAGGCGCGGCCTGGTTCGGCGGCGACCTGACAAGGAAGATCGCCGTGGGGTCATCGTCATTCTGAGCGCCAAAGGTCGCCGGGTGATTGATGAGGCAATTCGTTTTCGGCTCGATGCCGCCCGCGAAAGCGTTTGCGGCCTGACAGCGAACGAACAGGAGCAGCTGGCCGGACTATTGCGGCGCATAATGCGCCTGGCCTAAAGCCATCTGCGCCATTTGAAGAACAGTACCAGGCCGATGCCGAGACCGATCATCACGATCGTGGCAACTACAAAGCCGTAGGAATTCGTCGTGCCGGGCAGGCCCGCGACATTCATGCCGAGCAAACCGGTTACAAATGTGAGTGGCAAAAAGATCGCGGCTACCACCGACAACAGGTACATGCGCGTGTTCTGCTCCTGTGCTACGCGGTTGCTAAGCTCTTCCTGGGCGACCAGCGCATTCTCACGAGCCAGGTCCAGGTCTTCAATGTTGCGCGAAACGTGATCACCCTCATCCCGAATCGCGATCAGTTCGCGCTCGGTCAAGATGCTCGTAGTAGACCTCGCGAGGCGATCCAGTGCTTCTCGCTGCGGCGCCAGGTGCCGTCGGATGGCTGCCGCCTGCCGCCGGGCAATGCTTAGCTGTTTACGGACGTCAGCAATCTCACCGGCACCGATTTGCTCATCCAGATTCTCAATTAACTCTTCAATATTTTCCACGGCCGCTTCGATCCGGGTGGCAAGGAAACGAGTCAGGCTCGCGACAAAATCGCCGACTGACTTTGGCCCCGTGCCGTCGAGCAACGCCTGCCGCAGGTCTCGCACGGACAACAGCTTGCGCCGATGCGAGGAAAAAATTCTGTGTGAATCGAGCACCACTCGCACCGCAACCATGTCGTCCGGTTCCGCACCCGGATTCATATTGATGCCGCGCATGATGAGTGCAAGACTGTCCGGCGTAGCAACAGAACGCGGTCGTGTTTCGCCGGCCAGCAATATTCCAAGCATGTCTGCCTTAAGTCCGGCGTGATCGGTCAGCCATGCACGTCCCTGCTTTTGCCCCTGGTCAATGTCAACCCACAGGATGCCGTCCGCTGCCGTCCAGTTTCTCACTTCGTCTTCGCTGAGTTCGCGTGCGCCGCCATTGCCATCGAACAACAATGCGAATTCAAAACTATGCGCGCCCGATGTCATTTGAGAGCCGGCATCTGAATTGGCGCGACGCTGTTCAGGTGAACGTCGAGCTGTGGAAATGCGATGACGATGCCGTGTTCGCTGAATAGCTCGTCAATACGAAATCGAATATTGCTGCGAATCTGCCGCAGCTCCCGTTCGCCGCCGACCTCGGACCAGAGATAGGCTTCGAACAGGATCGCGCTGTCACCGAAGTCGTCACAAACGACAATCGGCGGTGGGTCCGGTATTACGTCCGGCTGCTCCCGGACGGCCTGTTCGATAAGTTCCGCCACGCGCCGCAGCGGCGAGCCATACGCCACACCCACTTTCAGCACGGTGCGAATGCGGTCGTCGACCAGAGTCCAGTTGACGACCGTACGTTCTAGCATCTGGCTGTTCGGAATCAACAAATGCACGCCGTCAACGCGCCGAATGCGGGTCGAACGGTTACCGATATTTTCAACGACGCCCTGGTAGCTGTCGATTTCGACAAAATCATTCACGCGCACAGGCCGCTCCACGAGAAGAATCCAGCCGCTGATAAAGTTATTGACGATATTCTGCGCACCAAATCCGACGCCGATTGCAACGGCACCAGAAATGAACGCGAACGCGCCAAGCGGGACATGCAGCAGGCTCAGGGCGGTCATTACTACAGCGGTAAGCAGGCCATAGTAAACAAAGCGTTGCATCAGCAACGCGGCATCTGGCCGAATCTCCGTTTGGGCCAGGCGGCGTCGGATCAGTCGTTCGATGACCTTGCTCAGGACATAGCCTCCAAGCAGAACCAGGGCAACGAGAAATAACTGGCTGACCCGAACAGAAACGCCGTCACCAAAAGTGAACACCGGCAGGGTCCAGATAGTCTTAAGTGCTTCCATTTTCGCGAACTGTCACAATTGCAATCACCTCGACCACTTTACACTCAGCCTGTATGAAGTCACAGCCGAATCTATGCGCTCCGGTTCCGCCGTATGTACGGGCCGGCGTCGCATTGGCATTTTGCTTGCTGGCCGTATGCGCAGCGCGCGCGGACGTAGAAATTCGCGGCCTCGACGATGCGCTTGCGGCGAATGTGCGTGCTCTCCTGCCGATGACGGCCAGCAGCTGCGATTCGGCGCGGTGGCGAATTGAACGCCTGTTTCGCGATGCAGACCAGAAAATCGGCGAGGCGTTGCAGGCGCTCGGCTACTACGAGCCGGCAATAGAGAAGACGCTTGCCTGGGACGAAGACTGTTGGCACGCCAGCTTCGAGATCGTGGCTGGCGCGCCGACGCTCATACGCTCCAGCAAGATCGAAGTACTCGGCCCAGGCGCTGCCGACCCGACACTGCTGCCGGGGGTCACGCAGCCACCACCAGCGGTTGGCAAGGTGCTGAATCACGGTGCCTATGACAACTATAAATCAGGCCTGTTGCAGAGGGCGATCAATGCCGGCTACTTTGATGCGGAATACGTACGCAGCCAGGTGACCGTCGATCGCAGCGCGCGCGCCGCGGATGTTGAACTACAGTTGCAGAGTGGCAGCAAGTACGTGTTCGGCACGGTCTCGTTTACCGAAAACATTCTGCGCGAGCGCCTGCTTCAGGGTTACACCAATATTCGACCGGGTGAACCCTACACCCCGCGGTTGATCAGCGAACTCTACGAAGCGCTGAACGGCAGCGGCTATTTCGAAACGGTCTCCATCTCAACCGAGCCTCTCGACACAGCCGCGAAGGTGGTGCCTGTGAATGTGGACCTGGCACCTGTAAAGCGCCGCCTGTATTCGGTGGGCGGCGGATTTACGACTGACACAGGCCTGCATGGGCGGCTTGGCTATACCGATCGCCGCATCAACGACAAAGGCCACCAGATGGAGAGCAAACTTTTCGTCTCGCCGGTGCAGTCGCAATTGGACGGTACTTATCGTTGGCCAAGATCGAATCCACGTCGCGAGTGGTTAAGCATTATTGCCGGCGCACAGCATGAAGACACCGAGACCAGCAGCAGTGACACCCTCAAGTTAGGCATTCTGCGATCCAGAAATCTGGGCGATGCCTGGCTCGAGACCCGCTATCTGAATTTCGAATACGACAGGTACGAGGTTGCCGACCAGAAAACGACCAGCCAACTGATCATCTTCGGCAATAACTGGGAAAAGGAAAAGGGACGCACCTTGAGTCGCTCGCCGGGTGGCTATCGCCTGAATTTCGACGTCCGTGGTGCAAGCGACTCGCTCGGGTCCGATACCAGCTTTCTGCAACTGCAGGCAAAAGCGCGCTGGATCCATGGCCTTGGCCAAAAAACGAGAATTCTGACCCGCACTACCGGCGCTACTACGCTCAAGGATGAGCTCACTGAATTACCGCCGTCGGTGCGCTACTTCGCGGGTGGCGATCGAAGCATACGCGGCTACGACTATGAATCCCTCGGTCCCGTGGACAGCAACGGTGAGGTCACCGGCGGCAGCAACCTGGTTGAGGCGAGCATCGAGTTTGACTACCTGTTCCGGGACAAGTGGGCAGTTGCTGTGTTTGCCGATACTGGTAGCGCCTTCAATGGCACCGACATCGAATTGAGTACCGGCGTGGGCATTGGCCTGCGCTGGTATTCGCCGGTTGGGCCGATTCGCTTCGATGTCGCTCATCCGCTCGACGCTCCGGACCAGGACTTTCGAGTGCACATCAGCCTCGGACCCGATTTCTGATGCGGCGGTTGTGGCAATGGTGCTTGCGCAGCACCATGGCGCTGGTCGTGCTGGCTGTTTTGCTGGCGGTGACCGTCGCCACGATTTTGAACACGGAGCGCGGCACTCACTGGGCACTGCAACGAGTCGACGCAGTGCTCCCTGGCGAGCTCGTCATCGCAGGCCTGGCTGGTACCGCCTGGGAAGGCCTGCAGTTTTCATCCTTGCAGTACCGCGACGCGGATCGCGAAATCCTGGCCAGTGACGCGGTCATTCGTGTCGACTGGAGCGGCGTCGTTGCCGGTCAATTGGCGCTCAGCGAATTGCGGGCTGCGACACTAAAGATCCGGAGCTACAGCGAGGCAGCACCCGATCAGGCGGGACTGACACTCTCAATGAAACCACTGCCGATCGTTATCGCGGTCGCAAACGGCGAGATCGGCGAATTGATTTTCACCGGCAGCGGCGAGCCAAAGCAGATTGAAAACATTTCGCTCCACACCACAACCGTTCGCGGCAACCGCATTGCAGCCAGGGCGATCGCTGTTTCTCTGAGCGGTGTCGATATCGCCGCGCAGGACGTCCGGATGACACTGGCCGGCGACGTACCTTTGTCTGCGCAGGTTGCCTGGGGGCTCGCGGACCAGGGTTGGTCTGGTCAGGGTCAGGTGCAAGGATCGCTCGCACTGCTGAATGTCGAACAATCGGTGGCTGGACCATACCCGTTTGCGCTGGCTGGCACGGTACAGATCCTGAACCAGCCGGAGCCGGTATTTGCGGCTGCAGTCAATTGGCAGGACTGGGTTTTACAGGACTATGGCCTGCCAAACGGCAGCGCAGAGTTCCGCGGCACCCGCAACGATTACAAGGTCGACTATTCGGGCACGGTTATTACCGCTGACAAGCTGGAAATGCAATTCGCCGGATCCGGCAGCGGTGACCTGCAGCAGCTCGACGAATTCGCCGTAGAGCTGCGCACCGCATTCGCCGCCGCCGAGTTCAGCGGCAGCGTGTCCTGGCTGCCGAATATTGCCGCCCGGGCAGAGTTCGAGCTAAGCGGCCTGCTTGAGGGTGCGCCAATTACGGGACGAGGCTCGACCGAACTCGCGCCGCAGTTCATCAGCTGCACCCGCTGCGAACTGGCGGTCGGCAGCAACAAGCTGCGCTTCGATGGCCAGCTAAGAGCCGGCGAACTCAACTGGTCCGTGTCTGTCGATGCGAACGATTTGCACGCCTTGCGGCCTGATATCGGCGGACTGGTACGCGGCGACGCGCGCCTGCGTGGTTCGCTTGAGCAGCCGCGCATCAGCGGCGAAGTGCAGGCGGAGCAGCTCGCGTTCGGCAGCTGGCGTGCACAAAGCATTGCGGTCGAGCTCCGGGACTCGACGCTGGTTGCGGCGCATGTTCGCGCGCGCGTCGTTGCACTGCAAAACGGTGATGCCAATTACGGCAGCTTTGAAATCGAGGGTCGGGGCGCGCCGGACGATGTGCAGCTGGAGCTTGATTGGCAGGTCCGCGGCCTGCGCATCGACGCTGCCGGTGCGCTGCGGCGGGATGGATCAACCCGGGTCGGGCGTATCGAGCGCGCGACAATCAATGAGCCAGGCACAGGCGACTGGAAACTGCAGGAAGCTTTTGCATTTCGTATTACCGACGCCGGCTTTACAGTCGATCGACACCGGTGGTCGGGCGACAGTGGTCAACTGCAACTCGTGCGGCTCGAGGTTGCGGACGATGAGATCGGCATCGTGGCGGACATTGAGCGCATACCGCTTAGCCTCGCGGACAGTTTTTTGCCGGCCGATTTCCGACTGCTGGGAGATGCCTCCGCCAGCATCGACGTCGCGCGGCGCGCCGGTACCTGGTCCGGCACGCTGCAGTGGCAACAGCAGGACAGCGTGCTGCGCGTGATTGAAGGGCGCGACCAGAGCACGGATGTCCGCGTGCCGCGGGCCGAACTGCGCGCGAATTTCCTGGACGGTGGCGTGGTTGCGCGCGCGTCGTTATCGATTGAGCCTCGCGTAAGCGCTGAACTCGATCTGCAATTATCCGCACTGAATACTGCTGCGAACATGCAGGGCGAGCTGCGACTTACGGGCGATGACTGGAGCTGGATCACCGCAGTAATCCCAAATACTGACGGCTTTGCGGGCTCTATCGCAGCATCGCTGAGTGCCAGTGGTCCGGTACTTGCGCCGCAACTGAGCGGTGACCTGGCGTGGCGCAACGGTCGCCTGGTGCTGCCCGCGCTGAACGTACCGCTGGAAAACATTGACCTCGTCATATCCGGAGCACCGCAGGGAACGGCAACTCTCGCCGGCTCCGCCAAAGCGGGCGACGGTACCCTGGCCATCACGGGCCGGATCGACAGGCTGATGCAAGCCAGCCGGTCGCTCCAGCTCGAGCTGACTGGCAAGGCTGCCGAAATGGTCAACTGGCCCGAGTATCACGTCTGGGGTTCGCCGCAGTTGACGATCGTCGGCAACGCGCAGGGCTGGCAACTCAGTGGCAACCTGGTCGTGCCGCGCGCCGCAATCCAGGTCCGCGAAATCCCGGTCGAAGCCACCACCGTGTCGGCCGATATTGTAGTACTCGGTGCAGAAGAGATTCGTGTTGAGCCCACCCGCATCGCCGGTGAAGTCCGCCTCACGCTTGGCAATGAGGTGCGGATCAAGGCCCTGGGACTGGACACCGGGCTCTCGGGCGAGCTGCTGCTGCGTTTCCGGCACGACCGGCCGATGAGCGCCGAAGGCCGCATCACGCTCGACAATGGCAGTCTCGAGGCGCAAGGCCAAAAGCTTACCATTCAGAAAGGTGAGCTTGTTTTCACCGGCCCGCTCGATAATCCGATCCTCGACGTGCGTGCCGTGCGCGTCATTGAGACATTCGACAGCACTGTAACCGCAGGCATTCGTCTGAGTGGACGCGCGCAGGATCTGAGCACCACCATTTTTTCGGAACCGGCGATGAATGAGGTGGATGCCCTGTCCTACCTCGTCATTGGCCGACCACTCAGCGAGGCAACCGAGTCCGAGGGTGGCGACCTGTCGGGAGCCGCCGTATCAATGGGGTTGCGACAGGCAACGCGGCTCACCGATCAGATCGGCCAATCGCTCGGCCTCGATCAACTTTCCCTGAGCGGCGATGGTGGCGATTCAACGATGTTGATTGCCGGTACGAGAATAGGTTCGCGCCTGTACGCGCGTTATGCCTATGGAATATTCAGCCGGCTTGGCACGCTGCTGTTGCGTTACAAACTGTCAGAACGCGTGGTACTGGAGGCCGGCGCGGGCGAGGCCCAGTCAATCGACATCCTGTATTCGGTCGAAAGGTAATACGGCCGCATCACGCGACTTCCGCCGCATCCGGCTCAAAGCCAAGGTTGGGCATCAGCCAGCGTTCCGCCTCGGTCCGACTCATGTTTTTGCGTTCAGCATAGGACTCCAGCTGGTCGCGGTCGATCTTGCCGACCGCGAAGTAGCGCGCATCCGGATGCGAGAAATAGAAACCGCTAACGGCAGCGGTCGGAAACATGGCGAACGATTCCGTCAGTTCCAGGCCGATATTCGCCTCGACCTTGAGCAACTCCCAGAGCTTGGCTTTCTCGGTATGATCCGGGCAGGCCGGGTAACCCGGCGCCGGGCGAATGCCGACATAGGCCTCACGAATCAGCTCACCGTTCGACAGACTTTCGCTCGGCGCATAGCCCCAGTATTCCCGCCGCACCTGTTCGTGCAGGTACTCGGCGCATGCTTCGGCAAGTCTGTCAGCCAGTGCCTTGAGAACAATTGCGCTGTAATCATCGTGCTGCGCCTCAAAGCGCGCCACATGTTCTTCAATGCCAAATCCCGCCGAGACCGCGAAGGCGCCGATGTAATCGGCCTTGCCGCTGCCTGCCGGGGCAACAAAATCGGCGAGGCAATTCTGCGCCTGGCCGGGCGGCTTGGCACGTTGCTGTCGCAGGTGACAAAGACGCATGCTGACCCGGGCCCGCTTTTCATCCGCATATACGAGTACGTCATCGCAATCCGCAGAATTGGCCGGGAAAAAGCCGAACACTGCCCGGGCCTGCAACCACTTTTCCTCGATCAGGCGCTCGAGCATCGCGGTCGCGTCAGCGTATAACGATCGCGCCGCATCGCCATAGGTTGCGTCACTCAGGATGTCCGGAAACTTGCCATGAAACTCCCAGGCATTGAAAAATGGCATCCAGTCGATATACCTGCTTAGCTCTTCGAGATTGATTTCCTGCAGGACACGCAGGCCCAGGAATCCCGGCAATGGCGGTACATAGCTGTCCCAGTCGCAGCGGTGCCGGCGCTCGCGCGCATCGACAATCGACAACTGCGGGCTGAGTCGCGTCTTTTGCGAATGCTGTTCACGACGTCGTCTATTGTCGCTGCGCGCCTTTTCGACCAGCTGCTTGCACGTATCCGGTTCGACCAGGGCCTGGGCAACACCGACGGAACGCGAGGCATCCTTGACATAGATCACTGGCCCGGAGTATTTCGGTTCAATTTTGACCGCAGTATGCGCCGGTGACGTGGTCGCGCCGCCGATCAACAGCGGCAACTCAAATCCCTGGCGCTGCATCTCGCCGGCAACGTGCACCATTTCATCGAGCGACGGCGTAATCAGGCCGGACAGGCCAATCATTTGTGCGTTCTCGCGCCGGGCCGTCTCCAGGATCTTTTCGCAGGGCACCATCACGCCCAGGTCAATGACCTCAAAATTGTTGCACTGCAGTACCACACCGACGATGTTCTTGCCAATGTCGTGCACATCGCCTTTGACGGTCGCCATGACAATCTTGCCATTCGACTTCACCGCACCGTCCTGCTGCTCCTCGATAAACGGAACCAGGTGGCCAACCGCCTTCTTCATGACGCGCGCTGACTTGACGACCTGCGGCAGGAACATCTTGCCGGCGCCAAACAGGTCCCCGACCACGTTCATCCCAGCCATGAGCGGGCCCTCAATAACGTCCAGCGGCCGCTCTGCGCCTAACCGCGCTTCTTCGGCATCCGCGACCACATACTCGTCAATGCCGTTGACCAGGGCATATTCCAGTCGTTTTTCGACCGGCTCCTTGCGCCAGCCAAGATCCTGCGCACGCGCCTGTGCGCCCGACGCCTGGCCGCGGAATCGCTCGGCCACCTCGAGCAACCTCTCGGTGGCATCGGCACGCCGGCACAGCACGACATCCTCCACCGCGTCACGCAAGTCGCGCGGCAAATCCTCGTAGATCGCCAGCTGCCCGGCGTTGACAATACCCATGTCCATGCCGGCGCGAATGGCGTGATACAGGAACACCGAATGAATCGCTTCGCGGACCACGTTATTGCCACGAAACGAAAAAGACACATTACTGACGCCACCACTGACCAGCACGCCAGGTATCTCCGCCTTGATGCGCCGCGTCGCCTCTATAAAATCGAGACCGTAGCGCGCGTGCTCCTCAATGCCGGTCGCCACAGCAAAAATATTCGGGTCAAAGATGATGTCGGTCGGGTCGAAACCAACCACCTCGGTCAGGATCCCGTAGCAGCGTTTGCAGATATCGACTTTACGCTCGACCGTATCGGCCTGACCTTGTTCATCAAATGCCATGACGATAACGGCGGCACCGTAGGCACGCACAAGTTCCGCCTGGCGGATAAACGATTCTTCGCCTTCCTTAAGACTGATTGAATTGACGATCGCCTTGCCCTGCACGCATTTCAGGCCTGCCTCGATCACCGACCATTTCGACGAATCAATCATGATCGGCAGGCGTGCGACGTCGGGCTCCGACGCGATCAGGTGCAGGAATGTCTGCATCGCCCGCTCGGAGTCGAGCATGCCCTCGTCCATATTCACATCGATGATCTGCGCGCCGTCGGCGACTTGGTCTCTGGCTATCTGCACCGCGGCGGCATAGTCGTCCGCCTCAATCAGTTTTCTGAACACCGCCGAGCCGGTGACGTTGCAACGTTCACCAACGTTGACGAACAAATCGTCGGGGCCGATGTTCAGTGGCTCGAGTCCCGACACGCGACACCGCTTTGGCGGCGTTGCCAGCACTCGTGGCGCGATATTTTTAATAGCCTCACGCAACGCCCGGATATGTTCAGGCCGCGTACCGCAGCAACCGCCAACCATATTGACGAAACCGCTCTCGGCAAATTCTGCAATGACCGCCGCCATTTGTTCGGGAGTTTCATCGTACTCACCGAATTCATTCGGCAATCCGGCGTTCGGGTGAGCGGAGACGCCGGTTGTGACGATACGCGCAAGTTCGCTCACATATGGCCGTAACTCGCTTGCGCCCAGGGCACAATTGAATCCGACCATGAAGGGATCAGCATGGCTTACCGAGTTCCAGAAGGCCTCGCCGGTCTGCCCCGACAAGGTCCGCCCGGAGGCGTCCGTGATCGTGCCCGAGATCATCACCGGCAATGAAACCCCGGCGCTTCTGAAGCTCCGTTTGATGGCGTAGATGGCAGCCTTGGCGTTCAGCGTATCGAAGATTGTTTCCACCATCAGGAAATCGACGCCGCCTTCGATGAGCGCGGCCGCGGCCTGTTCATAGGTATGCACGAGGTCGTCAAAATAGATATTGCGGAAACCCGGGTCGTTGACGTCGGGCGAAATCGAGGCTGTGCGATTGGTCGGTCCGAGCACTCCCGCGACGAAACGTGGCGCCCTGACTTTTGCTGCATGCTCGTCCGCACATTCGCGCGCCAGCCGTGCGGCGGCCAGGTTTAACTCCGGCACCAACGCTTGCATACCATAGTCGCCCATCGACGGCGCATTGGAGTTAAATGTATTGGTCTCAAGGATATCAGCGCCTGCCGCGAGAAACTGGCGATGAATGTCGCGAATGACTTCAGGCCGAGTCAGCGTAAGCAGATCATTGTTGCCCCGCAGGTCAGTCGCCCAATCTGCAAAACGTTCACCACGGTAGTGGTCTTCATGCAATGCAAAGCTCTGAATCATGGTGCCCATGGCACCGTCCAGCAACAGGATGCGCTCAGCCAGCGCATCGAACATCGAAGCAATTCGTTTTTGGCGATCAGCTGGCATCAGTTCAAGCCGCCACCTGCGCCTTGCGTACGCCAAGCGCGTGGCAAATTGCATAAGTCAATTCGGATCGGTTCAGGGTGTAGAAATGAAACTCCTGCAAACCTTCGCGCTGTAGTTTGTGGACCTGATCGATCGCCACGCTTGCCGCAATCATTTGTCGCGTCTCAGCGTCGTCGTCCAGGCCGCCGAAGCGCTGCCGCAGCCAGTCCGGCACGCTTGCGCCGCAACGTGCCGCAAAGCGCTCGAGCTGCGGGAACCGCGTGATAGGCAAAATGCCCGGCACAATTGTGGACTCGATGCCCGCAGCAGCGGCCAGGTCACGAAAGCGCAGGAACACGTCGACGTCAAAGAAAAACTGCGTGATCGCACGTGACGCCCCGGCGTCGAGTTTGCGACGCAGGTTGTCCAGGTCAAACCCGGGGTTCGGCGCGTCCGGGTGCACTTCGGGATAGGCCGCGACTGAAATATCGAAGTCTGCGACGCGCTTCAGGCCGGCGACCAGGTCCGCGGCATAGGCATAGCCCTCGGGATGCGGCTGGTATGCACCGCTACCCGGTGCGGCATCGCCGCGCAGCGCAACCAGGTGCCGCACGCCCATATCCCAGTATGCGCGTGCGATGTCGTCAATCTCGCCGCGCGGTGCCGCGACACAGGTCAGGTGCGGTGCCGCAGTAAGGCTGGTTTCGCGCACGATGCGGGCCACTGTGCTGTGCGTTCGTTCGCGGGTCGAACCGTCGGCACCGTATGTTACTGATACGAATCTCGGTCCCAGGCCCGCGAGTCGCTCTATCGACGACCAAAGTTGCAGCTGCATTTGTTCGTCATGCGGCGGGAAGAATTCGAATGAGACTGATACGCCTTGCGTCATGCCGCCTCCGTTTTGCTGCTGACTGGTGTTGCTACGGCGAGCAACCAGCGTGGCTCCCTGGTCGGAACGCGTCGCGGCGGTGCCAGCCGCAAGTTCGCGGAACGACACCAGGTGACGAAATGCTTTTGCAGGGCATCGAGGTCCGCATTGCCCGCCTGCGCCAACAGCAGCAATCGACCACCCGGTTTCAAGATACGGCGTGCCTCTTTAATTGCCGCCACCGGCTGTGTGGCAGTTGCGAGTACGTCGTCGAGTAACACGGTGTCAAACTCGCCGTCGGCGAACGGCAGCTTGTACATGTCGCCCTTGCGCAGACTGCAGTTTTCGATGCCGGCAAGCAGCAGCTCGGCGCGCGCAAGTTGCCGGGCATCCGCATCGATGTCCACTCCGACGGCGCGTTGCGCGCGTGAGCCAAGCAACTTGAGAATGCGGCCCTGACCACAACCAATATCGAGCAAATCGCCTAACGGTGCCGCCACCGTCAGTTCGATCAGCGCGTGATGCAGCCGACGCAAATCCTCGTCATCCTGGCGCGGCAGCGTCCGTCCCTGTGACGCCCGCAGCTCGCAGAGTGCCTCGAAATCTCGTTCGAATAATGGTTCATCTGCGGGTAACAGCGCGAACAAGCGGCGCCGCTGCGTTGCCTGTTCGCGTCCCAGCGATAGCCGGTAGTAAGAAAACTGGCCGTCACGAAAACGCTCCAGCAGTCCGGCATTGCACAGCTGCTTCAGGTGCTGCGATATCCGCGGCTGGCTTTGGGCCGTTACCTCGGTCAGCTCCGACACGGTCACTTCACCGCGAACACATAACGCCAGCAAACGCAGGCGCACGGGATCCGCCAGAGCTTTCAGGTGCGTAATCAGGAGGTCGGTGCTGTTTTGCATAATATAAATATATAAAGTTTTCTTTATTTTTTCGGCACGGCAGCATAGCACAGGTGCCTGGCGACAACCAAACGAGGACGTCGCGGAAGGCCGCCAGGCCGTAGGAGGCTGTCATGCTGGCGATTTTCCTTACTAAGTCGGCGAGCGGGATATTCCTCTCCCTCATGGCTCGCTTCGCTGCGCTTTACTTCGGTCGAAGAACATCCCGCCCGCCGACCCCGATCGATACTCGCAAGGCCGTTGGGAGGGGCGTTTCTCGCCGAGAACTAAAGCGCAGCGAAGCGAGCCATTCCGGCGAGAAATGACCGGACCGACGGCCGTGTAGTGATCCGGAAGGAGTCGCCAGCATGACAGCCTCTTGCGGGCCGCGTCATGCAGGACTATTTGCCGAGCCTGGCCTTGAGAATGGCGTTGACCTGGCCGGGATTGGCCTTGCCACCGGTCTGCTGCATGACTTTGCCAACAAAGAAGCCGAACAGCTTGTCCTTGCCTGACCGGTACTCGGCTACCTGCGACGGATTTGCCGCGATGACCGCATCGACGACAGCTTCGATGGCCGAATCGTCTGTAATTTGCTGCAGGCCGCGGGATGCGATGACTGCGTCGGCGCTGCCCTCGCCTGCCCACATGGCCTCGAAGACTTCTTTGGCAATCTTGCCGGAGATAGTGCTGTCGGCAATGCGATCAACCAGGCCAGCAAGTTCACTTGCCGGGATCTTGCTGTCGCCAATATCAAGGCTGTCGCGATTCAGCGCCGCCGAAAGGTCGCCTAACACCCAGTTTGCAACCGCCTGCGCCTGTGCACTGCTCGACGCCACCGCCGCTTCAAAATAGTCTGCAAGCGCTCGACTGGCCGTGAGGATATCGGCATCGTCATTCTTGAGCTCGTACTCCCTGACAAACCGCTGCTTCTTGGCACCCGGCAATTCCGGTAGCGATGCACGCAGTTGCTCGACAACGGCTGGCTCGATTTCCACTGGCAAAAGGTCGGGGTCGGGGAAGTAACGATAATCGTTGGCTTCTTCCTTGGATCGCATCGAACGCGTTTCATCTTTGTCCGCATCGTACAGTCGTGTTTCCTGCCGCACGCTGCCGCCATCCTCGATCAGCTCGATCTGTCGCTGCACTTCGTAATTGATGGCCTTTTCGACAAAGCGGAACGAATTCAGGTTCTTTAGTTCGGTGCGTGTGCCGAGCACCTGCTGGCCGCGCGGCCGCACCGAGACATTGGCATCGCAGCGAAACGAGCCTTCCTGCATGTTGCCGTCAGAAATGCCGAGATAGCGAACAATCGAGTGAATCTTGCGCATGTAGGCAACCGCTTCCTTGGCCGAGCGCAGATCCGGTTCCGATACGATTTCGAGCAACGGCGTGCCGGCCCTGTTCAGGTCGATGCCCGAGTATTGATCAAGGCCTTCATGAATAGACTTGCCGGCATCCTCTTCAAGGTGCGCGCGCGTGATACCGATGCGCTTTTCATTGCCATCGTCGTCCTGGATAAACAGCTCGCCATGTTCCACGATCGGCAACTCGTACTGGCTGATCTGGTAGCCCTTGGGGAGATCCGGATAGAAGTAGTTCTTGCGTGCAAACACAGAGCGCCTGGCGATCGATGCATTTACCGCCAGGCCAAACTTGCACGCCATACGTACGACTTCGCCATTGAGTACCGGCAACACGCCCGGATAACCAAGATCGACGAGGCAGGCTTGCGTGTTCGGTGCCGCGCCATACGATGTCGATGCACCGGAAAAAATCTTGCTGCGGGTAGCGAGCTGGGTATGAATCTCCAGCCCGATAACCACTTGCCAGTTGCGGTTCACCGGAACGCCTCCGGGCACGCCAGGTGCCAGTCGGTTTGCAGCTGGTACTGGTGCGCGCAGCGCAGGACCGCTGCCTCGCCCCAATGCGGACCAACCAGGTGCAGGCCGACCGGCAAGCCATCGGCAAATCCGCAGGGTGTCGAAATTGCCGGCAGGCCAGCGAGGTTGGCGCCAATGGTGTAAATGTCGTTCAGGTACATCGTAATCGGGTCATCGGTCTTGTCGCCGAGCCTGAAGGCCGGCGTTGGTGCCGTTGGCCCCGCAATCACGTCGACTTCGCTGAAAGCCTTGCGAAAATCCTCGGCAATCAGTTGCCGGACCTGTTGCGCCTTGAGGTAATAGGCGTCGTAGTAGCCGGCTGACAGCACGTAGGTGCCGGTCATGATGCGGCGCTTAACCTCGGCACCAAAGCCCTCGCCGCGGCTGCGGCAATACAAGTCGAACAAGTCCTTTGGATCCGCGGCACGATGGCCAAAACGCACACCATCAAATCGGGACAGGTTCGAGGAGCATTCCGCCGGCGCAACCACATAATAAGTGGGTACCGACAAATCGAGATTGGGCAAATCCACTTCGGTCAGGGTCGCGCCCTGGGCCTTGAGTACGTCCAGCGCGGCCTTGACGGCGAGCGCAGTGTTGGCATCAAGTCCGGCGTCGAAATGTTGCCGCACGATACCGACGCGCAGGCCTTTGAGCGACCCGGATAACTGCGCCACGTAATCGGGCACCGGGTGATCAATGCAGGTGGAGTCTCGCGCATCGAAACCGGCCATGACGCCGAGCAGCAGCGCCGCGTCTTCTGCCGATCGCGTGATGACGCCAGCCTGGTCAAGGCTCGATGCGAAGGCAATCATGCCGTAGCGGGAAACGCGCCCGTAGGTCGGCTTGAGTCCGACCGTCCCGGTTAGCGCGGCCGGCTGGCGAATGGAGCCTCCCGTGTCCGTGCCCGTGGCCGCCGGTGCCAGCCTTGCAGCCACCGCAGCCGACGATCCGCCCGAGGAACCGCCCGGCGTGCGCTCGAGATCCCAGGGATTACGTACCGGGCCAAAAAAGCTCGTCTCGTTTGACGAGCCCATGGCGAACTCGTCCATATTGGTCTTGCCCAGCATAACGGCGCCGGCGTTTGCAAAGCGTTCCACAACCGTGGCGTCATAGGGCGCAACAAAATTATCGAGCATGTGCGAACCACAGCTGGTCAGCACGTCGCGCGTACAAAAGATGTCCTTGTGCACCAGCGGCAGGCCGTTCAGGACCCCGCCCCGACCGGCGACCCGCTCCGCATCCGCCCGTTTCGCGGCCTGCATCGCCTGTTCCGCGGTCACCGTGATGAAGGCATTCAGCGACTGGTCGCTGGCTTCGATCCGTCGCAGCAATAACTCAGTCAATTCAAGCGCCGAGAACTCGCTTTGCCGGAGACCGGCCGCGATTTGCGTCAACGTCAGCAGGTGCAGTTCCGCGGTCATGAGCTACTCGATGACTTTGGGTACGAGGTAAAGGCCGTCCTGCACGGCGCCGGCATTTTGCTGCAAATGGTCCCGATCGTCCGCTTCGGTGATCACATCAGCCCGCAGCCGCTGTATTGCGTTGAGCGGATGCGCCATGGGAGTGACACCGTCTGTGCTAGCCTGGCTTAGCTGGTCGACAAAAGCGACAATGCGCGACAGTTTCTGCACTGTTTCGGCAAACTCGTCGTCGGCGAGTTTGAGCCTCGCCAGCATTGCTATGTGCTGAACCTGATCTTTATCGAGTGACACGCGAGAAATCCTGCTATTCCTGGCGCGTGATCCGACCAGGGGCGCGCGCGACCGCAATGATACACGCCGCCTTGTGCATTGTCCTGCGCATTGTTAGATTAGCGCGTTATTCTTGATTCCGGGACCTTACCCGCACATGTTTAAGACATTTCTGGGTTATTTTTCCAATGACCTGTCGATCGATCTTGGCACCGCGAACACACTGATCTATTCGCGCGGCCACGGCATCGTCCTCAACGAGCCATCGGTCGTGGCCATCCGCGAGGACAGTGGCCGTGGTGGCCGCGTCGTCGAAGCCGTGGGCGCCGAAGCAAAGAGCATGCTGGGTCGAACACCTGGAAACATCACCGCGATTCGGCCACTTAAAGACGGCGTCATTGCCGACTTCACGGTCACCGAGAAAATGCTGCAGCACTTCATCCGTAAGATCAGCTCGTCGCGATTTTTCCGCCCCAGCCCGCGCGTGCTGATTTGCGTTCCCTATGGTTCGACCCAGGTCGAGCGTCGTGCAATTCGCGAGTCGGCCGAAGGTGCCGGTGCGCGTAAAGTTTTCCTGATCGACGAACCAATGGCAGCGGCCATCGGCGCCGGCATGCCAGTGCACGAGGCTCGCGGTACGATGGTGCTGGACATCGGTGGTGGTACATCCGAGGTCGCCGTGATTTCACTCAACGGCATCGTTTACGCCGCCTCGGTCCGGATCGGTGGCGACCGCTTCGACGAAGCAATTACCAACTATGTACGCCGCAACTACGGCATCCTGATTGGCGAGGCAACCGCGGAACGCATCAAGCTCGAGATCGGATCCGCATTCCCGGGCCAGGAAGTGCTCGAAATCTCGGTCAAGGGTCGCAACCTGTCCGAGGGTGTGCCGCGCAGCTTCACGCTCAACAGCAACGAGATTCTTGAGGCCCTGCAGGAACCGCTGCAAGGCATCGTCGGCGCGGTCAAGGAAGCGCTGGAACAGACTCCGCCCGAGCTCGGTGCGGACGTAGCCGAACGCGGCATCGTTTTGACCGGTGGTGGCGCCTTGCTGCGTGACCTGGACAAATTACTGATGGAAGAAACGGGATTGCCGGTTGTCATCGCCGACGATCCGATGACTTGTGTCGCGCGCGGCGGTGGTCGCGTTCTCGAGCTTATGGATGAACACGGGCCTTCTGTTTTCGGCCTGGAGTAAGTCACCATCAGGGGTAGGCTAGCTCGCAATGGCCATATACCGCAGCGATAACGCGAATCTGGCGAGAATTCCGGCACTCGGCATCCGGGTACTTGCCTGTATCGCAATGAGCATCGTGCTCATGGTCATAGATCACCGGCAAAATCATCTCGATGCACTGCGCAAGGCCATTGGCGCGGCCGTGTACCCGGTGCAGATCGTGGTCGATGCGCCATTTCGGCTCTGGAACTGGCTCACCGACAGTGTCGCGGATCGCGGTGCACTACAGTCAGAACTCGCGCGCCTCGAGGCGGAGCGACTGCTGACCCGGGCCGAGCTCTTGCAACTTACGGCGTTGCGCGCAGAAAACGATCGCTTGCGAAAATTGCTGGATGCACGAGCGCGTTCACATGACGATATTCGCGTTGCTGAAATACTGTCGGTCGACGCCAACCCTTACCGACACAATATTGTCATTGGCATCGGCACGCGCGACGGAGTCTACGAGGGCCAGGCCATCGTCGATGCAAACGGCGTTGTCGGACAGGTACTTGAGGTAGGGCTAACGACGTCACAGGCAATCCTGATCAGCGACCCAAGCCACGCCTTGCCGATCGAAGTGAGCCGCAATGGTTTGCGCACAATTGCCAAGGGCACGGGCGCTTTTGACCGCCTCGATTTACCGTTTCTGCCGAATAACGCGGACATTCGTGCCGGCGATGTGCTGGTGACATCGGGTCTCGGCGGCGCTTTCCCGGCCGGTTATCCGGTTGCTGTCGTGGACAGCGTCAATCGCATCCCGCAGGAGCCATTTGCCGATGTCACGGCGGTGCCATCATCGGCGCTCGACCAGGTTCGTGAGGTCCTGCTGATATGGGCCGGTGCTGCGGCGGAAGGCGCCAATGAGTAGCGCCGCGCCTGCAAGGCGACTGCCCGTCGTAGTTAGTATCGTCGTTGCGCTCATGGTCATGATCGCACCGCTGCCCGACTGGGCGGTGACGTTCCGCCCCGACTGGTTGACGTTGACACTTATTTATTGGGCAATCTGGCTGCCGCGCAGCTGGAGCGTCGGCTCGGCCTGGTTGGCCGGCCTGGTGCTTGATGTCGCCCAGGGAACACTGCTCGGCCAGCATGCACTGGCACTTTGTATAGTGGTTTTTGTCACCGTCCGGCTGCACCTTCTGATGCGGGTGTTCCCCGTGTCGCAGCTGACGGCCACCGTTTTTTCGCTGCTCGCTTTGTATCAGTTCATTTTGTTCTGGACCAACGGCGTTGCCGGCGTGCCGGTTGCGGCGATACATTATTGGGCACCGGTGATCAGTGGTGCAATTTTCTGGCCGTTGGTCACAATGTTATTGCACGGTGCGCGCATGCGGGCCCAATAAATGCGCTTGCTGGCGCCTATCAAGGATCATCACTCGGAACGCCGTTTGTTCGTGGCGCGCGTGGCGATGACTTCAAGCATGGCAATTCTGTTGCTCGGCGTCGTGGTTGCCAGGCTGGTGCAGTTACAGGTAATTAACTACGAGCTGTTTGCCGAGCAATCGCAGGGCAATCGGTACCGGATCGAAGCTGTGCCGCCAACGCGCGGCCTGATTTACGATCGCAAAGGACGCGTGCTGGCCGAGAACCTGCCGGCCTATCAGCTGGAGATGATTCCAGAGCAGGTTGCAGATCTTGACGATACCCTGTTACGCCTCGCAGCCATGCAACTGATTGCCACCGAGGACATCGACAACTTCAAGGAACTGGCGCGCAGCGGGCCGCGTTTTAAGCCGGTTACCCTCAAGTTGCGACTCACGGACGAGGAAATTGCAAATTTTGCCATTCAGCGACCGCGATTCCAGGGCGTCGATTTTCAGCCGCGCCTGATTCGCCACTACCCACACGGCCCTGCGGTTGCACACGCGGTCGGCTACGTCGGCGCCTTGTCAAAAGAAGACTTGCAGCGACTCGGAGGGTCGGCCTACGCCGGAACCGCGCACACTGGCAAGACCGGCATCGAAAGTCGCTACGAGGAACAGCTGCATGGCGAAGTCGGTTACGACAATGTCGTGACCAATGCGCTCGGCCGGCAGGTGCCCAGTGATTCGCGCGATCTGACCGAGGCGCTGCCCGCCAACCAGGCTCCTGCGCCCGGCGACGATCTCTACCTGAGTCTTGATCTCGACCTGCAACTGGTGGCCAGCAAGGCTCTTGAAAACAAGCGTGGCGCCGTCGTGGCGATCGACCCCTGGAGTGGCGAAATTCTGGCGCTGGTCAGTACGCCAAGTTTCGACCCAAACCTGTTCGCCGTTGGCATGAACACCGCACAATACGCAGAGTTGCAGGACAACCTGACACGTCCATTGTTCAACCGCGCAATCCGCGGCGCCTACCCACCCGGTTCCACGATCAAACCCATGCTGGCGCTCGCCGCGCTGGAGTCCGGCGCGACCAATCTGCAGCACACCACGCTGTGCCGTGGTTATTTCACTCTGCCGAATTCAACACATCGCTACCGTGACTGGAGACCCGAAGGTCACGGCCGCGTTGATCTTCTCGAGGCCCTGACCCAATCCTGCGACGTCTATTTCTATGAAATCAGCAACGACATCGGTATCGACAACATGCACAGGTACCTCGATATGTTCGGACTGGGGCATGCCACAGGTATCGATATCAGCGGCGAACACGAGGGCCTGGTTCCCTCGACCGAGTGGAAACAGCGCACATTCAGCGACTATGACCGCAAGTGGTACCCGGGTGAGACCGTGATTGCATCGATCGGCCAGGGCTACATGCTGGCAACGCCGCTGCAACTCGCCAGCGCCATTGCAACGGTAGCTACTCGCGGCACACGCTACCAGCCGCACCTGGTCGCGGCCTCGGAGAACACCTTGACGGGCGAACGCACGATGTACCCGCCGCTAAAGCTCGCCGACATTCGCCTCAACGACGAACAGAGCTGGGATGTCGCGATTGAAGGTATGCACGCGGTGATGCAGGGGGCCCGCGGCACGGCTCGTGCGGCCGGTGCGAACGCGAAATACGAGATGGCCGGCAAGAGCGGTACGGCACAGGTGTTCTCGGTGGCACAGGATGAGGAATACGACGAAGAACTGATCGACGAGCTGTTGCGCGACCACGCACTATTTGTAGCCTTTGCGCCATTGGAGAATCCGCGCATTGCCGTCGCCGTCATCGTCGAAAATGGCTCCAGCGGAAGCCGCGTCGCAGCCCCGATAGCGCGCCAGTTAATGGACACATACCTCGGATACGGCGTTCATGGCACGCAGTGAACCGCAGTTACTGGAGTCCGGGAAAGCCGCACCACTCAGCGATCTCGGCCGCATCATGCGCCGCCTCAACATCGATGGACCGCTGCTCGGCGGCCTGCTGCTGATTTGCGGCCTGGGCCTGGTCGTGCTGTACAGCGCGGTTGGCGAAAACATGCGCCTGTGGCTTAGCCAGGTAGTCCGTCTCGGTATTGCGCTGCTTGGCATGTTTATCGTCGCGCAGATGCCGCCGGATTTCTTGCGCCGCTGGACGCCATGGGGCTTTCTCGCCGGACTGGTGCTGCTGGTGCTGGTACTGACAACCGGCGAAGTCAGCCAGGGCGCACGCCGCTGGCTCGATGTGGGTATCCGTTTTCAACCCTCCGAAATCATGAAGCTCGCGGTGCCGATGATGGCCGCCTGGTATTTGCATGAACGGCCGCTGCCGCCGCGCTTCGGCCAGCTGATGGTGCTGTTTGCCCTGATCGTCCTGCCAACCGTATTGATCGCGCGTCAACCGGATCTCGGCACCGCTTTGCTGGTGGCTGCATCCGGCCTGATCGTCATTGTGCTTGCCGGGCTGCCGATACGATTCATGCTGACGCTTGCCGTGCTGTCAGTACCGGGCGCTTATGGACTCTGGCAGTTCATGGAGGACTACCAGAAACAACGCGTACTGACCCTGATCGACCCCACCAGCGATCCGCTCGGCGCCGGTTACAACATCATCCAGTCCAAAATTGCGATTGGTTCCGGTGGCCTGTTCGGCAAGGGCTGGACCAATGGCTCGCAGGCGCAGCTGAAATATTTGCCGGAGCGCGAGACAGATTTCATTTTCGCCGTGATTGGCGAAGAACTGGGTTTGCTCGGCGTACTGTCGCTGCTATGCCTGTACCTGTTTGTCATCGGCCGCGGTCTTTATATTGCGATGCAGGCGCCGGATACTTTTTCGCGCTTACTGGCCGGATCGATCAGCCTGACCTTCTTTATCTATGTATTCGTTAATACGGCAATGGTCTCAGGATTGCTGCCGGTCGTTGGCGTTCCATTGCCGCTGGTCAGTTTTGGCGGAACATCGATGGTGACGCTGATGGCAGGATTCGGTATTCTGATGTCCATTCATTCGCACCGAAAACTTCTGCCACATTAAATGCTTATTCGATTCCTCGCAGGTATCGCCATATTCCTGGCGACCGCCCCAGCTTGTCTGGCCGTTGATATAAATCGCGACGATGTCGCCGCATTTATTGACGCCATGGTCAGTGAACATGACTACGACCGCGCTGAACTGGAGCGCATACTCAGCGCCGCGGAAACCAGCCAGTCCATTCTTGAAAAAATTTCGAAACCTGCCGAGAAAGTCCTGAGCTGGGCGCAGTACCGGCCTATTTTCCTGACCCGGGAGCGTATCCAGGCAGGTGCTGAATTCTGGCGCGAGAACTCTGCGATGCTGCAAAAGATCAGCGAGGACACCGGTGTGCCAATCGAAATTATGGTGGGCATTATCGGTGTAGAGACGTACTTCGGCCGTATTACAGGTGGCAATCGGGTTATCGATGCGCTTACTACACTCGCGTTCGATTATCCGCCGCGCGAAAAATTCTTTCGTAGCGAACTGGTGCAGTTTCTGCTGCTTGTGCGCGAGGAAAAGATGCACGCCACCGATCCTATCGGATCGTACGCCGGTGCCATGGGCAGGCCGCAGTTCATGCCATCGAGTTATCGAGCGTACGCTGTCGACTCCACCGGAGATGGCAAGCGTGACATCTGGAATGACTGGGCTGACGTCGCTGGCAGTATCGCCAACTACTTTGTCGCGCACGGCTGGTCGGCGGGCAAGGAAGTCGTAGCGCAGGCAACTCTAAGCAGTCGCTTCAGCGGTCCACCTCCGGAAAACCAGCTCAAGACCAACGCAACAGTACGCTCGTTGAGTGAGGCCGGCGTGATGTTTGCAACCGGACTGCCCAACGACAGCAGGGGCCGCCTGCTGACGTTTGACGGCAGCGATGGCAATGAGTACTGGGTTGCATTCCAGAATTTCTTCGTCATCACGCGCTACAACCGCAGTGTCATGTATGCCCTCGCCGTTTATCAGCTTGGCCAGGCAATCGCGGTGGAGGTCGCGCGTGACGTTTCGTAATGCAGCCACTTGCCTGCTGGCATGCACCTGCCTCGTCGTCCTTGCCGCTTGCGGCGCTAATAAACCGAAAGACGGACCACCGCGAACTGGCGCTGCACCTGGCAGCACATTGCCGGCCGATCCAGTGCCGCGACCCGAGCCGAGGGCAAAATACGGCAATGGGCCGGTATATGAAGTGCTTGGCAAGCGCTACACCGTAATGCCCGATGCGACCGGTTACAGGGAGCGAGGCGTCGCGTCCTGGTACGGCGAGAAGTTTCACGGCAATCTGACCTCGAACCGCGAAATCTACAACATGTACGCCATGACAGCGGCGCACAAGAGCCTGCCGCTGCCAAGCTATGTTCGAGTGCGCAATCTCAGCAATGGCAGGACGATTATTGTTCGCGTCAACGATCGTGGCCCGTTTGTGCACAATCGCATTATCGATTTGTCCTATGCCGCAGCTACGAAACTCGACATGGTCGGATCCGGTACCGCGCTGGTGGAAGTCGAGGCGATCAGTTTCGATGCTCAGCCCGGCGTGCGGGCGCAATCGCCGCCCGCAGCAACTGCAACGCAACCACCCAGGGCGGATACGCCTGGAAAGTTATACGCGCAGGTGGGCGCGTTCGGAAATCGCGACAACGCGGACAAGCGGCTGGCCCTGCTGCGCAGCGGCGGTATCGGCAGCGCTTTCATTCATCAGGACACGTCGAGCAGCCCGGCACTGTACCGGGTACGCGTAGGTCCGATCTTCAACGTCGATCAATATGACCTGCTGGTGACGGAACTCGCGAAACTCGACATCAACGATCCGATTATCGTCAACGATTGACCGCCGGAGATTCTCTGTCTGGCAGCATTTGGGCAAGGTGGGTAGAATACGCGCCCTCACTCACCAACCCAGGGTAGTCATGAATCTTCGATTTTTCGCGCTGCTGTTGTCTTTTGCGGTTACACAGGCCATTGCGCAAGACCCGCGTCCTGTTCCCGCCGCGCCAATCATCGGTGCCTCAAGTTACCTGTTGATTGACGCCGCAACCGGACATGAACTGGCCGCATTGCAGCCCGATAACGCGGTCGCCCCCGCCAGCCTGACCAAGCTTATGACCGCGTATGCGGTATTCAAGGCGCTCGCAGGTGGGCAGGTACGGCTCGAGGACGAAGTCACGATCAGCGAAAATGCCTGGCGCACGCCCGGCTCGCGCATGTTCGTCGAGGTGGGCAAGCGCGTCTCGATGCACGATTTGCTGCTGGGCATGATCGTGCAGTCAGGCAATGATGCCAGCGTGGCGCTCGCCGAGCATGTTGCCGGTTCGGAATCTGTATTCGCCGAGCTCATGAATCAATACGCAGCCGCGCTCGGCATGCGATCGAGTCAATTCCGGAATTCGACCGGCCTGCCGGACGACAACCATTATGCAACTGCCCGCGACCTCGCAACCCTCGCTCGAGCCATTATCAATGAGTTTCCCGAGTATTACCGCTGGTACTCGATGCGGGAATTTACCTACAACAACATCAAGCAACCGAATCGCAACAATTTGCTGTGGCGCGATGACTCGGTGGACGGCATGAAAACCGGGCACACCGACGCGGCCGGATATTGCCTGGTGGCTTCCGCACTGCGCGACGATATGCGCCTGATTTCGGTGGTGCTGGGCACATCCAGCGCCAAGGCGCGAATTGATGGCACCCAGGCGCTGATCAATTACGGTTTTCGCTTCTACGAGACCCGACTGGTCTTCAATGCCGGCGTCGAAATCGCGAACTCAAGAATCTGGAAGTCCGCCAACGAAAGCACCGCACTCGGCGTCCTTGACGACATCTATGTAACCGTTCCGCGCGGCTCGTATGACTCGCTCAAGTCGACATTGAGTATTCCTGCGATACTCGAGGCACCGGTCGCGCAAGGCCAGCCACTGGGCGAGATCAGCATCAGTTTGCGCGACGACGTGTTGCTGCGCGAACCGCTGCGTGCGCTGCAGGACAATCCATCCGGCAGCTTCTGGCAACGTACCAGGGATAGCGTCAGTCTCTGGTTCGAGTAGGCGTTGATGAGCGCACCGAGCCTGCTCGAATTCCCGTGCGATTTTCCCATCAAGATCATGGGCCGGGAGTCGGCAGGCTTTCGTCGTCTCGCGCGTGAGCTTGTCGAAAAGCACACCGGCCCGGTTGACGATAGTCGCGTACACAGCGCGCTGAGCCGCAACGGTGGCTTTGTGTCGATTACAGTCACTGTGCACGCGCAGAGCCAGCAGCAACTGGACGACATCTATCGCGAAGTCAGCACGCACGTCGATGTACTAATGGCACTATGAGCGAGATCGTCATCCGCACGCTCGGCCTGCAGGACTATGAACCCGTGTGGCGTGCCATGCAGCAGTTCACCAATACTCGCCACGACGCCACGCGAGATGAGATCTGGTTTTGCGATCACCGGCCGGTGTACACGCTTGGCGTGAATGCCGCCCGCGAGCACCTGCTCGCACCGGGTGATATTCCGGTGGTACAAATCGATCGTGGCGGCCAGGTCACTTATCACGGGCCCGGCCAGCTCATGGTCTATCCCTTGCTGGACATTCGCCGCGCGAATGTCGGCGTACGCGGCCTTGTTACCGCGCTTGAGCAAAGTGTCGTCGACCTGGTCGCAGAATTTGGCATCGATGCAGCCAGCCGCTGCGATGCACCGGGGGTGTACGTTGGCGGCGTCAAGCTCGCGAGCGTCGGCTTGCGCATCCGACGCGGCGCCAGCTTTCACGGCATGGCGTTGAACGTCGATGTCGACCTCGAGCCATTCAGCCGCATCAATCCCTGCGGCTTCGAAAACCTTCAGGTCACCGATCTGCGCCGGCTCGGTGCACCGGCCGATGTCGCAGCAATTCGCCGGCGGTTTTTGCCGCATTTGCTGCGTCACCTCGGCCTGTCCGATGCATCGCTGCTGCACGGCCCGGCAACGCTTGGCGACTAAATTTCCGCGAGACGCTGCGGCGTGCCGGCATCATTCCATGCTCCCGCATAGAATTCGCCGGCCAGTTGGTCGGCGTCAGCCGCAGCGCGCAACATCGGTACGATGGAAAATCGTCCCGGCGAACAGCCGGCAAAAAACTCCGGCCGGTAGATTGCAACGCCACTGAATGTCAGTGATGGCGACAAGGAATTGCGCACCCGCCCGGCAACAAGGTCGAAATCACCCAGCTCCCGGTAAGACGGCGTCGCAACCAGGATCAGTTTTGCCGCAGTGCCAGTTTCGAGATCAGCTCGCGGCACGGGCATGTCCGTATAAATGTCGGCATTTATCACCAAAAACGGTTGCTCGCCCAACAACGGTAGCGCGCGCGCGATACCGCCACCGGTTTCCAGCACATTGTCGCCCTCCGGGCTGTAGACGACACTCAAGCCGTAGCTGGCACCGGAGCCAATCCGCTCGACAATTTTTTCGCCCAGCCAGCCAAGATTAATCACAACAGTTTCAACGCCGGCCGACTGCAACGCCCGCAAATGGCGTTCTATCAGGCTTTGCCCGCGTACCTCGACCAGTGCTTTGGGCGTGGTATCGGTCAGCGGGCGCAAGCGCTCACCACGACCTGCCGCAAGCAGCATCGCAATCACTCGGAATGCCCCAGTGCCGGCAGGCAACTGTGGCGGATCATGCCTGCGACGAAATCAAGCTCCGGGTAGCGCGGCGCAAGTTCAACGATGTACTGCAATGTTCGCGGTATATCTGCCATGTAGCCCGGCTTGCCATCCCGATGATTGAGGCGCGCGAAAATTCCAGCTGCCTTCAGGTGGCGTTGCACGCCCATAAGTTCGAACTGCCGCAAAAAGGTTGCTTCGTCAGCATGCGTGTCATGCTTGCTTTCCTGCATGCGGTAGTAGTCCAGTGCCCAGTGACGAACCTGCTCGGCCGGCCAACGTACATAGCAGTCCTTCAATAATGAGACGAGGTCATAGGTATAGGGGCCTTCAACTGCGTCCTGGAAATCGAGCATGCCGGGATTGTTTTCGGTTAGTTGCATCAGGTTGCGCGAATGAAAGTCGCGGTGCACGAATACCTGTGCCTGCTCGAGCGCATTTGTCACCAGCAGATCGCAGAGCGATTGCCAGCGCGCTTCATCGGCGGCCGGGAATTGCATGCCGATATGTGTCTGGCACAGCCAGTCATGGAACAGCGATAGTTCAAAACGCAGCAGCTTTTCGTCATACGGCGGCAACCGGGCCTGATACGCGCTGCCGTTCGCCTGCATGATCAGAATGGCGCGCATGGCGTCGGCATACAAATCAGCAGCACAGCCCGGGTCTTCGACCAGGCTCATGAGGTAAGACTGCGAACCCAGATCGCTGAGCAACAGGAATCCGCGTTCGATGTCTGCCTCAAGAATGCGCGGCGCCGAAAGTTGCATCGCTTCCAGGTAAGCGGCGATGCGCACAAATGGCAAACAATCTTCTTTCGGCGGCGGCGCGTCCATGACAATGAAACTTTGCTGCCCGGCCTGCAATCGAAAGTAGCGACGAAAGCTCGCGTCGGCCGATGCCGGCTCCGGATTCAGGCCGGCGACCGCATCGATTGTTGCCAGCCACGCCAGCATTTCGACTTTGCGAGGATCGGAATTCACACTCAACAGATTTATCGGGTTTCTCCGTAACACATTGAAGGACTTGCAAAACTATGCGAAGGTACCACAGTTGTACTGGATATTATCCCGCTGACTTCAGTTGCCAAGACTACCCATATCCAATTACCTCGTGTACCGAAATTTCCTGATTATCGCTGGCGCATTGTTGGCCCTGCCGAATGTACGCGCGGACGAATTCGACGCATGCCGGACGTCTTTGGACCCCATGCCCATGGACGCTTTGCTTGGCGCGACGCCGGTCGGCAACGATGATGCGATAGAGTTTCAGGTCGGCGAACTCGAGGCCCAGTTCGGCACCGACCCGTCGGCAAGAATGACGGGTGGGGTGTTGCTGCGCAAAGGTACAAGGATGGCGGGTGCGGACGAGGCACGCTATGACCCCGGCAAGCGCTCCTTGCTGCTGGAGGGGCATGTTCGCTACGAGGACCGGGGGACGCAGATTCAATCCGACCTCGCCGAGTTCGCCTACGACAATGGCAGCGTACGTTTTGAAGGCGCGAATTTTTCCCTCGGTAGTGGCGACGGGCGCGGTGCCGCCGAAGTGTTCGAGATCAATCAGCAAGGTCAGTTGCAGCTTGACGGAGTCAGCTACACAACCTGTCCGCCGGGCTCGAACGACTGGCTGATCGAGGCCAGCGACATTAACGTCGATACCGGTGCCGGCGTCGCCACCGCCCGCGGTATGAAGCTCCGCTTTCAGGGCGTGCCGATCCTGTACGCGCCGTATATGTCGTTTCCGGTGGGCGATGCACGAAAATCGGGAATTCTGACGCCGGAGCTTGGCTCAACCAATCGCAGCGGCAAGGAAATAAGTCTGCCCTATTATCTGAATCTGGCGTCGAACTACGACGCCACAATCACTCCGCATTTCATGACTGACCGCGGCCTGCAATTGCAGACACAGTTTCGTTACCTGACCGAGGCATCGAATGGCAAGATCATTGCTGACTATCTCGACAGCGATGACTTGTTCAATGACTCGCGCTACCTGTTCGGCCTGCAACACCAAACACAATTCCGTGGCGGCTGGCGCAACCAGGTCGACTTCCGCCAGGTGTCGGACAGCCAGTACTTTGAAGATATGGGCGGCAGCCTCAGCTCCTCGAGTATTACGCACCTCGATCGGACACTGAGTTTCGAGATGTATACCGATAAGCTGGCCTTCTTTGGTCAGCTGCAGGACTTCCAGACAATCGACGATGCAATCACCCCTGAAGACGAGCCATATCGACGCATGCCACAGTTATTGGCACAAGGTTTCTGGCCAGATCAGTGGTTCGGGCTGCAGCTGGGATTCCTCGGCGAAATAGTCAACTTCGACCGCGACGTGGGTGTCACGGGCTGGCGCATGAATCTCGCACCTGAAGTCGCCTTGCCGCTTAGCGGTCCCGGATGGTTTGTTACACCCGGCGTCAAGCTGGACTACGCATCTTACACTCTCGACGGCACCGATCCGGGTGCGCCTGATAATCCAAGTCGTGCCTTGCCAATCTCGACCTTTGATGTTGGCATGATCCTGGAGCGTACCCTGGCGAACAGCACACGCGTGCAGACCATCGAGCCCCGGATCCTGTACGCACACGTGCCATTTCGCGAGCAGTCGAATTTGCCGGTGTTCGATACCATCACGCCGGACCTGCATCTGATCCAGTTGTATCGCGCCAATCGGTATCTCGGTGTCGATCGTATCGCCGATACGGACCAGGTCAGTCTGGGCGTAACGTCTCGTATCCTGGATCTTGCTACCGGCCGCGACCTGGTGGCCGCGACAGTCGGCCAGATTCGATATCTGAGCTCGAGCGGCGTGTCACTGCCGGGACAGACTCTCAGCACCTCGGAAACGAGTGATTACGTTGCCAGGCTCAGTTTCCTGCTTAAGACGAACATTAACTTTGATCTTGGTCATCAATGGGGCGCTTCGAGCGACGGGACAACCCAGTCCGAGGCGCGTGTTCAATATGCGCCAAGCACCAACAAAGTACTGAATCTCGCCTATCGCTTTCGTCGCGACGCGCTCGAGCAGGGCGACCTTTCCTGGTCCTGGCCGCTCGGTGCCCGCTGGAATTTTGTTGGCCGCTACAATTACTCCTTGCGCGATGACGAGGTGCTGGAGCAGTTCTTTGGACTTGAATATGAAAGCTGTTGCTGGGGCCTGCGGCTGGTTTCCCGCCGCCATATATCCGCCCGCGACGGAACCCGGGAATCGTCCTTTGGTCTGCAGTTGATACTCAAGGGAATGGCCAGCGTAGGCACCGCGGCTGACAAAATTCTGGAACGTGGTATTCTTGGCTATTCCGCAGATATCCGGTAGTAAATAGTGCGTCAAATCAGAATGTTATGTGCCATTGGCGCGATTGCAGCCGCACCGCTTGCGGTCGCCGCCGAGCTTTCCTCGACCGGCGAGTTTCTGGACGGCGTGGTTGCCATTGTTGACGACGGCGTGATTCTCAGGAGCCAGTTGAACGAGCAGACCGCGGTAATCCTGCAGCGAGCCAGGGAGCAGAATCTTACGCTGCCGCCGGCGGCGGAATTACGCGAACAGTTGCTGGAGCGACTGATCGTCACGGAAATCCAGTTGCAGCGCGCCGACCGGCTCGGCGTGCAGATATCCGACCAGATGCTAAACGAGGCAATAGGCCAGATCGCGCAGCAGCAAAACATTGCATTCGAGGATATGCCGGCCGCACTCGCAGCTGACGGTATCGAGTACGCCAAGTTCCGCCGTGACTTGCGCGAAGAAATAACGCTTGACCAGTTACGTCGTGCCGATGTTGGCCGCCGCATCGCCGTGTCGCCGCGTGAAATCGAATTGTGCACGGCGGATCTCGAAGACAATGTCGTCGTAAATTCCGATTACAACCTTTCCAACATCACGATTTCAATATCCGACTCCACCTCCAGTGCGGCGATCGACGCGGCGCTCGCCGAAGCGAATGACATCGTCGCGCGAATTAATGAGGGCACCGAGTTTGCGGCGCTGGCGATTCGCTATTCCGACGCGCAGAACGCCCTTGATGGTGGCGCACTTGGCTGGCTCAAGGGTGAACAGCTGCCAACTTTGTACACCGACGCTGTCGCCGGTATGCAAACCGGCGATGTGTCCCAACCAATTCGTACACCGGGCAGTTTTCACATTATCAAGGTTAATGACATGCGCAGCGCGGTTCAGCGCAGCGAAGTCAACCAGGTTTTAGTCCGCCACATCCTGATAACGCCAAACGAAATCATTGACGATCAGACGGCTAAACAGCGTCTTGAGGATGCCTTGGCAAGAATCGCTGCCGGCGAGGAATTCGGTGAGCTTGCAAAGCTGATGTCGGATGACCCCGGCTCGGCCAATAGCGGCGGCGAGATGGACTGGAGCGGTCCCGGCACATTCGTCGATGAATTCGAGCAGGTGATTAACGCGACCGAGATCGGTGCTGTCAGCGAGCCGTTCCAGACTCGTTTCGGCTGGCACATCGTAGAAGTCATGGACCGTCGCGTTTACGACAATACCGAAGATCTGAAAGAGAGCAATTGCATCATCAAGATTCGTAACAGCAAGATGGAAGAAGAGACGCAGTTATGGATCCAGCGACTTCGCGACGAAGCCTACGTCCACATATTAATCTGAAAAAGCCTATCGTCGTCACCGCCGGTGAGCCGGCTGGCATAGGTCCGGACCTGTGCCTGGCACTTGCCCGGGGGCCGCACGCCGCCAGGCTCGTTGTGGTTGCAGATCCGGAAGTGCTGCGGTCCCGGGCTGCACTGCTTGGCATTGATTTCCCGAGGAAACTCGAACTTCTGCCAGTCACCTGCCCCGAGCCGCACGTGTGCGGCGTGCCATCGCCGGCCAATGCCGGGTCCCTGCTCGCAGGTCTGCAGCTTGCGGTCGATGGTTGCCTGCGCGGCGATTTCGCAGCGCTGGTCACCGGTCCTCTGCAAAAAAGCGTAATCAATGACGCAGGCATTCCGTTCAGTGGCCATACCGAATTTCTTGCTGAACTGACCGGCACACCGCGTCCGGTCATGCTACTGGTTGCTGGCGACCTGCGTGTCGCACTCGCGACCACGCATCTGCCGTTGCGCGATGTCGCAGATGCCCTGAGCCAGGACATCCTGCGCGACGTGCTGCGCATTCTGCACGCCGACCTGCAGACGCGCTTCGCTATCAAGGATCCGGAAATCATCGTCTGCGGCCTGAATCCACATGCCGGCGAAGGCGGATATCTCGGTCATGAAGATGCGGCGGTTATCGCGCCAGTGATTCGCGAGTTCGCCGATCGTGGCTGCAAAATCCGCGGCCCCTTGCCGGCCGACACGGCATTTACGCCGGCCGCCGGGTCAAAGGATGCAGTGCTCGCGATGTATCACGACCAGGGACTGCCGGTGCTGAAGTACGCCGGGTTCGGTCACGCCGTCAACGTCACGCTGGGGCTACCCATCATTCGCACCTCGGTTGACCACGGTACTGCCCTGGACATTGCCGGCACTGGCGACGCCGACAGCGGCAGTATGGAAGCGGCCATCGAACTCGCGATCAGGATGGCACTGCGATGAGTTCGCATCGTGCCCGCAAGCGTTTTGGCCAGCATTTTCTCGTCGACACCGCTGTGGTTGATGCCATCCTGCAGGCGATCCGGCCTGCAGGCGGCGACACGCTGGTTGAAATTGGGCCCGGCCTCGGTGCGATCACGGCACCGTTGCTGGCGCAGGCCGGCCAACTGCATCTTATAGAGCTGGATCGTGACCTTGCCCGCTCGCTGCGCCAGCGCTATGCGAATGCGCCGACCGTTGTCGTGCACGAGGCGGATGCGCTGCACTTCGATTTTGCGAAACTCGGTGACGGACTGCGCATTGTCGGCAACCTGCCGTACAACATCTCCACGCCCCTGCTGTTCCATTTACTCGACTATCGCGGGCAAATAATTGATATGCATTTCATGTTGCAGCAAGAGGTTGTCGATCGAATGGCGGCAGGTCCAGGCAGCCGGGCTTACGGTCGACTCGGTATCATGCTCGGCTGTTTTTTCCAGATCGAGAAGCTGTTTAGTGTCGAGCCGCTTGCTTTCGATCCGCCGCCCAAGGTGATGTCCGCGATTGTCCGGCTGGTGCCGTTGCCAGCGGGCAGCTACGACATACGCAACGTCTCCCGCTTGTCCGAGCTGGTCGCGACCGCATTCAGCCAGCGGCGCAAGACGGTGCGCAACGCATTGCGGCAGATCGCGGACGAATCACTACTGGAATCCGTTGGTATCGATCCGGGCCTGCGACCCGAAGCCATTGCAATTGCCGAATATGTACGGCTTGCGAATACGCTAGAATAGCGCCATGCAGGGAAAGAACTTCGACATTCGAATCCAGGTAGTCACCAACTACGTGGATGCACAATCCGAGCCGGCCCTGGGTCGCTACGTTTTCGCGTACACCATTACCATCGCGAATAATGGCGAGGTGCCGGCGCGCCTGATCAGTCGTCACTGGATCATTACTGACGCCAATGGCAAAGTGCAGGAAGTCACCGGCGATGGTGTTGTTGGTGAACAACCACACCTGAACCCGGGCGAGGAGTTTCGCTATTCGAGTGGTGCGGTACTGGAAACTCCGGTCGGTGCGATGCAGGGTCTGTATCGAATGGAAGCCGACAATGGCGTCAATTTCGACGCGCCGATCGCGCCGTTTACGCTCGCGGTACCCGGCGTTCTGCACTAATCCCGCTCTGACCTGCCCATGGCTGTTTATGCAATCGGCGATATCCAGGGTTGCTACGACCCGTTCGCGAGATTGCTCGAGAAACTGGCATTTGACCCGGCCTCGGACTCGCTCTGGCTCACCGGCGATGTTGTAAACCGGGGTCCAAAATCTCTGCAGGCCTTACGTTTCGTGAGGTCGCTGGGTGACTCGGCGATCACGGTACTCGGCAATCACGATCTGCACCTGCTGGCGTTAGCGGCGGGCGTGCGCGTCGAGGGCGAGCGCTTCGCCTCGCTCGACGAAGTCCTGAAGGCACCGGACCGTGATGAACTTGTCGACTGGCTCCGGCACAGACCGTTGGCGCACTACGACAAATCCCTGAACACGCTGCTGGTGCATGCCGGCACTCACCCCGATTGGAGCGTGCAGCAGACCTTGGGCCTCGCGGCCGAAGTCGAACATGCATTGCGGAAGAAAAACAAATGGCGCTCAATGCTGCGCAAAATGTACGCTAATAATCCGCGTAAATGGTCGAATGAACTGACCGGCAAGAAACGCCTGCGATTCATTGTCAATTGCCTGACACGCATGCGCATGCTGACGCGCAAACGCCGCATGAATTTCGCGCACACCGGACCGCCGTTTCGCGCCCGTCGCGATCTTTTACCCTGGTTCCGGTTTACGCCACGGGCTGCGGCAGAGACGCGCATTGTTTTTGGTCACTGGTCAGCGCTTGGGCTGATTGTGCTGCCCGAACTGGTCAGCCTGGATACCGGTTGCGTCTGGGGAAACCAGCTGACGGCGGTGCGGCTCGACACCGAGCGGCCAGAGGTCATCCAGGTACCCGGGCAATCGTCATGAACATCCTGGGCGCCGGGCAATGCGGCACGCTGCTCGCAGCGATGCTCGCGCGACATGTTCCTCGCATCGACCTTTACGAACGTGGCGGCGACCCTCGCTGCGGTGTAGCGTCCGCCGGGCGATCCATCAATCTCGCCCTGGCAGCGCGCGGCGTCCGGGCCCTCGAAGCCGCGCAGGTCATGCCGCGCGTCAGGCCATTGCTGGTGCCGATGCGTGGCCGCATGGTGCACAAGCTCGATGGCAGCACTGAATTTCTGCCCTATGGCCAGCGCGATGACGAAGTGATTTTTTCGGTCTCGCGCGGCCAGCTGAACCAGGTGTTGCTGGATGCCGCCGAAGAGCACAGCAACGTACGCGTACATTTCCGGCACGAGGTCCGGGGATTTGATCCGGCCAGCGGCATTGCCCGAATTCGGGATCACGCCGGCGGCAGCGATATCGAAGTCGGTGGCCCGGCACTGATTGCTGCCGACGGCGCTGGCTCCGTGGTACGCAACGCCTATGCCAGCACTGGCCTGATTGGCGCAACTGAAGCGCGATTGCAGCACGGCTACAAGGAACTGACGATTCCCGCCGCAGCCGATGGCACGTTCCAACTGGACCCGGGTGCACTGCACATCTGGCCACGTGGCGAATTCATGCTGATCGCACTGCCGAACCCGGGCGGTGACTTTACCCTGACCCTGTTCCTGCCCAACGAGGGTGAGCAGAGTTTCGCCACACTGCTGACAGAAGATGCCGTCGAGGCCCTGTTTGCGACTAACTTCGCGGATGCAGCGGAACTGATCCCGGATCTGTGCCGCTCGTTGATAAGCAACCCGCTCGGCCTGCTCGGCACGGTTCGCTGCCGACGCTGGCACGATGGCGACAAACTGTTACTGATCGGTGATGCCGCGCATGCCGTGGTGCCATTCCATGGCCAGGGCATGAACCTGGCTTTTGAAGATTGCGTGTTGCTCGAGCAGATTCTCGGCGAGCTCGGCCCGCAGTGGCAACAGGTGTTCGCCCGTTACGAATCCATGCAGCTGGCAAACGCCAATGCAATAGCGGATATGGCACTCGAGAACTACGTCGAGATGCGGGATACGGTACGCGATCCGAAGTTTGCGCTGCAGAAGGCACTCTCGTTCGAGCTCGAACGTCGGCTTCCCGATCGCTTCATCCCGCGCTATTCAATGGTGATGTTCCACGCCGAGATCCCGTATCGGGTTGCGAAGGAGCGCGGCGCGCTGCAGCAGGCCCTGCTGGAGCGCCTGACACGCAATGCGGGTAGGCTCGACCAGATCGATCTCGATGCTGCGGCTGCTATCGTGTGTGCCGAGCTAGCCCCGATCTAGTTCGGACCGAACGCTCCAGAGCTCAGGAAAGAACTTCAGGTTCAGCGCTTTTTGCAAAAAGGCGACGCCGCTGGTGCCGCCCGTGCCCCTGGCATGACCGATGATGCGCTCGACCGTCTTCATATGGCTGAATCGCCACATCTGAAATTCGTACTCCAGGTCGACAAGTTTTTCGGCCAGTTCGTAGAGCTCCCAGTGATCATCCACAGACGAGTAAACCCTGGCCCAGGCGGCTTCCACAGCTGCGTTCGGCACATATGGCTGCGACCAGTCGCGGTCGAGCACCTCGGCAGGTATCGAAAACCCCTTGCGCGCGAGGTGTTGCAGACAAAGGTCATAGAAGCTCGGCGCACGCAGCACCTTTTGCAAACGCTCGTAACGCGCGGGATGCTGCCGATGGACTTCCACCAGTGCTGCATGCTTGTTACCAAGTGCGAATTCGATTTCGCGGTATTGAAATGACTGCACGCCCGAGCTTTGCCCAAGGCCATCACGAAAGCCACGGTAGTCGGCAGGCGTCATGGTTGACAATACCGACCAGCTTTGCCGCAACTGTCCCTGGATACGCGAGACGCGCGCCAGCATTTTGAAGACCGCACCGAGCCGGCCCTTCGCGACTTCACGCATGGCGGCGCTGATCTCGTGAATACAGAGTTTCATCCACAACTCGGATGCCTGGTGAATGATCATGAACATCATTTCATCGTGCGCGGCGGTGCGCACTTTCTGGCACTCAAGTAATTTGTCCAGTGACAGGTAGCTGCCATAACTAAGGTCCTGGTCCCAGTGAATGTCCTCCTGGTTGACGCCTCTGCTGTCCTGCGAATTTTCGGTACTCATCGGCTCTGCCTCTTTGTCGGGAGCGATACGATCCAGCGTAATAAACTCGGAACTGTAAGGGTTGCGTTCGTCATTATCCCTGAACAGGCGTGCGCTGATACGCCATTCACGTTCAGGCAGCGGCGGAAAATGCGCATCGCCATCGAGTTCGACCTGCACGCGGGTCAGGTAAACACGCTCCGCCAGCGGCAGAAACTGCCGGTAGACCTGGCCACCGCCAATGACCATGATTTCGTCGGCGTCGCCGGCAGCCACAATGGCCGCCGTTGTCGAGGCGACTACCTCGCAGCCGACCGCCGCAAAGTTCGCCTGGCTTGAAATGACAATGTTATGCCGACCGGGCAGTGCCCGACCGATCGATTCGAAAGTCTTGCGGCCCATGACTATTGGCTTGCCCATGGTGATTGCCTTGAAACGCTTCAGGTCGTCCGACAGGTGCCACGGCAGCCCGCCATCGACGCCGATGACGTTATTGCTCGAGGCTGCGACGATCAGGCTGATCATGACGGGCGGGTCGGCGGCATGGCCGCCCCCCGCAGGGCCGCATGCCACAGTACCTTGCTAGACAGCGACCGCTGCCTTGATATGCGCATGCGGCTGGTAGTTGACGATCTCGAAGTCGTCGAACACATAGTCGAAGATGCTCGGCGGGCGACGCTTGATGGCCAGACGTGGCAGCGGCATCGGTTGGCGCGTCAGTTGCTCGTCGGCCTGCTCGAGGTGATTCAGGTAGAGGTGGCAATCACCGCCGGTCCAGATGAAATCGCCGACCGCGAGGTCCGCCTGCTGCGCAAACATGTGCGTGAGCAACGCATACGATGCGATATTGAATGGCACGCCAAGGAAAATGTCGCAACTGCGCTGATACAACTGGCAAGACAGTCTGCCGTTCGCCACATACAGCTGAAACATCATGTGGCACGGCGGCAGCGCCATGTCGTCAAGCTCGGCCGCATTCCAGGCACTGACAATGATGCGGCGTGAGTCGGGCGTCTCGCGCAATTGCCGCATTACCTGGGCAATTTGGTCAACGGTGCCACCGCCGGGCTTCGGCCAGTTGCGCCATTGCACGCCGTAGATCGGTCCGAGTTCACCATTCGCATCAGCCCACTCGTCCCAGATCGAGACACTGTTTTCTTTCAGGTAGCGTATGTTGCTGTCGCCGCGCAAAAACCAGAGCAGCTCGTGGATGATCGAGCGCATGTGCAGTTTCTTGGTCGTAATGAGCGGGAAGCCCTTGCTCAAATCGAATCGCATCTGGTGCCCGAACACCGACAGCGTACCGGTGCCGGTTCTGTCATCGCGCCGGGTGCCGTGGTCGCGTACCAGCTGCATCAGGGACAAATACTGTTGCATGTCAGGCCGACGCCTCCTTGTTCGCGTGCTGTGAGTATGCCATGGCAAGCATTACGGCTCCTGCAATTATCATTGGCGTACTCAGGATCTGGCCCATCGTGACCCAATCGAGCAACAGGTAGCCGAGATCTGCATCCGGGACCCGGTAAAACTCGACAATGAAGCGAAAAATTCCATAACAGAGCAGGAACAGTGCCGAGACCGCCATGTATGGCCGGGGCCTGGCCGAATACCACCAGAGGATTACGAACAGCAGCAAGCCTTCGAGCGCTGCTTCGTACAATTGCGATGGATGCCGCACGACGCCGTTGTACAGCACGCCCCAGGCAACGCTGGTCTCGGCTCCCCAGAGCTCGGCATTGATAAAATTGCCGATACGGCCGGTACCCAGGCCAATGGGAACCAACGGCGCGACGAAGTCGAGGATGTGCCAGATGGTTTTGCCCAGCTTGCGACCGTACCACCACATGGCGATCATGACGCCGGCGAGACCGCCGTGAAATGACATGCCGCCGTCCGTGATTTTGAACAGGTACAGTGGATCCTTTATCAGGTATTCCCAGCCATAAACCAGGCAATAGCCGACCCGGCCACCAATAATGACGCCGAGCATCGCGTAGAAAATAAGGTCGTCGACCTGTTTCAGGTTGACCGGTGAGTCGGCACGCCGGCAACGCCGCCGCGCCAGCCACCACGCTGCCATGAAACCGACGACGTACATCAGGCCGTACCAGCGAATCTTGATAAATCCAATCTCAAACAGGATCGGGTCGATCTCGGGGAATACGAACATTTAGGTCTTCGGCATCTGCGGGAGGCCAGTATCATAGCAAACCATGAGCAATCGCCTTGGCAAAGAAACCAGCCCGTACCTGTTGCAGCATGCGGATAACCCGGTGGACTGGTACCCCTGGAGCGAGGAGGCATTCGCGGCAGCACGCGCCGGCAACAAGCCGGTGCTGTTGTCGATCGGCTATTCCGCCTGCCACTGGTGTCATGTCATGGCACACGAGTCTTTCGAGGACCAGGCCACCGCCGAGCTTATGAATCAGCTGTTCGTCAACATCAAGGTGGACCGCGAGGAACGGCCCGACATCGATCGCATCTACCAGACCGCGCACCAGTTGCTGACGCAGCGCGGCGGCGGCTGGCCATTGACGATGTTTCTCAATGCCAACGACCAGCGGCCGTTTTTCGGCGGCACCTATTTCCCGAAGGAACGACGCTACGGCATGCCGGCATTCAGCGAGCTGCTGCAGCACATTGCTGCCTACTACGCAGACAATGCTGACGATGTGCGAAGCCAGGGCGACCGGCTCAGCGAGGTGTTCGCGCGGCTCGACCCACCGGCTGCCGATGCTGCGCTGTCCATTTCGGCCGGGCCGATGGACAAGGTTCGTGCACAACTTGCGAAGAGTTTCGACGCTGATTACGGCGGCTTCGGGCCTGCGCCCAAATTTCCACATCCGGGCACGATCGAGCGACTGCTCCGACACTGGCGATCGACCGCGAAGCACGAGCAGCCCGATATCGAGGCCTTGTTCATGGCCACGCTGACCCTGACGCGCATGGCCGAGGGCGGCATATATGACCATGTCGGCGGCGGGTTTTGCCGTTACTCGGTGGACCGTTACTGGCAGATCCCGCATTTCGAAAAGATGCTCTACGACAACGGTCCCTTGCTAGCGATCTATGCACAGGCGTTCCTCGCAACCGGGGAAACGCTATTTGCAAACACCGCGGCCGAAACGGCGGACTGGATGCTGGCCGACATGCGCGCGCCGAACGGTGGCTTTTACTCCTCGCGCGATGCCGATTCGGAAGGCCATGAAGGGCGTTTTTTTGTCTGGACACCGGAGCGTGTCGCAGGCGTGGTGGCCAGGGACGACTACGAGGTCGTCGCGGCTCGCTTCGGGCTCGACAAGGAGGCGAATTTCGAGGGCGAGTGGCACCTCACGGTGCGCCAGTCCGTGCCGCATATCGCGGCCGCATCGCAACGCTCACAGCAGGCAGTCGCAGCCGCACTGGCAAGGGCCCGCGCGGCGCTGTTTGCCGACCGTGAAACCCGCGTGCACCCGGGCCGCGACGACAAGCAATTAACGTCGTGGAACGCCCTTGCGATCCGTGGCCTCGCGATTGCAGGGCGAATACTGCAACGCGATCACCTGGTCGAAGCAGCTGCGAGCGCGCTCGATTTTCTTCACCAACAGCTTCTCGTTGATGGCCGCCTCTACGCCAGTTACAAGGACGGCCGCGCGCGTTTCCCGGCGTATCTTGACGATCACGCTTTCCTGGTCGACGCGATTCTCGAACTGCTGCAGTCGCGCTGGAATACCGGGCAGTTGCGATTCGCGACCCAGGTCGCCGACCTGATGCTGGAACATTTCGAAGACCCTGAAAATGGTGGCTTCTATTTCACGGCCGACGATCACGAGGCGCTGATGCACCGGCCGAAGCCGCTGGCGGATGAGGCGATGCCATCGGGCAATGGGGTGGCTGCCTATGCACTGCAACGGCTCGGCCACCTGTTGGGCGAAGAGCGTTATATCGCAGCCGCGGAGCGCGGCCTGCGCGCCGCCTGGCAGGCGATCGATGAATACCCGCACGGCCATGTCACTTTGCTCAACGCGCTCGAGGAATACCTGGCACCGCCCGAGATTATCGTGTTGCGTGGTGCAGCGGCAGACATCGGCCGCTGGCGCGACTCGGCTGGCCGGCTGTACGCGCCGACGCGGCTGGTGTTCGCCATTGACGAGGAGGAAACCGACTTGCCGGGGCTGCTCCGCGAGCGCAAACCGGTTGCCGGTGAAGCTGTCGCCTATCGTTGCCTCGGCACACATTGCGAGTTGCCGGTCACGAGCTGGGAAGCGCTGGCCGCCCAGCTTTAGCCAGGTTCGGCGCCTGAGATCGCCCGCAGGTTCAAACGGGTCCCTTTTGCGCGCCCTTCAAGCTGGTGGATCAAATTGCGATACGAGTATCGCCGCCGCGTAACAGGCCAGCGCGAACGTAATGCAACGATACGGGACGCTGAACCAGTAGCGCCTGCCGAGCAGGAAAAAGCCGGCGAGCATCGCGAATCCGACGGCCAGCAGGTATGCCGAGTCGAACAGCAGGCGCGGCTGACAAACGGCGAGGTATCCGTAAACCAGGCCAAACAGGATAGCGCCCATGCTGTGGCTGGCATTGAATCCCACCCAGGCTTTCCACATGGTCGTTTCGGCGCTGATCACGGGCGACACCGTTTGCATTGCGGACTGTAATGCTGGATCGCGCGGTAGCAGCTTCGGTCCGCGAAAGGTGTAGACGAGGTGCAAAACGCCGAGCAGCAGAAGCACTGCTGCGCTAAGGCCGATCAAGATTCCTGGCAGCATCATTTCCTCGGCATGCGAAAGCACCTACAGTAGCGCATTCATCACTGGGACGCATGGCGACGGTAGCCGCAGTCGAGCCGCCTAACGGAACCGCCAGATAAACGCGGTACGAGCCGACCAGTCCGGACCATCATCAAGCCCTGTTCCAAGCGCGGCGTTGATGGAAAAACGCGTCGACAGGTCACCATAATAGCCGAGCAGTAGTTCCGACGGGCCGTTGCTCTGCAGCGAACCAATCAGCTCAAGCCCGAGATAATGGTTTGGCTTAAGCGACCGCCGTGCACCCGCAGCGAAACCCCATTCGCTCTCTTCCCCGGATGCTTTCTCGAACAGCAGGTTGGCCGCGATCGTCCAGCCAGAGGCCTCGTAGCCCAGAATCCCGGCAAGCTCAAGGACATCCTCAGCATCATTGTCACTCGCAATTTCATACTCGGCAGAAATACCAAGGGAGAACTTGTTATCGCGCGGTGTCAGCCGGAAATGCAGTGCGGGCGCCAGCGATTCATAGTGCGCAGAATCGCCCTGCTCCTTTTCAAAATGCGCATGCAATTCAAACGCCATCCAGTCGGTGGCGCCGTATAACATGGCTGGTGCAAACTCCAGTTCGTCCTCATGTTCGGAAATGTAGTCGGCGCGCGCTATGGCGTAGGCGGTGCCTTGCATCGGAAGATGTGCCGTTTGTACGGTCAGGAAATCAAGTCCGTGGTGGGCGCTGGCAGCGCCCGGTAGTAAAGCTGCGGCAATAGCTATTGCCATCGCATTCGGTTTCAACACAGGGAAACTCCTTGGTCGCAATCAATTTGAGCATGCCAGCGGCTCCGGGAAACCGGACCGATGTGCATGGCTGGGTCAGTCTCAGGATTGGATGGCGGGCGGCGCGCGGGATTGAAACGGCAGGATGGTAATCGCGACCACACCCGAGGTGACAATAGTCGGCGCCGCAACACCAATACTGATTACAGGTGCGACTTGCTGCTCGCCGCCAACCGCGTAAACGGTTGTCGATGCGCCGAATGAGCAGGAGTCCCAGGTTGTATCGCGTGTTTCATCGCCGCTGCCGTGGTGCTGATGTTGGCCGCCGAACACTTCGTGCGGCAAACCATGCGGACACAGGACGAACGGGCCGCCGTCGCCGAAAGGTGCGGGCATATACCCGGCCGGTATCGACAGCCGGACAACAACTGACAGGCAAAAGACCGCAATTGCGATCTGTTTTAACCAATATCGAAGACGAACAGCCATGCGCGAATATAGGCGCCGGATCAGTAGGCGGTCAATGTGGTGCCGGCTACCGGTGCAACGCCAAGCGCATCAGGCCCGAGGAAGGTGACTGGCACCGATTCAACACGCATGCCGACATTTCGCACCACCACGAAATGCAGGTGTGGCCCGCTGGAGTAGCCGGTATTGCCGGAGTCGGCGATGTAGTCGCCGCGCTCCACGCGGTCCCCTGGCCGCACCCGGATCGTATTGGTATTGAGGTGCGCGTACACCGCGTAGCTACCATCGTCATGCAGGATGCGCACGACATTGGCCGCCGGCCCGTCACGTTGCATGTCCAGCCCCCCCTGGAAATTCGTGCTCGCGACATCAAAAACGATACCGCCGCGTGCGGCAAACACGTCGGTGCCAATTGGCATCGCGATATCGACCGCATGATAGCTGTCCGGGGCCGCGTGCGTGACGACGTCCGGATAAGCTTGCGTTATCGGGTAGTCTGTTGAGATTGCAAACGGTGCACGATAAGGTGACGGCGGACTGTGGCGCGCCCCCGGGTCGCCGGGCATGTAGCGAAACCCATACTCGAGAAACGGCGCCTGTCCGTTTTCCAGCAGGCCAAGTTGCAGCAGCATCGTCGTGCTGCGCGGTGGCAGCACCCACGTCATCTCTTGATCGGGATCCGGGTAACTGAGCCCGCGCAACGCAGCAATCTCGATACGCAGTTCGACCGGCGCGTGGTAATCATTGCGCGCCGTAAGCTCCAGCGTGGTACCAACAAAGCTGTGTGAGACATCAACATTGCCGTCGGCGACTGCGCGAGCCAGTCGTCGCACCTCTACGGTGCGGTTATCGCCCGGCGGCCGGTCGGAATAAATCCACTCACCGTTCTCACCCCGGTACTTGTAGAGTTGCTGTGCGCTTGCGAAGTTAGCCATCGAGCAGTGCCAGCAGAGCGCGGCAAGCACCGCAAACAGCGATGCGCGCTTAAGACTCAATTGGCAAGCGCTGCCAGCCATCCCCGGTTCGTCGAATCTCATAAGCGGGCCAATACTGATTGTCCAGTTTCAAAGTGATGACTTCGACCGCACCGTTCCAGGTCACGGTTTTCAGACGTACCGAAGTCCGGTCAAGCCGGCCAGCGACCGCGTCCACGAACGCCTGCAAATTCAGTGTCGGTTTTTCATCCACTGCAACGATACGACGCCCGGCCCAAAGACCGTAGCGGCTGGAAGGCGAACCATAGCTGAAAAATGCAACGTAGACGCCCGCCGGATCAATGCCGCGTTGCGCGGCCATCTCCCGATGCGGATCCTGCAGCAACGCACCAGCCCATGACACCGCCCGATCGATGCCGAGACCATCCAGTTCGGCCGTTTTCAAGGGGATTTCGAGGGCGCCGCCATTGCGCCAGATAGTCACCGTAACCTCGGGTTTTTGAACGGCTTTTTCCAGGTCGCGGAAAGTCGTGACAACATTGCCGTCGACCGCCAATACGAAATCACCGTTTTTCAGCAGGCGGGAAGCATCCGATCCCGCGACCAGCCGCGTAATGCTCAAGGCGCGACGATAAATCGGATTGTTGGCTTCGAGTTTCGCGATCCACTCCTCGTCCACACCGCGATTTCGGGCGGCAAACAACGGTGCGTAAACGAACTCCGCTTCCAGCGAGTAGTAGGAACGCCCGGTGCGCACGATGTCGACAAACTCGGCGACCAGGTCGACGCCAACACCACGATTGAATTGTGCGGATTCGCCGCCCGAGTCCAGCGCAAAACTCGACCACAGCGCGCTGACGCGTCCGCGCTTGTCAACCAATACGCCATCAACATCCATCGCGTTGACGAGGTCGATACCTTCGATATTGGAGTCACGAAAACGCAGTGTCCTCGATAGCGGCAGCAGCAGCGGTTCAACTGCTGACACAGTACTTTCCTGGTGCACCAGCTGGTGATCACCCTTGATGCCGACCAACCACACCTTGTCACCGGCCTGCAGCGGCTCGGTGTTGAAACTGGCCTCGCGAACCGGCGTATCACCGATCGACTTCGGGTCGTAGGACACAATCGCCATGTTATGAATCGGGTGCAATTGCTCGATCTTCGCGTCGACCTCGAGTGAACCCGCGAAAGTCACGGTAACGTCACCAATCGCGAGCGGTACCGTGTTGCGATCGACCAGCACCAGTCCGCGCTCCTTGTCCACCACCACACCGGTTCCATAGTAATGACGGTCAGCAACGCCAGACAGCGTGTACGGCAGATCGAAAGTCACTACTACCAGCGACGGTGCAATAGCGGCGACACGCGGATCGTCAAATCGGGTAAGTGCAGTGCTGCCCGCTCGCGGTGGCAAGCGCTCCGGCCCGGCGCCGAGCTCTGTGCAGGGCCAGATGCCGGTGGCATCGTCGCGTTTGCAGCGGCGCACCGGAAACCAGACCCGGTTCATTTCGAAGGATCGCACTGCCGAGCTTTGCGGGTTGTCCATCGAGACGAAGCGCAGCAAGGTACGCGATCCATCGGCGAGGCTGTCGAGAGCGTTCGCGAAATCACTGATGCTGTGCATCGGTTTACCGCCAAATTCGGTTATGACGGCACCCCGCGGTATGGCTGATTTCGAAAGCAGGTAGCCGGGATTGGCGACGTATACGCCCTGCACCGGAAGGTTGTAGTGCCATGCCTGCTGGTAAGAGAGATTGTTCACGGTGCCATCACCGAACTCGAGGTACTCGTCGGGCGTAATCGCATGCAGATCACTGACGACGATTTTCTCTGTGATGCGCTCACCGCCGCGTTCCAGCTCGATCTCGACCTCGCTACCGACATTCGCATCCAGTGCCGCAGCCAGCGGAATGAACTCCGTGCTCAGCTCGCCGTTAATGCGCAGCAGGATGTCACCGGGATGCAGTTTTCCCGCTGCCGGTGACTCCGGGATCACCTGCTCAACGGCCAGCATGCCGGTTTGCTTTGGGTGCGCCTCGCGTGCGAGGCGCTCCGATTCATCACTCAGGCCAAGCCGACGCAGTTCGTCGTAGGCCTTGCGCACAAACTTGGTTTGCAAAGTGCCGCGCGTGACTGGCTTATCCTGCTGAATCAGCTGCAATGCGCGGCTGACGCGATCGAGCGGTAGAAAAAAACTGCTGGCGGCAGAGTTGTTCGCGCCGGCATTGAGCGCCACAACCTCTCCCTTAATGTTGATGACCGGCGAACCGGAGGAGCCACCTGAAGTTCCGGATGCGGCCTGGTAATAAAAGGTGTTGAAGTCGTTGTAATTACCACGGCCGTAGTCCGGTGCCTGCCGGTCCAGTCGCGCAATTGTCCCGGCCAGGATCGACAGCTGCTCGCCGGCATCGTTGCCGACGACGCGAATTTCGCGGCCTACACTGGCGCCAGCCGGCACCAGCGGCAGTTCTGCCGGTGTGATGAATCGCAGCTCTGCCGGGTTGAAGCGATAAAAACCGAAGTCGTGTACCGGATCGCGGTACACCGGCGTGAGTCGCACTTCCTCGTTGTTCAGAAATATCGCTTCCGCCACCACCGGGCCCGGTGTCACGACATGCCGGTTGGTCAGGATCAGCCCGCGTTCCGCATCAACAACAAAGCCGGTAGCCTGGCTGGATGAATTCCACTCGGTATCGAAAGCGCGGGTACTGTCAACACGAATTGAGACGACGCCGGAGGAAATACGCTCGAGAGTAGTGGCCCAGGCCGGTTCCTCGGCCGCCTCGTTGGTGCCGGCCAGCACGATCCCTGCCAATGCGGCAATTAACAATCCGTTTCTCATAGCTTCCTAAAGACTGGGTGCCGCGAATTCGGTTCCCTATTTCAACAGATTACTTCGGCGGGCGATACGCGAGATCCAGCTGGCGCGCCGCCTTGACGTCGTCGAGCCGGCGTACCGGCATCGTATATGGCGCTTCCTTGAATGACGTGCCGGCCTTCGCATCCGTCGCAATCGCGGTCATTGCGGCGACGAAATTATCCAGCGTTTCCTTGCTCTCCGTTTCGGTTGGCTCAATCAACAGGCACTCCGGAACCAGCAGCGGAAAGTAAGTTGTCGGTGCATGGTAGTTGTGATCCAGCAAGGCCTTGGCGACGTCCATCGCGGTCAGGTTGATTTCGCGCGCCTCATTCTTCAGCGTAATGATGAATTCGTGGCTGGCACGACGCTCGGGAAACGCGAGTTTAAAGCCGGCGTCGCGTAATCGGGCCTGCAGGTAATTCGCGTTCAGGGTCGCGTATTCGGCAAGACGACGCATGCCGTCGCGACCCACCATGCGCATGTAAACGTAGGCGCGCAACAACACACCGGCATTGCCCATGAACCCGGACAGCCGGCCGATGCTTTGCGGCAGTGCCTCTTCGGCAAGCCAGTCATAGCTCGTGACTCCGTCGCGCTCGGTCGCGCCGACAACCGGAATCGGCAGGAACGGCAACAACCGCGCGCCGACACCAACAGCACCCGAACCCGGGCCGCCGCCACCGTGTGGCGTCGAGAAAGTCTTGTGCAGGTTCATGTGAATGACATCGAACTCCATGTCGCCGGGGCGCACCTTGCCGCAAATCGCATTCAGATTCGCGCCGTCGTAATACAACAACCCGCCGGCGTCGTGCACGATTTTTGCGACCTCGACGATGCCACGATCGAACACGCCAAGCGTCGACGGGTTGGTCAACATGATACCGGCTGTCTTCGGCCCCACTGCCGCCTTGAGTGCCGCGATATCGATGTCGCCATCGCTGCCGGTGGGTAACTCGCGAACCACGCAGCCGCACATGGTCGCGGTTGCCGGGTTGGTGCCGTGTGCCGCATCCGGCACGATAATCTCATTGCGCTCGAGATCGCCACGTGCCTTGTGATAGGCCTGGATCATCAGCACGCCGGCGAGCTCGCCCTGCGCTCCGGCCATCGGTGTCAGCGACACGCCCTGCATGCCGGTTACCTCCTTGAGCATCTCCTGCAGTTCATACATGCAGGCGAGGAAGCCCTGGCCATGACTCACCGGACCGAGCGGATGACGGCCCGCGAAACCTGGCAACAGTGCCAGCGCATTGCAGGCCCGCGGGTTGTACTTCATGGTGCAGGAACCGAGCGGATAAAACTGTGTGTCAATGGAAAAATTCTGCCGCGACAGGCGTGTAAAGTGCCGTACCACCTGCAGCTCGGACGCTTCAGGCAGGCGCGGCGTGTCCTTGCGCCGCAGCGACTCGGGAATCGCAACAGCATCGTCTGCGACAGGAGCCTGTGCAAACGCCCGTCGACCGGAACGTGACTTGTCGAATATCAGAGTTTCCATGGGTTTTCCTGCTAGTCCTTGTTGGCTCGCACGCCGAGCGCGCGAAGTGCTGCCGTGTAATTGGGTTCAGTCGAAATTTCATCAATGTGTTCCCGATGCACGACCGTGTTGTTCTCGTCGAGCACGACCACGGCACGTGCGAACATGCCAGCGAGCGGGCCATCGATAATCTGTACACCGTAATTTTCGCCGAAACCGGCGTGCCGGATCGCGGATAAACCAATGACGTTTTTCAGGCCGTGTTGTTCCTGGAAGCGGCGGAATGCGAACGGCAGGTCATAGGACACGCACAGTATGACCACATCGTGCAAATCGGCTGCGTAGCGGTCGAATTCGATTACCGAGCGCGCACAGACATCAGTGTCGACGCTGACGATGATATTCATGATCTTGCGTTTTCCGGTCCAGTTCGCCAGCGAAACGTTCTGCAATTTCGTATTGACCAGCGAAACGTCCGGCGCACGACTGCCAATATCCGGCAACTCGTCGAAGGTGTGATGAACCGAGTTCTCAAACCTGAAGATACTCATGACCTCAGGCGCTCCGCTAATCCTGCTTCGCGAGGATGTCACGCATGGCATCGACATAGTGGTCGATGTCAGCCGCCGTTTTGGTTTCGGTCGCGCAAACCAGCAAGGCGTTACCAAGATCGTAACCGCCGAGGATGTTGCGCCGCGCCAGCTCCTGCAGCACCGCCGCAACCGGGCGGTCAAGGGAAATCGCGACTTCGTGGAAATGTGGTCCTTCATACAGGCGCTGCACGCCGGGCAATGCGGTCAGTTGCCGGACCAGCAATGCCGTGTTTTGCTGCGCGCGCAAGGCGACCTTGCGCAGCCCCTCGAATCCGAGCAATGACATGTAGATAGTCGCCGCGGTAACCATGAGGCCCTGATTGGTACAGATATTCGAGGTTGCCTTCGAGCGCCGGATGTGCTGCTCGCGTGCCTGCAAGGTAAGCGTGAAGCCCGGATTGTCGTCGAGATCCGTGGTCCGGCCGACAATGCGGCCCGGCATTTGCCGCACATGCTCCTGCCTGCAGGTCATGAAGCCGAAGTAAGGACCGCCCGAAGAGAGCGGCACACCGAGCGGCTGGCCTTCGCCAACAGCGATGTCAGCGCCACGTGTTCCCCAGCTGCCGGGCGCTTTGAGCAAGGCCAGTGAGAGCGGATTGACCACTGCGATTACGAGCGCGCCACGCTCGTGCGCCCAGTCCGTCAGGCGATCAACGTCTTCGAGCGTTCCCGGAAATGACGGCTGCTGTATCACCAGCGCAACCGGCTCGCGGCCGGCATCGAGTTTATCGGCCGCATTGCCGGTCGAGCCGTTCATCGGCAAACGTTCGAAAGTGATGTTCTGGTGGCCGGCGATGGCCACAGCGACTTTTTCGTAATTCGGATTCACGCCCGGCGCCAGCAGGATGCGGCCCGATTTCGCCTTGCGATTGCTGCGCACTGCCATAAGTGACGCTTCCGCGAGCCCGGAGGCACCGTCGTATAACGATGCGTTACTGACGTCGAGCCCGGTCAACTCAGTAATCATCGTCTGATACTCGTAAATCGTCTGCAGCGTCCCCTGGCTCGCCTCGGCCTGGTAAGGCGTATACGCGCTGTAGTATTCACCGCGAGTCGCAATGTCCCAGACCGCCTGCGGAATATGGTGCTCGTAGGCACCCGCACCGATAAAGCACAAGGGAGCGCCATCCTGTGCGGCGCGCTGGTGCATGAGCCGCGAAATCTCCATCTCGCTAAGCCCGGTCGGCACGCCATCAAGGGATTTGATCAGCAATTGCGGCGGGATCTCATCAAACAGATCGTCGATACTGCTGGCGCCAATGGCCGCGAGCATTTCGCGGGTGTCGTCTTCCGTGTGCGGTATGAATGGCATCGTCTTTTTTACGCGTCTTCTTCGTCGAGCAATTCCTGGTAGGCAATCGGCGACAACAACTCGTCCTCATTAATTTTTTCGCTCGGGCGCAACCTGACAATCCAGCCACTTCCATACGGATCGCCATTAATGATCTCCGGGTCATCAGCAAGGCTTTCGTTGACCTCTTCGACGACCCCGGCAATCGGTGAGTACACATCGGACGCCGCCTTCACCGATTCGACCACCGCCATGTCACCGCCGCTATCCAGCTCCTGCCCGACTTCGGGTAATTCCACGTACACTAGGTCACCCAGTGCCGCCTGTGCATGGTCTGTGATACCTATGGTCACGCTGCCGTCATCCTCCCGGCGCAACCATTCGTGTTCTTCGGTGTACAACAGGTCCCCAGGTAGTTCAATCATCGCTGTTTCTCCGTGATCTCGTTTTTCGGTGTGTGGATGTTCAGTGTTCAGGTTTTGATTCGAATTTTTCCATTGCGCACAAACGGTGTCGGCACAATCCTTACCTGCAACAGCTTGCCGCGCACATCGACTGCGGCGCTTTCGGACTGACCTGCCGGCAGTCGCGCCAGCGCTATCGAGCGTTCCATGGTCGGCGAATAGCCACCACTGGTAATTTCACCCTCGCCTTGACCTGCCACCACAACGCGCTGATGGTTACGCAGCACGCCTTTGTCTTCAAGCAGCAAGCCAACGAAGCGTTGCAGCGTCGGGTCGGACCTTTTGCGTTCGAGACTGGCGCGGCCAATAAACTCGCGCTCACGCGGCTCCCAGGCGATCGTCCAGCCCATGCCGGCTTCGAGTGGCGAGACCGTTTCATCCATGTCCGTGCCATACAGGTTCATCGCAGCCTCGAGCCGCAGCGTATCGCGTGCACCCAGCCCGCAGGGCGCCACGCCAGCCGCCAGCAACTGGTCCCAGGTCGACGCCGCTGCTGCAGCCGGCATGACGATTTCCCAGCCATCCTCGCCGGTGTAGCCGGTGCGCGCGATGAACAGCTGCCCTGCCTGCATGCCGGTAAACGGCGGCAATGCCAGTGCAGCCTCACGCCACTTTGCATCGACGCAGCCAGAGGCAAGCTCGCGCGCTTTCGGCCCCTGCACAGCGAGCATCGCAGTGCCGGCCACTTCGGTGACCGTTACCGAAAAGTCGTGCGCCTGTTTTTGCATCCACGCCAGGTCCTTGTCGCGCGTCGCGGCATTGACGATGAGCCGGAACCAGCACTCATGCATGAAGTAAACGATCAGGTCGTCTATAACCCCGCCGTTGTCATTCAGCATGGCCGAGTACAAGGCCTTGCCCGGGGTCTGCAGCCTGGCAACGTCATTTGCCAGCAGGTAGCGCAGGAATTCGCGAACGCGATCACCATTGAGATCGACGATGGTCATGTGCGAGACATCGAAAACACCCGCAGTATTGCGCACCGCGTGGTGCTCTTCCTTCTGCGAGCCATAGTGCAGCGGCATGTCCCATCCGCCAAAATCGACAATCTTCGCGCCGGCAGCAACATGGCTAGCAAACAACGGTGTTTTCAGTCCCATCTCTGATGTGTTTCCCAGGGCCAAATAAAAAGGCGACAGACCCCTCGATCTGTCGCCCCTCTGTCCTTGGAAACCTGAGAGATTAATGGCCGCCGGCCATACTCCCCTTCGGTGGGCCGTTTTTTCGACCGCTCTCCAGAGCCAATCAGCGCGCGCAGTCCTTTTGCCTGAGCGTTTCCGAGCGAGTTGCGCCTTCGGCGCCCCGCCTGGCCATTGGCAATTCGGGGTCTCTTCTGAGCACGCTATCGATTGGTGCGCGCATCATAGCCAAAGGTTTGGCAGGTTGCCAGCGATGCGTGCAACGGTAACAATGCGCGCATGCGCATACTGCAAAAGACAATACTCGTGGCCGCATTTTGCGGTTCAGCAGCCGCGTGGGCGACCGCGACAGATGACTTCAATGTACTGATGTACCAGGCCTGGGAGGCGCAACTTGCAAACGACCCGCTGTTTGCGTCGGAACTCGGCGACCGGCGCTACAACGATCGCTGGGCAGATCAGAGTATCGAGGCGATTAACGCCGCCCAGGCTCAACAACGCGAGTTCCTGCGCCGTGCTTATGGCATTGACCGCAACGCGCTGGATGCAGGCGACCAGCTGAACTACGAATTATTTCGTCGCGAGCTGCAATACACGGTCGATGAATTCCAGTTCAACGGCCACCTCATGCCCTTCAGTCACCGCGGCGGCGTGCAAAACCTCGAGGTCAATGCTACCGGACTGTCGTTCGAGTCTGTCCAGGACTACGCCGACTGGCTAACACGCATGGGCAGAGTAGGTATCCTCATTGAACAAACGATCAGGCTGGCCGAGCAGGGGCGAAAATCGGGCTATATGCCAGCGAAGGTCCTGATGCAGCGCATCCCGGACCAGATTGCGGCGCAACTCGTCGACGATGCGGCGGCAAGTCCTTTCTACCGGCTGTTCGAGGAGTTGCCGGCGAGCATCCCCGAAAACGAGCAGCAGCGCTTGCGTGCCGCAGCGCTCAAGACGATTGGCGACACGATCCTGCCGGCCTATCAGAAGTTGGCGCGCTATTTTGACGACACCTATCTGCCCGCCTGCCGCGAGAGTATCGGACTGTCGGCCTTGCCTAATGGCAGCGCCTGGTACGAACAGCGTGCACGCCGTTTTACGACCACGCCGATGTCGCCTGATGAGATTCATCGACTTGGGCTCGAGGAAGTGCGCCGTATCCGCGATGCGATGCAGGAGATTATGGACGAGGTCGATTTTTCCGGCAGCTTCCAGGACTTCCTGGTGTTCTTGCGCAGCGACCCACAGTTTTATTTTGATGATCCGGAGGCGCTGTATGAATCTTACCTCGCGACCAGCAAGCGCATTGACCCGGAACTGGTAAAGCTGTTTGGCAAGTTGCCGCGCATGCCCTACGGCGTGAAACCCATTCCTGATTCGATTGCGCCCGACACGACGACGGCGTATTACACGCAGCCGGCCGGAGACGGCGGTCGCGCCGGAATTTACTGGGTAAATCTCTACAAGCCGGAGGTCAGACCCAAGTATGAAATCGAAGTACTGACCGTGCACGAGGCGATGCCCGGCCACCACCTGCAGATTGCATTGCAGCAGGAACTCGGCGAGTTGCCGAATTTCCGGCGTTATGGCGGCTTTACTGCATTCGTCGAGGGTTGGGGCTTGTACAGCGAGAGCCTTGGCTACGATCTCGGCCTGTATAAGGATCCCTTCTCACGCTTCGGGCAGCTGACCTATGACATGTGGCGGGCAGTCAGACTCGTGGTCGATACCGGCATGCATTACAAGGGCTGGACTCGCGAGCAGGCCATCGATTTCTTCAAGGACAATGCCGCCAAGACCGAGCTCGATATCGTGAACGAGATCGATCGCTACATTGGCAATCCCGGACAGGCACTGGCTTACAAGATTGGTCAATTAAAAATGCAGACAATCCGCCAGCGCGCCGAGATCGCCTTGGGCGAAAAATTTGATGTGCGCGCTTTTCATGACGAACTGCTCGGTGCCGGCGCGTTGCCACTCGACCTGCTCGAGCAGCGCATGGACGCGTGGATCGAAAAAGCCCGGTAACAGGCCGATCTGTCGGCGGCGACGCCCCCGGCAACCGCCACATGTCCGAGGCGCTATGGCGGTGCCTGCGGAAAGGGGGTCTCAGGAACACTATTCGTATTCTGGAAGCTCGCAATTAGCCATGCCCCGTCTATCTTCCGCAAGACCTGGATCTGGATGCCTTCTCGTGGCGGCGCCGGCGCTCCGGGTGGCACCTTGGCGCCGTCCAAAATCCAGCGAACGTGCGCGATCGCAGTCGAAGCATCGATAAAGCGCGTGTGCACCTCGGTTATCGTAAGTTTGCTGTCCAGGAATACCCACGCGAATGCAGCCGACAGTTTGCCCTGAATCTCGGAACGCCCCCGCCACCACCAGCCGAGAACGTTTACTACGTCACCGTCGTCGGTAAAAAGGTTCGCATATGCCACTGCGTCATGCGCGTTCCAGGCCGCTGCTTGTTGCGTCTGGACTTCCCGAATTGCCACCTCATCTATTTCCGAAGCAAAAGTTGTAACGGCCCATAGCAGCACTAACACCAGGCTATATGGAACGCGGCGTCTACTTATGTCCATTTATTCCTCCGGAAATCGGCTGACAGTCATGCGACACACTCCACAATCATAGCGATAAATATGGCGGAAATGCGACCGATAGCAGTCGCTCCCCAGTGCTAGTATTGAGTGCTCTGGCCATAGCAGTAGCGACCCACTCTTGCCGACGATGAATACAAGCGACGCAAACGCAGGCCTTACCGGACTGGTCACATTTACCTTTGGTGACAACGTAGACCTGTGCACTAAGTTGCTGCATCTGGTCAGGTCAGGCCGAAAAACCGCAACCTGTGAGGCACTGCGAAAATTCGCTGCCGGCAAGGAGCACATGCCGGTCGTTGGGCGTCGGGACGTGGCACTGAACTGGGACGGCACGCCAGCCTTGCTCATTGAAACGACTGAGGTCACAGAAAAGCGTTTTTGCGATGTTGACGAGAGCTTTGCACTTGCCGAGGGAGAGCATGATGATCTGCATGGGTGGCGGCGCGATCATCAAAAGTACTTCGAGCGAACCGGCGGTTTTGACCCAGAAATGATGCTCGTTTGCGAACGCTTCAGGCTGGTCCACGAGTTTTGATGAGTACCACAATGGGGAACAGCATCGCAGACGCCCTGAACCGGGATTGCTACTGTATCGGCGTCAACCGCCAGGCGCTCCGCGACAGGCTGAGTGCCGATCTCCGGGATTCCGGCGTGCCGGAAAAGTTGCTGGACGCGAACAGCCACCTGTTCGCGATGTCGCCGGTCTTTCTCGGACACGAGCACCTGCATGCAATGGAGCGACTCATTCAGGCAGTGGAAACGGTCGTCAAACACAGCGCCTATCGACAAGCTGTGCTGGCAGCCGCCGCCGTACCAATGTTGCAGGACCTTGGGCCCAGTGGTGTATTTTTTGCCTACGATTTTCACCTCGGCGCGGACGGTCCGCAGCTGATCGAGATCAACACCAATGCAGGTGCGGTACTGCTCAACCTGTACCTCGCCGCGGCCCAACAGGCCTGTTGCGAAGAAGTCGTTACGTTTTTTGGCGGCAAAACCGACTTCGCGGCCGCCGAAAACGAGCTGATCGCAATGTTTCGAAAGGAATGGTCGTCACAACGTCCGGACCGGGAATTGCGGAGCATCGCCATCGTCGACAGGGACCCGCCCGCACAGTTCCTGTATCCGGAGTTCCTGCTGTTTCAGTCGCTGTTCGCACGACACGGAATTGACACTGTCATCGTCGATGCCCGGGATCTGGTCATCGACGGCGACTTGCTGTGCGCGCACGGGCGAGCCATCGATCTGGTCTACAACCGGCTTACCGACTTCTACCTGCTGGAGCAGGAATCCGCCACGCTGCGGGCCGCCTGGCAGCGGGGCCTCGCGGTGCTTACGCCCTCGCCCTTGCATTACGCGTTGTATGCCGACAAGCGCAATCTGCCATTGCTTTCTGATGCCGACCGGCTTAGGGCATTCGGCATCGACGAGGACACGATCGCAACGCTAGGTCACTCGCTGCCGGAAACGCTTGCGGTGACACCCGGCAACGCGGCGCAACTCTGGTCGAATCGCAAACGTTATTTTTTCAAACCCGCGACCGGCTACGGCAGCCGCGGAGCCTACCGCGGTGCCAAGCTCACCAAAAGGGTTTGGCACGACATCATCCACGCCGACTACATCGCCCAGGCCATGGTCCCTCCGAGCGAACGCCAACTGTTGATTGGCGGCAAGAAGGAGTCGCTCAAGCTGGACATTCGCTGCATCACCTACGAGGGCCGGATTCAGCAGCTATCGGCAAGGCTTTACCAGGGGCAGACCACCAATCTCCGCACACAGGGCGGCGGGCTGGCGACAGTATTTCCGACCCCGGGTGGTAACTGCTGCTGCCAGTGACCCGGGTCGCCCGCATGGCGGCCTGCCACGGCTTTTAAAGCAGTGCCTTGAGGCAGTCGGCCAGGATAGCCAGGCCTTCATCGAGCGTGTCGTCGGTAATGGTCAGCGGCGGCAGCAGGCGGATGACATTGCTGTTCACACCGCAGGACAGGAGGATCAGGCCCTTCTGTGGCGCGAGACCGGTGAGTGCCTTGGTCAGGTCCGCATCCGGTTGTGCTGCATCACCGTTCTTCACCAGCTCGATCGCGATCATTGCGCCGCGATCTGCCCGAACCTCGCCGATTACCTGCGGGTATAGCTTTTGCAATGCCTGCAGTTTCGTCTTCGCACGCTTGCCGATGGCGGCAGCACGCTCAACCAGCCCTTCCTGCTCGATCACGTCGACGACCGCAAGCGCTGCCGCACAACCGACCGGCGATCCCGCGTAGGTGCCGCCGAGTCCGCCAGGCAAGGGTGCATCCATGATCGCGGCCTTGCCGACCACCGCGGCCAGCGGGTAACCGCCGGCAATCCCCTTCGCCGTCGTGATCAGGTCCGGCTCGACCCCGGCGTGTTCCGAGGCAAAGAATTTGCCGGTGCGCCCGAAACCGGTCTGGATCTCGTCAGCGATAAATACGATGCCGTGCGCATCGCAAAGCTCGCGCAAGGCGCGCATGAATTCGTTCGGCGCCGGGTAAAAACCACCCTCGCCCTGCACCGGCTCGACAATAATCGCAGCAACATCCGCGGGTGCGATATCGACCTTGAGCAAGGTATTCAGAGCCTTGAGCGAATCCTCTACCGACACGCCATGAAACGGGATCGGGAACGGCGCATGGAAGACGCTGCCCGGGAACGGCCCGAACAAGGACTTGTAAGGTGCAACTTTTCCGGTCAGACCCATCGCCAATAGCGTGCGTCCGTGGAAACCGCCATTGAACGCGATAACACCGGGGCGACCCGTGTGTGCGCGCGCGATTTTTACCGCGTTCTCGACGGCCTCGGCGCCGGTCGTGACAAAAATTGTTTTCTTTGCCGAGTCGCCGGGCGCCAGCGCGTTCAACGCTTCCGCAAGACGCACCGCAGTGTCGTACGGCGCGACCATGACGCAGGTGTGACTGAAACGCTCAATTTGCTCTTTGACCGCTGCGACCACGGCGGGATGACTGTGACCAGTGTTGCAGACGGCAATGCCCATCGCCAAATCCACATAGCGATTGCCTTCGATATCCCAGAGTTCGGCATTGCGCGCCCGGTCGACAAATATGGATGCCACCTGGCCTTGTCCGCGCGCAAATGCCGCCGCTTTGCGCGCAGCCCAATCCGCATTATTCATGGTCGATTTGCTGGATTTGTCCGGTCGCACCGCGCTCATTACAGGGTATCCTCAAGGCAGGAGATAACTGCCGCAAAGTTTACTCGCTCCGCAGGCAAATCAAAATTCGATCGAGGTTTGTTTGTTGGCCGGGAACTCACGCCTGGCAATGCGGGCGCGCTCTTCCGGACCGGCGCTGGCGTCGTAAATCTGGTCGATGCGGGCAAGGCGCGGGCGCAGGCCGGCGCGATTGGCGATCTGGATATTGAGCCCCGGTCGCGCATTCATCTCCAGCATCAACGGGCCAAGCTGACTGTCAATCACCATGTCCACGCCAAGATAGCCGAGGCCGGTAACCTCGTAACCACGCGCTGATGACTGCAGGATGAAATCCCAGTGCGGGATGCGCAGGCCGGCGATCAGCGCTCCCGTTTCCGGATGGTCCTCGACAAGACCGTTGGACAGTACCCCGGAGAGAGTTTCGCCGAGGCTGATGTCGACGCCAGCACCAACGGCGCCCTGGTGCAGGTTGGCCTTGCCGTCGGATGCGCGCGTCGGCAGCCGGACCATGGCCATTGCCGGGTAACCGCGGTAGACAATGACGCGGACATCTGGCACGCCCTGGTAACTTACGGCAGCAAACACCGGGTCGAACTGCACGCAGTACTCGATCAGCGCTTTGTCCGGGTTACCGCTCAGGCTGTATTGGCCGCTGACAATATTGGAAATGTGATGCGCAATCTCGGATTCCGTGATCATCAGGCCGCTAGACAGCCAGAAAGAGTCACGTCGTCGCTGGCTGCGCCCGGTGATCACAAGGATGCCGTCGCCGCCACTGCCCTGGGCTGGCTTGATTACAAATTTTTCATGCTCCGCAACCAGCTCAGCGAAAGTCTCGGCCTCATGCTGACTGTCAATCACGCCGTAAAGCTCGGGCACTGGCATGCCAGCTGCAATAGCGATTTCCTTGGTGAGCACCTTGTCGTCGACAAGCGGATATAGCTGCCGCGGATTCAGTCGCGAGATGAAATTGGCATTGCGCTCGTTCAGGCCGAGCACGCCCGCCTGGTGCAATTTTCTCGCCAGCGCGAACATCAACTATCCGCCAGTGCCCGGAAACGTCGCAATTCGAGCAGGCGGTAGCCGGTATACCTGCCGGCCATAACGACCAGCGCCAGAGCCACCAGCAACAGCTCAGGGAAGGTGAAGATCAGGTGTTCGAGCCACGAAAGGCCCATGCATATGTAGGCGGCAACTGCGACCAGCAGGCTGCCGAGACCGGCGCGAATCGCATCCATGGCGCCGCGCTCCTCCCAAAGTACCGACATGCGCTCAATTGTCATAGCGACGATAACCATCGGAAACAGCGCAACCGACAGTCCGGTTTCCGTACCGAGGCGATTCGACAAGAGACTGATCAGCAGCATCAGCATCACTACCACGATGAGCACCGCACTGAGTCGTGGCACGAGCAGCAGCCGCAGTCGCTCAAGCAGGAAGCGGATGCTCAGGCCGAGCGCGATCAGCAGGCAAAACAGCACTACACCCCAGAACAGTTTGGTCTCGCGAAAAGCCAGTGCAATCAACACCGGCATGAACGTGCCGAAGGTTTCGATGCCGATGAAGTTGCGCAAAAACACCATAACGAGCGCGCCGACCGGAATCATCAACAACACGCTGTAGACTGCCTGGGTTTGAATCGGCAGGCTGTAGAGGGAGAAATCGCTCAAACTGACGCCGCGCTGTTCGGCTTGGGAGCTCGCAATTGCCACCGTGTCGAGATTGTAATCCTGCACGGCAAAACTGACCTTTACATTGCTGCCGCCTTCAACATAGACAAGCGGTTCATTGCCGCGCCACCAGACCAGGAAGTTAGCCGGCAGATTTTCGGCGCCGGTAGCAGGATTGAAATAGCGCCAGTCGTTGCCGTCGTGCACCTCGAGCCAGGTCAGTATCTGTGCATCGCTCTGGCGTCCTTCCAGTCGCAGGCCATGCACGGCGCGTGCGGGGAAGCGTGCATACGCCAGTATGGTCGTAACAGTCTGTACGAAATCGGCATTAGTCTTGGCCTCTGAGCGCAGTAGCTCGACGTTCGGATCCGGTGACGGGTCGTTCATGCGGCGCAATAATTCCGAGGTAAACGAGGCTGTATCGGCGGAATGCTCCTTGACTTCGGCAACAATTACCTCGACGGCGGTGCGGAATGGTTCGTTGATGGTCGGCAACGGCGGAAACGGCGGCGTGGTATCCGACTGCTTGCTGGTCGCGTCGGCAAACACCGAGATGCGGTAATAGATTGTCTGGGGTCCGTCGGCGCGGCGAATTGCCCACTGCGCTTCGCGCCCGCCGGTGCCGTAGTTCAGGCTGAACCCGTAACCGCGGGATACCGGGTTTTCATTCAGGGTGCGAAAACCCGGCGTCAGCGTCGGGATGTGCAGGTTGACCTTGATCGAGCCGGGTCCGCTGTCGAAGCTGATGGCAGATTCGACAGTCCAGACAGGCGTTTCCTGGTCGCGCTGAACCGGGAACCCGAGCACCAGCCACCGGAAAGCGAACACCGACAGGCCGACGACGACAAGCGTGGCCGCCAGAACAAAAGTATATTGGCGCTTCATCATTCCCCCCTGTCAGCGCCTGGTTCCCAGGGCGACATGCACTACGCGCTGACGAAGCGGCCCACTGTGATTGAACAGCCACATGCCGGTCGTGCGCAGTTCTTTTAGTAGTGTGGAGTCTGTCGCAAACAGGCGGTTCAGACCAGTCATAAAATGCAGCATCGCGGCGTTTGCACCTCCGCGGTCGCGCTCATAGCGGCGCAATACCGGCCGGTCCCCCGGGTGCTCGCCCTGCTCAAGTGCAGCGCTGATCACGTTTGCAAGGCTGAAAGCGTCCTGCAGACCGAGGTTGGCACCCTGCCCCGCGAGCGGATGCACAGCGTGCGCGGCATCACCGACCAGTGCAATACCGGCCTTGACGTAATCTTCGGCATGCCTCGCGCGCAGTGGAAAAACGCCGCGCGGACCGGCCACACGGAGCCGGCCCAGCACGAAGTCCGAGGCGATGCTTAGCGCAGCACCGAGTTCGTCGTCGGCGGCATTTGTTGCCCACTGCGCCTGCGCTTCGCTGGTCGACCAGACCACGGAAATCCGTCCATCGGCGAGCGGCAACATGCCCAGCGGCCCGCTCGACAGAAAACGCTGTCGGGCGACGTTGGCATGCGGCTGCTCGGCTTGGAGATGCGTCACGAACGCGAATTGCTCATAGTCCCATTCACGGCTTTCGATTCCCGCGCATTCGCGCACGACCGAGTGTGCGCCGTCCGCCCCAATCACAAGGTCCGCCTCTAACTTGCGGCCATCGCGAAGCACCACAAGGTGGCCATTTTTTGCGGCCTCGAGCGATGCGATTGGCGATGCAAAAAACAGCTCTGGCGCATACCTGCCGACGACGCCGAGCAGGGCGTCGACGAGCAGGGCATTTTCCACGATAAACCCGAGTTGCGGCACCGCGAAGTCCGCCGCATCGAAGCGGAGTGCATCGCTGCTGTCAGCGGTCGAGGACTCGTCCCAGACCAGCATGCGGTCGTAGGCACAAGCCCGTGCCGCAATCACAGCCGGCCACGCACCAATTGCCTGCAAGAGCTCGGCGGACCCGGTCGCGATTGCCGATACGCGCAGCGCCAGCTCGTCAGCAGCACTATAAAGTGGCCGCGCGTTGGCATCGATCAGCGTGAGCTTGAGTTGCTCGCGCTGCTTGCCCTGCATCAGCAATGCCGCGGTCACCAGTCCGGCCACGCCCGCGCCGACGATAACCACATGAAACGCCTTGTTCATGGCAGTGGCACGCCTCGTGAGAGTCGCGGCAGCCGGCCGGCAAGTCCCATCGTATGCCGCGCAAACAGCGATCGCACACCGGGCACCAGGTCGAATCCCAGCATGCCGAGGCCGCGTGCGGCGCGCACAGGTCCGCTGCTGCTGGCGAACAGCCGCACCAGGCCGTCGGTGAGACCAACCAGTTTCGACTGATCGCTCTTGCGCCAGGCTGCGTAATGACGCAACAACTCCGGATGGTCGAGGCCAAAGTCGGCGATACAGTCGCAGAGCGCTGCGACATCGCGCAGTCCAAGATTAAAGCCCTGCGCCGCAACCGGGTGCAGTCCGTGCGCCGCATTACCGACCAGCACAGTCCGTGTCGCTGTCAGGCGCGTCGCCTTGCTTAATACCAGTGCATAGCCGGTACGCGCGCCGACACGTGAAAACATGCCGAGGCGATTGCCGAACGCGGCCTGCAGCTCAGCCAGGAAAGCCTGATCGTCGAGCGCCAGGATGCGCCCGGCATCGCGCTCCGCAACGTTCCAGACAAATCCGGCCCGACCGTCCGCAAGCGGTAACAACGCCAGCGGCCCCTGCGATGTAAAGCGCTCATAGGCACAATTTTCGAGCGACTTTTCGGGCAACAGGTTGCCAACGATGGCTTGCTGTTGGTAGCGAGTCTCCCTGGCGCCAATGCCGGCCATGCTTCGCAGCGACGATTGTGCGCCATCTGCCGCGACCAGCAGGCGCGCCGCCAACTCCCGTTGCGCGCCGTCAGCTTGTTGCACCGTCACCGATGCCTGTTGCGGTCCGGTGTGCACACTGCTTATGTGGGCGGGACAAATAATCTCCAATCCACTTATGCGATCCAGCGCCCGCTGCAATGTTGCGCCCAGCACCCGGTTGATGACCACATAACCGAGCGCCTCGACACCTTGCTCAGCCGCATCGATGTGCGCAAAACCGAAGCGCCCCTGGTCCGAGACATGAATGCGCCGCACCGGCGTTGCCGCTGCCGCGACCTCGCCCCAGAGGTCCAGGGCCTCGTACAGGCGTTGCGAGCTACGCGACAAAGCGGTCGAACGATCGTCGAAACTGGGCTGCAACGCTGCTGCGCGCGGTACTGCCTCGACCACCGCGACCCGCAGCGCCAACGGCGCAAGGGCAAGCGCGAGGCTGGAACCGATCATGCCGCCACCGGCGATTATGATGTCGTATTTCATGCGCCTTGCATCAGGGACTCGATCGCATCCGGGTCCTTGACCAATCCCTTGCTGAGCACGTCCGGACCATTGCTGGTCACGACCACATCGTCCTCGATGCGTATGCCGATGCCACGCCAGCGCGCCGGGACCTGGCGGGAGTCGGGAATGTACAGGCCCGGTTCAACGGTCGTCACCATGCCGGATTCAAGCAAACGCCATTCGTCGCCAACTTTGTAGTCGCCGACGTCATGTACATCCATACCGATCCAATGGCCGGTGCGATGCATGAAGTACTCTTTATAAGCTTCGTCCTTGATCAGGCGCTGCAGCGACCCCTTCAGCAGGCCGATTTTTTTCAGGCCGCGCGTAATGACTTTGACGGCGGCATCATGCGGTTCATTCCAGTGATTGCCATTGCGTGTCTTTTCGATAGCGGTGAGCTGCGCCTCCAGCACTATTTCGTAAATCGCGCGTTGTTCCGGGCTGAATCGGCCGTTTACCGGAATGGTTCGCGTTATGTCGGATGCGTAGTAGTCGAGTTCACAGCCAGCGTCGATCAGCAACAGATCGCCATCCCGCAGCACATTGTTATTGTCGACATAGTGCAGAGTACAGGCGTTGATACCACCGCCCACGATCGGGCTGTACGAGGGCCAGGCGGCGCTGCGCCGGAATTCACCCAGGTACTCAGCCTCGACCTCGTATTCGTACAATCCCGGTCGCACAAACTGTATGGCCTGGGTATGCGCCCGAACCGCGATCCTGGCCGATCGGCGCATCGCTGAAATTTCGTCCCGACTCTTATATAGGCGCATGTCGTGCAACAAGTGATCGAGCGCGATGAACTCACGCGGTGTGTGCACGCCGCGCGACTCCCGGCCACGCAAGGAATTCAGCCAGTCGGCAATGCGCGCATCGAAGTCCGCATACAGCCCCATGGTGTAATACACGCGGCTGCAGGACTCCATGATGCCGGGCAGAATATCGTCGATGTCATCAATCGGAAAGGCATCATCCGCAGCAAAGTCACGGATGACCCCGTCCGGACCCGCGCGCTTGCCGTCCCAAAGCTCCTTTTCAGGATCGCGGTCGCGACAAAACATCAGGTACTCGCCGTTGTCCCGACCAGGAGCCAGCACGATGACGGCATCCGGCTCGGCAAACCCGGTGAGGTAATAGAAGTCGCTGTCCTGGCGATAGCGATGCTCGACATCGCGGCTGCGAATCCGCACCGGCGCGGCCGGCAGGATGGCGATGCCACCGCTGCCAACCATGCGCATCAGTTGCTCACGACGGCGCGAGAATTCCTTGCTGTTCATTGCATGCTATCCGTCGGACCTAGTGCAGCGCATCGAGGGCCGGATCATCGCCGGGCTGCCGCAGGTCCGCCAGTTCCTCAAAAGCAAGCTGGGCGGCGACGCGTACATATTCAACCAGTTCAAAGTAAGCCTCGTCATCTGACCCGTCATCGCTATCTTCCTCGATCGTCGCACGGGTAATTTGCAGCATGTCACGGATGATATCGGCCAATGGTTCGGCCTGCAGCCGGTTGCGCAGCTCAGCGCCATGCTCGCCGCTGACCAGGCCATGCAGAAAGCCTTCGCACCAGTGTGCCAGCGCCGCTGCGCGCAGCGCCGCAGAGTCCTCGTCATCCGGCAGCAACGGCGTAAAGGCAGACAATCTTTCGGCGAGCTGCTGGTAGGTGGTCGCAAATAATGCAGCGAGCAGCCGCTCGCACTCCGCACGCAGTGCGTCGGCCTGGTTCGTGCCTTGCAGTACCTGGTCCAGCCAGGCGAAGCCGCTGTCGGCGCCGGCAATCGCAAGTCGGCCTGACAACAGGCCATGCGTCTGTGACGCATCCCAGCTCGAGCCGCAACGGCGCAGCGCCTGCTCCAGCGTGCTGTGGTCGATTACCGGATCCATCACTTTGATTTCCTGAACATTCGTACTGCTAGCATGATCCCATGGATAGCCCACGCTGGTCACGCCGGTCATAACACCCTAAATCGCGATTGCTTCTGCCGGGACGCGTGACTATATTGCTGCCATGGCCAAAGACATGAATACAACATTCGAGCACGAACTGAAACGACTTGAAAAGCGAGTGGATGCACTGGTACGAGTGTGTGACCAGCTGCAGGATGAAAACAAGTCCCTGAAGCAACGGCAAGACGTGTTGACTTCCGAACGTGCCAACCTGTTGCAGAAAAACGAACAGGTGCGTGCACGCGTTGAGGCAATGATCGGCAGACTGAAAGCAATGGAGCAAGGATCGTGACATCATGAGTAACCCAACTGCCCAGGTGAGCGTGCGGATTCTGGACAAGGAATACCAGGTGGCGTGCCCCGCCAGCGAACGCACCGACCTGCTCGATTCAGCAGAAGTTCTGAATGCCAAAATGCGCGAGATTCGTGACAGCGGCCGGATCGTCGGTCTCGACCGGATCGCCGTCATGGCGGCACTCAACATGGCCAATGATCTGTTACATGCGCAGGCCCGCGACCGCATCATCGAAGGCGATGTCAGCGCACGCCTCAGGAATATCTCGGATCGCGTCGAATCTGTACTGGGTGGCTCTCAGCAACTGGATTTTTGACGCGCCAGAATGTACAAAGGCACTGGCGCCTCCTGCAGTGTTCGATGCTGATCTGGAAACCTTTCGACCCTAACTTTTCATTTCGGGGTCATGCACTGTCGGCAACATATGAGCAAGGCTGCGTAAGCGGTAAGCCTTTTGTTGTCACGGCTAGCCCCACCTGTTGCTCCGGTTCGAGAGCGACGGTCAGTAACGGCACAGGCGGGAGGCGCTTTTCTTGAAATCACAAATGCGCCAGCGAGCGCTTAGTGCACGACGCGCGATGAGCGCGGAAAGTCGCGACATTGCCAGCGCAAAAATCTGCTCCACGCTGATTCGATCACACCAATTTTTCGCTGCGAAATCCATCGCGTGCTATTTGCCGATGGCCGACGAAGTTGACCCTACCCGCATCATCGAGCGCGCGTGGTGCGCAAAAAAGCGCATTTTCTGCCCGGTGATCGCAAAATCCGGAAAAATGTTTTTCCGGCGACTGGAGCCTGACACGACCCTCAGGCAGAACCGTTTCGGCCTTTGGGAACCGATCGACGGCGAGATCATCGCGGCCAGACAGCTCGATCTCGTGATCACACCGCTGGTCGCATTCGACGATGAGAACAACCGTATCGGTATGGGCGGCGGCTACTTCGATCGCTACTTCGCATTTCAAAAGCGCTCGACACGGTGGTTGCGTCCGAAACTCATCGGCCTGGCTTTCGATTGCCAGAAAGTCGAGAAAATCGTCGCAAACCCTTGGGATATACGGCTTTGCGCCGTTATCAGCGCCAGCGGCTAGCCAAATTTCCGGCGCAGTTTTTTTGCCGCTGGTCGCTTTTCACCGTCGCTGAGTGGCTGAAAAAATATTTGTGGTGAGCACAACACGCGGCTCGGATTTTCGTGCGTGACTGTTTGATCGGCATCGCGCAGGCGAGAATTTCGCGCCGCAACTTTTCGCAGCGAACAGCTTTCTCTTCGAGCAGACTTTCTCGGCCGAGGATTTTCAGCGGCGATATCGGCTCGACTGCGGCCGTTTCAAAGTGTTAATTGCGTCACCTAACTTGCTGGATTTTTTGCTTTTGTTGTATATACTCAACGCCGGGTACCCGACACGGAGAAACAAAGATGGCTACCAAAAAGAAGTCCAGTAAGAAAGCAAGTGCAAAAAAAGCAGCGCCGAAAAAACGCGCAGCTAAGAAGAAAGTCGCGAAGAAGAAAGTAGCGAAGAAGAAGACCGCCAAGAAAAAGGCGAAAAAGAAAGCTAAAAAGAAGACCGCCAAACGCAAGACGAAACGGAAAGCCAAGAAATAGGCTCCCCGCTTATGAAGCGTTAGGCTTTGGGCTTCGAAGAAGTTTTGTCTTCTTCCAGCGCAACGAAAGTGCCCGCAAATGCGGGCACTTTTGTATGTAGAATAGGGGCCGCCTATGGATGCAACAGATAAAAAACGCAACGCGGCAAAAGCATCGCTTGATTTCATCCAGCCAGGTACCGTACTCGGTGTCGGAACCGGCTCAACCGTCAATTTCCTTATTGAACTATTGCCCGGTGTCCGCGATCGCATTGATGCCGTAGTCTCGAGTTCGCAGGCTTCAACGACACTGCTTGAGGCACGGGGCTTCGAAGTAACGACACTGAACGAAGTCGGTGACATTGATCTCTACATTGATGGCGCCGACGAGGCGAACAAGCACTTGCAACTGATCAAGGGTGGTGGTGGCGCCCTGACGCGCGAGAAAGTACTGGCCGCCGCAGCGCGCCGTTTCGTTTGCGTCGTCGATGATTCGAAGCTGGTCGGCATGCTCGGCAGCTTTCCACTACCAGTTGAAGTCATTCCCATGGCACAGGCGTTCGTCGCCCGCAGGCTCTTGAAATTGCGCGCGCAGCCTGTCTGGCGTGAAGGTTTCGTGACCGATAACGGTAATCATATTCTCGACGTGCACGATTTGGCCATCAGCAACCCGCTTGAAATGGAAACCCGTATCAACCAGATTCCCGGCGTCCTGACTGTCGGCATTTTTGCCCACCGTGCCGCTGACGTCCTGCTGGTCGGTGGCGAGACCGGCGTCCGGGAAATGCGCGCCTGAATCTTCGCCGGCGCAATGCAAGCCGTCTATTTCACTGTTGTCGCTGCGATCCTCTACCTGGTCTCAAACTGGGTGGTTGAACGCCTGGAAATTGCGGCGGGCCGCCGCTTCGAGTACCGGTCCCTGTTGTTCTTTGGCATCCTGCTGACGCTGGCCATGGTCAGCTTTTACCTGATTCGCCTGTATACGGGTAAGCCCTGATTTACCCCCGAAAAGTTGTTGGCTAGCGTGGCCCGATCTGACTACCACGGTAGGGGCAGGCAATGACTGACAACAACAACGATCGTGGCGACGCATCACCGGCAGCCAATGACGACCAGGAAATGCTGCCTTTGATGCAGCGGATTCTGGACAATCCTTTTCTGTTGCTCGTGCTTGGCGTTGCCACACCTGCGGTTTTCTACATCATCTGGGGAATCATCGAAATCACCCAGATTCCGATAGCCGATTAAAGGGAGGGGCCCGCCATGGCTATTACACCGCCGACTGAGCGAATCTGGTGGCGACAACCGATCGCAAAAGTCGAACTCGTCTGGATCATCATCGCGTTCACCTGGGGCCTGATCATGTTCTTCATGATGATCTTCTGGCACGGCGCAGGCGAGCAGAACCTGTCCAGCGAGGCTTACCAGATCAAGCCCGAGCGCTTCGCCGCGCACGCGCAAAAAATGATCGACGATCACCAGGTGCGCATTGAAGGCGGTTTTCCGGTGGTGCACCCGCCACCCGGGAGTGACGTCTATCTCATTGCCCGCCTGTGGCAATGGTGGCCGATTCTCGAATTGGAGAAAGACCAGAGCTATCGACTGCACCTTTCATCGATGGACTGGCAACACGGCTTCTCCCTGCAGCCGGTGAATATCAATTTGCAGGTCCACCCCGGTTACGAGATGGTCCTGACCATCAGGCCCGACCAGGCCGGTGAGTTCGGCATTGTGTGCAATGAATTTTGCGGGATCGGCCACCACATGATGGTAGGCAAGATCTACGTCGCCGAGTAGGGAGTTGCCAACATGAGCAAAATATTCGATTTTCGTACCTGCCCTACGACTGGCCTCCGCGTCGACCGTACTGCAGAAAAACTGATCAAGGCAAATGCCGTCGCGGCGGTCATTTTCCTCGCCATCGGCGGCCTGTTCGGCCTGCTGGTGGCGCTCACGCGCTGGCCGGCAGTGCACTTTCTCCCGGCCGACTGGTTCTACCTCGCACTGACCGCGCATGGCCTCGACGTCTTGCTGGTCTGGATTATTTTCTTCGAGATGGCCGTGCTGTATTTCGCCTCGGCAATTCTGCTGAATTGCAGACTTGCCGGAGCGCGCTGGGCCTGGACCGGGTTCGGCCTGATGCTCACAGGTGCCCTGGTCACAAACGTTGCCGTGCTGCGCGGACAATCGAGCGTCATGTTCACGTCCTATGTGCCGATGCAGGCCGAGCCGGCATTTTATCTTGGCATCATCTTGTTCGCCGTCGGCGCCCTGATTGGCTGTTTCGTGTTCTTCGGTACCCTGGTTGTTGCGAGGCGCGAGAAGACCTATGCAGGGTCGATACCGCTGGTCACTTTCGGTGCGCTGACGGCGGCAATCATCGCGGTATTTACGATTGCCTCCGGTGCGATCATCCTGATACCCACCCTGTTGTGGTCACTGGGACTGGTCGCGCATATCGACCCGCTGGTCTACAAGACCATCTGGTGGGCCATGGGCCACTCGTCACAGCAGATCAATGTGTCCGCGCACGTCGCCGTCTGGTACGCGATTGCTGCCATGGTGCTCGGTGCCAAGCCGCTGTCCGAAAAAGTCAGTCGCACCGCGTTCCTGATGTACATCCTGTTCCTGCAGCTGGCCAGCGCCCACCACATGCTGGTCGAGCCGGGCTTCAGCCCCGAGTGGAAGATTTTCAATACCAGCTATGCGATGTACCTGGCGGTACTTGGCAGCATGATTCACGGCATGACCGTGCCGGGCTCGATCGAGGCCGCGCAACGTGCACGCGGGCTGACGAAGGGCTTGTTCGAGTGGCTGCGCAAGGCACCCTGGGGCAATCCGGCGTTCGCCGGCATGTTCATGTCGCTGGTGTTCTTCGGCTTTATCGGCGGCATATCGGGCGTCGTCATGGGCACAGAACAGATCAATATGATCATGCACAACACGCTTTACGTGCCGGGCCATTTCCACGGTACCGTGGTCGCCGGCACTACCCTGGCGTTCATGGCGATCACCTACCTGCTGATCCCGCTGATCTTTCGTCGCGAGCTGGCGATGCGCAAGCTCGCGACCTGGCAACCCTACATCTTCGGTATCGGCGTCGCAGGCATCTCGATCTTCATGATGGGTGCCGGCACGCTGGGTGTCGCGCGCCGCCACTGGGATATGACTTTCGCCGACGCGCTGCTGCCGTTCGATTACCCGTCGGTGGCCTACCTGATGATGGCGCTGAATGGCATTTTTGCAGTCATGGCCGCGACTGGCGGACTCATGTTCGTGCTGGTGGTTGTCAGGTCGGTGTTTTTCGGCCGCAGGCTGGCAGAGAATGAAAAACCGTCCTACCCGGAGGTACCGCCACAAGCAGCCGCCGTTGCGCACTATGGCAGCGCCGAGTCACCGCATATTCCCGGCACCGTTTTCCTGGTCGGCATATTTTTCGTCGCCTTCGTGCTGTACTACTTCGTCAACTGGAAGTACCTGTCCGAAGTCTGGCCACTCAGCTAGGTCGGCGCGTGGTGAGCTTGCGCACTGTCGCCATGCTTGGCGCCGCCGCCCTGAGCCTGGCGGCGGCGGTACATGCCAGCGCCGCTGATGCGCCGTTGGCGGATCAGCCTTTCAGTCACGAAGCGGCACTGCGAACCAGCCAGGATGCGATCGGGCGGACGCTTGCGGACACTGCGTTCCGGGACACCCTGGGGCAGCCGTTTCACCTGCAGCAGCTCGCCGGCAAACCGCTGGTCGTGAGCCTGATTTACACCAGTTGCCACCATGTCTGCCCGCTGATTACGCGCAATCTCGAGAAAACCGTCGCCGTCGCTCGCGACGCGCTTGGTGACGATGCCTTTTCGGTCGTGACCATCGGCTTCGACTGGCCGATCGATACGCCGGAGCAGATGCGCGTATATGCGACCAGTCGCGGCATCGATCAGCGCAACTGGTATTTCCTGAGTGGCGATGCTGCATCGATCGAAGCAATTACCCGTGATCTCGGATTTCATTATGCCGCCAGCGCCAAGGGCTATGACCACCTTTCACAGACCAGCATCGTGGATCACAACGGCCGTGTGTACCGGCAGGTGTATGGCCAGGACTTTGATGCCCCTGCGCTGGTGGAGCCGCTGAAAGAACTGGTCTTTGACACACCGGTCGAGGCCGGACTCATCGAGCACTGGGTCGATACACTGCGATTCTTCTGCACGGTCTACGATCCGAACAGTGGCCGCTACCTGTTCGACTATTCGATTTTCATGACGATCATTGTCGGTATGCTGTGCCTCGGCGCAATCCTTGCCTTCATCGTGATCGAGTGGCGGCGAGCCGTTTGAAGCGCGCGCTCCGCACGATATTTGCGCGTGCCGAGGCCCTGCTCGAATGGGGTTTCGGTCAACGGCTGAACCCGCTGAGCTGCCTCGGCGCGCTGGGCTGGTATTTTTTCTGGATCGTGGCGGGCTCCGGAATTTACCTGTACATATTTTTTGACACTGGCATCACCAATGCGCATGCCTCGATCGAGGCTATGACCCACGAGCAGTGGTATGCGGCCGGCATCATGCGCAGCCTGCACCGCTATGCGTCCGATGCACTGGTCGTGGTGGCGCTGCTGCACCTGCTGCGTGAGTACTCGCTGGACCGCCTGCGCGGCAAACGCTTTTTCGCCTGGCTGACCGGCGTGCCGCTGCTCTGGTTCATCTATGTTTGTGGCATTACCGGGTACTGGCTGGTCTGGGACAAGCTCGCGCAGATGATCGCGGTCGCGACCACCGAGTGGCTGGATACATTGCCGTTCTTTGGCGAACCGATCGCCAACAATTTTCTCAACAGCAGTACCCTGAGCGACCGCTTTTTTACCTTGATGGTGTTCATGCACATCTTCGCACCATTGTTCATGCTGTTCCTGATGTGGCTGCACATTCAGCGGCACGCACAGGCCCGGGTGAATCCGCCACGCGAGCTCGCGATCGGCACAGCCGTGATGTTGTTGCTGTTGTCACTCGCGTATCCGGCGGTCAGCCAGGCACCTGCCGATCTCGATGTTGTGCCAGCGAATGTGGCGCTCGACTGGTATTACCTCGGTGTTTATCCATTGCTCGAAGTCATCCCGGGAGGCCAACTCTGGTTACTGCTGTTTGGCGTCACCGCGGTGCTCGCCGTGCTGCCCTGGGTACCGCCGGCCAAAATCGCACCGGCTGCCGTGGTAAATCTGGAGAACTGTAATGGCTGTGGGCGGTGTTTCCAGGACTGCCCCTTCAGTGCGATAACGATGCTGCCACGCAGTGACGGCATGGCGTACGCCGTCGAGGCCGTCGTCAATACCGACAACTGTGTGAGCTGTGGAATCTGCGTCGGAGCATGCCCGACGGCAACGCCGTTTCGCCGCGCAACGGCCATTGTGGCCGGCATTGAATTGCCGGAATTTTCGATAGCCGGCCTGCGTGCACAAACCATGGCCGCAAATGCCGGCGAGCCGGGCACACCACGCGTTCTCGTGTATGCCTGCGAGCACTCGGAGGCCGAGTCGTTGCGGGCACCTGGTACCAGCGTCATAACCATGCCCTGCGTAGCCATGCTGCCGCCCGCTTTCATCGACTTCGCGCTGTCGCGGGGGCACGCTGACGGCGTAATGCTGGCCGGCTGCGCACAGGGCGATTGCCACTATCGTCTCGGTGATGTGTGGACCCAACAACGCATCGACGGCGCGCGCGATCCCTACCTGCGGCAGCGTGTTGCGCGCGAGCGCCTTGCCATCAGCTGGCTGGCCGGCAAACCAAAACGGCGTCAACAGGTACTCGACGAGTTCCGTAGCCGTCTGCGTAGCTTGCCACCGCGGTCAAAGACGCGGCAGTCCGACCGTGCATAAGCTCACCCAGCACTTTGTGAGCCTGCTCGCTTACCTGGTATTTGCCATCGGCATCGGCTACTTCTCGGTCGCGCCTCGCTACCAGTACGCGGCACCCGGGGCTGCCGTCGTGAAGCTGTCGCTGAGCCATGCAACCAACCGGGTCGAACCCTGCGTGCGACTGACTCCGGAGGAAGTGGCGGCGCTGGCGCCAAATATGCGCCGCGACGAACAATGTGAGCGCGCCCGGCTGCCATTGCAGATTGAGATCGAGCTCGATGGCGAGCTGGTACTGGCGACGCAGGCAATGCCATCCGGCACGTGGAACGACGGGCCTGCATCGATCTATCACAAGTTCGAGTTGCCGCCCGGCGACTACCGGCTGTCCGCACGACTCCGGGATTCCGATCGCACAGATGGCTGGGACTATGCCTATACTGGGGACGTAAGCCTTGCTGCCGGGCGCTACCTGAGCATTACTTTCAGGGCGGAAAACGGGGGGTTTGAGGTGCGATGAGCCTGATCAAATGGAAAGAGGAATTCAGTGTCGGTGTACTGGAAGTCGACTACGAACACCAGGCACTTATTGAGCTGATCAACAACTTGCACGCAGCCGTCATGGAGGGGGTTACGCGCGAACAGGTGGTCGCCGGACTCGGCGAAATTTACGCGCATATCGCGGCGCATTTCGCCCTCGAAGAGAAAGTGATGCAGGAATCGCATTACCCCTCTTTTAGCGATCACAAAATAGATCACGAAACGCTGCTCGATGATCTGCGCGACATCATGGACGAAGTCGAGGACGACGGTGAATTCAACGAACCCCAGTTGGCAACGGACCTGGACCGCTGGTTCAGCGAACACTTCCGGACGCACGATGCGAAGCTGCACAAGACATTCCGGCATTAGTCGCGCCTGACCTTTGGCGGCACTGATTAATCGACGCGGTTTCGCCTGTTGCGATCGGCACAAAAAAAGCCCCCTTTTCAGGGGGCTTGGTTTTTATGGCTGGGGGACAAGGATTCGAACCTTGGTTGGCGGAGTCAGAGTCCGCAGTCCTACCACTAGACGATCCCCCAAATCCCGGTAGTGGCGGAGCCCGATCTTAACGCTTCGAGTACTGCGTCGCGCGGCGAGCTTTGCGCAAACCAACCTTCTTGCGTTCCACCTCACGCGCATCGCGAGTCACAAAGCCGGCCTTGCGCAACTGTGGTCGCATCGCGGCATCGTAATGCATGAGCGCACGAGTCAGGCCATGGCGAATCGCACCGGCCTGCCCGGTGGTACCGCCGCCCTGGACCGTAACATTTACATCAAAGCGATCCACAACATTCATCAATTCCAGCGGCTGACGTACGATCATGCGCGCTGTCTTGCGCCCAAAGAACGTATCCAGCGGGCGATGATTTACCGTTATCGCTCCTTTGCCTGCGGTCAGAAACACCCGTGCCGTTGCAGTCTTGCGCCGGCCGGTACCGTAAAATTGTGTGTCACTCATCTCTTCGCCTCTGTTCCAGAACCGTCAGTCCTAGACATTGATTTCCAGTGTGATCGGCTGCTGCGCAGCATGATCGTGTTGCGGACCTTTGTAGACGCGCAGCTTCTTGAACATCTGGCGACCCAGCGGGCCCTTCGGCAACATGCCGTTTACGGCGCTCTCGATGACGCGCTCAGGCGCTTTCTCGAGCTGCTTTTCCAGGGAGATCGACTTCAGATTACCGACGTAACCCGTGTGGTGGTAGTAGACCTTGTCCTGCAGCTTCTTGCCGGTCACCCGAACTTTCTCGGCATTAACCACGACGATATAGTCGCCGGTATCGATGTGTGGCGTGTACTCGGGCTTGTGCTTGCCACGCAGGCGGCGAGCGATTTCGGTCGCCAGGCGGCCCAGTGTCTTGCCGGTTGCATCGACCACGAACCAGTCGCGCCGAACTTCCGCTGGCTTTGCAGAAAACGTATTCATTATCTCTTCCGTAGGGAAATTAGTGCTTTTCAGGCCACAAGCTGCCGGAGGGCCGAAAGGCGCGAAATTCTACTGTAGCAACCGCCCGGATGCAAACAATCGGGGCAATTTTCCAAAAAAAACGGTGCCGCCACTTTAGCGATAATTCTCTTTATAGTTCAATATGTTACAGTTAAGCCCGGAATCCTAGAAAGCATACTCCAGTGCCAGCGCAGTGAAGGTATCGGTCTTTTCCGTGCCAGCCGGTACGTCCGAGTTGCTCTTTATAGTGTATGAAACCACCAGTGCCAGGTCGCCAACCAGACTCGCGGACAGCGCCGTTTTTGACTCCAGGTAGGTATTTTCTGAGCCAGACTCGACCAACAGGTCCTGGGTAAATGTTGTCGTTTCGCTAAGCGCCCACTTGTAATACAAGCCGCCGGTCAGGATGGCCTCGTTTTCGTCCGTGCCGTCTGCGAGTTCCGATTGCCTTGCGCCGAGACCGACTTCGCCGTTCAGCGTGTGCCGTTCTTTATCAATCAGGCGGCGGCCGTAGCCGACCGTCTGTGCGAACTGCTGGTCATATCCGCTGAATCGATCTTTGCGCCAGTTCAGGCGGCCGTACAGGAAATTGACCTCGGACAACTTGCGTTCGCTCTTCCAGCCAGCCGCGTAGGCTTCTGCCGTGGTAGCGCTGTCCTCGGTCGCAAAAATCGCCGACGCATCAAATATGTGCGCCCAGTTGCCCGCGGTATAGCCAATCTCAAAAGCGGTGTTCAGATTCGAATTGTCGGTGTTGCCGGAGGTCGCAAGGTAGCCGAGACTCGCTTTTCCGGCCCACGGGCCCGATGTCGCCTCTTCGTCTGCGGCCATTGCCGGCGCAGCGAGCCACACAACAATCAGCAAGGTAGTCATTAATTTCATTACGGGTCTCCGGGAAAACGGCCGCGGAGTATACGTCGCTGCATTTCTCCGCGCGAGTTTTTGCCACCTGGTCTGGGATATACTCCGGCCATGCAGGATCGCTCACTTACGCCACTCGATCGACTGCTCGCCGGCATCGGCGACGCGCTGCGAATCGTGGTCCTGCCGGTGGGTCGGCCGGCGCGCCCGAATCCTGCCAGCACCATCGCAGAAGCCGAGCTTGACGAGCGCGAGAAAGCACACGCCGCCGGGCTGATGCGGGTCAATCACGCCGGCGAAATTGCAGCCCAGGGGCTGTATCAAGGCCACGCCACCGTGGCTCGGCATGCGGGCAACGCGCGGCAAATGCAGCAGGCGGCCAACGAGGAACTCGACCATCTCGCCTGGTGTGAGCAACGGCTCACCGAACTGGATGCGGCGCCAAGTCGTCTTAGCCCGCTTTGGTACGCCGGGTCCTTTGTCATGGGTGCGGCGAGTGGCATTCTGGGTGACAAATGGAGTCTCGCATTCATTGCCGAAACCGAGCGCCAGGTTTGCGACCACCTCGGCCGGCATCTCGAAAAACTTCCGCAAGTCGATGCCCGCAGCCGTGCGATCGTCGAGCAAATGCGAGTTGAAGAACAACAGCATGGTGAGAATGCGATTGCGGCTGGCGCGGCGACGCTGCCGGAACCGGTACGGCAGCTTATGCGACTCACATCCAAAATCATGACTACCACTGCGTATCGCTTTTAGCATACGCTGCGTCGATGCAACGATCGTTGGTAAATCACGGACTTAGCTTGCCCTTCGACGCCATCTGTATTAAAAGAGATAGGCAGCCGCGTAGAGGAATATTCTGAATGCAAACCACAGCAAAGACCTTAAGCGACGTCCCGGCAATTAACCGATTTTTGAGCTACTGCCGCGTACGAACCGTGCCGTCCAAGACCGTCATGATTCACGCCGGCGACCTGCCTGATGTCCTGTATTACATCGTCGATGGTTCCGTTGAGGTGATGATCGAGGATGAAGATGGCAACGAAATGGTGCTCGCCTACCTGAACAAGGGGCAATTTTTCGGCGAGATGGGCCTGTTCTACGAACAACCGACACGAAGCGCCTGGGTGCGCACGCGCTCGGAGTGCGAGATTGCCGAGATGACCTATCCGCGTTTTCGCCAGATCGCCAGCGAAAGCCCGGGGCTGGTATTCGAGCTTGCTACGCAGCTTGCCACCAGGCTCGACCGCACCAACCGGAAACTCGGTGACCTGGCTTTCGTCGATGTCACGGGCCGGGTCGCGCACGCCATCATGGATTTGTGCGGTGAACCCGATGCGATGACCCATCCCGATGGCATGCAAATAAAAGTCAGCCGCCAGGAACTCAGTCGCCTGGTCGGGTGTTCCAGAGAAATGGCCGGCCGCGTGCTCAAGGTTCTGGAAGATCAGGGCCTGGTCTCTGCCAGCGGCAAGACTATTGTCGTGTTTGGCGCACGACCGCAACGCAAACACTAAAAATTGCAAAGGGGTCGGAGCCTTTTTTGCAAAAGGGCTCCGACCCCTTTCTTTACGCTTTATTAATCTCAGACCTCATCGCCGCAATCGTGGCCGCATAATCGTCACTACCAAAGATTGCTGAGCCCGCCACAAAGGTGTCGGCACCGGCCGCGGCAATGGCACCAATATTGTCCGTTTTCACCCCGCCGTCGATTTCCAGTCGAATCTCACGACCGCTGCGATCGATAATTGCCCGTGCTTCACGCAGCTTGTCCAACGCCGCCGGGATAAATTTCTGGCCACCGAAACCGGGATTTACCGACATGATCAACACCATGTCGATCTTGTCGATCACGTGCTCAAGACAGGTCAGCGGTGTTGCGGGATTGAAGACCAGGCCTGCCTTGCAGCCTTCATCGCGAATCAGGGCCAGTGAGCGATCGACGTGCCGGCTCGCCTCCGGATGAAATGTGATGTAGTCGGCACCCGCCCTGGCAAAATCGGGAACGATTCTGTCGACCGGCTCGATCATCAGGTGCACGTCGATCGGTGCTGCGATGCCGTAGTTGCGCAGCGCCGCGCAGAGCAATGGGCCAATGGTCAGGTTCGGCACGAAATGATTGTCCATGACGTCGAAATGTACGATGTCGGCACCGGCCTTGAGTACCGCGGCAACATCCTCGCCAAGGCGCGCAAAATCGGCTGAAAGAATTGAAGCTGCGATGAGTGGCGTCACGGTCGGTTTCCTGCTTTTTGCCAAATGTACATTAGCGTGACGCCCCTAGCGAATCGAACGCCGCGCCTTGAGCATTTCGTACGCACTGCGCACCTCACGTGTGCGACGTTCAGCCTCATTGACAACGTCCTGTGCCGGATTGTCACCGGCGATCTTGTCCGGGTGATTGCGGCTCATCAGGCGGCGGTAGGCCTTCTTGATGTCGGCGTTGCTGGCCGATTCCTCGATGCCCAGGGTCCGATAGGCATTGCGGACACGGTTGGCGTCCGCATCACCGGCGGGTGAGCGACGAAATCCCTTTTGCGCACGGAGCATCGCTTCGAGTTGTGCCAGCTCGACCCGGCCGATATCGAACTCCGTGCATACCAGCCAGATCGCGGCACGCTCCTCCTTGCCCATGCGATCTTTGGCGAGCACGACTTCGAGCAACAGGCGCACGAACATGAGTCGTAATTCGGGATTCCTTGCGGCGACTCGCCGCGTCTGCCGCATCGTCTGCAGTAGCGGGAAGTCGCTACGCTTGCCTTCCTCGAACCAGTTCATCGCGTTGCGCACGCTGGCAGGACCGAGACCAAGGCGATGCATGATGGAACGCGTCGCCCGGATTTCTTCCTCGCTGACGCGCCCATCGCTTTTGGCGAGGTGGCCTATCGCCTGAAACAAAGGCCGAATGTAGTCTTCGGGCAAGCGTCCGGCCGAGCTGCCCGGAAACTCTGCATCACGAAAACGGCCGGCGAAGCCGCGATCAAATTGATGGCCGAGAAGCAAACCGAGTAAAACGAACCAGGGCCGCATGGTCGCGAGGCCGGCGAGGGTGCCAATAATTTTGCCCCAGTACAATCGAGAACCCCGGCAGAAACGTTGCGTAATCCTAACGCAACGGTAATCATCGACACCATGATTTCGAATGATGCAATGTTTGAGTCCGCGATTCCGGGCCTGCCGCTAATCAGCCGCGGCAAGGTTCGCGATATTTACAGCGTTGATGACAAGCACCTGCTGATCGTTACCACGGACCGCTTGTCCGCCTACGACGTCGTGCTGCCGCAGCCGATCGCGATGAAGGGCAAGGTTCTCACCGGCATTTCGCTACGCTGGTTTCACATGATGCGCGACCTGGTAGAAAACCAGCTGACCGAGCGAACGATCGACGACCTTATTGACGATCCGGTCTTGCAACGCGCATTGCGTGATCGATCGCTGGTCGTCAAACGTCTGCAACCGCTGCCGATTGAAGCCGTCGTTCGCGGTTACCTGATTGGTTCAGGCTGGCGCGATTACCAGACCACCGGCAAAACCTCGGGTATTCGCCTGCCGGCCGGAATGCAACAGGCCGACAAATTGCCGGACACGATATTCACACCGGCCAGCAAGGCCCCAGCCGGAGAGCACGACGAGAACATCAGCTTTGCTGATGTGGTCGCACTCATCGGCAAGCCACTGGCCAGCCGTGTACGTGACCTGGCAATTGCGATCTACGAGCGCGCCGCCGGTTATGCGCTGCAACGCGGCATCATCATCGCCGACACTAAGTTCGAATTCGGCCTGGACGAGCACGGCACATTGCACCTGATCGACGAAGTCATTACACCCGATTCGTCCCGTTTCTGGCCGGTCGACCAATACCGGCCCGGCATCAGCCCACCCAGCTTCGACAAACAGTTTGTGCGCGACTACCTGGACACGCTGGACTGGGACAGAAAGCCGCCGGGCCCGACACTACCGGCCGATGTATTACAGAAAACCAGCGAGAAGTACCAGGAAGCGTTTGCCCGGTTGTTTGCATGAGTACCGTGGCACGGCCGGCACATCGCATATACTAGGCGCCCATGACCGGCAAGATTCGCGCGAGATTTGATCAGCTTATCTGGAGCAGCATGCTGTATAAGCATGGCATGCCGGGTCGTATCGCGGCATACGTGCTGCGTTACCTGGTCGCACTGATACGCGACATGTTCGCCGGCGGCCTGATGATGCGCTCGATGAGCCTGGTCTACACGACCCTGTTGTCAGTGGTGCCGTTGCTGGCGTTCAGTTTCTCGGTACTGAAGGGATTCGGCGTACACAAAGAGCTGGAACCTTTGTTATTTACGATGCTGGAGCCGCTCGGCGCACAGGGCGCGACGATAACGCAGCAAATTATTGACCTCGTCGACAACGTCAAGGGTGGCGTCCTCGGCGGCATCAGCCTGGCGTTTTTTATCTACACCGCCGTGTCGATGGTGCAAAAGGTCGAGGAAAGCTTTAACTACGTGTGGTATGTCGCGAAGCGCCAGAATTTTGCCCGGCGACTGGTCGAATATCTGGTCGTGCTGCTCATTGGTCCGGTGGTTATCGTCATTGCGATGGGAATGATTGCGTCCCTGAAGAGCAATGCCATCGTGCAGTGGCTACTGGAATTCCGGTTGCTGGGCCCGGTCATCGTCGCGACCAGCAAGCTGACACCCTACCTGCTCATCACTGGCGTATTCACATTCTTGTACATCTACATGCCTAACACCAAGGTGCGGTTTCGCTCTGCCCTGATCGGCGGTGTCGCAGCAGGGTCTGCCTGGGCCAGCATTGGCGTGATCTTCGCGACCTTCATTGTGTTCTCGACACGCACGCAGCTTATTTATTCCGGCTTCGCGGTCGCCATCACGACACTGATCTGGCTGTACGTGAACTGGCTGATTCTGCTGATGGGGGCACAGCTTGCGTTTTATCACCAAAACCCCGCCTATTTGCGCATCGGGCGGCGTGAACCGCGGTTGTCGAACGCGATGCGCGAGCGGCTCGCGCTGAACGTCATGTACCTGATCGGCAGTGCATTTCGCGATGGCGTGTCCAGTGAAACCGTGCGTTCGCTGGCCCAGCACATGAAAATGCCGTCGGTAACGCTTACGCCGATCATTGAGGGACTGGAAGCCGAACACCTGTTGATGACGACCGAGTCAGAAGACCTGATCCCCGGACGAGAATTGTCACGCATCAGGCTGCGCGACATTCTCGCCGTGGTGCGCGAACACGGTGAAACCGGTTCATACCGCGACCCTGAGTGGGAATCGGCTGTGTTGGGCCTGGGCCAGGCGCTGGACAGATCGGTCGCCGAAGCAATCGGTGATCAGACCCTGGCGGATCTGCTGGACCGGGCCACAGTGGTCGGAGACCAGGCCGAACCGCCTCGCTCAGAATGAAAGCGAAGCGGCGCCGGCGACGACTTCCGCGAGCATTACCGGTGCGCCCGCCAGAGTTACTCCCTCGAGCAACGATTCCGCCGTGTACCCCCGTACTTTCGCACACGGCGGGCAGACCAGAATCCGGCCACCGCCCTGCAGAAAGTTGCCAATCATGGCCTTCATGGTCGGGTCGAGCGGATTCAGCTGCGCAACGTCTGCTGCCCCTTTTCGGACCCAGTCCACGCCCGCAGCGACGAGGAATACCGTCACATCCAGTCCCGATGCTACGGCGGTGTTGGCGATGCTCCATGCTACGGATGAGCGCTCATCATCAAAGCCACGCGAATTTACGATTACCAGTTTCTTTGCGTCAGACATTTCAATCTCCTTTCTTTTGAATGATGTAGTTAGGGTGATTCGCCAGGACCAGGAGATGGCCGGTCATGCCGCACCAGGCTGGAATGTCCGCCACAGCCCCGCTGCCGCGTGCGCAGACATGCGCGAGCTTTCCTGGCTGGAGCTTGTCCAGCACGCGGCGTAGCTCGACGATGAACCCTCCACAGCCCATTTCGCCTGCGTCCCAGAATGCGGAAATTGTTCGGTAATGATCTGTGTCCATCCCTTGTATCCTGTCGATTCGCTGCGTCGCCCTGTTGGTGCGACGCAGCAAAGGCTAAAGAGATGTCGGTGCTGAATGAAGGCTAGAATCTGTAGTAACTCGCTACAGAAAATGTAGTAAAAATGCGGTGAAGGTGCTGCGAGGAGCAAGCAATGTACGACTACAACGAAGCCTGCCCTATCTCCATGGCAGCCTCGGTCATTTGTGAGAAATGGACACTGCAAATCATTCGCGAAATGTTTTTTGGGTCGACTCGGTATTCTGAGATACAAAAGTACATACCCAATATTTCTCCATCGTTGTTACGGGACCGGCTGCGTTTTCTCCAGCAACAGGGGGTCATCATGAGAAAGCGCACGGCGAGCGGAAATCGCTACGAATATCAACTGACAGCGGCGGGAAAGTCTCTGGCACCTGTGTTGACCGAGATGGGCAAGTGGGGTTTTCGCTGGGCCAGCAACCACATGAGCGAAAAACAAAATACCGCCGCCGGCCTGGTACGTGATTTTGCAGGCCGCATAAACGTTGACGAGTTGCCATCCGGAAATACAGTAATCGAGATGCGCTTTGCAGATGGCAAGGAACGCGCCAGCGGATTCATACATGTCCAGGGTGGATCTGCCAGTACCTGCGATACCGGACTTGGCTTTGATACAGACGTGCTGATTCAGTCGACGATCAGGACCATGACGCGGGTCTGGTACGGCGAGCTCGATATTAATGCGGCGATTGCGTCGGGGCAGGTAAAAGTTGACGCCACACCTGCCTTAAGCCGACACATCAGTCGCTGGCTTGGCATCAGTTCCTTCACAACGGAAAACCCGCGAATCGTGCCTCACAGTGCAAAACATTCCGCAAATTAGCCTGAAAGCCGGGCGCGAGAAGTCGATCCGGCGTCGCCACCCCTGGGTATTCTCCGGTGCGATCGCACGCGTGAACGGCAATCCCGAAGCCGGATCCACGGTGCGCGTGGTGTCCGATTCGGGTGAGTTCCTCGCCTACGCCGCCTGGTCTCCCAGATCACAGATTCGCGCCAGGGCCTGGTCCTTCGATGCGGCAAGCACAATCAATGCCGCTTTCATTCGACAACGAATCGCCCGGGCGATCGAATTGCGTCGGCAGCTGCACCTGATGGACGATGCCGGCGCCTGTCGCCTGGTGTTCAGCGAAGCCGACGGACTGCCCGGCCTGATTGTCGACCGCTATCGTGATTACCTGGTTTGCCAGTTGCTGTCGGTGGGCGCGGAGTTCTGGCGCGAAGCGATCGTGGCCGCCCTTGAAGAGCTGCTGGTGCCACGCGCGATCTACGAGCGTTCCGACGCCAGCGTCCGACACAAGGAAGGCCTGGAACTGCGCAGCGGCCTGCTTCGCGGTGAGTTACCAGGGGAGCCGGTCGAATATACGTTGCACGGAGTACGCCAGCTGGTCAGCATCGAGCAGGGGCAGAAAACCGGCAGCTATCTTGATCAAAGCGTGAATCGCCTGCGCGTCGCCGCCTATGCGAAAGGAGCCAGCGTGCTGGATGCCTACTCCTATTCCGGCGGCTTTGCCCTGGCTGCGCTGCACCATGGCGCTGCTGACGCAAGCTTGATAGACAGCTCCGCTGAGGCGCTGCAACTTGCCGCACACCAGGCCACGCTGAATGGCGTCGCCGCTCGCTGTCAGTTTACCAACGCCAACGTGCCGCAAGAGCTGCGCCGACTGCGAGACTCCGGGCAACGTTACGACCTCGTCGTACTCGACCCGCCAAAGTTCGTCAGCTCGGCGCAACAGTTGCAATCCGGCTGCCGCGGCTACAAGGACATCAACATGCTGGGACTGCAGCTGCTGAAACCGGGCGGAGTACTCGCGACATTCTCCTGTTCCGGGCACGTCAGTGCCGATCTGTTCCAGAAGATCGTCGCTGGTGCGGCCGCGGACGTGCGCTGCGACGCACAGATTATCGAACGCCTGTCGCAGGCTCCGGACCACCCGGTCGCGTTGCAGTTTCCTGAAGCAGATTACCTCTGCGGACTCCTCGTTCGGATGCTCCCTTGAGGACGAAGTCGCTGTTTTTTTCCGCCATTAAGGACTGTGAAAAGAATCATTGACAATCGATAGCTCAAGATTATAGTACCGCGATTATGAGGCGGGCATACCCCGCCACGACCCGAAGGGCCGGGCCGGTTTTCACTCGCAGGTCGCCCAACTGCACTGTAGGATGCTCGATGAAAACCGCCCAAGTCGCCGCGGAAGAACCTCCGGGACCTCTGGTCCAACCTGCCTCAAAACCCTCACGATCAATTGGCCCGTCACGGTTTCGCGTTTCAAAGCGATCCGTAGATTTTCTGCACCGCTTCTACCCGGATGCGACGCTGGAAAACTGGAACGACTGGCGCTGGCAGAATCGCAATCGTGTTCGCACGCTTGCGGATCTGGCGCGCATGATCGAACTCTCGGACGAAGAGTCCGATGCCATCAAGCGCCATACCGGCGCGCTGCCTGTTGGTATAACGCCTTACTACGCGAGCCTGCTCGATCCGCAAAATGCCGCCCAGGGCCTGCGACGCACGGTTGTGCCGGTGCTCGGCGAGTACGAAATCTCGCGTGCCGAAAGCGAAGATCCGCTGGGCGAGGATACGCACAGTCCGGTACCGGGCCTGGTGCACCGCTACCCGGACCGGGTCTTGCTGCTGGTCACCAATTATTGCTCGGTGTATTGCCGCTATTGCACGCGCGCGCGCATGGTCGGTGCCGCCGGTGAACGCAGCGTCAAGAAGGGTGATATAGAGCTGGCGCTCGACTATATCGAGCGCACCAAAGCCGTGCGGGACGTGCTGATTTCCGGCGGCGACCCGCTGAGCCTCGACGACGATCGGCTCGAGTACATCCTGAAAAGGCTGCAAAAGATCAGGCATGTTGAGTTTGTGCGTATTGGCAGCAAGCAGCCGGTCGTGCAACCGATGCGTATCACACCGCAGTTGACGCGCGTACTGAAACGCTGCCATCCGCTATGGATGAGCCTGCATTTCACGCACCCGGATGAGCTCACCCCCGAAGTCGCGGAAGCCTGTGGTCGACTCGCTGACGCCGGCATTCCGCTCGGCAGCCAGACGGTATTGCTGAAAGACGTCAACGACGACATCGACACGATGCGCACGCTGATGCACGGACTGCTGAAGAACCGTGTCAAGCCTTACTACCTGTACCAGTGCGACCCGATTTCGGGATCCGCGCATTTTCGTACTCCGGTGGCCAAAGGCATCGAGCTGATACGTGGCCTGCGCGGCCACACGACCGGCTACGCGGTACCGACTTTCGTCGTCGATGCGCCAAAGGGCGGCGGCAAGATTCCGATTGCGCCCGATTACGTGGTTGGCTACGAGGGCGATGACCTTCTGTTGCAGAGCTATGACGGTGACACCTATCGCTATCCGGACTCCGGACAGCGCCTGACACGCGGGCCGGGAGCCTGAGCATGAAAAATAACGGAATTCGGATCGGACTGACCTATGACCTGCGTGACGCTTACCTTGCCGCGGGATACAGCGAGATTGATACGGCCGAGTTTGATCGCGCTGATACCATCGACAGCATCGAATCCACACTGAAGCGGCAAGGCTATGTGGTTGACCGCATCGGCAACGTAAAACAGCTCGCCGCACGCCTGACCAGCGGCGATAGCTGGGACATGGTGTTCAATATCTGCGAGGGCATGCATGGCATCGCTCGCGAGGCGCAGGTGCCCGCCCTGCTCGACGCCTACGAGATCCCGTATGTGTTCTCGGATGCGCTGGTCTGCGCCCTGACATTGCACAAGGGCATGACCAAAGATGTTGTGCGAGCCGCCGGTGTCGCAACACCTGACTACGCGATCGTGAACGAGATGCAGGATTTGAAGGGTATTTCATTGCCGCTGCCACTGTTCGCCAAACCCATTGCGGAAGGAACCGGCAAGGGCATCAGTGCGACTTCGAAGATCAACAGCATGGCGGAACTCCGCAATGTGTGCCGCAGGCTGCTAAACGAGCATAAAGGCCAACCCGTCCTGGTTGAGCGATTCCTGCCCGGCCGCGAATTTACGGTCGGTATTGTCGGCACCGGTCGCAAAGCTAAGGCGCTCGCCACTATGGAAATCGTTTTGCTGGAGGGCGCCGACGCCGAAGTCTATTCCTATCGCAACAAAGAGGAATGCGAACAGCTTGTACAGTACAGCCTGCTGCCCACCGGGCAGCTTCGCCAGGACGTCGAGGCGGTGGCGCTGCGCAGCTGGCGTGCGTTGGGCTGTCGCGACGCGGGTCGCATCGACCTGCGCCTGGACGATAACGGGCAGGTACACTTCCTCGAGGTCAATCCGCTGGCCGGCATTCATCCGCAGCATTCGGATTTACCGATCATGGCGACCATGTCCGGTATCAAGTACGACGTCCTGATCGGCCGGATCATGGCATCCGCAACGCAGCGACTCAGGCGCACGGCACGGGCAGAGTCGGTTGCCGCCTGATTTCCCCAGATCGGTCCTCGTATTGCATGAGACTATCAGCACCGATGCGCGTGCCGACGAAGTAGACACTCTCGTCCAGGCCCGATACGTCGGCGACGTTATGCAGCAACTGGGCTGGAGCGTTACTACCCTGGCGACGGACCTTGACCTGTCCAAGACCCTGGCAGCGATTTCGGCCAGCAACGTGGAGTGTGTGTTTAACCTGGTCGAGTCACTGCGCGGCGACGGGCGCCTGGTGCACATGCTGCCGGCGCTGCTCGGCTCCGCCGGAATACGCTTCACCGGCTGCGACAGCGACGCGATGTACCTGAGCTCGCAAAAGCTGCTCGCGAAGCGCTGGATGAAGCTGCACGACATTCCGACTCCGGCGAGCTTTTTGCCGGGTGACGATAAACCGGTGGACAAGACTGCCTGGATCGTGAAGTCACTCTGGGAGCACGCGTCGCTGGGTCTCGACGACGGTTGCGTCGTCACTGGGTTAACAGCGGCACGCGCGCGCATCGATCATTGCCATGCGCAACACGGTGGCGCCTGGTTCGCCGAGCAGTTTATCGACGGCCGGGAATTTAATGTCTCGGTGCTCGAAGTGGACCGCAAACCGCGAATTCTGCCAATCGCAGAGATGACTTTCGTTGACTATCCGCCGGGTAAACCAAGAATCGTTGGCTACGCGGCGAAATGGGATGACGCCACACCTGAGTTTCACGCGACGCAGCGCTCGTTTGCAGAGCTGCCGAGTGCCGAGCACGACGCAATTGTCGACGTTGTGCAAAAATGCTGGCGGGCCTTCAAGCTCAAGGGCTATGCAAGAATCGATCTGCGCCTCGACGCAGCCGGGGTACCCTGGGTGCTCGAAATCAATGCCAACCCATGCCTGTCCCCGGACGCCGGCTTCGCCGCTGCCGTCATGGAGGCCGGCATGACGCCGACGCGGGCCATTGAGCACATCGTCAGCGCCGCTATGCACTGAGACATGTTTCGTATCCACAAGATTTTTGACGTCACAACTTCGACCAATCGCCAGCTGCTAAGCCAGGTTCAGGCGATGCTGCGCGTGCAGTTTGACGGCTTGAGCGAGAAAGACATCGCCAAGCTGCCGTCACAGCTAGCCAACCCGATGAAGTTTCGTTTTCGCTCGATCCTGCTGGTGGCCGAGAACGGCAACGGTATCGTGCGTGGCTTTGCCATGTTGCAGCATGCGCCCGACTTGAATTTCTGCTATCTCGATTACATCTGTGCCGGCCGGGGCGATACCGGTGGCGGTATCGGCGGCGCATTATATGCGCGTGCCCGCGAGGAGGCCTTCCAGCTCGGCGTTATCGGCCTTTTCCTGGAGTGTCTGCCAGACACGGCGGAGCTGTCACCCAACCCGGCGATTCGCAAACAAAATGTTGCGCGCCTCCGGTTTTATGAGCGCTTCGGTGCGCGCCCACTGGCCAACACCGCCTATGAAACACCGCTGACCGACGACGCCACCGACCCGCCCTACCTCGTATACGACGATCTCGGGCGGCCTGGCCGGCGGTTACGGCGTGATGAGGTGCGACATATTGTTCGCGCGATTCTTGAACGCAAGTACAGCGGCACTTGCTCACCCGAGTATGTCGACATGGTCGTCAGGTCCATCAAGGATGACCCGGTGCGATTGCGTGCGCCCCGCTACCTGAAAGCCGAAGAAAAACCGCAGTCCGTCCAGCCGAAGCAGCTACGGATCGCGCTGGTGATCAACGACCAGCACTCGATTCACCATGTCAACGACCGCGGCTACGTTGAGGCGCCGGTTCGAATCCCGGTCATTACGAAGGAACTCGCCAAGAGCAAAGTGTTCGAGTCCATCGCTCCGCGCAGTTACGGCATTGGCGTCATAGAACAGGTGCACAAGCCGGAATTTGTCCAGTTCCTACGCAGGGCCTGCGAAAACGTGCCACCGGGCCAGTCTGTCTACCCGTATGTTTTTCCGGTACGCAACCGTACCCGGCCGCCTCGCGAACTTCCGTTGCGCGCAGGTTATTACTGCATCGACACCTTCACACCCCTGAACGCCAACGCATACAAGGCGGCGCGCCGGTCCGTGGACTGCGCAATGACGGGTGCCGACTGCTTGCTCGACGGCAGCCCAGCGGCCTACGCACTGGTTCGTCCACCTGGCCATCACGCCGAGTACGAAGCCTTTGGAGGCTTCTGTTATTTCAATTCAGCAGCGATCGCCGCGCATCATTTGAGCAAGCATGGCAAGGTCGTCCTGCTGGACATTGACTATCACCACGGTAATGGCGCGCAGGACATTTTTTACAAACGCAAAGACGTATTCACAATTTCGCTGCACGGTCACCCGCGCTACAGCTATCCCTACTTTTCCGGCTTCGAAGACGAGAAAGGTGCGGACGAAGGCAAGGGGTACAACCTCAATTTTCCGTTGCCGGAGAACCTTGATGGCGAGCGCTATCGCAAAGTGCTGGCCGGCGCGCTCGGGAAAATCCGCAAATTCGGCCCCCAGTTCCTGGTAGTGTCGCTGGGACTCGACACCGCCAAGGGCGACCCAACCGGGTCCTTCTCCCTGATGGCCAGGGACTTTCGTGAAAATGGCCGCATGATCGGAGGCCTCCAAATGCCGACGCTGGTGGTGCAGGAAGGCGGCTACAAGACGCAAACACTGGGCATCAATGCGCGCCACTTTTTCAACGGCCTATGGGACGGACTCGCCCTCAAAGCCGCGACCGGAAAGAAGCGCTGATGCACTGGCGCAGCACACTGCAGGCATCGGATGCCGGCGCTGTCGGCAGGCTCGTCGGCGCCACCGGTTTTTTCTCGCCCGAGGAACAGCTCATCGCGATCGAACTTGTTGACGAGGCACTGGCACGCGGCAAGGCGAGTGGTTATGAGTTCCTGTTCGCCGATGACCCGGAGCAAGCGGATCAGCTGCTCGGCTACACCTGCTTCGGGCCGATTCCGGCCACGCGATCAAGTTTTGACTTGTACTGGATCGCGGTCGCGCCGGGCCAGCAGCGCCAGGGGCTGGGTGGCAAGCTGTTACGAGAGTCCGAGAAACTTGCCAGGCAACTCGGAGCAACACGCATGTTCGTCGACACTGCCGGCCGTGGTGGCTACGCGCCAACGCGGGCATTTTATGAGCGCATGGGCTATCACGTCGAAGCCAGTATCAGCGACTTTTACGCGCCCGGCGATGCCAAAGTGATTTACGCCCGGGACCTTGCCTGACCCTGCGGCCTGGGTACACTGCTGGCAGTATGCCGTCACCAGAAACTGCCATTCGACTGATCGTTATCGGCCAGGAAGTCCTGATTGCAGCGGTTTTCCTGTTCAGCCGCGGCGACCGCGCGACTCGCTGCGGCGGTTCACTGCTCATGCTGAGTCTCGTCGGCTATCTGTTCGTTTCTGATGACACGCTGCGCAACCTGCTGCCGCAGCTGTTGCCACTGGCCGTCTTGCTGGCGCTGATTGTCCCCTACTGCCTGTGGCTGTTTGCGCGCGCAATTTTCGAATCCGACTGGCCGCCATCATCGTTGATCGTCATCGCTGCTGCCATTGCCATCGCCAGCTGGATCATTTACCTCGCTGGCGAGACATTGAGTACAGCCTGGTCAACAGCGGCGAACGGCACCATGCACGTCGCGGCACTGCTGGTCGTGGCGCACGCGCTGTGGTTGACCGTCAATGGCAGGCCCGACGACCTGTTGGAAAACCGCCGCTCGTTTCGCCTGTTGTTTTTGGTGCTGGTCTCGGTCCAGGTGGCCGCGGTGCTCGTGGTGGAACTTGCCTTCAGCGGCAGACCACTGCCCGGCTGGCTGGAGCTAAGCAATGTCATCATCATCGCACTCCTGACGCTCGGCTTTGCGACGCCGATGTTGCGCCTCAATCCCGAGTTCTTCGCCATTGCCACGGGTACCCGCACGGTAAAGGTGCCGCTCGGGGAAGAATCTCTCGGTGCTGCGGAACGCGTCTTGCACGTGGCGCTGCTAAAGCTGATGCAGGACGGCGTATACCGCGAAACCGGCCTGACCATCAAAGCGCTGGCTGCCAGGCTCTCCTATCCCGAACACCAGTTGCGCCGGCTGATTAACGGCCGCATGGGTTTCCGTAACTTCTCGGCGTTTCTCAACAGCTACCGGATCGAGGAGGCCAAGCGCCGGCTGGCAGATCCCGCGCTGGCCAGGCTGCCGGTCCTGAGCATCGCGCTGGATCTCGGCTATGCATCGCTCGGCCCGTTCAACCGCGCGTTCAAGCAAGCCACCGGGAGAACACCGACAGACCACCGGCGCCAGCACCTCGGACAGGCACGCGCCGATTCTGAATAAACCTCGCCCGTTTCGAAATCGGCGCTAGTTCGCCATTATCGGCGAGATTCCGACCGGCCCGCAGCCTTACTTTGCACTCCGAAATCCCGCATCCGGAGTGCAAGCATGAGCCAAACAGGCACCCTTTCTGAGCTGTTCCAGGCCGCATGGCCGACGATACTGGTACTCGATCTGTCCCGCTACCTGATCGCGGCTGGCGGATTGGCGTCGGTGCTCGCGCTGGTCGCCAGACCGATCGCCGCCCGCCGTATCCAGCACAGGCGCGCAACCAGTGCTGACATTCGCCGCGAGATCGGCTTCTCCCTCAGCACCGTCGTCCTGTTCTCGCTGGTTGGCTTCTGCGTCTACGCGGGTAGCCAGCACGGCATGTTCAGCATCTATGGCAGCGCTTTGCCGGGCAGCGGGCAATTGTTGTTTGAATTCGCCCTCCTGGTGCTGCTGCACGATACCTGGTTTTACTGGGCGCACCGCGGCATGCACACGCGCTGGCTGTTCCGGCGCGTACATCGCCTGCACCACAAGTCCCGCACACCGACCCCCTGGGCCGCTTACTCATTTGCGCCGCCCGAGGCAATCATCGAAGCCGCATTCCTGCCGGTGGCCGGATTACTGATTTCGACGCACGAAATCACCGTGCTGCTATTCGTGTCCCACATGATCCTGCGCAATGTCATCGGCCATGCGGGATTCGAAATCTTTCCCGGCTGGTGGCTTCGCGTGCCGTTGCTGCGATGCGTTACGACGACGACGCATCACGACCTGCACCACTCAAACGGCGGCTACAACTTCGGACTCTATTTCACCTGGTGGGACCGCTGCATGAATACCGAACACCCGGAGTATCGGAGTCGATTCATAACTGCCACGCAATCGCGTGGCTCTTTCAAGCGCAACGATAAGGAGAACAAAGCATGATCTATATCAATAAATCCACCATGGCACTGACGGCCCTGGCCTTGTTTGGGCTGACTTTGGCATGTACGGCCGATGCTGCCACGCAGCGCGGGCAGCGTCACACCAGCAAACCGATTGCAGCCTGCGTAGCGGAGATTGGACGACATGCGGACTACAGCGACGCGATGTGGGTCGTGCACACGATCTACGATCTTGACCAGGTAAGCCTTGTGGAACTGAAAATTCGCATAGAAACGAATGTCTACCTGCAACCGGACAGATCCGTGTCAAGGGTGTATGCCGTCTCCTGCGTAACCGACACCCTCGGTGCGGTGGTGGATTTTCGCCTCGACGCAGGCCCGGAACAGTCGAATTAGGGCGACCTCACGCTTTCTGGCAGCCGTTACCCGCAGGCAGTATACTGCGCGCAAATTATTTGCCCGATTATCAATAAATTGCGTGCAGCAGAATGTCAGGGTTTTTCGACCTCGTAACCGGCCTTTTCTACCGCTTCGCCGCCAGCGGCTTCCTGCCGGCGTCCTGGTTTCGAAAACGTGACCCGGCCAAAGTCGAAAAAGCAAAACGAACCGGCAAGCTGAGTCTCGAAATTGTCTGTCACTGCTGGCAATACGGCCATTTTCTAAGCTATCAGCTTAGCTCGCTGGTGAATCATCGCACCGACAAGCTGGACATCACGATGTCGGTTTACCATGCGCCCGGTGATGAGTCGGTCGCAAGAGTCTTAAATTTCTTTGCGAACATCGAGGTACCGGGTGTGCACTGGAACTGGGTGCAGTTACCGAAAGAACAGCTTTTCCGGCGCAGCATCGGCCGCAATCGCGCCGCAAAATCAACCAGCGCCGACTGGATCTGGTTTACCGACTGCGACATTATTTTCCACGAGGCTTGCCTCGATACACTCGCGGATGAATTGCAAGGCCGCGACGATATCCTGGTCTTTCCGAGAATTGGCCTGGGCACGTCGCTGTTAGGGGAAGACGCCGACATCCTCAATGCTGGCCGGGAAGGGCCGGCGATTCGCGAGATTCCGCTGGCGGATTTCGTGCCGTATGGCGGCCCGCGCAAAAAAGCCAAAGGCCCCTACCAGATCATGCACGGCGATGTTGCGCGCGCCTGCGGTTATTGTGAGGATATCGGCATTTATCAAAAGCCCTCGGATCGATGGCGCAAGACGTACGAGGACCGCGCATTTCGCTGGCTCATCGGAACACAGGGTGTCGCACTCGACGTGCCCGGCGCGTGCCAGATCCGGCATGTCGTGAAAGGCCGTTACAAGAAGGACTCGTTCATGTCCCGGGTGCGCATGATGATTCGCAAGAGCCAGGAGTAGGGAATAACGGAATTCGGCAGACTTTATCAGGAGCGGATCATGCTGGAAGTATATGACTCGGAGCGACTGGCTACGGCGGCACCGGATGAGATTGGCGATGCCCTGGAACGGGGCAGGATTGTGAAGTTTTTCCCCTGCCCGATTGAACTCGCGTCCGCCGATGCACTGCATACGCTGCGGACTGAATTGCCCAGGCAACTGAAACTCAAAAACGTCAGTTACCACCCGGAAGCGGACAAGGTAACCGGCCTTGATGCGCATTCGCCCATTGCTGACCTCGCCTATGAGGTGCTCTCCACCCATCGCGATCGGGTGACAGAATTCCTGAAAAAAGTCATGCCGACGCTCGCCCGCAATATCAAGGTGGGCACCTGCAGTTTTCGCCCCATCGAGGAAAAAGGCCGCAACCTGAAACCGCACGCCAGCAATGAGCTCGTGCATGTCGACGCCGGCGCATACGGTGCAACCAACGGTGACCGGATCCTGCGTTTCTTCGTCAACGTCAATCCCGAAGTCGACCGCGTCTGGGCGAGCAAGGGAGATTTTCCGGAACTTTTCGAGAAGTTCGGACGCGAGGCAGGCTTGTATGAAGACCTGTCGCCCACGCTCGAACGCGGCGTGCTTGGCAAGTTGCGCACATCGCTGTTGAACGGTCTTGCCGGCGTGGGATTACCGCTGGCACCGATGCTGGACAGCAGCCCGTATGACCGGGTTATGCGCAAGTTTCATAACTACATGAAAGACACCCCTGAATTCCAGCAAATTACCGAGGGGCACCAGACCTTTCGTTTCGAGCCGTTCTCCGCGTGGATGGTGCTGACGGACATGGTCAGCCATGCCTCGGTATCCGGGCAGCATGCGCTGGTTTATACGGGTCTCGTAAAACTCAAGGATTGCCGCCTGCCCGAGCTGGCACCATTCAATATCCTGCGAGCAGCCGCGTAACCAGGCAGTGCGCCGGTTGGAAAACTTTGAACGTCTGGGGCCATCATGTCTAAGAAAAATGGAATCTCGCGCAGAGATTTGATCATTAATGCCTCGGCGGGACTCGCCGTTGCTTCGTTGGTCGGCACTGATCTGCTCGGTGCGGGTGGTACGAGTGTCGCCCAGCAAAGAACGCCCGTACGCCGTGCTGCAAATGCTGGCCACAATATTCTCTTCGTGTTCACTGACCAGCAACGCCACTTTGACAGGTGGCCGCGCCGCCTCGACCTGCCGGGCCATGAGCGCCTTGCGCGTAACGGTACCTATTTCGGGCAGCATCATATCGGCGCAACCATGTGCACATCCTCGCGATCGATCATGATGACCGGTCTCCAGACCGCCGTTAATGGCATGTACGAAAATCTCGACGTCCCCTGGGTCAGGGACCTGTCGCCAGAGATACCGACCATTGGCCACATGCTGCGCCAAGCAGGTTATTACACGGCGTACAAAGGGAAGTGGCACCTGACGCGCGCGTTCGACCAGCAGTTTCCGCCCGAACGGCTTTTTACCAGGGAAATGGAAGCGTACGGTTTTGCCGATTACGTTTCCCCAGGCGATGTCGTCGGGCACACGCTGGGCGGCTATTCGTTCGATCACATTATCGCCGGCAGCGCAATCTCGTGGTTACGTCGCGTTGGCCGGCCATTGAGCGACGAGGCAAAACCCTGGGCGCTGACGGTGGGTCTCGTGAACCCGCACGACATCATGTATTTCAACACCGATGCGCCAGGGCAAAAGGTGCAGGACAATGGGCAGCTGTTGAGCCACGCGGCGCCGGCACCGCGCAATGAAAGTTACGCCGCGGAGTGGGATATGCCGATTCCGGCGAGCCTGACGCAAGCATTCGACGAACCCGGCCGCCCGGCCGCGCACCGCGAGTTCGGCAAAGCCTGGGATTACGTCCTTGGCCATATCCCGCCCGAAGAGGAGCGCTGGCGCCGCTTCAACAACTTCTATATCAACAGCATTCGCTCTGTGGATGCGCAACTGACGGCGATTCTCAGCGAACTGGATGCGCTCGGCATGTCCGATAACACGATCGTTGTGTACACGGCCGACCACGGCGAGGCCGGTGGCGCGCACGGCCTGCGCGGCAAGGGACCCTTCGCCTACCGCGAGACATTCCACGTGCCCATGTACGTTGTGCACCCGGATGTGCGCGGCGGCCAGCACTGTGGCGCGCTGACCGCACACATTGATATCGCCCCTTCGCTGCTGGCACTGGCCGGCGCGGACCAGACCCGATCGTCCGAGATCGCCGGCCGTGAGCTGCCTGGAAAGGACTTTTCCGCTCTCCTCAACGAACCGCGCAGTGCGAACGTCAATGCAATTCGCGAGGCTGCGCTGTTCACCTACAGCGGCATTGCATCGAATGACGGCGATCTCATGCCGTTCATCGCTAATGTTAAGGCCGCCGGGAAGGACCCGAAAACCGAGATGGCGGCCACCGGCTTTCGGCCCAACCTGAAGAAACGCGGCACGGTGCGCTCGGTATTCGATGGTCGGTACACGTTCTCGCGATACTTCTCACCGACCGAGCATCACAAGCCGGCGAGCCTCGACGAACTGTACCGGTACAACGACCTCGAGCTGTACGATCGGCTGAACGATCCGGACGAAATGACGAACCTTGCCGCAGATCGAGCTACAAATGGCGACCTCGTGCTTGCTATGAGCAACAAACTTGAGTCGATTATCGCGACGGAGATCGGTGTCGATGACGGAAGTGAGTTGCCGGACGTCGAGGGCGTCGACTGGGCATTGCCACAGGCGCGTTTTGACTGAATAACCTGCAGGGATTTGAGACGGCCGCATAAGCGCAGCCGGTTTTGCCCGTTCCGCACGATCGCGTGGAATCGCCATAGCCGCAGCATTTGCTGCAGCCGTGGCCGATACTCTAGAAACTCCCTGACATGCGCACCGAATTCAACGAGCCAGACCTCCCAATAGTAACCAACTGGGTCCCGTGGGATTTCCGAAAATGCCCAGTATTGGCCTCACTCATTGTGGGTCGTGTTTGCGATCTTCGCTCCATCAAAACCGAGATCTCAAATCGAATATACATTCGTTCGGCATGCGCCTAGGTCAACACGACGATTTTGCCGCCAGCAACGTTGTTCTCCATGGTTCGATGAGCTTCCACGATCTCTTTGAGACTGAAGACCTTTCCTATCCGCGGTTTCAGGGCACCTGACTCAATATCTCGCACTAAATCCTGCAGCGGCGTTCGCATGAAATCCTCGACTCCGCCCGAATAGGTAGTCAGGTTTACGGCGGTCGGAATAGCATCCATTGGGCTAAATTCCTCAAACGACCATGAATTGCCGACCATGCCCGTCATTGAAACAATTCCCCCGGTACGGGTGGCTCTCAGGGAGTCCTTCAGTGTCGTCGTGCCAACCAGTTCCAACACCTTGTTTGCGCCACACGGAAAGACTTTTCGTACATCCTCCGCAATTTCGCCGTCATCAATGAACACATGATCCGCGCCATTCTCACGCAGCATGGTTTCGCTTTCGAGCTTGCGCGTCGTTACGGCGACGGTAGCTCCATGGCGCCTTGCGATGGCGGCTGCCGCCAGCCCGACTGACGTCGTGCCGCCGCGGATCAGGAGCGTGTCACCTTGCTCCAGCTTCAGTGATTTGAACAATGCGCCCCAGGCCGTTTGCAGCATTTCCGGGATCGCTGCCAGCACCTGCCAGTCGAGTGTCGTTGCAAGCTTCTGCACGTGGTGGGCCGGCACCATGGTGAATTCCGCATAGCCGCCGTCGAACTGTCGTCCCATGCCGCCCATCGCCGTGGCGACAACGTCCCCTTCCGCAAATTCTCCACCAGGTGCCGCGGCAACCTCCCCAACCGCTTCAATACCGAGGATCCGGGGAAAGGCAACATTCGGCGAAAGACCCTGGCGGGTGAAAAGCTCGGATCGATTCAATCCGAATGCGCGTACGCGGATCAGCACTTCGCCGTCGGCCGGCCGGGGAACCGGGCGGCGCTCGAGCTTGAGCACCTCCGGTCCACCGGCTTCGTAAATCACCACAGCTGTCATTTCACGGGTCATTGCGCTGTCTTCGTTCGGCCCGAGAACAAGCGTTCGAGCGAGAGTGAGGGCGATCCGGTTTTGGCGAGTATGAGGAGACCGCCGGCCATCGCCACGTTTTTCAGGAACATGATCCGTTGAAGAAGAATACGACCAAACATGTCTCTGTCTCCCGTTCTCACAGATTCAGCCGCGCGGCGGGTTAGTGGTTGAAAAGATGTATCGCGCAATTTGCCAGGTGTTGCCATCGGTGCGCTGGAACAGGAACAGTTCCTGGTTCGCCTCGGGACCGGAATCACCCGTGGCATTGATGCGCACGGTTCCCTCGGAGCGGGTACGAGCAAATGCCCAGTCATCCGAAAGCAGCCCGATTTCATCGATTGCGAATTCAATGTCGAGTGTGATGGCCGTGAACACGTTGTCATAGGCTGCACGGATGTCGTGAATGCCAACCTGCGGCAGACTGTGCTGCGGCATGAACACGCCATCGTCCGCGTAGAGCCCAACGATCGTATCGGTGTCCTGCGCATTCAGTGCCGTCTCGTATGCCGACAGCAGATTCTGGATAGCGCTTGTGTGGACATTTTCTGCCGACGCCGTGTGAGAGGCCACGAGTGCGGCGCCAACGGCCATAGTTGCCAAAGCGATGTTCTTCATAGCGAGATTCCTTGTTCGTTCGGAGGCACGATTGCCATGAAATAAAGATAAATGGTTTCCACATATTGTATAAGTGGGTTATTTATGGAATAACTTTCTCATGAATGGAAAAATAAAATTTGATCTCAATGCGCTGGCAATCTTTGCGCGGGTCGCGGAAGCGCTCAGCTTCTCAGCAGCAGCAAGGCGCCTGGATATGCCGATATCCACGGTCTCGCGAAAGGTGGCCGACCTCGAGGACAGCCTCGGCGTTCAATTGATTGAGAGATCCACGCGGAAGTTACGGCTCACCGATATCGGTGTCGACGTGCTCTATGAGGCCCAGCGCAGCGCCGAAACTGCCGAGGCAATAGACGCAATGGTCTCCAACAGGCTTACCCAGGTACGAGGGCGTATCAGTATTTCTGCGCCGCCCAGTATATCGGACAGTCTGCTTGCACCCATCCTTTCCGCGTTCCAGTCAACCTATCCCCAGGTATCCGCACAGGTAATGGTCACGCAGCGCTTTGTCGATCACCTTACGGAAGGCATAGACCTGGCGCTGCGGGTGGGCGAGCTGAAAGATTCGGCGCTCGTCGCCACGCCATTGTTGAAATATCGTCGCCAGCTTGTGGCCAGCCCTGAGTACATCGCGCGACACGATCGGCTGGAGCATCCGCAAGACCTTCCTGGCCACCGCCTACTTGCTTTTGGCACGTCCGTCGCAGGGCACCGATGGTCGTTCTCGCGGGGCGATGCGACCGAAACCGTCGCAGTCAGGCCGGTACTTGCCATGAACGACTATGCAGGACTTGCTCAATCTCTCGCAGACGGGACCGGCGTTGGCGACTTGCCACCCATTGTTCGCACGGACCTGATGTCGTCAGGAAAACTCGTCGAGGTGATGCCTGATTGGAAACTGCCGATCGAAGCCCTTTCGATGGTTCGTCTTGGCAGTCGGCATGTTCCCAAAGCACTCAGGGTCTTTATCGACTTCGCAACTACGCGCGCGCGGCAGATGTTCCCTGTCCTGCCCGCCTGAGGCAAGCATTGCGAACCAAAGACAAATAGAACAAGTTGAGTTCGTGTCACGGCGATCCGGAAAATTCTTCTCTCGGACGCGGCGATTCGCTCAGAGTCCCCGGACTCTCACCATTTTGCTCAGCCGAGCTCAAGTGAGACGTAACTCCATGATTTGCGGGTGTAGTTCAATGTCAGAACTTCTGCTTCCCAATCGGGGTCCCTGAGCGATTTGCCCCAGTTTTCGCGCTAAACCTGGACTTTTAGAATGCGGCCGGGTCGCTTCTCTCCGATGTCATTGAGGCTGCCAAGCCCCGCGAGGTACCGCCACAACGTTCTCGTACATCACGATGTCGTCGCTCGATACCCGCAACTGGGTAAACAAAATGTCGCCCGATTGCCCGCCGATGCTGAGATTCATGTCGGCAAGTGGCATCGCCCCCTCAAACAGTACTTCGGACCTACCGCTTCCCAGGTCGTATCGCACCATGCGGCTCGCGCCGCCTTGCTCACCGCTGTCTAGCAGGTAAACAACATTGGCTGCGACGGCCCATCCGTAGCGGCCGTTGCCGGGCAGGCCATCCCAGACTTTTGCAACACTGCGGCTGTGCAAGTTCAGCTCGAACAATGCGCCATTTTTGTCGATAACGTAGATCCGTCCGTCCGCGGTCGGCCTCGGTCGGTAATAGTCGCTGATCAATTGTTCGCTCGTTGTATCGCTACCCGTGCAAATGCCCCACGCTCTCCCGTCGTGGCAACCAGCGATCCAGCCACTGCCGTCGGCCAGCCAGCGCGGCGTCGTCACGTCCGCGAAACCCGTTTTGATGCGGCGTGGCGTACCGCTCACGAGATCGACTTCGTAGAGCTGCTCGCCATCGTCAGCCTGCACTGTGAACAGGATCTTCTGACCATCCGGATGCCAGTCCGGGTACCGTACCGCAGCGCCGTCAAAGCGGGTCAGTCGCCGCACCAGGTCGCCGTGCGCTTCTGCTATCCACAGTTCGTCGAATCCGCTGCGCGCTGAGATGAACGCGACCCAGCTCTCATCCGGCGACAAGGTGCCGTGATGGTCAGCCCCGGTGGAAACGGCGATCATGCGGACATCGCCATCCGCTTCGAGCAATGCCAGGTCGCTGTCCGAGCGCGGTTGTACGACGAGCAAGCTGTTGCTCTCGGGAAGGAATTCGGGATGCATGAACTGAGCAAACTCTATTGGCGACGACGCGCCGTTGCGTATATCCAGCCAGCGGCCGTGCATCGCCCCGCCATCCGACACGCTGTACAGAAGGCGATGTTCGTCAAGCCAGGTCATGCCGCCTGTCTGTGTCGGCGTCGTGGTTAATTGAGATTCCTCACCCGACTCGATATCGACCAGCCAGATCGTCGTCCTGTGGTCAGGCTGCGGCTCGCCACGGAGAAACGCGAGCTGGCGTCCTGAGGGCGAGAATCGGGGATAGAAATCCGTTCCTGTGGACGAGACGCCCTGGGTCACTTGCCGGCCGTCGCCAGAATGTCGATCAACCATGTGTATGCGACGCAGCTGATCCGCATCATCTGGCTGCGAGACCGTGTAGGCGAGCTGGTCGCCTGCCGGGGACCAGTCGACCAGCGTCGGAAATCTCGACGAGCAGGATGCCAGGGTCTCCGGAACACCGAGCACCACCGACTGCACGACGATACTGCAGTCGTCGCCATCCAGCCGCACATAGGCCAGTTCCTCGCCGCTTGGTGATATGGCGGGCCCGTGCTCGTGCACACCCGGTGTCACCGCCACGGGCTGCGAGGTGCCGTCGGCTGTCGACACTCGGAACAGGTCCCAGTCATTGCGGTCCTGGCGCATCGCAGCGTATACGACCCAATCGCCTCCCGGAACATGTCTTGGCTGGTGTTCGAGCCCCGGCGCGGACGTAAGCGGCCTGGCGCCTGTCAGCACAGGCGGTGGCAGAACAAACTCTGTCGTTTCGGCGCCATCGCGCATGAGCCACAGAACACCGACGATGGCGGCGACCAGCAGGGAATAGGCAGTTCGACGCCAGGGCGCCGGCTTGCGCCGGGCCGCGCCGGTGATTGTTTCCCCTGGCATCATCGCCCTGTGATCAGCCACAAACTGATAGCCGAACTTGGGCAAGGTGCGTATGAATTTCTGCTCCCCAGCCTTTTCGCCAAATGCAGCCCGCAAGTCCGCTATCGCGCGCGAGACCACGCCATCACTCGGATAACTCGACCCCCACACCCGGTCGAGGATGGCATCGCGGGACACGCCGCTGTCACCGGCCTCAAGCAGCACCAGCAGGACGTGCAGGGTCTTGTCGTTTAGCCGGGCTTCACCGTCGGGCCCACGCAGCACGCCTATATCCGGCAACAATACCCGCTCGCCTATCTGCGTTGCTTTGGCATGACGGCGCGCAGCGCGGCCATCCGGCCTGGTTGACGATTCGCTCATTGTTGGAAACTTTTCCGCAACTTTTTCAAAGGTATTCTCGCCCCGATACAGCCACTGTCCACGCCAGTAATCAGTCTCTTCAAGGAATCAGACATGCTGCGTTCAATATTGATCCTCACATTGCTCGGAATTCAGGCGGCAACCGCCGAGCCGTGGTTCGACGGCGAGCCCGACTATGCCGATTCTGAAAGCGAATCCCTGGCCAACAAATTACTTGCGGCGCATGGCGGCATGCAGCCAATGCTCGCCGCCAGAAGCCTGCAATTCGAATTCTTTACCAAGACAAGTGGTGGGCCAATGCCGTTCTATTCCCGTGAAGCGGTCGATCTCGCAACCGGCGATGGCTATATCGAGTGGCCGTTCTGGAACTCGACGATTGCGCTGTACGGTGACGAGCTCTGGTCGCACAAGTGGCCGATGCCGTTGCCGGCCGGCTTCTTCATTCGACTGACGACGAGTTTCATCACCTTGCCCTGGCAGGTGCAGGCCGACGCCGCGAATATCGGGCCGGCAAGCAAGGGTCAGCTCCCTGGCGACGATGCGGTTTATGACGTATTGCGCGTCACATTCGACCGGCGCAACCCGAGTATTCCGGGCACGTTCTACGACATCTATATCGACACCGACAGCCACCTGATGAAGGGCCTCCGGTTCGATATCAGTCATCCGGGAATGGTGGCGAATCCAGAGCAACCATTGGGGCCAAACTTCCACGTGTTCGATGAGTATCGAAACATCGACGGCCTCGTCATTCCTACGTTTTACAAGTCATATGGCACAGGCAAAGCCAGCGACAGCGACCAGCGCAGCAACGCCTACCACTTCGCCTGGAATATCGACACGAGCAAGCCTTTCGATCGCGAAAAACTGCAGGCGCCCGCCGGTGCGGTGCCCGATTCCGTGTCCATGCAGTGGTGGCAACAGGCCGGCACGCAGGGCGTGAAAAACGCGGGAGACGGGCGATGAAAACGACGAAATCAGTCGTGTTGGCCCTCGTATTTGCGTTCGTACCACTGGCGGTTTGCGCCGCCGGGCCACATTATGAGGATACCGAATCCCAGCGCATTATCGAGGCGATGGTCGCGGCACACGGCGGAATTGAGCGATGGCGCGCCGCTCCGTCTATTCGCTTCGACAACATCATGCACGACAACTACCACCGCAAGGAGAACTTCGCCTGGTGGGTTGCCCATGAGGTAATCGATCAGAAAACGCGCAGGGTCTGGCAGGACTGGCCAATGGACGACGCCCGCATCGGCTACGACGGCAAGGAGGTCTGGTCGACGAACTGGAACAAGGGCAACCCGAGCGCGTTCATGGTTCACTTTTTCTACTATTTCGTCAATCTGCCTTGGCTGACACAGGACGACGGCGTCATCCTGTCGGCACCGCAGCGATTTCGCTGGCCCGGTACCGAAACCGATTTCTACGAAATTCGCATGACATTCGAGGACGCACCGACAGTTGGCAAATCGGGCAAGGACTTCTACGTGCTGTACATCGATCCGGATTCGTATCGCCTGTTCGGCTACCAGTACGGCAGCGGTTACGAGCCACTTGTCAACCTGATGAACATGCCTGAGGGGAAAGACGTCTTCGGTCCCCTGTGGCGCCTGATTACGCGCTACGAAGAAGTGGATCACCTGCTCTTTCCGGCGGCGTTTCGAACGATGCCAGGGCCGGACGAACGCATTGTCGGCAACCACGTCATCCTGAATATTGACGTCTCGACACCGTTCGAAACCGAGCGATCGGAAAGGCCCGAAGGATCGACCGTATTCGCGGGGCCCCTGCGGACCAATTGATCCTGGCGCAGGATGCCGCGCAGCTTTCAGCGTACGCTGACTCTTGAGCTCAGCGAGACCCCAGTGAGACGCAACTCCCTGCCTTGCAGGTGCAGTTCAGTGGTAGCACTGCAGCCTCGCGAGCTAAGTCGCTGAGTTGGACAGGAATGTAACCACCTGATTTTGGTGGTCCACTGAAAGCTTGCCAGCTAGTTGGAAGGCTAATCTTCCGGTATTCCTGATGCAGCTGCTTCATCCTGACTGCGGAACAGCGGCGATGCGTTTGACGATGAGCGCGCGAGCTCCGATGATCAGGTGCCAGGCAAACGCCACCAGCATCAACGTGCCTGCGACCTGCAGTTCGTTCCAGTGCGGCCCGGTCAGTCCGGTCAGGTAGGCCGTTACCGCGACAACAGCAATGAGTTGTCCGGCAACACCGAGCCAGCGCGCATGAATTTCTCGATGCAGCATAGGCGCGGAAAGAATCCCCATCGTCACGAACATCAGGAAGACGCCGGGTGCAAAAAAGCGCAGTGCGAGACGGTGCGTTGCCGCGACCTGTTCCAATGTTGCTGCTCCGGTGCCGCCGGCAGCCAGGTGATCGGCGATCGTTGCCGGCACGGCAAATCCGTCAATCACAAGTGCAATGCCGAACAATGGGAACGCGAGCAGCGCAGTAACGGCGAGCCCAGGACCCAGCGATCGCCAACCGGCCCGAATCAGCAACATCACGTGCCAGCCATAGGCAATTCCGAACAGCAGAACAGCGAGCAGTCCCATCATGTGCGACAGCTGCCAGCGAGCGCCGGTGATTACCGCCAGCCGCACCATGTCCTGCGTGGTCGCAGGCGGAAACGCCATGTCTTCCGGCAGCACCGCGAGTACAGGCGCCATGCGCGTAAACATCAGCAAGCCGCCGACCACCAGGGCGACTCCGATCCATTTTGTGTGTCGGTCCATAATCTGCTCCGCTGGAAGGACAGGCGGAGTCTCGGCCAAGATCGTCTGCCGGGCCACGGGTTTGTGACGAAATGCAACTCTGCGTGACGACCGACGCAGTCAGGCCGATATCTCCTCCCGCACCTGTTGCCTGAATTTCCTGGAGACCGGAATCCGTTCGCCATGATCAAATTCGATCAGGGTTCGCCCTCTGGACCGTACAATGCGCCTCGCGGCCGACAGGTTGACGAAGAGCGAGCGGTGGCACTGGATCAACCGATTGTCCGTCACTTGTGCCGCGAGCCGGGCAAGCGAGCTTCGCAACATGGCCTTCTCTACTCCCTTGCCCGTTCGGTAATACAAATCGACATAGTTGCCATTGGCCTTCATGAAGAGTATCTCTGCGGGCGCCAGTTGCACGACCTCGTCGGCCCCCGTTCCTGTCAGTGTCAACAGTTCCCTGTGCACTGCAGCATCGCTGCGGCGATCAGCTAACTCCTGCTCGGGGATTCTCCCTCGATTCCACAAAGCGACGATGGCGGCGGTCATCCCGACGACCAGCGCTACCGACAAGCCGATTTCGAGAGCCTGCGCGCTCTGCGACCAGATGGCCAGATATCCGGAATTGCCGATCAGCAAACAGCACAGGGCAACCACGGTCCGCCACGACTCCCGCCAAATAGGCAGGTAGTGAATGCCCAACATGGCCAGGATATTCAGCGGCGCGAGACCGAGCAGCACGAGCGTGTCAGTAGCAGAATCTAGGATCAGCCCGAAAGGCCGGAAGAGAAAAAGAAAAACAACCACGCCGAATGCTACGGCCGAGGCGCGCAGAAGCCGAAAAGGGTGTCGCAGGTGTTCGTGTGGGGCCGCGTTACTCGTTTCCGCTGTCGGGTGTTGGGCATTCAATTCAGAATCTCCTTCGCGTCAAAATACTAGGAAATTCCAAGTAGCGCATGGCTTGTATTGTAGGTCTGCGATCAGCGATTGCCGACAGAAACGGATTCGCTCATGCTTGCAGTCCTCTTGGGCTTAAGAATCGTTTTGAGTCACCGTACGTTCACCGTTATGCTCTGTCAGGCTCAGCTGAAACGTAACCCCCTGATTTGCGGGTGTAGTTCAATGGTAGAACCTCAGCTTCCCAAGCGGAGTCGCTGAGTTGGGCACTCGTATAACCGCCTGATTTCCGTGGTCCCGTGACCACCGGTTTCAATGAGTTAGATCACCCGAAAGTAACCCACTGATTCCGACGAGCTTTCTGAGTATGCTCGGTTTTGCACTCACTTTTTCGCGACGGGAAGGTGAGAAGAAGCTCCTGATCCTGAATCGTGGCGACTTCTCCTCGGCAACGACGTGGTTTCGGTTCCCCGGGGTCGGCCACACTCTTGGCATGATCCGCACGGACGATTTCTGTCATGCGTCGGCAGGTCTTGCGACCGCGACGCCTGGACCTGCCGGGACACGAGCGTCTCTCCCGCACCGGGACCTATTTCGAGAAACACCACATCGGCGCGACGATGTGCACATCGTCGCGTTCGATCATGATGACCGGCCTGCAGACCGCAGCGAACGGAATGTTCGAAAACCTCGATGTCCCTTGGGTCAAGGATTTGTCGCCAGAGATCCCGACCATTGGTCACATGCTTCGCAAAGCAGGTCTTTACACGTCGTACAAAGGGAAGTGGCACCTGACGCGCACGTTCGATCAGCAATTTCCACCCGAGCGCCTTTTTACCAGGGAAATGGAAGCCTACGGATTCTCGGACTACCTCTCTCCGGGCGACGTCGTCGGACACACGCTGGGCGGCTATTCGTTCGACCATATCATTGCTGGCAGCGCCATCTCGTGGTTGCGACGTGTCGGCCGACCCTTGACTGACGACGGTAAGCCATGGGCACTGACTGTCGGCCTGGTGAACCCGCACGACATCATGTACTTCAATACCGATACGCCAGGGCAAAAGGTGCAGGACACCGGCGGCTGCTGAGTCACGCTGCGCCGGCGCCGGGAAACAGAGCGTACGACGCCGAATGGGACATGCCGATTCCCCGGAGCCTGACGCAGCCATTCGACGAGCCAGCCCGGCCGACTGCGCACGGTGAGTTCAGCAAGGCCTGGGACTACGTGCTCGGACACATTCCCCCGGAAGAGGAACGTTGGCGCCGGTTCAATAACTTTTACATCAAGAGACCTTCCACGTGCCGATGTATGTCGCGCACCCCGATGTGCGCGGCGGACGGACCTGCGGCGCGCTTGAGCTGTACAGGTATAACGACCTTGAACTTTATGATCGGGACATGGATCCTGGCGAAAATACGAACCTGGCTGCTGATCGAGCTGTGAATAGTGATCTTGTCCTTGCGATGAACGCCAGGCTCGAAGCGATTATCGCAGCAGAGATTGGCGTCGATGATCGACACGAGTTGCCCGACGTCGACGGGATCGACTGGGCGCTTCCTCAGAACCGGTTCGACTGATAGATTGGTGTTCGATGAGAGAGCCTCGAGCCACACCCTGTATTCTCTCCGAGTCTCAAAATCGCTTAGAATCCGAGTGCACTCATTGTTATGCTCAGCCAGGCCTGAGTGCGACGTAACTCCTTTGTCTGTAGACTGAGGCAACGGGATCCGGCAAACTGGTTCGGCGTGTTGCATCAGAGTACCGCCTCAATGGATTGGCCGATCCTGCTAATGGCCGACATGCCGGGCAGAACTCAGGCGCCGCTGTATCTGCAGCCGGCAGAATACGAACTCACAATTACACGGTGAAATCTTATGGCTCAATTTCGATTCGCGACAACTGCGCTGTTGCTCTGCTTCGCGTCGTTCGCAAGTAATGCTCAGAGCAACCCCAATATTCTCGTGATATGGGGCGACGATATCGGCTACTGGAACATCAGCCACAACAACCGCGGCATGATGGGTTACGAAACGCCGAACATCGACCGAATCGCACAAGAAGGCGTCGGGTTCACGGATTATTACGGCCAGCAGAGCTGCACGGCGGGTCGTGCGGCTTTCATCAGTGGCTCAGTACCGGTTCGATCTGGCATGACCAAGGTTGGCCTGCCAGGCGCGAAAGAGGGTTGGCAGGAAGTTGATGTGACCATGGCGACTGTTCTTAAAGGTCAGGGTTACGCTACTGGACAATTTGGCAAGAACCATCAGGGCGATCTCAATCAGCACCTGCCAACGAACCACGGTTTCGACGAGTTCTTCGGCAATCTTTACCACCTCAATGCCGAGGAGGAGCCGGAGAACGAAGATTATCCTCGTGACCTCGTCTTGAAGAATGGCAAGACATTCCTGGAGAGCTACGGCCCCCGCGGTGTAATCCGAAGCTGGGCGACTGACCAGGATGATCCGACCGTGGACCC
>Ga0224510_10000029_pt1 | contig 113187 bp, 82 predicted proteins | sample SF_May12_sed_USG_FD_170161 | JGI IMG/M metagenome (GOLD analysis project Ga0224510, IMG submission 170161) | Sediment microbial communities from San Francisco Bay, California, United States - SF_May12_sed_USGS_4_1 | ecosystem: Environmental > Aquatic > Marine > Sediment | place: USA... | reverse complement strand
GCCATTCACGGAGTTTTTCGAAGAAAAACCAAGCTGTCGCTTGAGACAGCTCAGGTAGCGCGTCACTATGAAATAGTAAAGATGCGCTACAAGCTTTTCGAGTAAAGCATTGAACTTTGGAGATGACCTTGTTATCACAATATAGTTCATGCCTAAGCTCGCACAGGCTCTAAAATCAATCTTTTTAAAATTCTTGTCGATTGAAGGCATGAGTGGTAAAATAATATTGGTCAGAAATATAAGGAATCTTTCTTTAACTATTTTTAATTATTTTTAAAAAAGGGAGAATTGTAATGAAAAAATTAAATCTAACGGCGGTGGCCATCATTTCCCTCATCTGGCTTGCCGATGCCGTCTCAAAATTCTGGGCCGTACAGCGCTTCTCCGACGGGTCATCGATGAAGGTCCTGGGGGACTACCTGCAATTGAGACTAGTGTACAATACCGGCGGCGTTTTCGGCATTTTTCAGGGAAACGCCATAATCTTCCACATCCTCAGCGGTCTGGCGATCTTGTTTCTACTGGTATACTATTTAAAGTCTCCCTACGGGGACGGTTTCTTTAACCTGGCCATTTCGTTCATTCTTGGCGGCGCCCTTGGAAATTTCACCGACCGGTTTTTCAGGCCCGGCGTGGTCGACTTTATCGACATGGGCATTGGCTTATCCCGTTGGCCGACGTTTAATGTCGCGGATGCCTTCATCAGCGTTGGCGCCGTCATTTTATTAATTTCTTTTTACCTTGAAGAACGGCGGGCTAAAAAATCCTCGTGATGCCCGTAAACCCTCGTGGAACTTAAATTTACCCTGGAAACCGGTCGGCGGTTAGACGCCGGGATTGCCTTGCAATACCCCGGCGAGTTTTCCAGGACCATGGTTCAAAGGGTGATCCGGGAAGGTTGCGTCATGGTGGAGCAAAAGGTCTGCCTGAAACCCTCCTATAAAGCCGACCACCCGGTTGAGGTGTTTCTGCGTTACGAGCCACCCCCGGAGTACACCCTGGAGGGAAATGACGAATTTTCCGTGCCGGTACTGTTTCAAGACGAATACCTGGCGGTCATTCACAAACCTGCCGGTATGACCGTTCATCCCGGCGCCGGCACGAAAGACGATACCCTTGTTCACACCCTGCTGGCCCAGATCGAGACCCTCTCCGAAGGTTCCGACCGGTTGCGACCGGGAATCGTGCACCGGCTTGACAGGGAAACCGAGGGCCTCATGGTAATTGCCAAAACCAACCAGGCGCATTTTCTGCTGGCCGAAGCCTTCGCCGCGCGAAGTATCCTCAAGCAATACCATGCCTGGGTCTGGGGGACGGCCGAACCCTCAAAGGAAATATCCGGGTACATCGGCAGGCATCCCAGGGAACGTAAAAAAATGTTGTTCGAATTTTCCCCCCTCGACGACACCTGGAAAACAGCCGTCATGCGCTATGAAAACCTGGGGTCTACGAATTACTTTTCTTTAATCAAAATTACTCTTGGAACCGGCAGGACCCACCAGATCCGGGCCACCATGGCAAAACTCAACCAGCCCGTTCTTGGCGATACCGTGTACTCAAACTGTTCCAGGCGACTGGACAAAACCGAACTCAACGCCGCCCAGAAACAAACCGTGTTAAACGGAGGTCTCTATCTCCTGGCGTCACGGTTGCAATTTACCCACCCCATAACCCAAAAAGTCCTTGACTTTGAATTGCCTCTACCGGAGCGATTTCATACAATCAAGTTACTACAGGATTAATACCGCGAGTTTGCCTGGTCATGGCGCTAAAACTCGATGGCTAAACTAAACAATGAACGAATTGCCGCCGGAATTAAAGTCTATCCAGGAAAGGTTGCCCTCCATTCCAACCGACCCGGGCTGTTACCTGTGGAAACGCCAAAACCCCGAGACGCAGAAATCGGAAATATTATACGTAGGCAAGGCAATCAACCTGCGAAGCCGGATTCGCCAATACTTCAACTCGGACGATTACAAGACAAAGTACCTTATGTCCAAGGTTAACGACCTGGATTTTATCGTCACTAAAAACGAGGTCGAGGCGCTGTTACTTGAAAGCAACCTTATCAAGGAATATTCGCCCGTATACAACGTTCGGCTCAAAGACGACAAGCGTTATCCCTACCTCTGCCTGACCACCGGGGAGGCCTTCCCCCGGTTGCTCATCACCCGCCGAAAAACCAACCCCAAGCATCTCTATTTTGGCCCCTACTCCGACGCAAGCGCCGCCCGCAACATTCTGGCCCTGATTCACCGGACCTTCCCGATTCGGAAACGCCATCAGCCGTTGCCCGCCAAATCACCGATGCGCCCCTGCCTGAATTATCACATAGGGCTTTGCCTGGCTCCCTGCGCCGAAAAAATTTCCAAAGAAGATTACGGCCTGATGATCGACAAGATCAGAATCTTCCTGGAGGCGCGGGACGACGAGGTGATTCGCGAGATGGAATCGCAAATGACAAGTTACTCTGAAAAATTTGAGTACGAAAAGGCGGCGATTTACCGCGACATCATTGCGGACATCAAGGCAATTTATACGGAACAAAACGTTCATGGCGAAGACGACGAAAATAACTACGATGTTGTCGGCCTCTCGGGGATTACCCGTGAGGAAATGGAACGGGAAACCGGCTCTGGCGAAAAAAAACAACACGAACAGGAAGGCGAAGCCGCAAACGAATCTCCGGCTGAAGGTTTTTCCCTTGAATCGGATAAGGACGGAGAAAGTATTTACTACTCCCAAATCGTTCTGCTTCGTATTCGAAAGGGCAACCTGGTCAACAAAGGTTCCTATGCCCTGACCGAAACCACGAAGCCCGCCAACGACCAGTTCGAAGCCTTTCAATCGGAACTGCTTGAAACCTTTCTCAGGGACCATTACCTCAACCTGACCGACTGCCCCGGGCTGATTCTCACAACCGCCGGACTCTTGACGCGGGACGACTGGCAGAAAATCCTGTCTGACAAATTTCGCACAACGGTTAGAATTGTGGACGACCCCCTGGCCGGCGACTTTGTAAAACGGATGTCGCTGATCCAGATGGCCAAAAACAATTCCCGGCTCACCCTGCGAGAGAGAATTCTTTCTGAAAAAATACGGAACCAGAAATACGGCCTGCGGCAAATTCAAAAGTTCCTCGGCCTGCCGCAGCCTCCCGAAATGATCGAATGCTACGATATCTCGAATATCCAGGGGACCGACGCCGTCGGATGCGGGGTGACCCTGAAAAACGGCATTCCGTACAAGGCGGGTTACCGGCGCTACAAGATTACGACAAAAGACACCCCGGACGACCCGGCAATGATCTACGAGGTTCTTTCACGGCGCATGAGGGCCTTCAAGGAAAAAACCGCCGACATACCCGACCTGGTCGTCATCGACGGGGGAATCACCCAGCTAAATGCCGCCCTCAGGGCGCGAAACGAAAACCACATTTCGGTTAAGATTATAGCGCTTGCCAAAAAAGAAGAAATGATAACTACCGACAATGGCAAAACAATCTCCATGGACAAAAACAGCCCGGGCATGCTGATTCTTAGACTTGCCCGCGACGAGGTTCACCGGTTTTCGGTCGCCTACCATCGGCTCCTCAGGAGCAAACGTAACCTCAAGTCCATCGTTGATAATATAGAAGGCATAGGACCTGTTAAAAAGAAACAAGTTATGGAACTGCTGACACACCTGGACAACGCCACCATCGACATAAACAGCCTAAAAAGGGACTTGTTACAAATACCTGGCCTGACCGAGGTCCAGGCAGACCTGATTTGCGGGAAACTTCTTTAACTATTCAAAATTAACTATCCAGGATTCGCTCGATCACGGCGCGGCTCAGGGCTTCGCGATCGATCATGGCTTTCTCCGCCCGCTTGCGCTCGGCAATGTCCCGCGAAATGCTGAAAGCGAGCTCCTGCCCGTCTATATAAATTATATAGGCATTGACCTCAATGGGTACCAGGCTTTTATCTTTACACACATACTCCGATTCAAAAATATCATGGTTTGTCTCTTTCAATTTCATTGTCCTTTCGCGCAAACCGGATAAAAAATTTGGCGAAATAATGTGTGACAATGGCGCCTGAATCAACTCTTCCCTCTCATATCCAAGCCTGGAGCATGTAAACGGATTGATATCATGAATATGCCCGTTGGCCATATTGACCACAATCATATAGTCCCGGGAATTCTCAAACATCAAGCGAAATTTATTCTCGCTTTCCTTTAGTTTTTCCTTGGTTAATTTCTCTTCGGTAATATCTTCCAGCTGGGCTATGACGAGAGTTTCGCCGGATGAATCAATGTGCGATGATCCCGTCAGGTGGGCCCAGATTATCTTGCCGTCTTTTCGTATGTAACGCTTTTCCGTAGAAAGACGTTCCATGGCGCCGCTGTGGATATTTTTCAAATTCGACGGGGTCGATACCAGGTTATCCGGGTAGGTAACATCCCTGACGGTCAAGGTTTCCAGTTCTTCTTTAACATAACCCAGCATATCGCAAAGAGACTTGTTGGCATAAATGATACGGCCATCCGGCCATGCAATCACCATACCAATGGGAGCATGGTCGAGAATCTTCTGCATACTCTGCTTGCTTTGGTTAAGTTCGCTTAATATTTTATTTTTGTGTGTGATATCATGAATGAATGCAAAAAAACGACCGTTTTCTACCCGGGAATAGTTAACGACAACCTCTACGGGCCAGATTTGACCTTCCTTGGTTACATGATAGCTTTCAAAGCGATCATGACCGCTTTCCATGATTTTTTGAAAACGCTCGGACATATTCTGAACATGCTCCCTGGGAGCAATATTTCGAATATTCAAACAAAGCAATTCCTCCCGGCTATACCCGGAACGTTGAACGTAGGCATCGTTTACCTCAACGATTCTTCCATCCATATCCACGATAAAAAAACCTACATCCAGGGTCTCCACGACAGCGCGATACCTGGCCTCGCGTTCAATGATATATTTTTCAATCTGGGTATTGCTGGTGATGTTTCGATGGATACTCAGGATCATGTCCTCACCGTTATGATGAAAAACTCTGGCATTGATTTCAATAGGAGTTAGTATACCGTTTTTAAATCTGACAGCCGATTCCATGCGAATGGTGCCGTCGCGAAACAGCTGCGCCATGCTGGAAGAGGACTTTTGGGCAATTTCGGGCGAAGTAAACCGGGTAATATGTTGCCCGATCACCTCTTCCCGGGTATAGCCCCATTGCCGACACCCGCCGGGGTTTACATCTATAACCAAGCCGGTTTTATCAATGAGAAGTATACAATCGTTTGACGATTCAAATAAAAATTCAAACAGTTTCAGGTTTTCGCTTAAGGTCTGCACTTTTTCCTCCTGCACGTGTCAAAGGTAGTTTTTTATAAAACATTCAGGCAAATGATTTTCTGCAACAAAAAGAGGTGTAACCTCAAAGGCCAACCCCCATTCAGAATTCAGATACAAATTTCAAATAACTGATTGGGTCGGTAAATAACAAAATTTTTTTCAAACTTAATAAAACAGGCTCACCATTGCGGGTTTTTTAAAAATATTATTTCCCCGTAATATTTTTAAAAATAATTCAAAACAAGATAACCAATATTCTTGTTTTATACCTCATCTAAATGTATAAAAGTTATGCGACTTTGTACAAAAAAATGATCCTATTAAAAAAATTTACCAGATCCGGGCAAACGACCTGAAGGAAATGAAACTCCCCTGTTAAATCGTTTGCCGGTTTTCACAAGCGGCCGACTATATATCCTGTAAAAAAATACTCGCTGCGTCTTTTTTGGCTTTCTCCATACCCTTGATCACTTCTTTACGAAGCTGGGCCTCGTCTTCGATGAGCCAATCCAGGATTCCCGTGGCCATGGCGTCATTTTCAGCGGCGGCCTTGGTATTGTAATCTGCGATATATTTTTTCTTAAGCTGGTTTGCCTCGTCGGTTTTACCGGAAGCAAGCAACTCCTGGTATTTCGGCCCTTCAAAGAGGTCAAATGAGGCCGTTGCGCCCATAACCGCCAGAACCGTTCTCTTTAACGCAAGGTAAACGATTCCAGGCCGCAGGAATCTGCTAAACGAATGAATCTGGCGACCGCCGTAGTTTTGGTTCAGTACAACCGAGACTACCGGCATGTTGCTTAAAATATTCACGTCGAGCGATTCGCCCCCGATTTGTTGAATACGCAAACGCTCTTGTTTTGTTCCGGGCACAAAGCCGGGCGCATTGGAAAGCATCACCAGCGGCAGGTTATTCCTGCTTACCAGCTCCGTAAAAATTCTGAATTTTTCGGTGCCGGGCGCATCCGGGGCGCCGCCCATGATGAGGGGCTGGTCGGCCATCACGGCGACAGTTTCCCCGTTCAAGCGGGCAAAGCCGGTTATAAGACTTGGGCCCTGGGTTTTGTCGTTCATCTTTTCATAGAACTCCAAAAATGAACCTTCGTCGAATAACGGCTCAATAACATTGGCCTTCATGTCAAACGACAGCGAGGTATCGGCGGGAATGTTTATTTTTAACTTCGACGGTTTTGCGTTTACCTGTTTGATCGGGTCCAGGAGTTCAATAATTCTATGGGCCAGGTCAAAGGCCTCATCGACGGAGTCTACGATAAAGGCGGCCGTTTTTCTCACCACCTCGTAATCTGTCGGGCTCAATTCCCCTTTTTTAACAAAAATCAAGGCGTCGACAGAATAGTTCATCACAACCCTGTGCAGACCATACTTGTGGGTAATGATGTGAATTCTCACGCCGGATTTCTGCGAGAGCATTTTCATGAAATCCGTACGGGCCCTGATGGCAAGGTCGTCTTCCAGGATCGTCTCATGGTACCAGTTCTTACCAAATATAATGATCTGGTTTACGCCGGTTTTACGGGCGACCGTGAGCAGTTCTTTGGCCTTGGTGACCGTAGCAAAGGAACGAATTCCAAAGTCGGTTCGCGGCCCCATGATCAATACGGTACGTCCGCCAATTCTGGCAAAACCCCCGATGGCAGACCCGGAGCCATAGAATTCCTCTTTCATGGGCAGGAATACGCCGCCGTCAACATTACGGCGAATCAGCTTCGAATTCAAGACATCCAGCTCCGAGGCAGAACTTTCTTCTTGATCTTCTTTCACCTGGATTCGCGCAATTGCCGGCAGGCTTTCCTGGCCGACAAAGATTTCCTGTATAAAGCGAATATAGGTCATCAGGTGAAGCTTGTTCTCGGCGATAAGATCGACGGTTCCCGTCCACTTCCCCATGACCTTGGCGCCGCCAATTTCATAATTAGAAAGGTCTTCGCCGGTTACCGACTTGATTACGTTTGAACCCGTCAACACCCGGTACGATTGCTCGCTGTCGACCATGACCTGGATGGCCATCTGGCTGGAACCGTAAACGTCCAGACCGGTCGACGACCCAATACCCACGCCGACGATGAAAAACCCGGTTCCCTCGGGCGAGGCCTTCAACTCAGAAGAAAGCATACCGTCTAGTTCGGTAAACAGGTTTCGCAAACTCTCGTCCGGAAATTTTTTCGTATAATTGGCAAACGTTTGTTTATCAACGCGGCCGCCGAGCAGGGCATTGATCATGAAGCCCTCGGCGGCTCGATTTAACGAGATCATGCCCTCTTTGATATTTGCCCCGGCGCCGTCGTTCCAGACATACAGGGGCAGGTTTTTGTAATACGCGATGTAGGCAGCCGCGACATATTTCAAACCTTCGAGATCCCCGCTGGCCCCCCCGGCAATACGAGAGTCCTTCATGTAAAACAGGGCATGCTTGCCGTTGATGGATCCGATATAGATTTTACCGCCGACGGGTTTAACCGTTTCTTTACCGCTTTTGGGGTCTTTCCATAAAAAATTATCAATGGACTTTATGGTAATGGTCTGGGTTGAATTCGGGTCGAAGGTTTCGTTTACCCAGATGTCAATCGGCCATTTTTCCCGGTCGAACAAGCGCTGGTCGCGGTCGTTGCCCTGGCCGTTGTAATACGGGTTTCTCAAATCCCGGTCAATCAACAGGTCAAATGTCATTCTGCCCTGGTTGCGGCTGAGATATAGAACCTTGCGAGATACCGACTGGTCGGCCGGGTGAAGGGCGTCGACAAAAACCGTCGTCCTGGCTACCTGCAGGTCGGTAAAGAAACGCAAGACGCTCATACCGCTTCGGGCAAATACCTGGTAGTTTAAAATTTCGCCGCTGAGTCCGCGAAGATCCATCGGGACAGGTTCTTTACAGGCATAGATCTCGATCCAGTTTTCGGCCAGGGGTTCTTTTACCTGGTAGGCTCGAATCAACTGGGTGGCCTGAATACAGGCAACTTCGGTGCTCTCGCTGCTGATGATCTGGTTGCGATCATCCCGTAAAAATTCAATATTATCGACAAACGAAATGGCCAGGTAGCGGCGAACCTTGTCGTTTTTCAGGTCGATAAGCCGGTAGATAACGATACTGGAGTACATCGAGTACAGGCGTTCTACCTTGTAGTTTTTCCCCAGCTTTTCAAGAGACGAATTCAGTTCTTTTTTCATCCAGGCTGACATGGCGTCATCTACCAATGCGGCAGACGGTTTTTTCAAAGAAGCTTCAACCTGTGACACGACTTCGTTTCGCGCATGTCCATGAAAAGACGAATACACATCCTCAATTTGAATACGGTATTCCGGGATATACTTTCGTGAAACAATCGGGATTACGTCGCGATTGACCTGGGGAATATCCATGTTGCGCAACAACTCTCCGGCATAGACGGCAAGGGAATTGTCCCGCTCGCCCTGCTCCTGGAGAATCAGACCCTTCAAAGAAGTGTTGATTTTTTTATTCGGGTTTTCGACATTTGCGATGATTTCAACAACCTGGCGAATCACGTCGGAATAGTCGCGGCAGGCGGTTTCGGCCCTTAACAGGTTGAAAAAAGCCAGCTTGATCTTGCTGTTATCCGCGCCGGGTCGGGGCATCCAGTCCAGAATTCCATAGGCCTTGAACAACTGGGACAAGACCATCCGAAAGCGATACGACGGACGATAGCGATCGTCCTCCCACATGCTGATCATCTGGTTGAGCTCGCCAAAATAAGAAAGGTTGGTATCAAGCACCGGCGAGTAGAGTTTTTTTACGCCGGTATAAAAATTAATAATGGCGACGATATCGTTTTGAACCTGCTCTGTATGGCTCTTTTTAAAGACCTTTGGGTCGAGTTCTTTTAAAATATCCGAAATGCGGTTGATGATTTTATCGTCAGGCAGAAAACCGTGAAAATGAGCCTTGATCAGGCGCAGTAAAACCGGAAGGTGCCGCTGGGGATCTCCGGCAATCTTTTTGGCAATGGCTTCGTCATTGAGCCAGTCGAGAATGTGATCGCTTTTTTCAACAGGGGCCTTGTCCTGGGCCTGCTCTTCCACTTTGGCGTTTTCGGCGCCCGAGACGTCTTCAACGATAAAAAGAACTTCGCCCTCCAGCAGGCTCTTGCCGATAACAAGACCGTCCGGGGTTCGCCCGATTTCCAGGCGGGAAAGGTCGCCATCTTCGCAAAGGTAAACGATCTTGCCGTCGATGGGCGCCGTCAGGGTGGTCTCCATCTTCATCGCCGAAATAATCACAATCGGGTCGCCCTTCTTGACCAGGCTTCCTTCGGTAAGCCGCTCTCTTTTTAAGTGTTCGTCTTTGGCGAAAGCCACGAAGGTCGACTGAAACGGCGCCCTCATCATTCCAGCGGGATCTTCCTTGCCGCCGGTGCCAAGTGGAGTGATGGTCATCTTGTAATAGTGCATCTTGCCGACATCGTCGGGCATGCGGATGATAGAATAAACGGGCTTCTTGTCGATCCTGATCGGGTAGTACTGCATGCCAAAACGAATCAGGTAATCCTCGTTGCCTTCCATTCGGGGCAGAAGCTCCACCTCGCCCATAAAATGACCGTCGACAAAGACATAGAAAAGATCCAGCGAGGTTTGCATCAACTCGATCTTGTACGACCGGGAATATATTTTTACGTTATAGCTGATTGGCAGACTCTGTAACCGCATCGACTGAATCGTGTTCTCGAGATCCCTCGACATAAAAACTTCGGCAACCGATTCCTGTATCAGGCGGGCATTTTCGGCAAGCGATCCGAATATGGCGGCCAACTGCGACTCCCTTTCGTTGGCAGGGTCGCCGGCTTCAAGTTGCTTGTTGTCAATTAAAATACGATTGGTGTATTGCCCCGATCGAAATTCCTCGTTTCGAACCACCTTGAGCAGTTGGTTGATGTTGGTGACGACGCCTCGAATGTACAATTCGCTGAGAGATCGTTCAAGACGGGTGATGGCCCCCCGGCGGGTGGAACTCTCAACAATGACCTTGCCGATCATGGGGTCATAGTGGGGTAAAATTACGTCGCCCTTTTTAAATCCAAAGTCGCATCGAAGGCCGTTGAAAGTGGGCAGTTCCAGCTCTTGAATTTTACCAGGCGCCGGGGCATAGTCGTTTTCGGGATCTTCGGCATAGATACGGGCCTCAATGGAATGCCGACGGGGTTTAAACCGCCCTTCCAGGGCCGTTTGATACGGTATCTGATCGTCGCGACCGTCGAAAAAAAGAATCTGCCACTTGGCCAGGTCAATACCGATCGACTGGTCGGTCACCGGGTGTTCGACCTGCAAACGAACGTTCATCTCTAAAAAACCAAACTTCTGTGATTCCGGGTCAAAGAGAAACTCGACCGTACCGGCCCCGGCGCCCTTGGAGTAGCCCGAAATTCGAGCCATGTTTTCGGCGGCGGCGAGCATGGAAAGAATGGTGTGACTGTCGAGAAAGGCATTGCCGTTTTCTTCAACCACCTTCTGGTTTCGGCGCTGTACGGCGCACTTTCGAAGCCCGATGGCGGTATCGTTAAAGATTTGAACCTCCATGTGAACGGGTCTTTCGATATATTTTTCCAGGTAAAAGGTATCGTTACTGTAGAGGTTGCGGCCGGTTCTCTGGCAGTAGTCGACAGCCAGGTACAACCCGGATTCCTGGAAGACCGGCATCATCCCCTTGCCTCCCCCGCCCGCGCTGAGTTTGACGATAACCGGGTAGCCAATTTTTTCGGCTGCAACCTTGGCGCTTTCGGCATCAGGCAAAGAAGGCGACCCCTCGAAAAGCGGAACTCCCTGTTCTTTGGCCAGTTTGCGGGCGGCAAGTTTGTCGCCGACGCGGTGCATAATGGCGGCTTCGGGGCCCATGAAGATGAGTTTCTTGCCAAGATTTTCCGAGGCTACGTCAATGGCCTCGACAAATTCGGGATTTTCAGACAAAAAGCCGTAACCCGGGTAGATTCCGTTGGCATCGACGAGCAGCGCCGCGGCGATCACGATCGAGATATTGGTATAATTGCGCATGTTGCCGATGACAACGACCTCGTCGGCCATCTCGTACCAGGACTGCCCCAGGTCAACATCGGTCACAATGGCGACGCTCGGGATCCCTTCTTCTTTCAGCGAGAGAAAAAACCTTTTGGCAATTTCGCCCCGGTTGGCAACCATGACCTTTTGAAGCCGGTGAGGTCTTTTTTCACCTACGCTGAGCTTTTGTTCATGCCGGGGATTGATTTGCTTTAAATACGACAAGCTCTCTTGAATAGATTGAATGATATCGCTGTCTTTTTTTTCTGTATTGCTCATAGGTGATTAGATCCAAATTGAAATATAGTAAGTTAAAAGTGTAAAGAGCAATAAGCCTGTCAAGCCAAAAGGGTTTGGACTTTATAGATAGTTTTGGGTAAAAAACGCAGACCGTCAAAAAGTTCATCCATTACGAGGTTTGCAGAAAAAGAATATTATTGTTTACAATGTAATTCTTCTCCATACTGATTTTCCATGGGAAAAATTTTAAGGAAAATGCAAAGTTACGTTAAATCAATCGGGGCATCAGAACATGACTCCAAGCATGAGCGAATTCGTAAATCGACTTTCGTTTTGATAGGTTTTCTTAAAACCATTGGTTGTGTTGTGTGGGCCGCAATGTATTATTCCATAGGCCTGCCAATTGACGCCTTGTTCCCGACAGCTTTTGGAGTCATCATTTTAATCAGTATATTTATCTATGCCAGGACCGCAAATTTTACTCTTTCTACCAATATGACATTGTTGTTCATGCTTATTATACCCGTATTGTTACAATGGCACCTGGGAGGCTTTGCAAGTTCCGGCGTTGTAATGATGTGGTCTTTTCTGGCGCCGTTGGGCGCATTGGTTTTCAAGGGCAGCCGGCTGGCAAAAAAATGGTTTGTTTCATTTTTAGTACTCTTGAGCGTATCCATCGGAATAGAATTCATTCTGCCGGTAATTCCCCCCAGACCTTTCTGGATTCTGGGTTTATTTCTCATTATGAACATCGGGGTAGTAACCGTAATTGTGTTTTCAACGTTAGTATATTTTGTAAATCAAACCAACATTGGTCACCAGAAAATTGAAAGTCTTTTGCTTAATATTCTACCGGCCTCAATTGTAAAACGAATGGAAGCCGGCGAACAAATGATTGCCGATCATGCCGATGAAGTAACGGTTCTTTTTTCGGATATTGTGGGTTTTACCAGGCTTTCAGAAAAACTCAATGTTCAGGAATTGGTTAAACTATTGAACTCCATATTTTCTGAATTTGATCGATTGGCCGAACATTACAAACTGGAAAAAATAAAAACCATAGGCGATGCGTATATGGTCGTTGGCGGTTTAACAGACAAAGCACAAATCCATCATTGCTCTTTGATTGCCAAAATGGCGATCGACATGCAGGCATTTATTTCACGACTAGGCAAGGAAACTTCTTCTGATATTGAAATTCGAATTGGAATACACACAGGCCCCGTGGTTGCCGGCGTAATCGGGACGAATAAATTTAGTTATGATGTCTGGGGCGACACGGTAAATACGGCAAGCAGAATGGAATCCCATGGCAAGGCCGGAAGTATTCATATTAGCGAAACTGCGTATAACAAACTAAAGGATGAATTCATATGTATCGAACGCGGATCTATGGATATCAAAGGTAAAGGTCTCATGACCACTTATTTCCTGTCTGGACCGAGAAAATAACTTGTCTGTACAATTTACCGCTTTCCGCCGATAACGAGGGTACAAGCTTCGACGCCTGACGGCGTCTCTCGAAGACGTTGGATGCAGGTTTCCCGTGCAGGGGCGTCATGGTCACTGTGGTTCGGCAGGCTCACCAACCGCCTGTCGAAGCGTTGCCCTGAGCTTGTCGAAGTGTGACCCGCCCTTGCAGATTTTCATGCCCCCTGCACGAACATGGTTTCGGGCTACCCCCCCATCAATACAGGGTCAGGACAATTGTCGTAACGCCAATACCCTGGTGATAATAAAAACCGGACGTGGCCGCATTATACTCATAGATATTGCAATTGGGAACCGCGTCACATACCTGTATCCTGGGGTAGATCGTACCCATGGCCGGCGAGTCCGTAGTTAGATAGGTGACCAAAACATCGCTGGCCGCTGCGGGGGTATGGGTCAGCGTTCCGTACGAAATGGAACCAGGGGTAACGTCTTTCAAGGTTACCGTAACTGAAGCCATGGTCGCATCTGTGTTTACCGTGCAATTGATAAAGTCACTCGTCATGAGCTGATTTCCCGGCTGAGACGAGGCGCAACTCAATGATGTAACGTGCGGGGGATAGGTAATCTTGAAGATACCCGAAGCCACGGCGCTATCGGTCATACCGCTTTTTATAGCTATTGCCTTAACTGTCGTTACGGTCAGGTGCCCCGCGATGGTAAACGGGACTGTGTACTGGGTACTGCCGGTAGTGGGCGTTAACCCGTTGGTGGTATAATAAATTGTAGCGCCAGTCGTGGCTGTACTCAGAGTTATCGGCTGGTCAGCCGAAAAGGTACCGGCCGCCGGCGAAATTTGCGGCGTTGCGGCCTTCGTGGTTACCGGCGGATTCCCCGTTCCCGGGTCTGACCCTGGCGTATCTGCAGTGGCCGTGCAGGCCGAAATGGACATCAACAGGCAAAGAAAAGCGCCTGAAAGCCACTTGTCAAATCTTGAAAATCCGAACATAACAAACCTCCGAGAAGTACCCGAAAGACAGATTCATTACGCGTTTTAAAAACCAAATACCGCCAAACTACCTGAAGCAAACAATCCATCTGCCTGGGGAACCTGGCTTTTACGTCTCCTGGCATACATCTTATGATTTCAATGTACACAGATGTCTACCGAGATACTAAAAAAGTAGAGTTTTTTACCTTTATTCCCTAACGGATACATGAATAATGACCACAAATATACGGTTTATCTATACCATGATTCGATAATTAAGAAAGAAACTTAAAACGATTCCCTGTAAAATATGAAGAAAAAAATCGTCCTATATAATACTCAATCAACTCTTCTCATGACTACCGGGATTCGACATTGGGAATAAAAATGGAAATAAGACCCGCCATGCTATATAGTTTATGTTATAAGGTAAAATTGATGAAAAGAATACTTTCCGTCGCCGTACTTACCATCGTCTACCTTGGTTTTTCGCCTGTTTTTTCACAGGGTGAGACAGTTGATACCAGGGCCGCCGAGAAAAAAGACATGTCCTACTTCAGCCAGGAAGAAATGCAGTTTATTCTCGGCGAAAAAGAACAACCCTGGAATTACGGCAGAATCTCCATTTCTCCTTACTATATGATTGGGGTAGGTCCGTTTTCGCTTGTTTTACCAAACACCACGGGGTTTATCATTGACTTTGACCATGGCATACACCATGCCTTTAAGCCCATTTACCGCCGAAAAAGCCCCTTGATCCCGGGATTGCGCGTCGAACTGGCCTACAATATTTTTGGCCCCCTGGCTGTTAACTCCCTGTCCATCTCGGGAGGGCTTCTCTGGATATTTCCCCTCAATGGCGGCAAGGCCGGCGATATCACGCTCTCGTCGACTGCGGGAATGAACTTCATGCGCGGTCAAATTGGAAGGTACTACTTCTCAAACGACGCCCTCTACGTAACGGGAACCCTCGGCTATGAGCTTTCTTTTTCCAGCGTATTTTTTTCCCTCGAAGGCCGGTTTTCATACATTAATGATGTACAGTTCCCCTGGTATGGAGTGGGAGGTTCCCTCGGGGTAGGTTTTAAGTTTATATCGTCGCCTAAATCTGATCAGGATGGAGCAGGAAAATGAAAACAGGAAGTTTAACCCGCTATATTCAAACACTGGCCATGGCGCTACCAATTCTGCTCTGGCTATCCTGTTCCCACAGCATGGATCAAATGTATTTATTAACCGCAAGTACGAGCTCCTACCCTACCGGTACGCCCATCGACAGCAATTCCGATGGCAAGGTTGACGGAATCGACGTCAACAACGACGGTCTTATCGACATGAAATTCGTTCAACCAATCGGTCTTCCGGCAACAGGCATCGATATCAACAACGACACCGTTGCCGACTTTTATATGTACACAACCAGCGCCGGTTCGTCTTTTAATACGGAAGAAGACGGTTCTGGTACAACCGTGTCGGTGATTATTCAAAACGGTCAACTGATCGGGTATGACACCAACGGTAACGGGGTTGTCGACATCAACGTCACCGGGGCCAACGTTACCTACTACAAGGTAGGCGGCTCGGCAACCGGCGTCACCTCTTCCATCACCCTGTCGCTGACCATCAACAACAGTTCGTACGAATACCTGACAATTTCGGCTAACGGAACCTACCAGTTTACGTCAAACCTCAACGGCGGTTATTTTTACCAGGTCGCCATTGCCTCTACAACGCAATTATGCACCTTCCCGAATAACAATACCACGGGAATCATTGCCGCAACCGACATTACGAATATAGACATCACCTGCGGTAATTTGACAGTTCCGGTCACCATCGTCTGGGACGGCGACACCGGGGCAACCCCGCTGGGCTCGAGAACTGTCGGCGACATGATGCTTTCGCTTACTATAAATAATTCGACAACCGAATATTTGTCGGTTCCGGCGGCGACAGGTACCAACGCCGTACAGACCGCTACGCCTGTTAATTTCTCCTCGCTCTTAAATACCGGCGCCTTTTACAAGGTATTGATCGTATCTTCAACCGACAATTGCATCATTACTTCAAATACGGGTAGCATGCCGATTGGTACGCCCATTACGATTACCTGCGCCAAATTTACGGTCACCAACAGTACGGCAGCCGTCGTCGGTTTAACCGCCGGTAACAGTGTCACGGTTTCGTTGTCGGTTAACGGATCATTTAAAGAAACCAAGACGGTGACAAACCCGGCGACAGCCTTTACCTTTATCACAAAGTTGTTTGCCAACGATGCTTACAATGTACAAATTGTTACCGCTACGCAAAGCTGCAAGATCAGCGCCAATTCGGGTATCGTCACGACAACCAACATAACCGCCGTACAGGTTACCTGCGCCCAGTTTACCGTCGGGGGAACAATTAACCCCAACCCGACCTACACGGCGGCGCTGACGTCTAACATGATTCTTTCTTTGTCGGTTAACGGTGTCGTGGTCGAAAATATTCTCAAGGCAAGCGGTACCGCAGCCAACACCGCCTTTACGTTTGCGACAAAAGTCTACACCTCGGACATCTACGATGTTGCCATTGCGTCGACGGCGCAAAACTGCAGTATTTCAAACAACACGGGAACCATCGGGGGATCCGTTTCAAACATCACGGTTCAATGCGGCCAGTTTACAGTTCAAGGGGATGTGGTTTATACGGCAGGTTTTGGCGTAGCCGGAGCGATCACGCTGGAACTTCAGGTCATCTCGGGAAACAACGTACATACCGAAACAACCACGCTGGCCATTGGCGCAGCGCCGGTGACGACTCCCTACGGACCCTTTGTCTGGAAGCTCTTAAGCGGCGACCAGTACAGCATCAGGGTGGCCTCGGAAACGATTACCGGCAGTTGTACGCCGTCTGCGGGCGCCGCCGGAACGATCGCCTCAGCCAACATTACCACGGCGCACATCAATTGCCCGTGATACAGGCAAGCCTCCGTGTAGAATTTAACCGCCGCGGGTATTGAGGAATTTCAAATAATCCCCCCCGGGAATTTTCGTCATCCCGGTGATGGATTTATTATAAACATATACCCAGGCCGAAAGGGAATTTTCACCGCTTGAAACGTCGCGATACACCATGACCTGCATTCGGACAAACTCCGATGCGGCCTCGTTTTCCGGAAAGTACTCCTCGTAGATATCCAGGTCATCAAAGGAATAATCTACACCGAGGGAATAAACCTCGCCAAAAACCTTACCCGGACGCTCCTCATGATCCATCGCAACAGGTAAAATCAAACCCGGGTAATCTCCAAGATCATACAAGTCGCCGCAGACAAATCCTGTACCAATATACGTCATTTCGGAAATCGAAATGTTATTTATATCGCGAAGGGGTTTCAGCAGGGTTCCGTATACAAACAAAAAATCCATCGGGGTATTTTCGCGGTTCCTGCCGCCCTGCCTTACCGCAGAAGTCGGCAAAACAGGGCGCCGTTTTCAATGCGAACGTTAGAGAGACTTATGCATTTCCAGAATTTTTGCAATGCCGTGTTCGGTGTGGGTCGGCAGACGGGCCCCCAGGTGCGTGATTACGCGCGAGGCGTAGTAAGTACCCAGTATGCAGCATTCTTCCATGGTACGGCCGTGAAGAAGGCCGTAAAGACCGCCGGTTGCAAAAAGATCGCCCGCGCCGGTCGTATCGACGGCGTTTACCCGGAAAGGCTTGACGCTGACGCGTTCTTCGCCGACCCTCTTTGCCCAGGCCCCGTTTTCGCCCCTGGTGAAAAATACTATGTCGCTGATGCCGCAGAGGAATTCAAAGGCTTCTTCGGGGGTTTCTTTCTGAGAAAGAGCCATCCCCTCGACCTCGTTACAAAACAAGATGTCGACATTCCACTGAATAAAATCCATGACGTGATCCCGAAAGACATTCACGACGAAGGCGTCGCTGAGGGTAAAGGCCACGGGTATGCCCTGCTTCTTTGCGCTACGGGCAAATTTTATCGCGGCATTCCGGGTATCGTCGCCCGTAAAAAGGTAACCTTCGACATAGCCAAATTTTGCCCCTTTGATGATCGTCTCGTCGACGTTATTCTCGCCGAGGCTGACCGAAATGCCCAGGTTGGTGATCATTGTCCGTTGGGCGTCAGGCGTAATTAAAACCACCGAGGTGCCTGTTCCGGTGTCTTCCGAATCCGGTCCTGGAAAACCGACCTTGCAGTCGGCCATGTCCCTCGTATAGTGCAGGCCAAACTCGTCGCCGGCGACCTTGCCAAAATAATAGGATTTGATACCAATGGCGCCAAGCCCGTGAATCGTGTTTGCCGCGCTGCCCCCGGAACAGATATTCCGGGTTTTTCCCTCGAGACTTTTCAACAGTTTTTGCTGTTCGCCGTGTTCCGACAAAGTCATGGCCCCTTTGCCAAAACCCGTTTCGTTTATAAATGCGTCATCTACCTGCACCTGGATATCCACCAGGGCGTTACCAATACCGACAATTTCGTAATTCATAATTTAATCGGAATATAAAATACCCCCTGTAAAGTAATTTTTAATTTGTAGTGCCCGGTCGCGACCGGGCACTACAAATCGCGACCGGCCCCCTGCGCTAAAAAACCGGGTTTACGCGGCAAAACCGGGATATTCGCTGCCTGACAAATACCTGAATATGTCTGAAACGTACATAAGCCGCAATGATTTTCTTCGATTTGTACAGTGTAAAAAAACCTGGCACCTGAAAAATAATCCGCCGGCATCGCCCGACTTTCGGCGCGCTTTTGTGCAAAATAAAGTTCCCCGGATTCAACGGTCGGCGGGCGAAGAGAAAGTCTATGAATATGCCCGCTCTCAGTTTAACCCGGAATCGGAAGCCGCCCAGACCGTGCCGCGTTACCTGCCGCTTAATCAAAAGCTGCAACGGACCCGGGAGCTCCTGGAAAATAAGACGGGCATAATCTTTTCGGGCTGGTTTGAATACCGCGGCATTGCCCTGTACGTCGACGTTCTGGAAATGCGCGACGCTTGGAATGCCTATGCAATTCGTTCGGGCGGGGGCGGCCATCATTCGGCTTCGCTCGACATGGCCCTTCAATACGTGGTCCTGAAAAACAACGGCATCGACCCTGGGGCCTTCTGGGCGATGTACGTCAACAAGCGGTACCGGTTCAACGGGACCTTCAACCCGTCGCAGTTTTTTCGCGTGCGCGATTTTTTGCCCGAACTGGGCGAACAGATTGCTCTTGTCGAAAAACTTGTCGAGGAAATTTCGCGGCCGTCAGGCGAAATGCCGTGGCAAAACATCGACATCGGCAATCATTGTTACCAGCCGGCGCCCTGCCCGTTTATGGATGCCTGCTGGGCGCACATACCCGAAAATTCCGTCTTTGAAATTGCCACCCTCGATCGCGCCATAAAATTTCAATTATACAAAAGAGGCATCATTTTTCAAAAAGACATTCCGGCGGAAGAATACCATACGTTTACCCCGAACCAGGTTTTGCAGATCGAATCGACGATTCACCGAAAGGTCACGGTTCGAAAACCCGAACTGACTGAATTTCTCAACCAGGTTCGATACCCGGTTCATTACCTGGACTTTGAATCGTTCATGCCCGTTTTGCCGCTTTTTAAAAACACACACCCTCTGGAGCATATTCCCTTTGAGTACTGTCTATACTCCCGGAGTAAGCCCGAAGCGGCGCCCGCCTGCAAAATCTTTCTGGCGGAGGCCGGCGAAGACCCGAGAAGGGAATTTATCGCAAACCTGGTTAACGACCTGGGCGACATGCATAGCCCCGGCTCGATCCTGGTCTACGACAACCGCCTCGAAATTCGGCAGTTACGCGAAATGGGACATCTTTTTCCGGAATTCCGGGATTCGATTGAGCTGATCATCGCCCGCATTATCGACCTGACCTACCCCTTTCACAAAAAGCTTTACTACACCCCCCAGATGAAGGGCCTGTACTCGATCAAGAGTCTTCTGCCGGCCTTATTTCCCTCGATGACCTACGACGGGCTTTCGATTCAAAACGGGTACATGGCCATGAATGTTTTCGAATCGTTGTTTTACGAAACCGACCCCGAAACAAAATCACGAAAAAGGTCAGACCTGAAAGAATACTGCAAAATGGACGTACTGGCGTTGGTTGAAATTCACAGGTTTTTGGAAAAAGCGGTCGCAGGTTAAACAAAAGAAAATGACCCCCCTTGCCGGTTGCCACATGGCAGGGAGGTTATATTCTTTCATTAGCCTACAGCCAGAACTCCGGGTACTTTCGCCACTTCACGATGTTGTTGAAAACCAGGGCCACAACAAGCATGATCAACGCGCCGCTTAAGACCGGCAACAGGGTGTAACCAAAACCCAGTTGGTGTATACTGTCGCCGCCGATAACCGCAATCAGGGCGGTTGCCCCGCCGGGCGGGTGAACGGTTCGGGTCAGGTGCATGGCGCCGATGGCGGTGGCGACGGCAAAGGCTGCGGCAAACCAGGGCGAAAACGAAAACAACTGCCAGGCTATTACCCCGGCAATCGACGAAACGACATGACCGCCGACAAAATTTCTCGGCTGGGCCAGGGGGCTCTTGATGGCCCCGTAAATTAAAACCGCCGAGGCCCCGAAAGAACCCACGATCAAGATAAGATCCTGGGGTTGAAACCAGCCGAAGTGAAGCCACGAAACAAGACCAATACCCGCAAAGGCCGCAAGCCAGGACCAGAGAATGTCTTTGAGGTGAACCCTCGGGGCCGGTTCGCTAAGCGGCCGAAGAAATTTCATCAGGGCCGACTTCGGCGCCTGGGGGGGCTGCGGTGGCGCAACCTGTTTGCGGTTTTTCTCATCGGCCTTTTTATACGCGATATGATAGATCTTTGCGAAGTCGTCCGGGGTGATGTCGATAAACCCCTCCATCTCGTCCATGGCCGCTTCGATCTCTTCGGTTGTCAGGTTAAGTTCGCCAATTGTTTTATCTTTACTCATTTTTCTTCCTTTGCATTTTATAAATTCGTTTCAGTGAGCCCCCGGGCCAAGGCGGGCCATCGAATAAAACAGCCTGTATAGAAATAACGCAAACACGAACGGAAAGACGTATAACGTATACCTGCCGGCCGTGTGCTGCATTTCAATAGTATATACCGCGCAAATCAAGGAATTGAAGTGTATGTACACGATCCCCATGGTCAGGGCCATCGCCAGGCCATAAATACTGAAGGCTGTCTTGAGAACAAAAGGCGCGGTCTTAAAACCTGCCCCGAAGGCAAAGCCCGCCACAACCAGATTAAGAAATAAAAATATTTCCGCAATTTTATTGTAGACAGAAAGGTCCAGCGAGCGCGGGAGCATCCAGAAGGTCTGGGCGCCGAAGAGAAACACCAGGGCCGTCGAACCGTTGCGCGCAAGCATGTTCAGAAATCCCGTTTCTGCATTTCGAAATTTGTCCATTCTCAAACCGACAATAAAACTCAGGATTGTCAACCCCGGCACCTGTACGAGCATCTTCAGGTACATCTCGGAATCCAGCAGGGTACGAACCCGGGGTATGAACAAAATCGCGACAAGCAAAACCGGTATGACTACCATGGTATCGCGTAACGCCTTTCTGAAAAATCCGCCGTTTGCCTCAATCGGCGCTTTAACGGTTGCGGCATATCGATGTAAATCGTGCGTAGTATTTTTAATCATATTTTTTATAATAATTTCGGGAATCTATATGGTTCCCATTTTTTGTATAATGGCGTTGAGTACTCTTTCTTTACCCTGTGAAGGGTCGATCACGCCGACCAGGTTACCCTCGGGGTCCACCAGGTAGTGCATCGTGGTGTGGTTAAAGTCGCCCTCGGGCGTCTTGATGATGACAATGCCAAAGTCGTACATCTCGTCGAGTATCTGCCCTGCCGGGCCCTGCAGCGAGGTAAAGGTCCAGTTGGGTTCGGCGTCGAGCGATCGCCAGGTTTCTTTTAAAATCTCCGGGGTGTCTCTTGCCGGGTCAAAACTCACGCTGACCATGGCCAGCCGTTTGCCCAGGTAAGGGGTAAGTTCTGTTTTGTAGTCGTACAACCGCGACCGTAAGATTCCGCAGACCGACGAACAGTGTAGATACATAAAATCTACCAAAATGTATTTACCTTTCCATTCTTCGAAGGCTACATTTTGACCATTAAAATCAACCATTTTAAAATCGGGCATCTTTCGGGGCGTATCGCCCGCCTTGTACATCGCGTAGGAATACGTCGTAAAATGACGCAACCCGCCTGTCCACCAGGCGATGAGACCGATCCAGGCCAGGAAAATAACAAGGGGAGTTAAAATTTTTCGGGACATAGGTATAATCCCGCAATACGGGGCGCAGCGCGCCCCGTATTGCCAGGAAAGAAAGAAATTTCTACCAACGGTTTTTAAAATTACCCAGAATGTTTTTATAAACCAGAAGAACCCCGACGATTAACAATAAGGCAAAACCTGCCGCCATCAAAGCGGTGGATTCACCCGATTTTACGATCGAGTCAAAAGGAATATTCACATACGTTGCATAACGTCTAGGAACGCTGCTTAAACCCGCCAGGGCAAACATCACGATGATACCGTATCCGCCGGCGATGATCATGTAAAGACTCATCTTCGAAGAGCCTTCTTCTTTTACGTCAAAGTAGTCGTAAATAAACGCGATCAACATGAGCACAAACCCAAGCAGAAAGTACGTGTGGAAGTGACTGGCGACCCACAGGGTGTTGTGGAAGTAGTTGTTCACCACGATGGTCGAATCGACCACGGCGAGGAAACCGCCAATCAGCCAGCCGGTCAACGAAAGACCCATGGCCAGCGGGGCAAATTTCCACTTCATGCCCGACTTGTACACCTGCGCCATGGCGCCAAAAATGGTTACCACGGTTGCCGGTACGGCGCTCAGGTAAGAAGCGATCTGACCGAGAATGTGAAGCGCCACCGGTTGCGCAAAGTCCATGTACAGGTGATGAAAATACGCCACCAGTACAAATACCAGCGCCGCGTTCCACGCCATGGCCACGATCTTGTTGGACTTCCAGGGTCGGCCTGTGTAGTTTGGCAACAACTCGTAAACGATGCCAAGGCCAAAGTACATCGTGATGTTCACGATCGTATGACCAAACAGGAAGACCAGGTTTTTCATCAACAGCGCATTGAAGTGCATGTCCGGGTTGATAAACTGTACGAGGTACAGCATCAGCATCAGGGCTCCAAAAACGGTGGTCAAGGCCCCTACGATCACGCTCACGCTGGAGATGATCACGATGGGCGGAACCTCTTCTCCGGTCGGGTTGGCGCTGAAGTATTTCCAGCCCAAAAAGCCGTTTAACTTGTAACGAACCACGATGGCTCTCAGGATGTCCAGCTGCCAGAGCAACCAGGCCACGCCCAGCAACATCACGGAAACAATCACCGTAAGAACGGTCCATCTTGGCCATGCGCCGTCAAGAAACGGCAACGGGTAGAGTACATACCAGCCGGCGCCGAAACGGCCCAGCAGGGTTGCGACCACAAGGCCTACCACACCGACCAGGATCAAGCCAAAGTTCAGCTTCATCAGGCCCGTGCTTAAGTTCACATATTTTGACAACAAAAAGGATATCGCCGAGATACCGCCAACAAACAGGGCTCCCACCATACCGAGGCCGTGAAGCGTCATGATGGCGTAAAACAGGTCGGCAGGCAACTGGATGATCGTTCCCTGGCTTAGTCTCATCACAAAGCCCAGAAGTACCAGGACCAGGAACAAGACCATCACGGTAACCATAATCAGGCTTGTTAACCTGGTAATGGTAGAATTATTTTTATCAACATTACTCATTTTACCTCTCCTGTAGTTTTCTCCGAATCAGTCGTATCGGAAACCTCGCCTACGGTTATTTCGGACATCATATTGTGATGCGCTGCGCCACAATATTCCATGCACAAAATCTTGTAGACTCCCGGAGTTTTAAACGTATAGCGCAGACGGCTTGTGTAACCGGGCATCACCTGGGTCTGGACCAACAATTTCCCCTCTGGGCTGTAGATACCAAAGCCGTGGGTCACGTCTTCCGTTTGAACGGCAAACTCAACGAGTTTGTTTTCGGGTACCTGGTTGGAACTCAATTCCCATGACCAGGTTCTGGCGGTTACATCGATCTTCACTTCCGGTTCGCCTGTCTGCAACTGCACATAGGGCATGGCAGCAGGTTTCAACGTAAGGAACAACACGCCGACAATGGCGGCAATGAGAAAGTAAAAATACATCGTTCGTATTTTATACAATCCGGCTTGCACGCCATCTTTTTTCTCTGACGCCGATTTACCCATGACCAGGGTGATCAGCAGGATCAGAAGGACAACAACAGCCGTAACGGCCGCAGCAATTTGTATCATGATTTACCTCCGTAAAAATTTCAAATATTCTCCCTGAAAACCAACCGGCAAAGCCCTTCAATTTTCAACGATAATATAAAATATTGTGAATGATCACTGACTTTTGGGGAGCTTTCTCGTCAACCATTATCGAGTTCAGATCAAAGCTTATTGCTCAATACACAGTAAATTGTAAGATCCGGTGCAGGACATGCCGGCTCCCGAGATGGACCCTGACGCTGTCTGCGTAAATTGGGCTGTCGTAACACTTCCGGTTGTCACGGTGTAATTCGTACAAGTCAATGTGGCAAAGGTCGTCCAGGTACCGGAAATTCCGGTGATGCCGGTTGACGCCGTTACCGTCCAGCTGTTTGTAAGTACGCCAAACATAAATAACCCGGCGGCGTTGGTTGTCATGATTGGCGTAATTCCATCGGCGCGGTAATACGTTGTGTTTGGCTTGAAAACCCAGTCGATCTGGCCGTCGCCCGTGTCGGCGGTAACCGACGCCCTGCGGCAGGGCGCCCCGGCACAGCCGGTTTCGTCTACAAGCAGGGCTTTGAAAAGATTTGCCGGGACAGGTTTTCCGGGATCGCTGTTGCATATGGTATCGGCACCGGCAATTCCGCCAACGGCCGGTATTGCGTAGGTCAACGACGTGACATAGGTTTTGTAATTATAAGGAATCACCGGGGTAACCGGGATTGTCGGTTCCGGTGCCGTCTGAATTCCCTCGTTAAATTGACGGTAGATATCCCATTCTGTACAGGATATCATTGAAAAGGAAAGTAATATAAAGAAGCGCAGCAGGCTTGAAGTTATTGTGCGCTTTAGATCCGAATTGGTTTTCATCTACATACCTCGCCCTGGCATTACGCTACTTGACGCTGCTGGTATAATTATAGTAAACTTTATATGACCGGGCGATATTTTTAAGCCAAAACGATGGGAGAAATTCCACGTACGCGTTAAAACATATCATCCATTTTAATGGCAGATTTTTCCTGGCCGCCCTTTTTCTTCTGACGAAAGGCCCGGATTTGATTCTTCAGGGGAAGCCACCTGTGGTTGAACGTCCTGGCCAGCTCAAAAACTTCTTCGTTTGAATAATTCTCGCTGTCCTTGACGGCAAGGTTGTAATCCCAGTCGCGAAATCCCTTGTTCATTACATAAATCGGGTCGGTAATTTGCTGAACAAAAATCCGCGAATACAAAAACATCACCGAAAAAATCGTAGCAAGAATCGAAAGAAATATGATCATGTTGGATTTGGCATGCAGGGCGTCTGCCGGGTAATACGACAATACCACCTCGTATTTGCCGCCGACATCAATGGGTTTTCCCCCGTTGTACGCCTTGTGAATGAGATTTTCCCGGTTCGGGTTACTGAAAATAACCTCCCCGTCTATTGCCCGTAACTCGATTATATCCGAATTGACCTCGGAGCTTGAAATATAACTTTTGAGCCAATCGCTCGCCGGTTGCTCCTGCGAATTTACCGACAACAAAGCGGTGATCTCTTTCGATCTCGTTTGTAAATATTCCTCATGATCGCCTACCCGGGCAAAGGGCATATACTGGGTAACCACGAGAACCATAACGAGAGTGACCACCGCGATGGTTGAGATGGTTCCCATGTGACGGTTTGTCATGTTGGAATCGGTATTTTGAATTTTACCAAAAAGTTTTAACACCCGGATAAGCCGCAAAATCCGGGTTACGCGAATCGCCTTGGCGGTTTTCAATATGGAGAAAAAACCCATACCGAAAGAATCGCCTTCGGAGCCGTTTAGCAACATGATCACGCCGGGTCCCGAAACAAGCAGCAACAAGGGTATCGACGAAAGCGCATCGACCCAGCCGCGCTGGTATTTCATGTAATAACCAAATTCGTCTCTTTTTTTTGAAATCAATGCCCTGGCGATAAATTCCATGCTGAAAAAAAGGTCAAAGAAAAACCCCACGACGAGTATGGTCGCCATCGTCTTGTGCGGCCAGTTGTAAACGGCGCCGAGATCTTCGATGATGGTGTGGCCGATCACGCATACGATCGCAACGATAATAATATTTTCAATAATCGAAGGAAAGTGGTCTCTGTTTGCCTCGTGTCTCATTTTACCATCCCTGCTCGCCGGCAATTTGATACAGCTCGTCCATTATGTCCGCATCCAGCCCGTATATTTTAGAGTTCCGCCGGTTGATTTGAAACCAGGACTTGTCGGGACTTTCGGCGCCCCGGTCCCGTTTCTCCATGGGAATGTAGTCTGCCGACCTGGCGGCAATTACCGCGATCAGCCTTGCCGTTCCCGAGATTTCCGGGAAATCGGACAACATAAGATTGCTCTGGATGCCCGACATGAAAATCATATCCGGAACCTTACCGAACTCGCCGTTTAAAAAGTAATGCAACCTTCGCGTCAGCAAATCAAAGAATTTTTTATCACCGGCAGATTTTGCCAGGGTCGCCGTCTCGTTTGAGTCATCCCGAAACTTGATCGGGTAATAAAAAAGCGGCCTGAATAACGTCGCTATACTCAAATAAGCCACCAGCAATTGCGAGTCAACCTTGAGCCGGTCATGACGCATGAGTTCATTGTAGATATACTTATGTCTTTCGAGAGCAGGGGGAACATAGTTGGCGTAATAGTTCAACGAAATAACCTGTATCGCCGAAAGATAGTGATCTCGCATCGTCTTTGTGCGCATCTGTTCTATGAGAAAATTCTTAAACCGATCCGCGTCGATATTGCCTTCGCTTTCCAGCGATCGCATGAGGGTCGGCATCATGTTGTGTATATGATCAATTTTGGGGATGATAGATTCCAGCAGCTTGTCGACCAGTTCGGTCAACAGCAACGTCACGGCCTCGTTCCAGGTCAGGTTGGGGAAATAATCGGCCTGGGAAAAAATTTTCTGCAACTGGGCCTGATTTTCCCGAAGAAAGCTGAGAACCTGGTTTTCTTTTTTGTCGATGCTTGTTTTCTGAAGTGCCGGGTTCATCCAGAGCTTCCCCAGAAATTCCCGCATCTTGTATCGTTCTGTCTCCATGCTCCGAACAAAAAATCAAAACAAGTTGCGTTGTCAATTGATTGTTCCGGCGTTCCGGCCTGACTACGATTTCTTCTCGTTGAGTTTAAAGTATTTCATAACGTCTATCATTTTGATGATTTCGGCGGCGACAAGAGAAAGCCAGGGTATGGTAAAACAAAAAAGGAGTTCCTTTGCCGAAAGAGGACTTGTTTTAAAAACCGTGTTTAACACGGGAAGGTATATCACCCCCAATTGCATAATAAACATAAGTAAAACCGACAGGACTAACCAGCGATTTTTCAGGAAGCTCCCGGCAAAACCCGCCTTGTACATGCTCGTACGTTCTGACCGAATGGCAAAGGTCTGCATCAACTGCGAAAACGACAGCACGGTAAATACAATGGTCTGCCAGCGCTCATTTTGCATAAATATCTTTTCACTGACCAGGACGATCAAAGATATCACCACCCCCATGGCGACTACATACCGGCCCAGACCCCTTGCAAAGATGGATTCTCCGGGGGGTCGCGGCGGCAACGCCATAATATCGGATTCGGCTTTTTCGCCGGCCAGGGCCAGGGCGGGCAAACTGTCGGTAACGAGGTTGATCCACAGGATCTGAATCGGAAGCAAGGGTATGGGCATACCCAGAAAGGGCGCCGCCGTAAGGGTAAGAATCTCGGCAAGGTTGCCGCTTAAAATATACCGGATAAATTTTCGAACATTGTCATAGACCTGCCTGCCCTCGGCAACGGCCGCGACGATGGTTGAAAAATTATCGTCGATCAAAATAATATCCGACGACTCCCGGGCGACATCGGTCCCCTTTTTCCCCATCGCGATTCCGATTTCGGCAAGTTTGAGGGCGGGGGCATCGTTAATACCGTCGCCCGTCATCGCGACATACTCGCCGCCTGCCTGGAGGGCCTTGACGATTCGAATTTTCTGCAGGGGCGAAACACGGGCATAGACCCGGACCTGTTTGACGATGGCGGCAAACTCCTCATCGGAAAGTTTCTGCAGGTCCTGCCCGGTAATGACCCGGTCCTGAGCGCCCGCGATGGAAAGCTGCATGGCGATATGTTTTGCCGTCTCGGGGTGATCGCCGGTAACCATCACGGTGACAATACCGGCCTTATTGCAAAGTTCGACGGCGTCCCTGGCATTTTCCCTCGGCGGGTCCATCATGGCGGCCAACCCTAGAAAGGTCAGTTCAGACTCGTCGGCATCGCCCAGGGTCCGCGGCAAATCTTTCATTTTTTTGCAGGCAAAAAGAATCACCCGGTACCCTTTGCGCGCAAGCTCCCCGGCCTCCTTTTGCAACCCCAGGGTATCGAGGTTGCGTCCATTCTCAGAACTGCATCTATCCAGTAAAACCTCGGGAGCTCCTTTGGTGAACAAAATGTAACCGTCATCGTAGCGGTGAATGGTCGACATCCGTTTTCGATCGGAATCAAAGGGAAGCTCGCTTAGCCTTTCATGAGAAAGGGTCCGCTCAAAGAAGGATTCGCCATATTGAAAACCTGTCTTTAACAAGGCAGTTTCTGTCGGCTCGCCCAGAAATTCATTTGCGCCGGTTTTTTTGGCGTCGCTGTTTAAAATCAGGGCCATGGCCATGAGTTTGCGATTTTCGCCCTCAATCGGAGTAAAATCCCGTCCTGGTTGATCCTGCCGAAAATTTTCTGCGGGGGTCCATTGGCCGTTAATAAAAAGTCTTTCGACCTGCATGATATTGGAGGTCAGCGTCCCGGTTTTGTCGGTACAGATATAGGTAATCGAACCAAGAGTTTCGACCGCAGGCAAAGATCGCACGAGGGCATTTTTCGCAACCATCTTTCGGGCCCCGAGAGCCAGGGCAATGGAGATAACCGCCGGCAGCGCCTCGGGTATGGCGGCCACGGCAAGGCTGACGGCGGTGAGAAACATCAGCATGGGCGAAACCGACCGAAGAAGGCCCAGCAGAAATATCACCAGGCATGCCGCCAGGATAACGTACGTTATGCGCTTGCCAAAAGTGACAAGTCTTTTTTGCAATGGGGTACGCCCCTCCTCGCTTGAGAGCATGCCGGCAATTTTCCCCAGCTCGGTTTGCATCCCGGTTGCGGTCACTACGGCCCTGCCGCGCCCCTTGACGACGCGGGTTCCCTTGTAGGCCATATTTTTACGATCGCCCAGAACGATATCCGAAACGATTTCGGAAGATCCTCCGGCGGCCTGTAACCGGTCGGTATTTTTTTCCTGGGCCATGGATTCGCCCGTCAGGGCAGATTCGTCAATATGCAGAAGAACCTGGGAAATAATTCGCATATCGGCGGGAATAACGCATCCTGCCTCCGTGAAAACAATATCCCCCGGAACCAGGTAACGTATGGAAAGATTCTGGGTCAGACCGTCGCGTAAAACCATGACGTTCGGGGTTGCCATGGTCCTCAAAGCGGCAATGGCCCTGTCGGCACGGTACTCCTGGGTGAACCCTATGACGGCATTTAAAAGGACAATAATGAGAATCGCTATGGCGTCGACGTACTCGCCCATAAAACCCGAAAGGAGGGCGGCCCCGAGTAAAACCAGGATCATGAAGTCGGTCACCTGGGCGAACAAAATCGACAGGGGCGATTTTCTTGCTCCCTCGCGGATTTCATTTTTTCCATAGCGAAGGGTTCTCTGCAAAACCTCGTCTTTACCTAACCCCCGGTCGGGAGAAACCTCGAGAATTTCGCAGACCTCTTCTGCACTGTGTAGATGCCAGTCTGGGTGATTCATAATAACATTTTTCCGCTAACGACGGTCTTTCGGGCAGCCCAAAAGCAAGTGGCAATTCCGGGAGTTCCCGGGCCGCCGGTCATTGGGGCGGACGAATCTCTATACCTTCTTGTATAAGGTACTGTTTTAATCCGGGAATGTCTATTTCACGAAAGTGAAAGATGGAGGCGGCAAGGGCGGCGCTTGCCCCGCAGTCAAAGGCTTCTTTTACATGCGCCATGGTACCGGCGCCGCCTGAGGCAATGACGGGAATGTTTACCGCCTGGGCCACAAGCCTTGTCAGCGCAATGTCATATCCTTTTTTTGTACCGTCGCGATCCATACTGGTAAGCAGGATTTCCCCGGCGCCCGCATTGTGGACCGTTTTAGCCCACTCAACGGCGTCTGCCCCCGTTGGCGTTCTGCCCCCGTGCAGGTAGACCTCGAAAAATTCTCCGTTGAATTTGGCGTCAATGGCGCAGACGATGCACTGGCTGCCAAAATGACGGGCGCCCTCGGTGATGACCCGGGGATTTTCAAAGGCGGCGGTATTCAAGGCGACCTTGTCCGCTCCCTCCCCAAGGATGAGTTTCATATCTTCCAGGGTTCTAATCCCCCCGCCGACAAGATAGGGAATGAACAATTTTTCAGATACTTCTTTAACAAGATTTAAAATAATATTACGGCGGTCAGACGAAGCCGTGATGTCGAGAAAGACAAGTTCGTCGGCGCCTTGTTTTTCATATTCAACCGCGTTCTCCACGGGATCGCCGGCATCGACGAGATTTAAAAATTCGATCCCTTTAACGACCCGGCCGTCTTTGACGTCGAGACAGGGAATGATACGTTTTGCAAGCATACTTAACAGACGACCTTTTCAATAATAAAAATCTATAATAAAAAAGGGGGGCCTGGCCCCCCTTTTAAAGTTTATTGTTTTTCTTTAATCTTATCAATCTCAAGCTGGGCTTTCTTTTTCAAACCGCGGCTTTGAAGTTCATAAACAACCTCGCAGTTGTCGTCTTCGTCAAAAGTTTCTTCAACAATGGTGCCGCCCTTGACCATACCCTGAAATTCTTTGGTCACAACAACACCCGCAGATTCGCCGTCTTTCACGGCAGATGCGCCCTTGAGTTCGGCGCCGATCATTTTTTCAATGACCCTTTTTTGAGCCATGATCAAGGCGGCTTCTCTTGCCTGGGTCTTTCTCTTTACCATGCCTTTAGCCTCAGGATTCGGGGCTCCAAGCGCGGTTACACGGAAAGTATTGTCATCAACCCAGCCTTCGGTTTTGTAGGTCTTGCCTTTGACAATTTTATCGGTGGTTCCCCCGCAGGAAGAAACAAATGCGGCGATAGATACGGCCGCAATTAAAACTAGTAAGCTTTTTTTTGATTTTTTCATATACACTCCATATACTTTTACCCAATTTTCACAACTTGCCATAACCTGAGATTCTTTTTAAAGAAACTCTATGGTGTTTTAAAAACAAATTGCATCATCAACAGGCAAATCGAAGAACTTTTCAGCTCCTCAGCCTGTTTCATTGGTGGTTAAAAAGACCCTCTTAAAAAAAGAAGTCATTGTCAACAAAAAATTTAAATAAATATGAGAAGGGGGGTTGCCCCCCTTCTTAAACTCAATCAATTCATGTTTCGCACGCAACGGGTTTTGGTAACCACTTGATCTACCAGGTTACTCATTATCGGGCGTATTTGATGAGAATGATATGGAGGCCCCGACAACGCCGGCATCGAAAACAAGAGCGCATCTGACGGAGCCACATACTGAATATTGAAATTCGTGCTTACGGCGGTAAAATATTGTGGAACAATTAATGTCCTGTAATCGGTATAGCCTGAATAAGTAGAATACCTGATTAGCCCGTCAGCTGCCGTAGAACTGAATTTGGCATAAAAACCTGAATCTATCGCTCCATGATTGAAAATCAATGTGCAAGCCACATGATGGTAAAAGGGGCACATATCATATGACCATGGACCATAGCTGGCCAATACCTTGTAGGTAGTAACCGAATTTTGCTTCATCCAATATAAACCGAAAGGGTCCGGAAACGCAAGGTTGGCTGGGTTTTGCGGAGGCAGGGTTTGATACTCTGCGGCGGTTGGCAATCTCCAGTCTTTAAAACCGGCCACTTCGACGTTGGTGCAGGCGCTTTCGGCATTACCAACAGGGCTCATGTCTGTAGCCGTACCGGTACAATTGGGATCGTACATATTCTGCCCAAGGGAGCATTTTGTCCACATTAAAGAGTTTTGATCGTCGACAACGACGCCGGCCAACTCTTCCCGGCAAATATTTTGTGTTTCAACGAGATGAACTGTGGAGTTATTAACCACGCTCACGTCATACACCTTGCAGTTTAACAGAACCTGGTCAAAACCGGCAGAGCGTTTGATTACAGAAACCCGATACAAACCTTCCGAGGTAAATTCCGCCGGTAACGGCATGGTGTATTTATTCACGTCGTTTGGCGAATAATTACAACAGGTATTACTCAAATACCAGTCGAGAAAAAATTCCCTGGGTGGGAAAACACCATCCTGTAGCGTTACACCGGGCGGTAGTGGAATAAAATTACCATACCTTACCTGCAGTATTTCAGGTACCGCATTTCCGGTGATGTTAACTTCATATGCGGCTAGCGTAGTGCTAAAATTGTCCATCACCTGGGCCACAAGATTACTTTTCGGCAGCAAATCTCCGTCTTTTTGCATGAAAAAATGGTCCGTTACAATATTGCGAGCATAATAAACCTGATGATATTTTACAACTGTATTTGTGCTTTTGTTGTTAATCACCGCTTTTTGAAACGTTGGGATATATCTGCATGTTCCTTCGAGCGTAACTTCCTTATGAATAATCGAGTCAAACAATAACGGAAAAATTTTATCGTTATTCAAGAAAACAGTCTGGTTATTTTTCAAGCGAAATATATATGGTGTAACACTTCCGGCAGGCGCATACTCCACGGTTCCGATACTAAATGGCGAGCATGCTTCGGTCATCACACTGGTGTCCTTCCCCCAACCTTTTGACCATGTCCATTCAACATTCGGATTTTGAGGTGTGGTAAAAATTTCTAAACCGCGCATGTCAATGCCATAGGTCAGCGTACCGTTGATTTCTTCAACCATGTTCATTTTAAATGTCGACGGTTGAAAGCTGTTAGAATTCAGAGAATTAGCAAGACTAAATCCAAAATCTGGTATAAAGGCTAAATTTGCATTCAAAATATTTATAAAAGGGTTGATTTGACCTGCAGTTGCGGGATTTGAAAACCCGGCCTTTACCTTTACGGCGCCAAAACTTATGCTATTTCCCCCGATATTGATATTCATTCTAAAGTAGTAGTCAATATTACCAGTCTCTGTAGTTGCTCCTAAAACGGTTGTTGCAATAACCGTAACCGGAACTCTTAAACGAGAAATATAGTTACCAACATACTTATACGTGGGTGCCGAATTGGGTTGAATTGACACCAAAGCCCCGGAAGGCGTGTCAATATAGTGATAACAAAAATAACCCCTGTTGGCAATTTCATTAAATATCTGGTTCATGGCCTTAATTGAAAATCCGATGCCAATGTCCGTTGTCGGCGGTAAATTTAAGACACTCGGCGGGACATAGTCATTTATTATGAAATTTACCGGGGGACTACATTGGCCTATTGCAAAACCAGGTAAACTGGAGCCAGCTGTTGATAAATCAGGGAATCCGGAAATTGTAGCGTTAATGTTTTTTTGGAATTGCAAGCCCATATCATCAATAACATAATTGGGCGAATCTATTTTTGAATCGGCAAGAGCATCATTGACAGTCTTGCCAATTTGTCCGGGAAAATCCTTTGCAAGAGCGTCTATTACTGTACCTTTATATTGGTCCATTTTTGCTGCAATTACAGCATCTATATTTTGGCCGTTACTAAACAGCCAGGTTAATATTTCACCCAGGAAATCAGACTGCATGGGATTTTTTTTGTAGGTCAAGTAGGCGGAGTTCATCACTGGATTTAGAATTGATAATCGGCCGTTGGAATCCAAGTTAACATCATAGTTAAATGAAATGTCCATGGTTTCGATAAAATATTCCTGTCGGAAGTCAAAAAGGCCCAAAAGTTTACCATAAATTGTGGCCAGGGGCGTATTGGATACCTGGATACTGATTTTGATTTGATTAGGATTGGGAGATTTTGATACGACTATTCGAAAATCCTTGGATTCGATATCTGCCGTTGCTATATAAATCTTGGCTGCTTCTTTAGAATAATCTTTCAGTTCTCCTTTTTTTAATGACGGATTCAATATTACATATTTAGAAAAAAAATAATTCAATGCGCTAAATTGAATCCTTTCGGTTATACCTCCGGGGTAAATTTGTTTAAATTTAGAGGAACCGATAATCGATATGATTGTAAAATGATTTGTACTCACCGTAACCGTATGAGAATACTCATCAACCTTCAACGTTGGTATGTTTATCCAGGTTTGCCGATCTTTATGAAAATACCGAGCCTGAATGTTTTCTACCTTAAAGTTATGAGCGGCCATAATTGCCGGGTCATATTTAAATATAAGCTTCACGGCCTTGTTAAAGACCATACTCGGCTGCATGTCATAGGCGCCAAGACTAACTATGTTCGCCTCCAGTATAATGGGAACCGGTAAATCTGCCGCGGCAATTGGCTTTGCGTCAAACCGAACCGGCTTGTCAAAGGTATTGGCGTCGGCATTTAAGATCAGGTTGCCGTTATCGAAAGCCAGGCTGACAGGGTCTGCCGGGTTAAGATATTCGTCGCCTGTAACCGACTCAATAGAAAAAACGGGATTAAAAACATATTGACCATCCCATGTTAACGAATAGGAATTTGCAGCAAGACTTAATGCCAAACTCGACCTTTTTAACGATGTGATTTGAACATCTTGAAATACGGTTCTTTGCTTGGTATCATTCGCCTCAAAAACAAGCGGATACACATTCCAGGTAAGTCCGGCTTCAACGTCATCCTCTTTATTCCTGTCTTCGCGATCTTTGCGATCCTCTATTGACGATGTTGTCGAATTCGTCGGCGAACCGGAGGGTTCGTTCTTATAAATCTCGTTACCATCTGCAAAATTTACGCGAAAGGCGGTATATTTTCCGGGCGGCAGAGAATCCATCGCGACGACGCGGTTTAAATCGGGTACCGCAAAGTTCACCTTGACATTGCCTTTTATATCGCTTTCCTCTTCGGTAACGGCGTTGGTGGCAACCTTCACCCAGCCGCTTTGCTCATTGAAGGCTTCTACCGAGGCGATGTTTACGTTAATCTTAATTTGATTTTGTGGGCCGTATTTTTCTTTCAAGCTCTGAATCATCGTATAAATTTCGTTAATCTTATTGGCAACATAGTTCGGATTCAGATTTTCATCGCTGCCGCTTTCGGCGTGTTCGGTTGAACTTTCTCTCAATTCGTTGACAAGCTCCTTGATTTCGTTAAACACTTTTTTAACGTCGCGCCAGATGGCCAGGTTGGTCGAATTCTGCGGGTTCGTATCGCTGTCTTTGCCGTTATGATCGGACTTTAAAGACTTCTCATAGTTGTGAATCGGCGTTTTCATGGCATCGTAGATACAGGCCAGCTTGTCGGTACCCGCCTGCTTTGCGCAAGACTTTTCAGCGTCGCAGATTACCTGTATGTATTCGTTATTCGACGGGTTGCATTTGGCATTTGGGTCGGCGGTATAGCCGGGCGCCTGCATGCGCAAACTAAAAACGCCCTTATCGGGATTTTCCTTTAACAAGATATCTTCAGAGATCTGCTCCAGAACCGTCGCCGGTTTATTAGAACACTGAAAAAACGCAAGAGTTGTAAAAACTAAAATCAAATGTTTAATATATTTCATATAACGTCATTATAAGCCCCCCTCATGCAATGTCAACATCGAAATGATAGAAAAAATGAATTAAACGTTCTATTGTCTGAAAAAAAAAATGCGAAAAGACGCTTTTTAACCAGAATTCGAATATATTACGGGGAAAAAACTTCTTCGGCAGGGTGTTACAAGGGCTTTGTATACGGAAAATTCCGGGAATTAACCTGTCCCCGAACGCCGAAACGGCCCGGGCCGGTTATAATGTAAAAGAGGCTTGCCGGGCAACTTTCAAAATAACCCGGCAAAGCTCTTTATGAAACGTTTTTACTTCAACTTAAATTCAACGTAGTTTCTTCTAACGTCGCCGGTCGCCAGCGGGTAAGTCATATTGGCGTCAATGACCCTGTCGGTGAAAGCAAACGAATCGCCCTCAAATTCAACCTGGAGCAGGGTTATGTTTCCGGTACTTTCCTTTCGGTGAACGGCCTTTACGCCGCGAACCTTCTCCAGCAACTCGCTGCGAATTTTTTTCGACTGTTCGTAATTGGCCCCGGTTATCGACACGTCAATGATGGTGAGTTTTCCGGTTTTCCACTTTTTGCCAATTTCCGCAATCAATTTCTGGGAGAGTTTGGCAACCGCCTTCTTGGTGGCCTCGACGGCTCCCGACTGGGCGTTAATATGGGGATAGGCCGCGTGCTCCTGGGCGGCGGTTAAAATGGCGCCCGTGGTGGTTTCGATGACCCGGATGCTGACGTCAGACTGAATCGACTGCATCTTGGAGCCTTCCATGACGACGCCGGCAGAGGTGATTGTCGATTCCCCGACCAGCACAATCTCGGCCCCGCCGAGCGAACCGATTTCTTTGGCCGCATTATTGTCGCCGCTCAAAGCCTGGGCAAACTTTGCCGCCTGGGCCTTTCGTACCTTCTCAAAGGCCGCACGGTCAACCAGGGGAAAACCTTTCGAAGTGAAAGTCGATTCAATGGACGTACCGGCTATATTCTGGGCCGCGGTATTTTTGGCTCCAAATACATTCTCGTTGACAATAACCATCATGATGGGGCGTGCCTGTTGCGAGATCATATCTTCAATGGCCTCTTCAAGTTTGGCCTTACTGACCTTGGCCCTGATGGTCATCTGGTATTCATACTTTGAGATCGCCTTGGCATCGAGAATCCGATAGGTCTCAATCAGACCCTCTGTCTTTGAAGTCAACTCGGAACTTTGAAAAACGCCGCTGTCAATTTCGGTATGCGACTTGATCATTGTGCCGAGAACTTTTTTTACGGCGTCTCGCTTGGCATCGTTGAGGGCGTCGTCTTTTGCCTTGCCGATTTCGTTGTCGTTGATGGTTCCGATACCCTCGCCGGTTACCCATCCTTCGCCGGATTCCTGGCCGGTTGTTTTCGAAACCGAGTCGTTTCTCGTGCCGGACTTTGTGGTCTTACACGACGGCAGGGCAAAGGCAATTGCCCCGCAGAGCATCATTATCGTTAGTAGGTTCTTTTTCATTTAAATTCCTCAAGCATTTTCCTGTTTTTTTCTTTTTGTTCTTCAATTAATTTGCAGTTGAATTCTTTTTGAATCTTCAGTTCTTCGAGAATCTTCATTTTAGTCGTTACATAATCGTCAAGAATATCCTTTACGAGTTGACCCGGGGCAACCGTGGCCTGCTCGCCCGACTTCACATTGACCTTTTGTTTGCCGCCCTGGGTATTTGTTTCAACATCAACAGAACCGGAACTGACGTAAACGCCGGACGGTATGCTCTTATCCATCTCCAGCATCGACGGTTTTTCATTGGGGTCCAGCTCGCTGACCATGAAGTCGGTTCCCCTTACCCCGGCTGTTACCGACGGGCTGGAAATGACAAGCTCGCCCGGTTTGCTTTTATCCGGTATGAGACGGGAAAATATCTGCCCTTTATGCAAATCCATGTTGTACGATTTGGTATTGGTTTTTTCGAGAATTTTTTTAAAAGTGACGGTGGTGTTTTTTTCAATATGACAAATGTACGCATCGGAAATCTGTATGCGCACGAGACCTTTTTTAGTGGTAATGACATCGCCTTCTTCGACCTTCATGCTCAACTTCGCGCGGGTTGTTTTATTGTTTTTGGTTACGGAAACATCGCCCGAGACAAACGAGATCAAACCATAGACGGAGGATTTCGATTCGGCATAAACTGTGGACATGCCAAAAACCATCATGAGGAAAAATAACCCCGTACGGTACAATTTTCTTTTGTTATTCATAAATACTCCTTTTTTTATACCTTGTGACTTATTGTTTACTTTCGAGAGGGGCAACCCAGGTCGTGCCCGTACCGATGTTATTTGATCCGTATTCTATCCACATGTAGCCTTTTTCGCCCCATTGTTCGCCCCATGAGTTTCTCATGAGCCAGGATTTTTTCGAGTCATCCCAGCCGACAATGTTAATGGCGTGGTTTACACCCGAGACCTTGGCGTGTTCGTCAAAGACCCCGCCGGCATAGGCGGTGAACATTCGGGTGGCAAAGACGGCCGAAGACAAGACGCCGTGTTTACACAGACCGTCTTTGATTTCCTCTACCGAGGCCATCTTCAAGTACTCGCCGACATTGCCCGAATCCATGGCAAAGTATTTGTCGCCGGAGCTGGTCTTGCATGACGAGGTCGACGCCTTGTAGGGATAAATAACCTCTTCGAGGCCGCCGGAATTTTTCATCTTGTCAAAAACCGTTCCGTACCAGCCGCCGTTGCACTTGCCGATATTCTTGCAGTCAAGAAAGTGCTGCTCCGAAACGTCGACGCTTTTTTTGTACATCAGGCTGTAGCCCGCCTCGTACGAGGCCATGGCCGAAAACATGTAACAACTGCCGCAGGTTCCCTGGTTGCGAACCGCCGGAACAATGCCGTATTTTCGCCAGTCAAAGCTGGCCGCCCTGGGGTTACAAAATTTTCGCGCGTCGTCGATTTCCTTTTTTTCAGGTTCCTCAGGTTTCTTTTCTTCTTTTTTAGCCTGATCTTCTTTCTTTGGCTCTTCTTTTTTTCCGTCGCGTTTTTCTTCCGGTTTTTCTTCGCGCTTTCTGGGTTCTTCTTTCTTCTTATCGGGAATAATGAGACCGGTGATCTCGGCAATTTGTTTCTTCATTTGCTCGTTCATCTCGACGCGAAATTTCAAATTCCGGGAGACAATTTCAGCCTGCATGTCGGTGATTTCTTTCTTGTAGTCGGCGAGCATCTTGTTGTTTTTACTTTTAAATTCGTCGAGCATTCCCGAAACCAGCGTTCCGGAGAGGGCGACAAAAAGACCTGCCGATACTAATATGTTTCTTATTTTCATAGTTTGATGTTGGCGCGTTGCGGGAAAATACGCCCTTCCTGTCGTGTGTTAAAACACCATGTATTTCATTACCACGTTTTGTCAACTATTATCATCAGTTATCATTGATGTTCCGGCCAAAGTTCGGGCTCGTAAAATTATTATAACCCACAGGTTTTGTCTAAAAAGACGCATCTTTTTAGACAAAACCATGCTTAAGATTTCTTATTTCTTTTTCAGTTTTCTTTTGGGGGTAATCTCGGCGGGCTCCGGGTTCTGCGAAAAACCGGTATCGCTTTCGGCTTCGTCGGCGCGAAATTTACTTTCGACAAACTCCCGGAAGCGGTCGACATAGCTGAAGATGGCCGGCACCACGATCAACGTGATCAGGGTTGAAACGATGAGACCGCCGACAATGGCAACCCCCATCGACTTTCTCATCTTGGCGACCTCGCCGATACCCAGGGCCAGGGGCAACGTTCCGGCAATCATCGCGAAGGTGGTCATTAGAATCGGCCGCAACCGAACCTTACCCGCATGCGAGATGGCCTCGACCCGCGACATACCCGACCGCATTCCTTCGACGGCATAGTCGACAAGCAAAATTGAGTTTTTTGTCACAAGCCCCATGAGAAGAATGATACCGATCATACTGAAGATGTTCATCATCTCGCCGGTAATGGCAAGGCCCAGAAAGGCGCCCGAGATGGCCGGGGGGATGGCAAACAAAATCGTGATAGGGGTAATGAACGATTCATAAAGACTCGATAGAACCAGGTAGATGAACATCAGGGCCAGGCCAAAGGCCAGCATGATGTTCTGCATGAGTTCGCGCATGTCTTCCGATTGACCCACAAATTCAAAATCGATCCCGGCCGGCGGCAACATCTCTTTGGTCATGATTTCCCTGGCCCTGTCGGTGGCATTACCAATGGCGCCGCCTTTGGCCAGGTTGGCGTTGATGATGATCACCCTCGAACGGTTTTGGCGAAGAATCTTGTCGGGGCCTGTCGCGATGGCCGGGCGGCTGACGGCGCCCAACGGAATCATTTTATTCTGCATGTTCGGAACCTTGGTGTCGGTATAATACTTCTGCAGGTTTCGCTGTTCTTCTTTCAGACGCAGACGTATGTCATACTCCTTGCCGTTTTCATGAAGTTTACCGACGATACCGCCGGCAATATGGTAGCGCAGCTCGGCCCCGGCTGTACCCGGAATTACCCCCAGGGTCTGCATCTTTGTCGAATCAAACCTTACCTGGAATTCGGGTTTGCCCGTGCGGTAGTCGGCCTGCACCTCGGTCAGGTCGGGAATTTTCTTTAACTGGTCGACGACCTTAAAGGCATAGTCGGCGACAACATTCAGGTCCTCGCCTTTGATGTAGAGATTAAACGGGTACTGGGCGCCGCCGACCGGGCTGTAATCCCCGACGTTGGCTTCGGCATAGGCATAGTCTTTTAAAATACTTCTCACCTCTTCTTTAACCTGCGTGGTATTGCGGCGGCGATCGCCATAGGGGATAAGTTCGACGGCCATGTTGGCAATATCCGACTGACCCTCCTGGGTACCCGTCGTTGTCGCGATCAGGTCGACCTCGGGTATGGTCTTGACCTTCTCCCGGATCTCGCTGATCACCCGGTGCGTACCGTCGAGGGATGTGCCCGGCGGCATTTGAATGTTGATCATAAACTCGCCCATGTCGTTAGGCGGCATGAAGGTTTTCTTGACGAATTTTACCGACCCAATACTGACAATAAAAACAACAAAGGCCAGACCTAAAATTAGCAAGGGTTTGTTAACGGCGACATCGACAACCCTGGCGTATAACTCGTCGAGCCAGTCTTGAAATGCCCTGAATTTTCTCACCACTACGTTCATCTTCGTTTCAACGCTGCCGGCGAAATAGGCGCTTAGAAGGGGTGCGACAGCAAGGGCGTCGAACATCGAGATGAGCATGGCAAAAACCACGGTCAGACCAAACTGTTTAAAAAACTGGCCCACCATGCCTTTTAAAAACCCGATAGGGAAAAATACCGCAATAACGGTGAAGGTAGTTGCGATTACGGCAAGCATCACCTCGGTTGTTCCCACCTCGGCGGCCTTGAAGGGCTTCATACCGCCTTCGAGTTTTCGAAAGATGTTTTCCCTCACCACGATGGCGTCGTCGACGAGAAGCCCCACCGAGAGCGAAAGCGCAAGAAGGGTCATCACGTTGATCGAGAAATCCATCAGGTAAATAAGTACGAAAGCTCCGAGAATACTGTTGGGCAGGGCAAGACCCGTGATGATCGTCGATCGAACGTTACCCAGGAACAGGTATACCACGAGCACGGCCAGGATGATACCAAGAATGATCGACTCGGTCACGTCCTTGATGTTCAGGCGAATCGGCCTTGAACCGTCGCGGACAAGCCGTATCGCCGGATGCCCCTCCTGGTCCTTCAACTTCAGGTTCAATTCGTCCATCCGCTTCAAGACGTTATCGGCAACCTTAACGGTGTTTTTGTCGGACTGTTTAAAGACGTCGAGAAAAACTGTCGGCTTGTTGGCCCGTTCCACCGCCGCCTCTTCTTTCTTTTCAAACTTTTTTTTCAAAGAAGCTATAAAACCTTCCGGGGCCTCTTCGGTATCCGCCTTTACGCCGTTCTTGTCGACAGGCTCGACAGGGGCAGAATCGACGGGGGCCCACAGTTCGCCGATACTGTTGAGGTCTTCCGTACCGTCGCTGACCTTCCCGATGGATTTCAGCAATACGCCCGAGCCGAGGTCGCCACCGAAACTCACCACGGAGTTTTCAACCTGCTTTAAGGATTCGTACTGGCCAATCGACCTGTACGAAATTTCCTTGTCGCCGATCTCGTGTTTGCCGACGGGAACGTTCGAACCATAGCTTTGAATCTGCCGGGCGACGCCGGAGGCCGACAGGGTATTGTCGTTTAACCGGTTGCGGTCGATCTCGACCTGGATCTCTCTTTTTACGCCGCCGATAATCCGGACGGCGCCGACATCGGTGACCTGCTCCAGGCGCGACTTGATCTCGTCTTTCGACAGCTCATAGAGCTTGCCCGGGGGCAGGTCGGCAAATACCGCCAGGCGAACCACAGGCTGATCGGCCGGGTCAAACCTCAGGATCACCGGCTCGTTGATATTGTCGGGTAAACTCCGCTTGGCCCGGGATATCCTGGTTCGGACCTCCTGTTCGGCCCACTTGATGTCGGTCTCCAGGTAAAACTCGGCGATGATCAACACAAAGCCTTCCTGGCTTCTCGAATTGACCCTCTTTAAACCCGAGATCGAACTCAATTCTTCTTCTACGGGCTTGGCGATCAGGTTCTCGACCTCTTCGGGCCCTGCCCCGGGGTAGGCGATCGTGATCGACACCACCGGGATGTTTACGTTGGGGAACATGTCGACGTTGATTCGCGACAACAAAACCCAACCGGAAACCGCCGTAAGTAAAACGACGCTGGTTATAAAAATAGGACGTTTAATGGAAAATCTGGCTATATTCATACGCCTTCGACGAAACTATTTTATTAACCAACTGGTCAATTAATTTTAGACTTTTTTAAAAAATCCTGTTTTGATTAGAGCCTGAATGAAATAACCGCGATATCAAAACAGCCGGGGTTTCGGGGATCTTCTTCAAGGGATCTCAACATAAATCCCCCTGTGCTTTTGAAGGCCCCCCCGTAGAATTATTCTTACACAGCCTTACCCGGTTCTTTTGTAAATTTCTAAAATAGAAAATTCCCCGCCAGGAGAGGGTCTTTGGGTGAAATGTTCTTGACGACACCTGAAATCATTTTTCTAAGAAACATGAGCAAAGCCCTTGATTACCTTATCGAAGTTCGCGGCGAGGCAATTTTGCCTTATTTTAAATTTCTCAAAGAGGCGGGCAAGCACCTTGATGTTAAAACCCGCGACCTGATTTCTGTCATCACCAAAGTCGACAAGCAGACAGAGAAGGGCCTCAAACAATACCTCAACCGGGCCCTCCAAAACGGCTGTTCCGCCGATGAAATCATCGACGCCCTGTTGATCGCCTTCCCCACGCTGGGTCTGACCAAGATCATCTGGGCGGTTGAAATCATTCTGGCCATGGATATTCCCGACTTCACCCCGGCCATGCTGGGCCAGAAACCCCGCTGGAACGAAATCGGCCCGGCAGGCGACTTCAAAGACGGGGTTACCTTCAAAAGCTCGGGAGCTCGAAACCTGATCATCTACAGAAGCGGCGACTCCTTCAAGGTATACGACAGCCGCTGCCCCCACCGCGCCGAAGACATCAAAGAAGACGCCCTGAACGGCTTAACGCTGACCTGCCCGCGCCATAAATGGGCCTTCGATATTACGACCGGGTTAAACCGGGAAAACGGTCAAAGCTTGAGAACCTTCGAAACCAGGGTTGAAACCGGAGTCCTGTCTGCCTACTGGTGAGCCCCATAATGCCGTACATCTTCACCCCGGGCATACCCTGAGAAAATTCCGGCCGGGGCGGTAACATGCGATCCATTGTCCAAATTCTACCTGTTGCCCCGCTGGTTCTGTTTTTTTCAAGCCTCCTGAGCCCCCTCTACCCCGGCTTCGTCGTCAACCTGAACCCGTCGGTTGAAAAGTACCACATGGGCCATTACCTGGAAATCCTGGAGGACGTTGCGGGAACCATGACCTACGAGGAGATCTCTTCGGCGGAGGCAAAAAGCCTGTTTGTTCAGAGCAAAGAAAAGATTCCCAACTTCGGTTTTTCGGACTCGGTTTTCTGGGTGAAGTTTACGGTACACAACCCGGCAAGATACCTCCAGGAATACTACCTGGAATATTCCCAGCCCCTGACCGACAAGGTCGAACTCTACTATCGCGACGTCACGGGTAAAACCATTGTCAAGTCGGTCGGCGACCACGTTGCCTTTGACAAACGGGATTTCGATTTTCACAACTTTATTTTCACGCTCCCGGTGAACGCCGGTCTCAATACCTTCTTCATGAGAGTTCACACCACGAGCGCGGCGACCATTCATATGACGCTGTACAATTCCACCTCGCTTATCGGCATGATGAATACCGAAAAAATCTGGCTGGGGTTCTACTATGGAATCATGATCGTCATGCTGATCTCGAATCTTCTGATCTTTATCAGCCTTCGGGATATCAACTACCTTTTATACAGTATTTATATCTTTACGTTTATCCTGTTCCAGTACACCCTCAACGGGCTCTCGTTTCAATACCTCTGGCCAAACTGGGTCTGGTGGGCCGACGACAGCCCGGCGGTCCTGATGGGCCTTGCCAGCCTCACCGCCCTGATCTTTACCCGGTATTTTCTCAGGACCTGGGAAAACTCCATCCTGGTGGACAGCGCCCTGTTGTTTCTCGGGATGCTCCTGGTGATCTCCATCGGGATCTCGCTTTTTTCTTATAAGTACGGCATCAGGCTGGGTACCAGTATCGGGACGGTCCTGCTGATCACCATGCTCATTGCCGGTTTTGTCTGCCTGCAGCGGGGCAACCGGGCCGCCCGGTTTTACCTCATTGCCTGGTTTCTGTTTCTGGTCGGGTCGATTTTAAAGGCCCTGCAAAGCAACGCCATCGTCAGCACCAACTTCATTACCCTCTGGGGTCAACAGATCGGCGCCGGTATCGACGTGACCCTCCTCTCGCTGGCCCTGATGGACCGGTTCAACATCATGAAGGAACAAAACGAGGCCGCCCATGCGGAGCTCATCGGGATGCAGAAAACCTACAGCGACTCGCTGGAGGTGACCGTTGAAAACAGGACCAGAGAATTGCTCCTGGAGAGAAACAAGCTCCAGTCGAGGAACAAGGTCATGGAGTATGAACTTTCTTTGGCCCGGTCCATTCAGCAAAAACTGATCCCGCTGGAGATTAAACCCCAAAACGTGGCGGCTCTTTACAAGCCCATGATCCTGGTGGGCGGGGATTTTTACGACATTTTCCACTTCGACGACTCCCCCAAAGTCGGTATCTTCATCAGCGACGTGGCGGGTCACGGCGTCCAGGCGGCCTTTATCACGTCGATGATAAAAACCGTCTTGCTGCAGTCGCCGGCAAAACTCCATGACCCCGCCCTGTTGCTTGCCCACCTGAATGATTTTTTGGCTGGCCAGACCATCCAGGGATTTGTCTCGATCTACTACGGCATCTTTGACCCCGAAACCCGGAAACTGACCTTTGCCAACGCCGGCCACCCGTCGCCCTGTATTGTCACCGATGCGGTCGAGGAGATCAAGTCATACCGCACCATACCCACGGGAATTCTCGACACAGAAGGAATGAAAAAGATAAACCGGAGTTTTCAAAACAAGACAAAGAAAATTCCCCCCGGCTCAAAGATTGTCTTTTATACCGACGGCCTGACCGAGTGTACGCCGGTCGATAAACCCTTTCTTTTCTTTGAACAAAACGGAATGAAAGATTGCTTTTTGAAAAACCGGAACCACCCCCCCCATGTCTTCATCAACAACCTCTACAACAACCTTCTCGAATTTCGCCAGGACAATACCTTCTCCGACGACATCTGCGTCATCTGCCTGGATGTGGTTTGAAGTTGGCCGACGGTTAAAATTTAAAATGAGAGTATAGTTCTATATACCAGCATGGATTCAAATAAAATCAATAAAATGAAAGATGACGTTCGTATAAATTTCATCGTATCGCTTTATACTTTAAATCTTCAAACAGTGTAAGGCTTAAAATGGAGGCATAGTTAAAGTACAACTTTCATAGTGGAGGGATACTGACAGTTGTCAAGCGTGCAATTCTTTGATAATATTTTCAATCGTAATCTTCAATTTGGGAATTTTATCAATGACAATCTCCCAGACTAATTCATAGTCAACCTCAAAGTATCCATGAATAAGCCTGTCTCGCATGCCGGCCATTTTTTTCCATTCAATTTCCCGGTGTTGTGCCTTTAAATCCGGGGATAAATTTTTGGTTGCTTCTCCAATAATCTCCAGGCTTCTGACAAAAGCGCGTGTTTTAATATCATCTTTAAAAAAAATATCATTAGTCGTGGATTCTGATTCTTGAATTAAAAAATTGCATTCATCAAAGATATGCTTGAGGTAATTAAGCTGCGACTTCAATATATTCAACTTCTTTTAAAATTTCAGGACCAATGTGCCTGGAAAGGGAATCTGTTGTTAATAAATCGATTTTTGCTCCAAACAGGTCTTCAAGATAATCATATAACTCATAAAAATTGTCATATGTTTTTTCCCCTTTTCTAAATTCAACAAGAATGTCGATGTCGCTATCCGGTGTATTTGTGTTTTTAACAAATGATCCAAACAAGCCGATTTTTTTTACGCCATAGTTTTTCAAAGAATCCAGGTTTTGCTTTAAGAGGGTTATTACTTCCTGCTTTCGGGAGAGCATATTATAGTATCACAATTGCAGAATGCTCTGTCAACATTTAATAATACGGGAAAGGGATAGTGGATTTAAATAATAAAAGAGGCCAGAGGCCCCTGGAATACTTGATTTAATTCAACTTACCGGCGTGTTCTTTTTCAAGCTCAAAACGCGTAAGAACATATATATTGCCGGAATTATCCAATTGCCTGGTCGTTGTCTGGCTTACCGGTATTTCTGCGCCGTCTTTATGTAGTAATCGCATTTTTGAAGTAAATGAAGGCAATTCACCTTTAAAAACCTTCTGCCCTTTCTCAAAATCCGATTTAAAATCATTTGGCCGGGCAAGTTCTTTGCCAGACAGACGGCCAACAACTTCTTCCTGGGAATAACCCAATAAATTGCACATAAAATTATTTATATAATTAATTTCCCCGGGCTTGCTAAGTATTATCCCACAGCTTTCCTGCCCCAAAAGCGAATTGATAATTTCTTTCATGATTAATCTGTCCTTTTGAATAAGTTGCATGATTTGCATGTATTCTATAATATTGTGGGTAAATACAAATATTACGTCAACCTTGTTTTTTTGGAACACTTTCTTGACGGTGGTTTTGAGGGGCAGTACCTCGCCGGATTTGGTTTTATGAAAGTTGTTGATCAGCGAAAGTTCGTCAGAAAGCAGGGCGGTTTTGGCGGCGGGGTTTGAAGGGGTGATGAGCAACTGCTGGTATTTCATCTTCAGCAATTCATCGCGGGTATAGCCAGACTGTGCGGCGTAGACGCTGTTGGCTTCGAGGATATTGTTTTCAGAGTCAAGCACCAAAAACCCCTCGTCCATGGACTCTACCAGGACCCTCTGTCTGTAGTCGCGGGCGGCGATCATGCTTTCGACTTCTTTTCGCCCCACGACGTCGCGATAGGTGACGACAAAGAGGCCGCCTGGCCGGATGCCCGCAAAGTGGCAGTTTACCTCGACGACCATCTTTGTATTTTTGCCGGTCAGGATCAGGGACTCAAACGAAGCCATGCGGTTGTCGTCGTTTAAGGCCCACATCTCCTTGTAGGCCTCCTGGGCAAACCCCGGCGGCGTGAAGTCGAGAATATTTCTGCCAACCAGGTCCGATTCCCTGTAACCGAGCCTGTCGAGGGTGTTCCGGCTGACGTCAAAAATCTGGCCGTCAACAGCCAGGATAAAGCCGCAGTCGATGATCGACTCAAACAGCGCGTCGAACATTTCATTGTCGTCGTTTTCGTCTTCAAATAACTTCATTTTGCCTCGCCTTTTGATACCTGCACTGATTTTCCGGTTAATCCCGGTTTAATCGTAAGAGACAAATCACAATACCAGTATTATAACTGCAAAATTAACCATGTACTTGTATGGGGTTTTTTGTACCGGGTCAGGATTTTTTTAAAAACTATTTAAAACAATTTTATTTATGTATTTACTTTTCTTCTTAATTTTGTTAATTTTGTCAAAAATTTTGCGATAATCTTCTTTACGCCGCCTTCAAAAGACACATTGGTGTCATTAAAATGTGTTTCTTGAGATAACACGAAAATTTTAATTTATGGTAATGCCGATGTCTGCTGAAAACGAAAAAAAATCAAACGAAAATAAACCTGTGAAGATCTCATTTTTCAGGATCATTCTGGCAGGTATTGTTTTGTCGGCAATATTCTGGTCGCTTTCGTCTCTCCTTACATCTATCGGTAAATTTAACGCTAATGGCAAATCCGGGGAAAATACCCCCGTTCCTGTTTCGGCAGGGGTATATGGCATTATTGCCTTTTGCTCCGCCTTTACCGTATACTACATAACGAGAATTGTCGGCAACCTCACCAGGGAACCCCTTTTGATGGGTACGGTCGTGTTGAGCCTGTTCTCCTGTTTTATAATCCTGGCCAGCTCATCCCTGTGGACGGGGGAATATTTTCTCTGGCTGTTTTTTTCCGTAATAACCTTCCTGATCGTTTTGTTTGGAAGACTGTTTTTTACAATTGGCAACAAAATGGGAACCTTCTTTGGTTTTCTTTTCCTGTGGCTGGTACCGGCGGCCTTTTTATTTTCCGTCAACCATACGCAAAAAACCGGTTTTTTAAACCTGGTGGACAAAAACTCCCTTGACTTGTGGATACCTGTCGGCCTGCTATCGTCGGTGCCGGTGATTCTGGCCTACCTTTCTAAAATTCATTTTAAAAATAAATAGAAAGACCGCGAGAAGCGTCGTTAAACCTGCAAGGGCAAACCGGGTACGGCGCATTGACCCCTGCCCCAAATCTCCATTTTTTAACGTGCAGGGCAAGAAAAACTCTTGCCGTACTCACTCGGGGGATTATATATCCGTCAGGGTTATCAAGATTTTCGCTATCGTAAAAGAAACCATAGCAAACACCCCCTGGAAATGAAACATTTTTTATGGGAATACTTAGACCGGGACTTGCTTTTGTCGAAACTAAAGGTAGACCTTTTTGAGGACTTAATTGGTATTGGCGCGCTTTTTTTAATATTATGTAGATATAGAAGTTGAGAAAGCTAATGGACACAAAATTGCTTGATTCGCTGGATTTTAAAAACATCAAGTTACCGTTTCAACCTCATGTTCTCAGTGCAATCCTGAGGTTGCAGGGCGATAACATGATGAATTTTCATGACCTGAACAATCTCATCAAGAGCGACCAGAATTTAACCACCCTGATTTTAAAAATCGCCAATTCGTCTTTTTACTACCGGGGCAATGTCGTCTCGACCCTCGAATCGGCCATCGGGATGATCGGCTTTCAAACCGTGATCTCGTTTTCCATGGCGGCCTCCATAAAAAATGCCTACGAATCGGCAAACTACAGCCGTTTTCGAAAATTTGTCTGGCAACACTCCATCGTCACGGGTATCATCTCCAAGAACCTCGCGGTACGCCTGCACCTGGAGAAATTCAAAGAAGAGGCCTTTATCGGCGGGGCCATCCACGATATCGGCAAAGTCGTATTGAACAGCCTCGACAGGAAAAAATTCATCGAGGTCATTCACGAGGTTAACGAAACCAGCATTCCGTTTCACCTCGCCGAGAACAAGAGTTTCGGGTTTAATCACAACCAGTTGGGCCTGAAGTGCATCGAACACTGGAGACTGCCCGACATCTACAAGCTCATTACGGGCTACCACAACGACCCCGAAAAGGCCATGGAGCATATCACGTCCGAAGAAGACGCCACCCTGCTTTGCCTGGTTTGTTACGGCAACATTCTTGCCAAACGGTATAAATACGGAAACTTCACCGAACAAGACAAGTCGGTCGAAATCTATGTTTCTCAAAAACTACAGCTTGAGGAAGCTGACAAGGATTTCTACGAAAACCACTTTTTCGACGAATTAAAAAAAGATCCGTTCTATCAATTCTTCATTACCTTGATATGAAACCAGACACAAACCAAGAGATACTTTTTTCTCCCGCCTTAAAAAAAAAACTGGAGTTCACTCATGTGGCCTACGACCTGTATTCCGGCATTCAGGATTACATTCAAAAAAACCTCCTAAACGTGGCGGAATTGCTGGGCAGGCCGGGGATAAGCGCGTCGCTATACACGATAACCTACGAGCTGGCCACGAATGCCATGAAGGCCATCTACAAGCAGGCTTTTTACAAATACTTGATTCATGAACTCGGCTGGGAAGATCTCCCCTACGCCGCCTGGCTGGACGTATTTCGTACCGAAATTGCAACAAACAAGGCGGAAAATTTCGCCCACGTATGCCGCCAGAACAACCTGAACGTTCGCATCTCGATGACGGTGCTCCCAAAACACCTGAGACTTGAGGTTGTCAATACCGGGGCTGCCAGCGAAATCGAAATTTCCCGGCTGAATACCCTCTACCAAAAGTCCAAGGCCGGCAACAGCTTCGAGGAAATCCTCGAAGAAGAAGGCAATAGCCCCATACGGGAAGAAGAGGGCCTGGGAATTCCCCTGATCATTCTCACCTTGAAGGGGTTAAAAATTCCCATTGAAAACTTCAAGGTTCTTATAAAGGACGGCAATACCATAGCCCGTATCGACTTTCCCCTTTCGCTGTTTCGCGGCAAGCAGGACCAGGTAATACATACGTTTAGCAATAAATACGACATCATGCGAAACCTCTGGGAAATCTACAATGATCTGGGCTACTCCGTGGTTATTTTTCATACCGACGGGAGCATCTTGAAAATGGCCGGCCCGATGCTGGAACAACTCAATATCCCCGAAAACGACATACACCTGTTCCCGAGCCTGCTCAAGGCGGGTTTTTTTGAGGATCTCTTCATCGGACCCTACAGTATCGAAAATGTCAAAAAATTTGAAAACTACCGGTTGAGTATCCCCGATGCCCAGGGGGTCAAGGAGTACCTGTACAATGTCAGCGGCTCCCTCGGGGGAGACGGCCTGGTACAAACCCTCTGGCAAACCGTAAACATTCAGACCCAGAAAGAGAAACTGGCCGAAGGGTCCCTTTTTGACAGCATACAAATTCAAAAACTGATCGAACCCTATATTCCCCGGATGATTCTGGACAAGGCCCATGAATCCCTGCGCAAGGGTTTAAAGTCGCTGCCCAACGAGGGTAAAGACGTCACCGTATTGTTCGCCGACATGATCGGTTTCACCTCCCGGAGCCAGAGTCTGCCGCACAACCAACTCGTTGACCTTCTCAACCTTGTCATGGGAATCGTCGTTCACTCGATTGAAAACAACTCGGGTTATATCGACAAATTTATCGGCGACGGGGTCATGTGCATTTTCTACGAACCGCTTTCGGCCATCGTAGCCGCCATTGAAATTCAAAACAACCTGTTTCAGCTCAACGAGTTCAGGGTCGCCGGCGGCGCCGATGCCCTGCACATGCGTATCGGCGTCAACTCCGGGGCCGTGATCCTGGGCAGCATCGGGACAAAAAAACGCATGGACTGGACCGCCCTTGGCGATGTGGTCAATACGGCTTCCCGGATCGAAAAGCTGTCGCGAAAAAACTCGGTACTTGTCAGCAACTCGACCTACCTGAGGGTGAAAGACATGGTCTCTGTCAAAGAAAAGGTCCACGAGCATATTCGCGGCAAAATCGAAGACGTAATTTCATTATATTTTATCCAGTCTGTAACGGTAACGAAAGGAAACAACAATATTATTATTTCGCTTTTCGAGGACAATTCCGATACAGTTGATGGAAAATAACATTTTACCACCCAGGGACAAATCATGACCGATCAAAAAATAACCAAACCTGTCTTGAACGAAAAAAGGAATTCAAACCGCATTGAGGTCGGGTCGCCTACCTGCGTAATCTCCCATGGTCAATCCGAAACGATACATTGCCTTACCTGCAATATCTCGGAAGGCGGAATTAAAATCCTGACCGACAAAGAACTCACACATGACCGGTATAACATCATAATGGCCAACCAGAAATTTCCCGTTCGCGTCATATACAAGGAAAAAACCCTGGACGATCAATTTATCTACGGAATGAAATTTACCAAACCGATCAGCGTGATGTTGACCAAAGAAATTGTCCTGAATTTAAACAAAGTCAAGGTATAGGGCGGAAAATCATTTGAAAATGGAAACCAAAATAACCCGCCTTCTGGGTATCGACTACCCGGTTATCGGGGCGCCGATGTTCCTGGTCTCGGGTCCGGACCTTGTGGCGGCCGTTTCCAATGCCGGCGGCATGGGGACCTTTGCCTCGATGAGCTACCGCACCCTGAATGACCTCAGAAGCGCCGTACGGGAAATTCGGGAAAAAACCTCAAAGCCCTTCGGCATGAACATCGTTTTACACAAGGCGCATAACGCCCTGTCGCGCGAGCATTTTCAACTGGCCCTGGACGAAAAAATTCCCCTGGTCATAACCAGCATGGGGACCCCGCGAACCCTCATCAAGGAAGCTCACGACCACGGCATCAAGGTGTTCTGCGACGTCGTAAGTCTCAAGCAGGCCGAAGTCGTCGTCAGGGCCGGGGCCGACGCCCTGGTCGCCGTCGCCCAGGGTGCCGGAGGGCATGCCGGCAGCATCAGCCCCTTCTCGCTTTTCCCGTATATCAAGGAAGCCCTGGACGTTCCCGTTCTTGCGGCAGGCTCCATCTCACGGGGAATTCACATGGCGGCCGCCTTCTGCCTCGGGGCCGACGCCGTCTATGTGGGTACCCGCTTCATTGCCACCCCCGAAGCCAATGCCTCTGCCGAATACAAGCAGGCCCTGGTTGACGCCGCGCCGGAGGAAATTATTTATTCGGATAAAATCAGCGGAGTCAACGCCAACTGGCTGAAAGAAAGTTTCGACCGCTGGTTGAAGTATAACTCCGAAGAAAACCACGACACCAGTCTCAAGCGCTGGATCGACATCTGGTCGGCGGGTCACGGGGTGGCCCAGATACACGACATCCAACCTGTCGCTAAAATCATCGCGGACATGATCGGCGAATACGAAGCCGTCAAAAACAGGCTCCCGTAAAAACCGTCACATATTTTTTAAAACCGAAGTGAGCATCTTGACGCTCAACAGCACAAGCAAAACGCCAAAGATTTTTTTTAACCTTGCGACAGGTAATTTGTGCGCCACTTTTACGCCAAACGGGGCCATGAAAAAACTTACCGACGAAATCAATACCACCGCCGGAAGGTAAATGTAGCCGATGGTCAGCGAATCCGCAGAGGCCCTGCCCCAGCCGTTGACAACGTAGCCAATGGTCCCCGCAATGGAAATGGGCAAACCAAGGGCGGCCGACGTGCCGATGGCGTTTGGCATTTTTACGTTATGATGCGACAGGTAGGGTACCGTAAGCGAGCCGCCCCCGATGGAAACAAGAGACGAAACCGCGCCGATAAACGACCCGGCCGTAAACAAGCCGAAACTGCCGGGTAACTCCCTGTCTGGTTTTGGCGCCTTGTTTAAAAACATCCCGATAGATACGTATGCCATAAAAAGCGAAAAGAAAACGGCCAGGTAAAGAGAATTTAAATACGACGCGATAAAGGTTGCGCTAAAGGCTCCCAGCAGTATGCCCGGCGCCATACTTTTGGCGACATCCCACAACACGCCCTTTTTGGCATGATGCGCCCGGATACTTGAAATTGAGGTAACGATAATGGAGGCCATGGAGGTGCCCAGGGCCAGGTGAACCACGTTATCTACCGAAACACCTTTGAGTAAAAACAACGACGTCAACAGGGGAACCATAATACCGCCGCCGCCGACGCCCAGCAGGCCGGCGACAAAACCAACCACGCAACCCAGCAACAACAGGGATAAGATTAACCAGACCTCAGGCATCATGCATTTTAAGCAACAGGTATACCTCGGTTTTACCCTTGCCTTTTAATTCAATCTTTCCGCGTTTTTCAAAAGAAAACGTACTTTTTAACAGGTGCTGGGTTTCCTTGCTGACCTGGATTCTACCAATAACCCCGTTGGATTCCAGTCGCGAAGCGATGTTTACCGTGTCTCCCCACAGGTCATAGACGAATTTCTTCTTGCCTATGATACCGGCATTGATCGGCCCGGTATGAATTCCAATGCGCAGGTCCAGGTCTCCCTGTACCTCGGCCTTCCACTGTTGCATTTGTTCCTGCATTTCAATGGCCATCATTATCGCGTTGCGGGCATGGTCCACCGGCGTTGACCGCAAGGGAACGCCCGATACCGCCATGTAACAATCACCCATGGTCTTGATTTTTTCGACGCCGTATTTTTCCGTAAGGTCGTCAAAACCTGAGAATATTCGATTTAATTCTTTAATTAAATATGTCGGCTCAACCGATGACGCAAATTTTGTAAACCCCTGTAAATCGGCAAAGATGACCGTCGCGGAGTCAAAATAATCAACGATGATTTTTTCACCGGACTTTATTCTTTCCGCAATGGATGATGGCAGTATGTTCAACAAAAGTTCTTCGGAATGTTTTTTTTCTTTTTCAAGGCTTTCCTCCGCTTCAGAGGTTGAATGAAAAAATGAATATACAATAAAGCCGGTAATCACAAAGGCCAGAAAAGAATTTGCCAGTTTCGCCGTATGGGCCATTTCATCCGGATACGAAATTGCCGGAAAATCAACCCAGAGCCCCGGGGAAATCGATAAACTCAAATACAGAATAACGGAAAAACCCATTGCCATAAAAATATAAATCTTTTGCCTGTTGGTAAAAAGAATCAAGGGCAAAAAATAAAATACAAAGTAGAAAACTTCGGAACCGACCCTGACCTTATAATATGCCGAAAACAACCAGATAAAGATGTTTCCTCCGAAAAGAAACATGTACTTGGACGTGATGTGAAAGGAATAATGGTTCACCACCAGGGCCAGGGAAAACCAAACAAGCAGGACAACCTGGGGAAGAACCTGCATCAGGGAAAGATTGCTACCCGCCTGCATCGGCAACGTTGCCAGAACAAAAAGTAAAAATGCAATACAAATTACCAGTATGCGGTTTGTTAAAACATAGGTTTTCCTTTCCCGGATTCCATACAACCGGTCAAGATGCGCCCGTGTAAGGTAATTCCATAACCTGAAAACCATACTGTTTTGAAACATTCCAATGAATTTCAAAAATACCAACACCTTGTCAATGACAAGTTAAAGGTAGCGGTTGTGATTGCCTGCCAACGCCAATCGTGGGGGGTTGTCTAAAAAGTCACGAAATTGGCCCCAAAGGCCGCTTTAGTCACCAGCTGACGCCATCATGGCGCTGGCGACCAGACGACATCGTGTCGTCCTGGTAGCATTTTACGCTGTAAAATGCGAGGCTTTTGGTTTTCTTGTGACTTTTTAGACAACCCCATTTTAAAAAACTCAGCCTACAAATCGTTTCTGCCATCTTCTGGCGCCGTAGAACAAATATACGGGCACGTAGAAAATATGGAAAAGATACGTATACGGGGCGATCATTAAAAGAGTGGCGCCCAGAATAGCGTGGTAAAATTCAAGCGAGGAGGCTCCCGAGACGCCGGTGCGCGATAAAATTTCAGACCATATGATCGCCGTCAGCATGAGGGTGACAATTATATGATTCTTGTTTTTTATACCGCCGACGCGAACGCCTTTGGCCGCCGGGTCGATATCCGAAACAACCGAGCCGCCGCCGTTCTGGGTCAACCGGGCAAGCAGAATCGCCGTATTACCCAGCACCGCAAAAAATATCGCCACCCAGGTAACGTTGACAAAGGTCTGCCCCGCCGAACCAAACAGGTAGTTCGACTGCAGGGCTCCGGCATTGCCAAAGACAATGGTCAGAATGTTACCCACGGTATAATTCGACGACAGCGCCATATTGCCGGCGATGTCGGGTATCTGGTTGCCCGCCATCACGTCGGAAAGTACGATCACGGTCGAAATTATATACCCGATCGTAATCGAGATAATATCAACGTGGTATAGAATCAACCCATAGGTGTAGAGCTTGTTGGAGTTCATACCAAAGCGTTTCGCCGGAAAATTAAAAAACGTATTTCTCACGCCCCTGCCAAAACTGTAAAATTCGGGATTATCGGGGGTGTTCAACGTTCTGCCTTTGGGCCGCCTCTTTGTAATGACCAGGTAGAGGTGACGCAAAATTCGATACGCCGCGCCAACGATCATGATGCCGATGGCGGCCGTTCCATAGGTGTTTAAAAAAGTTACTATGTCCATAGTTTTCTCCTAAAATTAAACCACAGGAATCAGCCCTGCAGCTCCTTCTCGACCTTGTCGAAGAATTTCCAGAAACCGGGGTTTTCGCGAACGTAGTTTAACACGTTGGGGTCGGTTCGGTATTTTTTCATCAGCTCGATAAACAACGGCTTTTTGTTCTTCCTCAGGTCTTCCATGAAACCCTCAATGGAGTGTTTTTTAAAATCGGCCTTGTCCATGTTTTTCAACAACTTCGGCATCTTGACGCGATCGGTTTCGCCGGCCTTCTCAAGCCCCTTCATCATGGCGTCGTAAAAAATTTCAAAAAACATTCTGGCCTTTCGTTTTTCCGGTGTGGCTTGTTTGTAAACCTCGGTGATGTCTTTCATGTTGAGGTAACAGATCGCGCAGGGGGTCGCCACAAGGTCGGCGCCCGTATTTTCAATCTGGTTTGCCTTGAGCCTTGAAATTTTACGGCGTCTTTCGGTATTTTCAGGCATTCGCATTCCGCCGGCGCCGCCGTTGCAGCAATAGTTCTGTTCCTTGTTCGGGGTCATCTCGCGAAAATCTTTCACGATCTTCGGCATGATCTTTCGGTACTTGTCGCCCATACCCGACATTCTTGTTACATAGCAGGGGTCGTGCATGGTCACCGACTCGTCGATCGGCTCGTAGGGAACGGCGTTTTCGTTGATCGCGTCCTCTAAAAAAGTATCAATGGATATAATCGGGAATTTAAAATCGCGCCCCAGGATTTCGGTGGCCTCGACATACATCGTGCGAACGTCGCAACCGCATTCGGCGACGATCACGGTCTTGACGCCGAGTCTTTCGGCTTCGGCTTCCCAGTCCAGGAGCATTTGCTTCGAGATGCCTTCGTGGGCGGCGACGTGGTCGATCTCGGTGCCGGTATCGATGACCTTCGAGGAAATCGTATAATCAAGCTGGGCGGCATTCATGATCTGTATACCCTTGATGCCCAGTTCCGGTATCTTGGTGTTTCCCGCGGCGGGGCAGACAAAGAGGTATTCGGCGCCATGCACATCGAGGGGCATTTCGCAGCCTTCGTACTGCATGAACAAGCCCGGCTTGGCGACAACGTCTTCGCAGCTTAAACCAAAGGAATGTTTTTTATCCCGTGAGTTGTCAATGATAGCCTTCAGGGTCGGGTTTGTCTCGGAGATTCCGGCATTGGTATAGGCGATTCGAACCCCCCGGTACAGGCGGCGATTGGAAATACCGATCGGGCAACTCAAGGTACACCGGCCGCAGACCGTACAGGCCCAGTAGACGCTCATGTTTTCCTTGACGTCTTCCAGCGTCGGGGTCTTCATCAGGCCCAGCGCCCCCTTGATTTTACCCCCGACCGTGTTGTAACGGTTATATACATTACGAATAAAATCGCTTCGATTTTTCGGGTGCATCTTTTCATCGCCGGTTTCTATATACCACGCGCAGGCCTGGCCGCACATCCCGCAAGAGACGCAGCCGTCGATGGCATGAACCACGTCTTCGGCGGTATAAAACTTATCCAGCGTTTCGACAAATGTCTTTAACTGTGTATCCATTGTTTTCTCCTCTTTTGTTTTGTTTGTTACTGAATTTTCTACATTCCTTAAGCCACCCTGGAATAACCCGAAGTGGCCGTTACATTTGATCAAATACCGGTAAAAAACCTGTGCCCCAACCCGCCTTGTCAACCAACAGAGCAGATGACGCACCGGATTTTGACCCAGAAATATTTAATATTCCCGTTTGTCAAATTGTTTTATCGATATATGCTAATATTCTGATTATCCGGGAAAGGATAAAATTTTTTTAGTAGAAATGTTCTCAGGTAGAATCGGTTATTTACGCCGCCAGTAGTTTGCTTCGAAAAATAAAAAAAACCGCCCCCACAAGACAAAGACCCGCCCAGAGAAAATCCAGGGTGATTTTTTCTTTCATATAGATTATCGAGAAAGGGACAAATACAGACAACGTAATTACTTCTTGCAATATCTTCAATTCCCCGATGTTCATCACCTGGTGCCCGATCCGGTTGGCGGGAACCTGGAGCATGTACTCAAAGAAGGCTATGCCCCAGCTGGCCACCGCGGCGACAAACCACGGGCGATGGCCGAGATTTTTCAAATGCCCGTACCAGGCAAAGGTCATAAACACATTGCTGCACAACAATAACCCCATCGAAACTATATACGAATTCATAACCCTCGATAGGGTATTCATTCCCCGTGAAAACCGGAAAAGGCGGCAACATTAAATAATTTACGGGCAGTGTCGAATTACCCCGGTTGAAGTTACCGATGAAAAAAATCGAAATAATGGCGCCGGTAAGCAACCGGGTTATGCTTGAGGCCGCAATCCACAACGGGGCAGATTCGGTGTACATCGGGATGCCTGGGTTTAACGCCAGGGGACGGGCCGACGAACTGGAGATGGGCGACCTGGAAGAACTGATCGCGACGGCCCATCTTTATGACGTAAAAGTATACATCGCCTTTAACGTACTGGTATTTGACGACGAACTCGACGACGCCCTCGGGTTGTTTTTACGCGTTAACCGCCTGGGCCCCGACGCCTGGATTGTCCAGGACGCCGGGCTGGCGTCTTTAATGAAATCGATCGCCCCCGATGTGATTCTTCACGCCTCGACCCAGATGACGATCGTCAACCAAAACGACATATCTTTTTACAACGACCTAAACCTGAAACGTTTCACTCTTGCCAGGGAATTATCTATAAGTGAAATTGAAGGCATTAAAAAAAATACAAATGCCGAACTTGAGGTCTTTATTCACGGTTCGCTTTGCATTGCCTACTCGGGGCAGTGCTTTACCTCCTCGGGTTTTGGGGGCCGCTCGGCCAACCGGGGCGAATGCGCCCAGAGCTGCCGCCACGAATACGACCTCTACAGCGACGGTAAAAAAATACACACCGAGGGCAACTACCTGGTGTCGCCCCGCGACCTCATCGGCGAAGCCCACGCGGCAGATCTCGCCCGTATGGGTATCGCGGCGCTGAAAATCGAAGGGCGCCTGAAATCGCCCGAATACGTCGCCGCGGCCGTCGAGCGTTACCGTGGGCTTGTTGACGCCGCACTTTCAAAAAACAACCGCCACGAAGTTTCAACGATACCGCCGACGCGGCTGACGTTTAACCGGGACGCGGGTTCCGGCTGGCTTGACGGGGTAAGCCACAGGGACCTCGTCGACGCCCGCATCAACTCGCATACGGGGCTGTACCTGGGCAAGGTTCACGACACAAAACCCGGACGTCATATCGTCGTAAAACTTGACAGACAAACCCCGGTTGAAATTCACAAGGGCGACGGCATCGCGGTTAACGACAACCACGAGACCCGGGGCAGTCGCGTCTACGAGGTAAAAACATACCGGCAAAATAATACGCTTATGACGGAACTTTCCCTTGCCAATGACTTTCCGTATTACAAAATGAAACCGGGGTTTGCCGTATACCTCACCTCGTCGCATATCGTACAACGCCAACTGGAAAAGTCGTTTACCGACAGGCAACGGCGAAAACACATTCCGGTCGACATCATTCTTACAGGTAAAATCGGGCAAACCCTGGAGCTGGTTTTTCGGGACTTCTCGCCGGAAACCGGCGAAGTACTTCACGAGGTCAGGGTTACCGGCGATTCGCCGGTTGAAAAGTCGCAGAAACACCCGGCCGGCCTGGAGCTGGTAAAAAACGAACTAACGGCCCTTTCTGCCTCTGCCTACCAGGTAAAAAACCTTCAATTGAACATCGACCCTGACGGGTTTTACCCCAACCGGGCCATCAAGGATCTCCGGCAGCGGGCCACGAAACAACTGGACCACGAAAGGACGCTTGTCAGAAACCCAACCCCGTTAGACGCCTCAATTCATGAGAAGGACAACGACGATCGGCTGGTTAAACAAGCGTTACAAAAAACTTCAGACAGCATTGAAATGATTCGTCAAAAACAAGCCAAAGCGGTAAACGCCTCCCCCGGTGAAAAAACACAGGAACGGCCCAGGCTTCACGTACTGGCAAGAAACCCCTCGCAGGTTGACGCCATCCTGGAACTTCTCGATACGATAACCAATACGCCAATCCATACGATATACCTCGACTTTGTCTACGGCTTTGAATTTGCCGGCGCCGTAAAAAAAATCAAGGCGGCAGGCATTAGGGCCGCCATAGCCACGGCCAGAATCTACAAGCCCGGCGAATTGAAGCAACTTCAGGCAATGATCGCGCATAACCCTGATACGTTGCTGGTGCGAAACGCGGGGGCGCTGGATCATCTCCTGAAAACCCCCGAAGCCGACTCCATCGAACTTGTCGGCGACTTCAGCCTCAACGTTACCAACCGGGCAGGCGCGGCGTATTTCCTGGCCAAAGGTTTGCATCGCATAACGGCCTCGCACGACCTTGTCGACGACCAGGGCCGCCGACAGGACGTCTCCAGGGCGCTCGGGTTTTTAGCCGAAAGCCCGGCAGAACTCGTCGAGGTCAACGTCAGCTACCACCTGCCGTCATTTTACATGGAATATTGTCTTTTCACGAAATACCTCGGAAACGGCAAGGACGCCCCGGGGTGCGGCTTCCCCTGCAAAGAACACACGCTCCAGTTGAAGGACCGCAAAGGCGAACTTCACCCGGTCATCGCCGATCGAAACTGCCGCAACACGATGTTCAACGGAACCCGGAAAAACCTTCAGGGCCGTCTCGATGAAAACCTCGGGGAATTTTTAAACCGCGGCGTCAGAAACTTCCGGGTAGAACTGGGCCCAGACAACAGCCAGTTGGCCGACGACCTTGGGACCATTGCACAACTTCTGAAAAAATTTTAAATCAGGATTTTGCCTCTCTGGAGTTATCTTCGGGATCGTCGACGATTTCAAAAATCCGGTGAAGGTAAATCGAATTGTCTTTATTGATTTGTTTCAACTCCCGGTTGGTCTGTTGAATTTCGGCAAGAATGCGCGCGGCCTCTTTGCGGCTCTTCTGGCTCTCGACATGGGCATATCGCATAAATGAAGACATCCTCTCGTCGTCTTCACGCCGGGTTTTCTCAAGCGCCGCCATACGAAAATTTACCGCGCCAATGGTAATCGACGTAGTGAGGGCTAAAAAAACACTCACCCCTATAAAGCTTAAAATGAACAATGTATAGATATTGATTTCCATACCCTTATATGGAAAAATAGTATGATTTTTTCACAGGTAAATCAAAAAAAATTTAAAAAATAGACATTTTTTTCATTTCCAGGGAACAAATTTTAAATTTGTTTTATACTTGCCAGATTCATAAAAAAAACCAGGGTTGATTATGAATCGCAAAAATCTTCTTCGTATAATTCTTGTTTTCTTCGTATTTAGCAAACCGGGTTTTGCCGCCCCGGTTGACGAAATCGCCAACTCGTTGTTGAAGGAGATTTCCAACCCAAAATCAAAAATCGCGGTGATTGGGTTTGACGCAACCCAGAGCCCGGCCTATGACAAACTCGCCGGGCTGCTGGCTGAGCGGCTGACAACGGCGATGGTTCAAACCAAAAAGGCCGAAATCATCGAACGGCGCCTTTTGAAAAAGATCCTCGACGAAAAGGGGTTAAGCATGACGGGCGTCATGGATTCGCCGGCCGAGGCGGGCAAACTCCTGAACGTAGACTACATCGTGATCGGAACCCTGATGGAAGTCAACGCGAACACGGCGGAACTAAACGCCAGGGTTGTCGACGCAAGCAGCGGAAAAATTGTCTCGGCCCTTTCGCTGGAACTTGAAGTCAACGAGACAAAAGACGCCATCGATAAAATCAACTACCAGGATCAAACCCGGGCGGACGCGGCCCTGATCCAGGTCGCCATCTTGCTGGATACCAGCAACAGTATGGACGGCCTCATCGTTCAGGCGAAAACCCAGTTGTGGAAAATTGTCAACGAAATGGCCGCGATGAAAAAAAACGGCAAATCGCCGACGATACAAATCGCCCTGTATGAATACGGCAACCAGAATATTCCGGTGACGCAGGGCTTTACGCGCCAGGTTCTTGCTTTTACGCCCAACATGGACAAGGTCTCTAAAGAACTGTTTTCGCTCTCGACAAAGGGCGGCAGCGAATACGCCGGGTACGTTCTGCGCGAGGCCGTCGAAAAACTTGCCTGGAAAAACGACAAGGACACCTACAAAGTAATCTTCATTGCCGGCAACGAACCCTTCGACCAGGGCGAGGTAAGATATGAAGATTCGATAAACAAAGGCTTGAGAAAGAAAATATTTATCAACACGATTTTCTGCGGCTCGCCCTCGGCATCCGAAGCCCGCCTCTGGAAAGACGCCGCAAGACTTGCCAAGGGGATGTTTTTAAACATCGACCAGAATCGCGAACGGGAGGTTATCGCCTCTCCCTACGACGACAAAATTGAACAACTTGGCCGCGAGCTGAACTCGACCTATATCCCCTATGGGGGCAGCGAGGCCGAGAAAGAAAAAAACGAACAAATTACCCAGGATGCCATGGCCAGCCAGTACAAAAGCTCCGGGGCTTCTGTCGAGAGAGCCGTAAACAAATCTGCGGCCCAGTACAGCTCCGTATCCTTCTGGGATATCGTAAGTAACATTGAAAACGGGAACATGAAAATGGAAGATATTGACCCGGCCAAGCTTCCCGAAAACTATAGAAAATTGCCAAAGAAGGAAATCGAAAAACTCATCAAACAAAAGCTGGAAGAACGAAAAAAACTGCAAAATGAAATCCAGGATCTAGGTAAAAAGCGAAAGGACTTCCAGGAAGCCGAAGCTCGGAAAAAGGGCAACGATCAGCAAAACTCGCTGGATATGCAAATGAAAGAGGCGATTAAAGCCCAGGCAAAAGAGTTGAACTACAGGTAGCCTGTTAGTCTCTAAAAGCCCAAAACCAGGGCCTATTAGAAACCGGTTAAATTATACAACCGGTTTCTACGATCCAGAATCTCAGGTCTGTCCGTTATGAAGTACCTGGTTTTACTGCCCTACTACGGTTATGTTATCCAGCATACTATAGTAGTCATTGTTACCGAGGTATCTAAATCGAATTTCGACATCCGCTTTTCCAGCTGCCTGGGCGGTTATGTTAAACTCCGGGTGAATATAGGACTGGGTGGTCGTGTAGGTAACCACATTTACCCAGGCGCCGCCGCCAGAGCGAACATCTACATAGAAAAAGTCCAGCGTACTCAGGTCTTTATAGAGCAAGTCAAAACTCACAAATACCTGGGCCGCCATCGAACAATTTAATTTGGGCGATACCAATTCTGTATCCAGCAGGGCCAGATTCGGATTCCAGGAGTCGGCCACCATATAGTTTCCGTCAGAGTAAAATGGTACCCAGTTTGCATTTATAGATTCATAATTATACGGCACTGTAATACCCGGAGTTGCATGCCACCATTTATTATAAGGCGGCGGAGTTACCCCCGCTAAAACATTGCTGGTGTATTGCCCCGGGCCAGTATCAAAAGTTTCCCGGTTAATTATAAAACTACGCTTCACGTTTACATTGTAGTTCCCCTTGGTGCTCCAAGGCTCCCAGATTTTAAGATAATAGTTTCCCGTACTAGGAAATTTCAATGTCGTTTTGGCACAACTTGGTCCGTACAAATTCGAAACGGTTGCCAATAGTTGAGTCTGGGTTGAATCCCAAATCTGGAACGAAGGAAAAAGCGTCGTGCAAGTACCTGGCGCCGCACCTGCCTGGGTTATTCCGATGGTGTACGAGAGAGAAGTTGTATCAACTACCAGCTTGACATAATCTACATCGGTGAGGGTATCAAATGTCCTGTATTGGTCCACGCCGTTCGGTAAAATCACCGAAGGGGCAACCATGCTGTCTACCTCATAGGCATCCGGAACGACCGTTGCCCCGGAACAGGAAAATCCCAATGTAGTTACGTTTGCGCCGTTAATCGTACCCGTAACCGTTGTCGGCGCCGCACAGGTTACGCCCGCACCGGGATTTACCACAACGGAATACGCGCCGCCATCGAGAATCGGGGTTACAAAGCTGAAATTCTGTGGAGGCGCTCCCGCCGTACCGGTTATCGTTGCCGTGGTTTCTGTCGCATTTAGCGTAACCGTTGCCGTTTTACCGCTGGCAAGTCCCAGTATTTTTCCACTGACCAGGTAGGTTGGCGTCGCAATACAGTTTACCACAATTGAGGTTACGTTGGCGCCGGAAACGGTACCTGACTGGGTTAATGGATCCACGGTACATGTCTTGCCAGGATGGGTTCCCGCCGTCTTGACTACGTAGTACGCAGCGCCGTCTACAACGGAAACAGGAAAGGTAAAGGAACCATTTGCGCTGACAACCACCTGGTTTGCCGTGCCGTTTCTAAGCGTTACACTGTCGCCGGCCCCGAGACCCGAGATTGTACCGCCGAGGGTATACGACACTTCTAACTGGCATATGACCGAACACCCGTCAAAACTGCTGGTATTACCGTCATCACAGGTTTCCCCGGCTTCTACAATATTGTTTCCACAAATGATGCTTGGGGCCGATACCCGGATCGTAAAGGAAACTGGCGAAACTGAGTTATTTACCACTTTTATGTAATACTTGGTCGAACCGGTCCACGAACATTGCTCAGAACTGGTTCCGGCATTCGTAGACGAACATACAAAGGTTGAAAAGGCCGCATCGCTGAAAACAAACAAATTGGCGTCACCCGTCAGCGCTGTCAGCGAAAAATTATACAGGGTTCCGGCAACAAGACCGGTTACTTCGTACTGGTTGGTTGCGCCCACAGCGACAGTTTGATTGGATAACGGCGCACCAAAATTAAGTACCGTATTCGCCCCGCCGCCGCCGGTATTAACGCAATTTACCGTAACCGGAACAGCCACCGCCGGGCCGGCCATTTGACCGCTTGAAGTCCCGGTCACATAACAAACCTCTCCGGCAGGTCCGCCGGTTGGTTGCTGGCTGACAACCACCGTATAGTAAGAAAGTTCGGGCTGGGTAATAAAAGACTGGGTCGCATTCGAGTTAAAGGTCAATCCATTGGTAAATGAACTGGAACCGGGAATGGAAATGTAATTGGTAATTCCAAGTCCCGAACTCGTACCGCTTAGGCCCGTCACGGTTACGTTCACCGATGCCATGGTTAAGGCCGCACAATTGATCGCTACCGTACTGTAATTTGCCCCGTTCAGAACAACGGTGGCGTATGTACCTGCCGGCAATGTAGCATCCGGTACGGGAGTCGTAAACGTACATTTTTTTCCGTAGGGGCTGTTAATGATCTGCATGGTTACCGAGGTCCCGTCGTTTATAGGCGCCGACATGAACGCAGGCGCATCGCCATTTATAATAACCGCCGATGAGTTTCCAAATAAAAGCGGAAAACTTTCCATTGGTCCCGGCGTAGATGTGGCCAAACCCGTTACCGTTCCGCTGATTTTATAGGTATTGGTTACACAGTTAATATCAATATTACCGACCGCTGCGGCAACAGTACCGTTAGGATTTGCCACCGTACAGGTCTGGGTGGGCGCCGTCGGGTGTGCGGTAACGGCCACCGAATAGATGGTTCCGCTTGAAAGGGTCTTGCCAAAAGAATATACCCCGTTAGCGTTTAACGTTGCTACCGACAACCCCCCGTTCAAGCTTACCTGGACACTCGTACCGATCAAACCGGAAACGGTACCCCCAATCGAAAAGGTTCCCGCCGCAGAACACGTAACCGTAACGGTGGTAACGTTGGCGCCTGCTATGGTACCCGTGCCCGCCCCTACCGAACACGTCGATGTCGCGGGCATGGCTTGAATGGTTACATTATATGCCGTGCCGTCGTTCTGGAGCGCAAAATTGAAAGCGCCGTTGGCCGCAAGCGTGATGGAATCGGCGCCATTGTTCAATAGCTTTATGGTATCGGTACCTGTAAGTCCTGAAAGCGTGCCTCTTACAAAGTACTGGGTTGTCACGCAGTTGATACTGACCCCGGTTACGTTTGTCGCGGCAATTGTCCCGGAGCCCGATGTTACCGTACATACTTTATTTGGCGATGCCGGCTGTGCAAAGACGGTAACATTGTAGGCGGCTGTGTTTACCAGGGTTGTGGCAAAGGTAAAAACGCCGTTGGCGCTAACGACCAGGTCGTCGCCGCCATTATTTCTCAGGGTAACGGTTCCCGTGCCAAGGCCGGTAATGGCGCCCCCGACACTGTATCTGGGAATCACGCTGCAGTTGATCGTTACGTTGGTAACGTTTGCCCCGCTGATGGAACCGGTATTTGCCCCCGCAGTACAGGTTTTTCCAGCCGGGGGAGTAAGTATCGAAACGTTATACCCGGTCATATCATTTAAAACAGTAGAAAAGGTAAACGAATCCAATCCGCCGCCGGCGCCGGTTACAACCGTATTATTACCCGCATTGTTTTGCAAGGTGATGGTTTCGGTATTGGCAAGACCGGTTACCGTTCCTCCGACGCTGTATTGCATAACGGAACAACTCATGGCCACGCTCACATTGGAGGCGGCAATGGTACCTGTCGGCGAACCGGTAAAACTACACGCCGTTTTGGGTAGCGTCGGTTGCTGAACGATGGTTAAACTATATGTCGCCCCGGTTGCCAGGGGAACCGAAAAACTGTGAACCCCCCCCACATTTGCGGCAAGATAGTTTGTACCGTTGTTGGCCAGCATCAAACTTGTCGAACCTGAAAAACCGGTAATGTTTACGCCAATGGTATACAGCGGAGTCGCCGAACAAGTGACACTGACATTGGAAACATTTCCCCCGCTGATAGAACCCGTGTTAGAACCGGATGTGCACGTAATACCGCCGGTAGTAGAAAGTACGGAAACGTTATATGATGAAAAATCGTTATAGGCCCCCGGAAATGTAAATACGCCCGATGGAGAATTTATTGTGGTATTATTACCCCCGTTGTATTGCAGCGTTACCGAACCGGTATTTCCATTCCAGTTTATCGTACCGCCAACGGTATAGGTATTGATCGAACAGGTTACAACAACGGAGGTCACATTCGCCCCGTTAACCGTCCCGGATGGGTTTAATATGGAACAGACCTCGCCGGGAAGCGTTGGCTGAGCGCTGATCGTTACATTGTAGGCGCCGCCGTTTGAAATCGTCGCCGGGAAGGTAAAATTTCCGTTGGCCAGAAAGACAGTGGTATCTACACCGTTATTTTTTAACGTTATTCCGGTACTCGATCCAATCGGCGAAGGCAGGCCGGTGATGACTCCGCCAATGGAGTATGTTGCCGACGCCGAACACGTGACGGTAACGCCAGTGACGTTAGCAGCCGTTACAACCCCGATACCGCTACCCACGTTACAGGTAATACCGCCCGTTGTCGACGCAACAGTGACATTATAAACCGACCCGGAATTTAAAGGGGTAGCAAAGGAAAAAGCCCCGTTGGCAACTACCGGCGTAGAATTCACCCCGTTATTTAACAAGGTAACCGTTCCGGCGCCCAACCCCGAGACCGTACCGCCAACCGTGTATTGGTTTGTTACGCAGGTGATATTCACACCCGCAGCCGGAATTATACCGGTGTTGTTGGCCGTATTGAACGTACAAGCCTGGCTCGGATTCATCGGGTTGGTAATGGTGACGTTGTAAGCTGTTCCATTTGGATAATTTGTTATAAAACTATATGCGCCATTTGTGGTTAGAATCAAATTCTCTGCGCCGTTATGCAAAACCAGCGTTGCCCCTGTCGCCAGACCGGCAACCGTACCGGCAACCGTACCGGAACCGGCGTAAGAACAAACCACGGATACATTTGAAATGGGACCTCCGGCAAGAGTTCCCGCACCATTGGTAACCGTACATCCGCTTGGCCCGCTGGAGCCCACAATGGTTACATTGTAAGAAGTTCCATCGTTTGCCGCGGCAAATGTAAAACTGGATACCGCCCCGGTAATCGTTTGATCGGTAGCCGGGTTGCCGTTATTTCGCAAGGTTACCGTATCGGCCGGCAAAAGGTTGCTGATCGTTCCCGATACTGTGTACTGATTTGTAACGCAATTTACCGCCACCCCGGTTACGTTCGCCGCGGCAATCGTTCCCGCCCCGTTTGCCGTTACGCTACAAGTCTGGCTGGGATTTGTTGGTTGCGTGGCAACGGTTACCGTATAGGCCTCGGCGTCGGCCAAGAGAGTTGCAAAAACAAAGGGCGACGGATTTGCGCCCGGATTGATTGCAAAATTTTCCGTCGTAAGGTGTGTATTTTTAAGGACCAGCCCCCAGCCCAGGAGATTGGAAACAGACCCGCCCACTGTATAAGTACCAGTTTGGGCATTACAGGTGATTACAACCGAACGAATATCCGTCGAACCTGCCGTACCCGCATTACCACTGGCTATGCAGGTTTTTAACGCCGGAGAACTGCTGATGTTAATATAATAACTTTCACCGGTGATTAAACTCGTGGGGAACTCAAAGGAAACCGTTCCAGAAACCGAACCGTTAATATAAAGAATGCTGCCGCCATTGTTTTGTAACCCAAGCTGGTCCCCGAGGTTCAAGCCATATATGATGCCGCCCAGCTTTACAGATGCGCTGCCCCCCGAGACATTCAAGGTGATGTTATTCTTGCAGGATATCAGCAAAAAGCTTGCAAGAAGAGCGTAAGCTGTTACTTTCAACATGGATTTAAACGGTGTCATATAAAGTCCCTTTGATAATTATACATATCGATACAGTTGGCAACAACTATATACCCTACATTGAAAGATACATATAAAATCATGTTTATCTATAAAAAAACGTAAAAAATAGAAACAAACTGTCAATGTTTTTAACCTCGCGCCGGACTTAAAGCGCAGTAAATCGAAAAACAATGCACTGGCAAATATGGATTCGGATTTCGGGGAAAAATCGTGTATTCTCGGAGTTAGCAGATACGTTACGAGAAATCTAACAAATATTACCAGCAAGCGCTTTCATAGTTGATCTCCGTGCGGCTTGATCCGTACAAGCCCGGGGAGATTAACTATGAAAGCGCAAACCGGCAGCCTTACGGGGTAAACCGTATGACCGTATTTGCAACCGGAAAATTGGTATAAGATCGCGAGGCATTTGTCGTATAGACATTCGTACCATCAAAGGCATCGCGAAAATGGGTATTGCCGCCTACAGCGTCTGAAATTCCCATAGAAGAAAAGCTGTTATTCAATGTATCAACATTGGTTTTTGGTCCATAGACAAAATCAATCACATTGGTAGTCTCGTAGAGTTTTACCTGGTAGTTAAACGTATCGTCTGCAAAATACTGCTGGTTGTTTTTCCATTCAACGGTAAGAATCCTGTTTGGCGCCACACCGCTAACCTGGTAATAAGCGGCTCCCGCTACCAAATCCATATCACCCCACCACGGAGCCAGAACCAGGTTTGGCCTAGAACCAGCAGTGAATAAACCCGAATTGGTCCGCGACTGAACTGCAAAATAACTCACATTAAACCCGGTATCAAATGTCAAATAGCCGTTTGTACCCACCTGGACATTGGTATAACCGACCGCCGGGTCAAGATACTTGAATGTAAAACCAATGGGTATACTGAATTCATCGTCATCCGTGAAACCAAAAGGAATGACAGTTCCTGTAGCCGAAATTGATGTAAACGTACCTGCAGGCAAAGATCGAATATAATTCGTTGCCAGTGTCCAATAGTCAGTGTTGGTTAAAGCAACACTGCCGCCGAGCAGTCCGTTCCAGTTAGGATCAGCACAACCGGCGGTTGATCCAAAATTTACGGTATAAAGGATATTACCATCAGCAAGGAGATCCGATTGCCCGGTCACCACAATATTCTGGGGAATGTTCCAGTTGGCGCCGTTAAAATTAAGCGATGCCGGCGAAACGGTTCCCTCGGTCATATCGCTCGAATTGATACCGCCAAGGGTCAAGGCGCAGGGGGGCGGCCCGCTAAGCAGGGCTTTATAGGTCAACGTGGTTCCCCCTTCTGACGTGGTGTTACCGCCTGCGGGAATAATCACTACGGTATGCATGGAAGTTTCGTTATCCAGGTTGTAGGCAGTTACCGAGGCCGGCGTCAACGCATTGTAATTGGCATCAGCGCTAACGGTTGTTCCGAAAGAAATGGTTGATGTCTTCATACCATCGACTAAAAAGTCATCAACAGGGGTCAGAGTAACGGCCTGCGGTGTACTCCAGTTGGCCGCTGTAAAAATTAATGTAACCGGGGAAACGTTAACCTCCGTACCTGCCGTATTGCTGGCGATATTACCAATACCGCCAATTGTTACGTTGGCCGTCGGTTGTGAGTTGAGCGAGACCCAGATTGTCGCCGTGGTTCCCGTTTCTGAGGTCATCAAACCGTTTCCGATATTGACAGTAATTCCCTTGGTTTCATTATCGGTATTGATAACAGGTACCGGCAGCGGGGTAAATGTCGCATTGTAGTTGGCATCGGTAGAGGCCGTCGCGCTAAATGTAATATTATAAGCAATGTTTGCATCGGCAACCAGGTCATCAATACCCTGGACGGTCAGCGTCTGGGGAATGTTATAGTTTGCCGGGGTAAAGGTAAGGGTTCCCGTAGCGCCTGCAAAGGGAGCCGTAAAAGCGCCCTCGGTTGCATCTGCGATGGTCGGGTTTATTGTTACGTTTGCCGCTGGTTTAGACTGCAAAACAACACTAAATGTTGTCGTTGTACCCGTTTCGCTGGTTACCAGCGACGCTGTACCTTTATTTACAATCACACCGGCGGTATCTACGTCGGCATTGGTATAAGATACATCGATTGGGTTTATGGTACCGTTGTATACCGGGTCAAGAGAGGCGGTTGCGGCAAGAACAATGGTAAATAACTGGTTGCCATCGGCAATTGCATCAGCCACCCCTTGCACTCTTACCATTTGTGGAACATTCCAGTTTACCGTGGTGAAGGTCAATGTACCTGCGGCGCCGATAAACGGGGAAATTATCGTCCCCTCCAGGGAATTTGAGGTGCTTACCCCAATCGTCACGTTAGAGGCAGGTTGTGAATTTAAAACGACGCTAAACGTACTCGTGGTACCGCTTTCAGAAACCAGCATACTTGTACCGGCCATAACCGTTACGTCGGCTTTATTTTGGTCAACATTCGTAAATGCCACATCGGGGGGGTTAAACGTACCGTTATAGACCGCATCTGCTGAAGCTGTAGCGGCAATTACAATCGTGAAAGGTTGATTGCCATCGGCGGCAAAGTCAGGCACCCCCTGAACGGTCACCGTCTGGGGAACATTCCAGTTGGCCGCGGTAAAGGTTAATGTTCCGGCGGAGCCCACAAACGGCGCCGAGATGGTTCCCTCAAGGGCATTGGAAGTACTTACCGCCATCGTTACGTTTGCCGCAGGTTGAGAATTCAACACAACGGTAAACGAACTTGAGGCCCCGCTTTCGGAAACCAGCATGCTTGAACCCGCACTTACGGTAACACCGGCAGTTTCATTATCAATGTTCGCAACAGTTATGGGAGCGGGAGTAAATGTACCGTTATAAACAGGGTCTGCCGAGGCTGAAGCTGAAAAAGTGACATTATAGGAAACATTACCATCGGCGATCAAATCATCGACACCTTGAACGGTAAGGGTCTGGGGAATATTCCAGTTACCCGTGGTAAAGGTCAATGTACCGGTTGTACCCACAAATGGGGCCGTGAAGGTTCCCTCGGTTGCATCGGTTATGGTCGGGTTAATCGTAACGCTGGCGGTGGGTTTGGACTTTAATACCACGCTAAAACTGGTAGATGTTGCGGTCTCGCTGGTCCCAAGCGCGCCAACCCCATTGTTTACAAGAACTCCGGCAACATCCTGATCAACATTCGTATACGCAACATCGGCAGGATTTATGCCATTGTAGTTTGGATCGGCTGACACTGCAACCGCGGTTACGATGTTAAACGGCTGGTTACCGTCGGCAATCAAATCGGCAACCCCCTGTATGGTAACCGTCTGGGGTACATTCCAGTTGGCGCTGGTAAAGGTCAGGGTTCCGGAGGCCCCGGCGAAGGGAGCGATGATCGTTCCTTCAAGGGAGTTTGATGTACTTACCCCAAAGGAGACGTTGGCCGTAGGCTGTGAATTTAACAAAATTTCAAAAGAGCTGGTGGTACCACTTTCAGAGACCTGGGTACTGGAACCGGCCAGAACGGTAATTCCAAAAGTTTCATTGTCAATACTCGTGACAGACACATCAGGAACAACCATGCCGGAATACCATGGATCCAATGAGGCAATGTTTCCAGTTACTATGGAAAAGACCTGGTTTCCGTCGGCGATAAGGTTGTCTACCCCCGTGATGGTAACAGTTTGCGGTATATTCCAGTTAGTATCGTCAAAAACAAGCGAGGCCGGCGCTACCGTACCCTTGCCAAGGTTTGAACTGGTTAAAGATATCGTGGCAGTAGTCAAGAGAAGGGGCGCCGACGTCAGAACGACCGTAAAGGAATTTGTATTACCGCTACCGGCAGCTTCGGTTACCATCAAACCTGTTGCGGGCGCGATAAAAACGCCCGAGGTATCGTTGTCGAGATTCGTAATGGTAACGTCCGGAGGGTTTATCGTACCGTTGTAATTGGCATCCGTAGAAGTCGTCGCGCCCGTTACGGCAGTATACACAACATTGCCGTCCTGAACCCAGTCATTCTGGCCTGTCAGTGTCACAACCTGGGGTGTACTCCAGTTTAAAGAGGTAAATGTTAAACTTGCGACAGAAACCGTACCTTCGGTTGCATCAGAGCTTGAAATCGGTATGACTACGTTGGCAGTCGGCGCCGCATCGAGCCAGACGCCAAAACTGGCCTGGCTGGCGCCTTCGCTGGTTGTCAGGGCGGCAACAGGGAACACAGTTACCCCGGGGGTACCCGCCACAGAGGCCACACAATTGACAAGAACCGAAGTTACGTTGCTGCTGACGACCGTGCCGACGTTACCGCCAGGAGAGCATGTTTTCAAGGTGGTCTGGCCAATTAACTGGACATTGTAGTTTTCGCCGGTATTTAAGGCTGTGGTAAACCAGAAAGAATCATAACCATTAACGAAAGGTACGTTTATTGTTTCAGTCCCGTTAAGACGCAGGGTAACCTGTTCGCCGGCAGAAAGACCCACAACATAGCCTCCGATCTTTACCGAAGTATTACCCGTGGCAACGTTGAGTGTAATGTTATTCTTGCAGGATGCAAAAAAACCGCCTGCTAAAAGGAAAACCAATATATATTTTGCGATAAGTTTAAATACATTTTTCATACTTTACATCCAGGTTCCAACCTGCTCCACATCGTACATGATACATCTTTTAACCGGTAAATAACCATAAAAAACTTAATTTTGTTCTCGAAATGTCAACGTTTATATACTCATTTTCTATATAAAATGAAAATCAACGATAAATCAAATATAAAGAGTCATAAACCCGGATCAACCGGACCTTCTTTTTTATTTTCGGTATTCCGGGGTGAATAATTCTGTTTTTAGCCATAAAAATTGACAACGTATCGGGAAATCCAGACGATAAAGAATTATGCGAAAATCGGCGGTTCTTCTTTTATATCTCATTGTACTTTGCTTCGGAATACCTGCCCAGGACAATTCCGACGACCTGTTCAAGCAGGGCGAACAGTACTTTTTCCAGAAGAAGTATGAAATTGCCGAGCAGACTCTTTTGCGGGTCGTCGAAAAAACCCCGGCTCATCCCAAGGCTTACTCATACCTTGGCGACATCAGCTTGTTTACCCGGCGGTATAACAATGCCCTGAAGTACTATAACCTGGCCAGGGAGGTCTCGTCAAGACCCGGATATGAGTACTTTCGTATCGGGCAAATCTACCTGGAGTTGAAAAACGCCGACGAAGCCTTAAACAGCTTTCTTTCGGCCTACAGCGTTGACCCTTCTTTTAAACCCTCCCTTTACCAGGCGGGTTATACATATTTGATCTATAAAAGAGATAAATACAAAACAATAGAGTACTGGAAAAAATTCATAGCCGAAGCGCCACAGGACAGCCAGTACGAGCAGGTGAAAAAAGCCATCGCCCTTCTCGAAGATTCCTCCTGTGTTTTGCCGGCCGAAGAATCCGGAATCAGCATGGACGAAGCGCTGATGAACTGCGGCAATCTCGTTAAGCCCGATTTTGCAAAGACACAAGACTCAGGGGCGGGTTCCGAGAAGCAAAAGACCAACAACGACACCGAAGGTCTTTTAAACGACGCCCCTAACGGATTCTAGATTTTCTCAAAGTTAATGATTACGTCTTTAACTTTGTACCCGGCGCCGATTTGTTTTTTCAAAATCGTCGTAGCTGCCTCGGCAAGCTTGTTCGTGCTTTCTTCATTGGTCCGAACGTCGATCAACTCTTCACTGTTTTCTTCATGTAAGTGAAAATGTTGCTCGCTTTTCGTATCAAACACCGTTGAAAGAGAACCAAGAGACAATTTTCGAACAATTCCGTTTTCGATAAACAAATTCAAATTGTTATAAACCGTCGCTCTCGATACCTTTGGAAACTCGTCATTTACCATCTTGTAAACCACTTCCGGACTCAGGTGCTGGTCCTTTTGAATCAACTTAAAAAGCATCTCGACGCGTTGTGACGTTGGCGATATCTTTTTTTCTTTTAAAAAGTTGCTTACATCCTGTTTTGTTTTCAACATAAAACCCCCAAAAAACTATTTTTTTTTATACCTTATTAATCCAATATAAACTCTATCTAAATTAATATACTTACAATATTTACAGATATGGTAAACTTTATACACTTTCTGTATATTTTACCCCTCTTGATCGGGAAACATATCGCAACTTATACCAAGATGAGACATAATCTAAACGTGTCAAGCATTCAATTGTATAAAAATAAAAATTTTAGATACCCCACTCTGGCATACCCGATCGCCCGTTTATGCGCTCACTTCGTGAATCTGTCATTGGTTTTTTAAATCGTACTACGTCAACTTTTAAAATAGATTTAAATGGCGGCGCCCTATAAAATCTTCATTTTTCTTTTTGCCCTTAATTTTTTCTTTTCAGTTCCCCATTCAATTCTGGTTTACAGTGGATCGCTCAAACAGGGACGCTTACAAATCATGTTCCCGGCGGCCCAAACCACCATAGTTCTAGAAGGCTCAACAGACAAACTGCATCGCCCCAGGGTGCTTTTTTCGGCCATTAACGGTGGCTCTGGAAAAACCTTCATCACGACCGGCATCATCGCGGCCCTGACTGCCCGGGGGTTGAAGGTACAACCCTTCAAGAAGGGGCCCGATTACATCGACGTTAAGTGGCATACCCTGGCGGCCGCCCGAACCGGGTATAACCTGGACTTATACCTCTTTAAGGACCACGTCATGCGCTCGTTTATGGACAAGTCAACCGGCGCCGACATTTCAATCATCGAAGGAAACCACGGCCTCTACGACTCGATCGACCCTGAGGGCCTCGGCTCATCGGCCGCCCTTGCCAGGTACACCCAGACCCCGGTTATCCTGATCGTAAACTGCCACAAGATGTCGCGCAGCGTCGCCGCCCTGGTAAACGGCTTTGTGAATTTTGAAAACGACGTCAACATCGCCGGGGTGATTTTAAACCAGGTCTCGGGTAAGCGCCATGAAGAAAAAATTCTTGAGGCGATCGCCCGGCATTGTACGGTACCTGTTTTTGGCGTCGTCTATACCTCAAGGCAGGTAAATCTCGAACAACGCCACCTTGGTATCGTTACGACCGAAGACAAACCCCGGGCCGGTGAAACCGTTGTCAGGCTTCGAGAAATTGCCGAAACCGGCATTGCCCTGGACAAGATCATCGAAGCCGCCAACCAGGCCCCCCCGCTATCAACGAAAACTGCCGAAAAGGTGGAAATCAACATCCACCCGGGGAAACTCGACCCCGCCATTACCATCGCCGTCGCCCGGGACCCGGCCTTCAACTTCTACTACCCCGACAACCTCGAGGCCCTGGAAACAAACGGCGCCCGGTTGATTTTTTTCAGCCCCATCGCCGACGCCCGGATTCCCGAGGCCGACGGTTTGTACCTTGGCGGCGGCTACCCCGAAATCTACGCCGCCGAACTGGAAAAAAACCAGTCGATGAAAAAAAGTATCGCCGAATTTATCGAAAGCGGTGGGCCGGTGTTTGCCGAATGCGGTGGCATGATGTACCTGGCTGAAAACATTACCTGGAATGAAGACAAACATGAAATGGTCGGCGTGATTTCGGCCAACTGCGTGATGCACAAAAAACCCCGGGGCAAGGGCTATGTTGAACTGGCAGTTCTCCCTCAAGTGACCCCCCCAATGCGCTCTCAAACATCAGACCCCGGGCCGGCCACACTCTGGAAGCTTCCCGAACAAATGATTACCAGGGCGCATGAATTTCATTATTCAACCCTGGAGGACCTGCCGGAAACCACAAACTTCGTCTTCTCGATGAACCGGGGAACGGGCATCGTAAACAACCTCGACGGCATCCTGTATAAAAACCTTCTGGCGACCTACACCCATTTTCACGCCCTGGCCTCGCCCTGGTGGGCCCCGGCCTTTGTGGAAGCGTGTAAATCGTATCGGTAGGGGTAGGTGTTAAACCCACCCCTACCGGTTATTACAAACCTCCAGTACAACGATATTGTAATTGCCCTGCAAGTCGTGAATTCTTTGGTTCAATTCGCATTCGGCGGGGGTCACGGGATCTGCCATTGACCATGCCTGGAACAATTCCACCTCGGCGGGGCTTAAAATATGCAGCTCGGGATAGGCGGCATTCATGTGCAGGTAAATTCGCGCGATGTCGCCGCGAATGCCCTTTGGCGGATCGACCTTTTGATTTTTAATTTGAAACGAACAACCGCCATAGGTCGTATCTTCGCCGGGAATGTCGGCAAAGGGGTAGTTGCTGCGATCGTTGTTGATTTCGCCGACCGCGGGCCGCAGGTTGTGAAGATCGTTATAGGCCATCTCGCAGGAGGGGTTGTGTTCCGAGGCGCACCGGCGGCCCTTGTACCGCCGCCCCTTGTGGTCGACACAGGCATCGGAGCCGCTTACCCACTCGGGTGTCTTGCCGCAGAGCTTGTCGGCGGGTACTACGTGTTCGACCTCGACATGGCTTGCCCGTTTTTTGCTCTTTCGAAACTGGTAGCCGCAGGCCTTCAGGTCAACAATCTTTTTGTCGTCAAACGGGCAGCCACAGTAAAAGGTCTTTTTCTCTACAGAAACCGCAAAGACGGCTTTCTTTGCCGATGAAAATTTTTTGTACGTATGGTTTCGACTGTCCTTTGAGGCAACGTCCCTGGCATCTGCCGAAGCGAAGATTAAAATGAAAACCCCCAGCGCGCAAACCAGTATACCGGATCGTAGTTTCCATTTCATCAAATTTCACCATCGATTTTTTTGTACTTTTTATTATGTTCTCTATTTTGTATAAATTCTCCGGTTTCTTCATCAAGACGATTTAGATCGAGGTTACTTTCGATTTCTTTGCGAATGTTCTTGGCCGCTCCGGGGCCCCTGCCGAAGGTCGAGACAAAGATGGAAAAGTGGTCGCGTTGAATCACCGAGGGCGAGATAAAATCGGAGTACTCCCGTTTGTCGACAAAGTTGACCAGGGCCCCAACCTCGGAAGCCTCGCGGCGAATCTGGGCCTCAAGCGTTGGGTTGTTGACGCCGACGTAGACAATCGCATAGCCCGCAAGGTCGCCCGCCTGGTAGGGTCTCTGTACAAGGCGAATCCAGGGTTTGCCGAAAAAATCTTCGTGAATCCCGGGGGCGATCACGGTGATCTCGACCTTTACCTGGCCGAGACTCCAGAGTTTTTCCCGGCAGGCCCTGCCGGCCCCGATCATCAAGATTTTCTTGTTCGTCACGTTGAGCATCATCGGGAGGAACCTTTCCTCCACCTCACGATTGTCCACATTGACTTTTTTATCATCATCATTATCATTATTAGTATGATTACTTTTACGTATATTTTCTGAACCTTCATTTTGCATAACCTAACACGAATCAAACCGATTTCCTGTAGTAAAATACTTTCCCTGGGTGTTGATTCCCTCCTGAGTTAATCAGGCTTCCCCCCCTGCGGGGGGGAGCCTCAAATTTACCGGACGAAATCAATACTCTGAATACTTTCAACGAAATGTTATAAATTCCCGTTTACAGGGCTGTTATTTTCAGAAGACTGGTTCATGAGTTCTATTATTGATGAAATCCATGCCCGCGAGGTGATCGACTCGCGCGGCAACCCGACGATCGAAGTCGAAGTCTACCTGGAAAGCGGCGATTTTGGCCGCGCCATTGTACCCAGCGGGGCCTCTACCGGCTCGCGCGAAGCCCTCGAATTACGCGACGGCGATAAAGAACGTTATGGCGGCAAGGGCGTACAAAAAGCCGTCGCCAACGTCATTGAAACGATACAACCCAACCTGATCGGCATGGACGCCCTCGACCAGCGCGCCATCGACGCGGTTATGATCGAACTCGACGGCACCGAGAACAAGGCCAACCTGGGCGCCAACGCCATTCTGGGGGTCTCCATGGCAGCCGCCCATGCCGCCGCCCAGCACTCCGGAATTCCTCTTTATAGATACCTCGGCGGACCGTTTGCCAGAACCCTTCCCGTACCCATGATGAACGTCATCAACGGCGGGGCCCACGCCGACAACAACATCGACTTCCAGGAGTTCATGATTATCCCTGTAAAGTTTGACTCTTTTAAAGAATGCCTGCGACAGGGCGCCGAGATCTTTCACTCATTGAAAAATGTCTTGAAATCGAAAAACCTCAACACGGCCGTCGGCGACGAGGGCGGTTTTGCCCCGAACCTGGCCTCCAACGAAGAAGCCCTGAGCGTGCTCGTCGAGGCCATCGAAAAAGCAGGCTATAAACCCGGTCATGACACCTTCATCGCCATGGACGCCGCCGCCTCGGAATTTTTCGAGAACAACCGCTACGAGGTCAAGGGAGACGGCCTCTCGCTGGACTCTGCCGGTTTAACCGAACTCTATAAAAGTTACTGTGAGAAATTCCCCGTCATTTCCATCGAAGACGGTATGGCCGAAAACGACCAGGCCGGCTGGAAAAAAATCACCGAGGTTCTCGGCCCGAAAATTCAACTTGTCGGCGACGATCTTTTTGTCACCAACAAAAAAATCCTGCAGGAGGGCGTCGAGGCCGGTATCGCCAACAGTATCCTGATCAAGGTTAACCAGATCGGCTCGCTTACCGAAACCATCGAGACCATGGACTATGCCCTGCGTAACGGCTATAACTCCATCGTCTCTCACCGTTCGGGCGAAAGCGAAGACATCACCATCGCCGACCTTGCCGTGGCCACCAGCGCCGGCCAGATCAAAACCGGTTCAATGAGCCGTTCAGACCGTATTGTCAAGTACAACCAGCTTCTGCGAATCGAAGAAAACCTCGGCCAGGACGCCTTCTACCCCGGCAAGAGTGTCTTTGGCAAGAAACTGGCCTGAAAGGGCAAACAAAACCACATGAGATTACCCGGCCGGTTTCATAATCCCCCGGGTAATTCAACCGGCAAAGCATGATAGAAAGTTTTTTACGGGCGTTTCATAACAGCCGGGAACACTGGGTGTTCTGGCCCTTCCTGTTGCTGATTCTCCAGGTGACCCTGTATAACTTTCTTTTGAGTAAGAACGGTTACCTGACCTACCTGGAAAAAACCAAAGAAAAGGCGGCCCTTCAGTTACAGATCGACGAGCTGGTGAAGAAAAAGGCCGAACTCGACAAAAAACTTTCCCACGTCGAAAACGACAACGAGGCCATCAAGGAATTCATCAAAAAGCTGTACTACTACGACGACAAATACATTATCGTAAAATTTATGGATGAAGAAACCTCAAAAAAAGACGTCAAGGAAAGTAAAATCGGCCTCGTCTTTATTCAAAGGGCGTATATTTTGATTTCGACCGTCGCCTTCGCCGCGTTTACCGGTCTTTTCTGGAAGCGACACCGTGAGGCGACACAGGAACAGGCATGAACCAATCCGCACAAGGCGCGCCGCGTCGCCTGAAAGGTATGATGTTTCAACGTTAGTTACAAGGGAAATTTAAAATGAAAAATCAAACGATATTTTGCCGGTCCTTTTCAAGATTCGCTCTCCTGGCCCTTGCCCTGACCTGGCTCACCCCCGTGGGCGCGGCAACCGACCCCACGGAAAAATACTACAAGGCGTTAAAATATTTCGAACGCGAAAAGCACGCGGACGCCGAAAAACTGTTCCAGGAATTCCTCGTTGAACAACCCTTTGATTACGAAGTCAGGGACGCTATCTTTTACCTCGGCGAAATTCAGCGAAAAAAAGGCAACTACGAAAACGCGGTCAGCTATTACAACAAACTCGACAGCCGTTACCCGCATTCCCGGCACAGGACAACTCTTTTTTACCTCTACGGGGAATGTTATTATCACCTTGACCTGATCTCGCGTTCGGCGGAAAACCTGAAGGAATACCTTGCCAAAGCCGGCGACCCGTCGGCCAACCCCGCCTTCTTTGTAAACGCCAACCAGTACCTTGGCAAAATCGCCGAAAACTACCGCAACTGGAAAGACGCCGTGGACCACTACCACCAGGCCCTTTTGATTCTCGACCCCTGGCTGAAAAATTCTGAAAAAGATAAAAAGCTCTCTAAAGTTATCCGGGATCAAAAACGTGACATTTATTATGCCCTGGGTATTTTATATTCCGAAAAGTTTTTCAACCAGGAGCTGGCCCACACCTACCTGACCGGCGCCGTCGACCTCGGGCAGACCATGACCCCCCCGTTGAATTTTCTGTTGCGCCGTCTGACGATTCTTCACATCGGTAAAGAAAACGGCCTGCCCGACGACTCTATCTCGGATCTCGCCGTCGACGGCGACGACGTCTGGATCTCGACCTGGGGCGGCGGCCTGATGCGTTTTTCCCGCTCCAGCGGAAAGTATACCCCGATCCCGTTGCCTTCGCTGCAGCTTCGAAACCTCTACGTTGATTTTGAATATGTATACATCTCTTCCTATGACGGTATCTACATCTTCGACAAAAAAAGCAGCCGGAGCCTGCACCTTGCCAAGAACGAAAAAAACTTCACCCTGGCCCAGAAGGTCGTAAAAGACGACCGGGTGATTTATTTCTCTACCCTCACCGACGGGGTTATCCAGTACGATATCATCAAGAAAACCGTCGAGACCCTCGACGAGAGCTCGTATATCGGCAGCCGCCAGGTTTATTCGATAGACGCCAACCACCAGTACCTCGCCTTTGGAACCCTCGACAAGGGCGCCGTCATAAAAGACAAAGTTAATGGCGAAATTCACCATGTGAACGTCGAAAACAACAAACTCGCCGGCAACAACGTCAAGTCCCTCATGATTGACGGCCGCTACGTATGGATCGGCGTACACAAGTTCGGCATCTACCGCTACGACATGAAGACCAAAGACTGCAAGTTCTACGACTGGGGAATTCCCTACCCGTCGACATTCTCCCTTCGCGGAAAGATGCTCTGGGTGGGTACGTCGGGTAACGGCATACGCATTTATGACCGCGAGAAAAAAACCCTTGAAAAATTAACCGTCATCGAGGGCCTGAGTTCCAACGAAGTTCACCTTTTGAAAATGGAAGGCAACTACGTCTGGATCGGCTACCTCGACAACGGCATCGACATTCTGTACAAACCCGTTCAGGATTAGGAATATTTTTTACTGGTCGCGATACGACAACTTCAATATCAGCATTTTATGATAGATATCACACAGAAGCAAACCTCTCTTCGAACCGCCCTGGCGTCGGGTGAAATCCAGGTTACCAGGGAAACCATCGATAGAATTATCAACAATAAACTGCCCAAGGGAAATCTCTTTGATGTCGCCCGGGCCGCGGCCTACCTCGGCGCAAAAAATACCGCCTCGCTGATTCCCCACTGCCACCCGGCGCCCATTGAGGGTCTCGACGTCGACTTCGAAGTCGACCAGGGCAAATCGCGGATCATCGTCAAGGTTCTGGCAAAGGCAATCTACAAAACCGGCATCGAGATGGAAGCCATGACGGCGGCTTCGATCGCCCTGCTGACGATCTATGACCTGCTCAAACCCGTCGACAAAAAAATGGAAATCAAAAACATCCGGCTCCTGGAAAAAACCGGCGGTCGTTCGCAACAAATGGCCGATTTGAAAAAAGGCCTGACGGCCGCCGTCCTGGTCTGTTCCGATTCTACCGCGGCGGGCAAAAGGGAAGATAAATCCGGTAAAATTATCCAGGAAATTCTCGCGACCTATGGCGTAAAGATTGCCGCCTACGAAATTGTTCCCGACGAACCCGAACAGATACGCGAAAAAATTCTCGGCTGGGTAAAAAACGACGTCGCCTTTGTCTTCACCACCGGGGGCACCGGCCTGAGCCCCAGGGACCAGACCGTCGACGCCGTTTCGGGAATCTTCGAAAAAGAGGCGCCCGGCGTCGGCGAGGCCATGAGAGCCTACGGCATGAACATGACCGCAAAGGCGATGCATTCCCGGTCGGTCGCCGGGTCGATCAAAAAAACCCTCATCGTCTGCCTGCCCGGAAGTTCAAACGGCGCCCGCGAAAGCCTCCAGGCTGTTCTGCCGGGACTATTTCACGCCCGCTCGATGCTCAAGGGCGGCGGCCATTAATTCTTCGGTAACCCTATGCCGGCAGGGACAGGCTTAACGGGATTGCTGATCTGCGGGGGCCAGAGCCGACGCATGGGCCGGGACAAGGGACTCATGCCATACAACGGCAAAGCCTGGGCCGCCCATATCGCCGGACAACTTGAATATTTCGTAGAAGAAACATATGTCTCTCTCAGAACGACTCAACGCGAAGCCTATGAAAATATCTTCGAGACTCGCCAAATGATTTTTGATCTCGACGAAGTCCCGGTAGAAGGCCCGCTTAAGGGGCTGCTTTGCGCCCACCTTGCCTTTCCGGAGAAAACCTGGCTGGCGGCCGCCTGCGACATGATCTCGATAAACGAGGCGGCGCTTTTGACGCTCGTCGAAGCCTTTCACAAAAACCCCGGGTATGACGCATGGCTTTTCCGCCATAACGGCGAACTTGAGCCGTTGTGCGCCATTTATTCGGGAGACTGGCTCGGCCGTTTTATAAAAAACGCCGCCGCCTGTACTGACTTCTCGCTTCAACGTAATCTTGCCGGGGAAAAATGTTTCGTAATAGAAGCCGGAGAAGAAATCGCCGCGGCCTTGAAAAATTTCAACACTGACGAAGACTGCAACGCCTGACCGATATTTATTTTTTCATCAACTGTTTGAGAACAAATTCCGAGGTAAACCGGGCGTACGACTGAATCCCGAGAAATATCAACAGACCGGCCGGGTAGTACTTCCTCCAGTTGGCCATAAAAACGTATCCGGCTTCGGTTTGCGACTTCAGGTAATCATAGAGTACCAGGGCAACCAACGCCCCGGCAAGCCACAGAAACGCCGAGCGGGCCAATGTCTGCCTGACCGCCAGAACCGCCGGAAACAGGTACCCCAGGGTAAAAACCCCCATCAAGGTAACGTACGTCTTTGCGGGCACAGGAACGATAAAGGGCAGTATAATCGAAATTGCCGCATAAATTGCGACAGCGATGAAAAACCGGATCTTAAACATGGAACAAAAGAAATTCCCTTCCAGGTGTGTCAACGTGTTTCAGGGCATTTTAATGATGTCGATATTATGTTCTTTAAGGTATTGCGCAGCCTTGCCGCATACCGGGGCATTGGTCGCCAGGTCGACCCTGGCGCCGGGCACAAACTCACGCATAACGTTGATTTTTTCAAGTATTTTTTCGCCGTCTTTCATCAACAGTCGGCTTTTTCTCTTAACTACAATGGAGTAATGGTTTCTGCCGATTTTTTCAAGTTCCGTTCTGCTGGTAAGACCGAATTTCACAGCGTTCACTTTTACACCCACAGGGAAGTATCTATTTTGTAATCATCCATACGAGTATTTTTATATAAAAACTCCAAAATTTGTTTTTTTAAAGGAGCCTGTCTGACCTGCCCGCAAACTTGCCTGAAAAGCTGGTTGAAAACTGCGAAAAGTTTTATTTCCTGTCCTATGAAAATCATTTTCGGCGTGAGCGCTTCCATTGCGATCTACAAAAGCTGTGAAGTTATTCGCCTCTTGGGTAAAAAGGGAATCCAGGTTCATGTGGTCATGACCCCGACAGCCTCGCAGTGGATCTCCCCGGTTGTATTTTCGGCCCTCTCGAATAACCCCGTCTATGTTCACGAAACCGACCATGGCTCAACCATGGCCCATATCGACCTCCGGGTCAATACCGACCTTTTGGTGATCGCCCCGGCAAGCGCCGACATCATCTCGCAGGCCGCCACGGGGGCCGCCCCCAACCTTCTTTCGACCCTCCTGTTGACCTTCCAGGGGCCCCGATGGATAGCCCCGGCAATGAACCCGGCCATGTACCAGCACCCGGCTGTCCGGGAAAACCTTTCACGGCTGGAAAAATTCGGCTACAGAATTCTTTCGCCCGACACAGGGGAAGCCCTCTGTGGGGACCTCGGCGAAGGGAAAATGGCCTCGGTTGAATACATCACCGGTCAAATTATGGATTTTACAACGTAGCCACGTTGATTTACGGTTTTATTCTGGAAATTTTGCCAATATTAAATTTATTTAATATACTAACTTCAAAATAGTGAATACATCTTTCTTCTAAAAAAGCTTGATGACCTCACACAAAGCGGCTATCTTTACCTGATCCAAAGAAAAACTGCTTAACAATAAAAGATAACACATAAGGAGTATTTGTGGCACTTAAGGAATTGAACGACTCGAATTTTGACAGCGAAATAAAAAAAGGTCTGGTAATGGTAGACTTCTGGGCTCCCTGGTGCGCACCCTGCCGAATGGTTGCCCCCGTTCTTGAAGAACTTTCCAAGGAATACGAGGGACGTGTTACTATAGCAAAATTAAATGTTGACGATAATAACGCAGCCGCCGGCAAATTCGGCGTTACATCGATACCCACCCTGATAATTTTCAAAGACGGGGAGTTGGTGGAAAGAGCCGTCGGGGCAAGCCCAAAACAACACTACATGACCATGCTGAACAAGCATATCTCCGCCTAACGTCGACATTAGCCGCAATAGGTTTTTTTAAAAACTCAAATTTAAAAAAACCTATTGATCAGGTGTCTATATTTTCAGATGCGCTTCTTATGAAACCTGCGATTCCTCTTTTTTTGCTATTATCTTTTTTTACCAGCATCCCGATCTTCCCGGAAACCCCGAACGAAACCAAAACCAAAGCCCTGGTTGAAAAATACTGCCCCGAACCCCTGCAGGCTGGCAAGATTCGCATCATCAACGCAATCTTCATGAAGCTTTCCCCTCAAATGGCCGGCGAGGGAGCAATAATTTTAGATGATGTTTTGCCCCAGGCATGCTTTCGAAACTACCCGGACTGGCTGATGGATCGCGCGATCAACCTCGCCGTATACGCCTATCATGACGGACGACTACAGCGCCCAACGTTGAAATACATGAACGAGTTGATCCAGTCGACGTCGGTCGGCAAGGTTGACTATATTTCCTACGGCATGATCCTGGAAAATCTTCTTGGCGCCGGGCTTGAAAAAGAATACATCTTTGACATCTTCCACACCGCCCTCGACGAAAGCTATAACCCGACGGATACCGAGGCCCTGGTTTATTTTTATGTCAAAGACGCCCTGGAAAACCGGGATCATCGCCGGGCGCTCCAGCTTGCCCTGAAGGAAAGCAAACCCCTGAGGTCCCGGGAAAGAACCTATGTCTTGAACCGCCTGCTGAATACCGAAGAAGAAATCACGAAAACGGCAAAGGAAGCCAACTCGGAAAAATTCAAGGAAGAACTTGAAGAAGAATACCGAAATTTCTGGAAAAAAAATAAACATAAAGTAAAGATCCAGGAAAATTTTAAAAAAATAAAAAGTCCGTATACTGCCGACCAGGTCCGGCAATTTCTGACATCCCGGATCGGAATTCCCTACGGGTATCGTTTAAACAAAAATTACGGTACCGACGTTAACGGCATGGTCGGGTTGATAACCAAATCCAACATTGAAAATCTGCCCTTCAAATACGACTCCTATTGCTCTGGCGAAAAGGTCGGCTCGATCCCGTCTTTAAAAACCGGCGACGTTCTGTTGTTTTCCTCCGACGCCGACCGCCGCGAGACTACCGCCCTGGGAATCTACCTCGACCATGGCGAATTCCTCTTTGTTACGATCTCAAGCGGGGTCACGAAATCATCCCTGGACGATCCGTATTTCAAGAAGAGTCTCCTGCGCGGTTGCCGGGTAATCGAATAGGTCGAAATCACGGGTATGCACCGGCCAGAATACCTCCTGCGTCTGCCCCGAAACTACGGCTTCATTTCCCGTCTACCGGATTTTTTTGAAATCCTGGTGAAAAAAAAACAAAACACTACCGGCGACGGAAGCTGGTACCTCTGCGTCGTGAAAGGCCACGAATTGAACATATTGTCCCGGGTCGAACTTCAAGAAGAACAAACCTATACAATTCATAAAAAGGACCACATGACTTTGGAATTACAGGAGAAACCAACGGGGGGTAAATCCCCGGTTGCGGGCGAAGACGGGATTGACTTTTTCGGGTAACCGGTTTTAGTGAATCAACTTCATGAGTTCAAGAAACGGTTCGGCCTTGAGACTTGCCCCGCCGACCAGCACACCGTCGATATCCTCTTCCGCCATCAGTTCCTTGATATTTTCCGGTTTTACCGAACCACCGTACAGGATGGATATTCCGGCTGCGGCGTCGGTGTTAAAAATCCGGCCAAGGGCCTTGCGGATAATCTTGTGAACGTGGGCGGCGTCTGCCGGGGTGGCGTTTCTACCGGTCCCGATGGCCCAGATCGGCTCATAGGCAATGGAAATCTCGTTTAAATTTTTAAGGGATATATTTTGCATCGCGCTGACGATCTGGTCGACAACGACCATCTCGGTCACGTTGTTTTCGCGCTCCTCAAGGGATTCGCCGACGCAGAGCATGACCTTCAGGTTTGACGCCAGGGCCCGAATCACCTTCTTGTTTACGGTTTCGTAATCTTCATGAAAATAATGCCGTCTTTCGGAATGCCCGATCAGAACGTGCGTACAACCCACGTCGACCAGTTGAAAGGCCGCCACCTCGCCGGTATAGGCGCCTTTTTCTTCAAAGTACAGGTTTTGACCGCCCAGGCCGATTTTTCGACCCTTGATCTTCTCCATGACCGCCGGAATATGCAAGAATGACGGAAACAAGATAATTTCACAATTTTCTTTCCCGTTCATCTTAATGAGAACATTATCCACAAGTTCGCACGACTGTTTCATGGTTAAATTCATTTTCCAGTTTGCGGCCAATACAACTTTACGAGGCATATTATTTCCTGTGACGGGGACAAAATAAGACTGTCGAACCCATCTTCCTAAGTCAGGTTTTTTATTCTTTCATTGCCGGGCAAGAATAATTTTAAAATTGCGATGGCTTTTAAGGTTTTCGAAAGAGCTTAGGCCGGAACTCGCCTCGTTGGCAGAGGAAAAAAGTTCAATGCGATCGAAAAGTGGCCGACGTACGCCGAAGGCGGGCCAAAGGCCATTTTTGCGTAGTTTTTCGAAGAAAAACGAAGCTTTTCGAGTAAAGCATTGAACTTTGGGGTTGTCTTTGTTTTTTAAAACCAGTTGTCGCACAGGCTCAAGAGAGCCTGTCAATAAATTGTAAGATGGCAGGAAAAAGAATTGTCTGTGAATTTCTACTTTCCGATGTGTACCCACCTTGGGGTGGGTCTCTACCGTGCCGCCAAAACAAATGAAGTCTAACGACAACTTTATCATCTACCCTCAACCCAACGATACTGCCTGCGGGCCGACCTGCCTGCATAGCGTCTATGCGTATTATAATGATCCTGTGGAACTTTCCCTTCTCATCAAAGAAGTTCGGGCCTTAAAAGAGGGGGGAACCCTGGCGGTCTTGCTCGGCAACCATGCCCTCAAGAGGGGCTACCATGCCAGCCTGTATTCGTACAACCTCCGGGTCTTTGACCCGACCTGGGCGGACCTGGGCCACAAGAAGCTGGCCGCCAAGCTTGCCCTTAGCCTGGAGGCCCGCGAAACGCCCAAGATGCGCCTTGCCATTAAAAGTTATCTCGAATTCCTGAACCTCGGGGGGGACATTTTTTTTGACGAACTTTCCCCCGATTTAATCAAGGGGTTTTTAAAGAAAAAGACGCCGATCTTGACGGGCTTAAGCAGCACCTATTTGTATAAAACCAAACGTGAGTCTGCCAACGGCGACGACGATATTTCGGGCTACCCTTCGGGGCATTTCGTCGTACTCTACGATTACAATGCCAAAAACAACCAGGTCAAACTTGCCGACCCCTGGCCTGCAAATCCCCTGGGCGAATCTCACAACTATGAAGTGCCGATGCAACGGCTGATCAACTCGATCCTGCTGGGGGTGCTGACGTATGACGCCAACCTGCTGATTTTACAGCCTGCGTCAAAAGGTTCTCATGGCTAATATCATCGTCGCCTCGGGGAATTTTCGCTGGCCGGCCGAAATCCGCGGCGTTCCCGTTATACATGCCCGCGAGTACCTGACCAACCCGAAATACAGCGAGAGCCACTATAAGGTCTATAACCTCTGCCATACCTACCGTTACCAGGGGATCGGCTACTACGTTTCGCTTCTTGCCGAGGCCCGCAGTCACATGGTGTTGCCCAACGTCAAAACCATCACCGACATGCGCTCGATCAGTATCAGCCGCCTGGCCGTTGCCGACATTGAAGATCTCTGGGACAAACTACTTGAACCTGTCGAAAGCGACCTTTTTGAACTTAACATTTATTTTGGCAAAAGCATGGATCGCCACTATGACCGTCTCAGCATCGCGTTGTTTAATCTTTTCCCCTCGCCCCTGCTCAGGGTAAATTTTCAAAAGGTCAAAAAAAAATGGATTCTCAAGGGGATGAACTCGATTTCGGCGCGGCACGTTCCCGAAGATCACTGGCCCGCCCTGCTCGGTTTTGCCGACGCTTTCTTCAAAAAACAATACCACATTCCGGTGCGCAAAAAAACCCGCTTTGACCTGGCGATCCTGTTTAACGAATCCGAAAAAGAACCCCCTTCGGATCTCAAGGCGATGGAAAAATTTTCCCGCGCGGCTTCGCGCCTGGGTATCGGCGTCGAAATGATCGACCGTTCCGACTACGGTCGAATCTCGCAGTTTGACGGCCTCTTCATCCGGGAAACCACGGCCGTAAACCACCATACGTACCGTTTCGCCCAACGCGCGGAAATGGAGGGCCTTGCCGTCATCGACGACCCCGTCTCGATCATTCGCTGCACCAACAAGGTCTATCTTGCCGAACTGCTCAAGATTCACAACATTCCCTCGCCGTCGACCCTGATCATCTCGAAAGAAAACGTAAACGGGATCGCCTCGCAACTGAAATTCCCGGTGATCCTGAAGCAGCCCGACAGCTCGTTTTCACAGGGGGTCAGCAAGGCCGAGAATAACGCCGAGCTTTTGGCCGGGGTCAAAGACCTCTTTCAAAAATCCGACCTCCTGTTGATCCAGGAGTTTATGCCGACCGAATTTGACTGGCGCATCGGTCTTATCGATGGGGTACCCATTTACGCCTGCAAGTACCATATGGCGTCGCAACACTGGCAGATCATGAACTGGAACCGCCACGACAAGTCGCGATACGGGTCCACGTCGGTACTGCCCCTGGAAAAGGTTCCCGAAATCGTCATCAAGACGGCCGTCGAAGCCTGCGCCCTGATCGGGAACAGTTTCTACGGCGTCGACCTGAAGGTTGTTGGCGACAAATGTTATGTCATCGAAATCAACGACAACCCGAATCTCTCGTACGGGTATGAGGACCGCGTCTACGGGAAAAAAGTTTACGACCAGATTGCCCTGGCCTTTTTGCGGCGCATGGAGGAGCTCCGGTAATTCTTATGCCCGGGACCATGTCGCCGAAAACGCCCCTGGGACTCTTTGAGGCCTACGGCGTCGAAATCGAATACATGATCGTCGATCGGGACACCCTCGAAATTCGACCCTGGGCCGACAAACTTCTTGCCGGGCCGGACAACGTGGCGCATAACGACATGACTCACGGCGAAATCACCTGGTGCAACGAACTGGCCCGGCATCTCATCGAAATGAACTTTACGGATCCCGAAAAAAATCTTTACGGAAAAGCCGGATCATTTCACCGGAATGTATTGCATGCCAATTCTATTTTAGAAAAATCAAATGGAATGCTCTTACCAGGGGCCATGCACCCCTTTGTCAACCCGCGTTCCCGGAAAGTTGAACTCTGGCCGTTTGGAGACAACGAAATATACAGGGCCTACGACAAAATCTTTCAATGCGACAGCCATGGCTGGGTCAACGTTCAAAGCGTTCACCTGAACCTCCCGTTTAACGGGGACGGGGAATTTCGAAAACTGCACGGCGCCATCCGGTTTATCCTGCCGATCATACCGGCGTTGGCCGCCTCGTCGCCCATTGCCGAGGGGCAGATCGGCGCCATGGCAGACATGAGACTTCGCTACTACCGGTTGAACCAGGAAAAAATACCCGAGATAAGCGGCGGCATCATACCCGAGATCGTAAATTCCATAGAAGAATATGTCTCCATTATACTCGGACCCATGTACCGGGCGATTTCGCCCTTTGACCCCGAAGGTATTTTACAACACGAATGGCTCAACTCCCGGGGGGCCATCGCCCGCTTTGACCGCTCGGCAATCGAGATTCGGGTTATCGATCCCCAGGAATGCCCGCTTGCCGACATGGCCGTGGTCGAGGTCATTTCGCGTCTTCTAAAGTGGCTGGTTTGCGGCAGACCGGATCGCCTGGAAACCTGCCACAACTTTGATCAAAACACCTTGATAGAGATCTTCAACCGTTGCATATCTGACGGCGACGAGGCCCTTGTGGAAGACGCCGGTTACCTGCAAATTTTCAACCTGGCGGGTCAGACTGCGGCTAAGGAAATCTGGATGTCTCTTTTTGACAGGCTCTTTACGGAAAATGACAAATTGCTTTACAAAGACTTTATCGAAGAATATGCGGCAAACGGAACGCTTTCAAAACGAATCCTGAAGGTTGTCGGCCCCCGGCCCGGCGAAGAATCCATTTTAAAGGTTTACAGGGAACTTGCCGTCGCCCTGGCAGAAAACAAGGTATTCAAGGCAGGTTAAAATTTCGATGACACATTTGCTGATCACCTGCGAACATGCGGTTAACTCCATACCCAGAAAGTACGCCTCGATTCTGGGCATACCCGGGGAGGTTTTGAAGTCACACCGGGGTTACGACATTGGCGCCCTGAAACTTGCCCGCTTTCTGTCGGAGTCTCTCCACTGCGTTTTGATTTGCGGCCAGACGGGCAGGCTTCTTGTGGACCTCAATCGCAGCCCGAACGGCAGAAACCTGTTTTCGGAATACTCGATCAGGCTTACCCCGGCGCAAAAAAAAGACATCCTCGAAAACCACTACCTGCCCTACCGCAAGCAGGTGGAACATTTTGTCGCCGAAAAAGTCAGGCTTCATAAAAAGATCTTTCACCTGTCGCTGCACAGCTTTACCCCCGAACTAAACGGTAAACCCAGAACGGCCGATATCGGTCTTTTGTTTGACCCAGAACGTTCCCGGGAGGCGGCTGCCTGTACCGAAATCAAGGCGGAGCTTGAGAAAACTTTAGCCGGTTTCACGATTAAAAAGAACTACCCATACAAAGGCGTTTCCGACGGCATGTGCACATTTTTACGAAAAAAATTTACCCCCCTGGACTATACCGGCATCGAACTGGAAATCAACCAGAAAATCTTTAACGAACCCGGAAAATACCGCCTCCTAAAAACTCATTTACCCGATGTGCTGAAAAATATTACCTGTTAAACAAGGCCCCGGCCAACGCCGGGCATGGACCTAAAAGAAACTGGCTGCGGGTTTTCAAAGAAACAGGAAATCCCGTTAAAGTCATACCGAGAGACATCGTATTTATGAAAATTTTGAGAGTGGGTATTTTTATCACCCTGCCTGTTCTGGGCTTTTTTGCCTACTCGGCGGTATCGCCGGATTACCGGTACAGGGTTGTGATCGACCCAGGCCACGGCGGCTTGAGTTTAAACCCCGTCTCGTTACATGGAGACAAATACGATCCTGTCGAAAAAAAATATCTCTCGGCCTACCAGCAGGGGGCGGAGTATAAAAACCTTCACGAAAGCGAAATCGCCTATGAAATCGCCCTCCAGGTCAAGGATATACTGGATTTGACCAAAACCCCGGGCGGCAGGGAAAAGTTTCACCAGGTACTGCTGAAATATGACCCCCTGGCGGAAACTCCCAGGGAACCAATACAGGTAATTTTATCACGAAAAAAGGGATACCCTGTCGACGACTACGACCGTTACGAGGGAAAAACCGACAAGGATTACAACGCCGATTTCAGGCTGTTTGATTTTCCCGACTTTGTCTCGGGGGACCGATTGCCGGGCCTCATCAGCCGTATAAACGAGCTTCGGCCCGACCTCGTGGTTTCGTTACACCTCGACAGCGAGGGGCCGACCTATGGGGCCATGGCCTCGGTGGTGACGCCCGGTTACGACACCTACAAGACGGCCCTGGAATATGCCAATGCCGATGCCGGAGGAAAACGAAAAATCCTGCGGGAGTTCAAAAAAGGCCCGTACGAAAACTGGATTCAAATGAACGGCAGCCGGTCGGGGTTTGAATGGTTTCTCTGCGATGCCTGGATTTACTTCACCGGCTTCTGGTCGGTTCGAAACGGTCTTGCCGCCGACCCGTCCATATTCAGGGGCATCCGGCAGGACTACGTCGACTGGGCCTACCAGGGCAACTCATGGCGGCTAACCCCCGAAGAAACGCGGGCCCTGAAATCCCGCGGCCTGCCCAGCCTGCAAAATTTTCAACCCACCGGCGCCTTCTGGGAGCGCGAACGGTCTCAACCTGAAGCCTGGCGCCGCGAGGGCGGCATCGAGGGCATTGGCGGCGACAACCTGTATTCCTCTAACGAACTGCTTCGGTTTATCCGGCTGGGGCTTCTGGCCAACCGCGCCATGAGCGAAAAAAGTCTGCCCGATGTGCGGGAACCCCACTGGTCTACATGGTCGTTGCCGACCTACGTAAACGCCGTCAGCGCCTACATCGAACTTGGCTTCTTAAACAACCGCTACGACCGCGCCCGGATCGAAAAATGGAAAAGCCTTCATGCCGAAGCCATCGCCGCCGGCATCTACTCGCTCCTCTACGGCCTTCACCGGCCCGACGTTAAAATACCAGACATGCCCGTGGGCAAGCCTCTTGATCTCGAAAAGTATAAAAACATCGACGGCAGAGATTATTTTAAAGACGTTGTGCGGTAACTAAAAACGGTTTTTAAACGTTTGTTAAACCCGACTCCGGGATTCCACTCGTATTGAATTTCAACCTTCAATTCTTTAAATTGTCTTGACAGCAACGCCAGAATATACACAATTCCAAAAGTTAACGTATGATAAAGTCTTATAGACGACCCTGTTCCCGCTAACACAAAAGACGTTATATGATTAACTATTGATCGTCACATTTCGCCTGGCGCATTTAACCGTCAGTCAAGGTGTTAGTCGTTCGATATTTAAGACGATTTGTCGCGGGGAGATTATGGTACGTATTATCTTTTTGGCCGCATGGTTTCTCATTCCGGCTTGTCTTTTTGCACAGAAATCCCCTCCCGTTCAACTGAAAAAAGCACATAACCAGTATGTACTGGGGAAGTCCATGGACATCCTGGAAGACAAAGAGGGTAAATTAACCATTGAGCAAATACGATCTCCCTCTTTCGAAAATCAATTTAAGCCCAATGAGTCGGGAAAAGTAAACTACGGATTCTCCAGTTCGGCGTACTGGCTGCGTATGAACTTTATAAATCAAGATAACCCCCTCCAGGACTGGTTTCTGGAAATTGCCTACCCGGCCCTGGACAATATCCAGTTCTATCTTCTCGATTCTGACCGGGTAGTTGACTCCCGGCAGACAGGCGATTCATTGCCGTTTATACAACGCGATGTGAACCACCGGAATTATATTTTTCATTTTCCGGTACCGTCGCAGCAGGTCGCCACCGTCTACCTGCGAATTCAAACCCAGAGCTCCATGCAATTTCCGGCCACATTATGGTCATCCGTGGGGTTTGCGGAAAAAATCAACCAGGAACAATCCGCATTAGGGGTTTATTATGGCGCTTTGCTGGTAATGCTAATCTACAATTTATTTCTTTTTATCGCGGTAAGAGAAATCAGTTATTTATACTATGCCATGTATATTGTGGGCTATGCTCTTTTTCAATTTTCTTTAAATGGTCTGTCATACCAGTTACTATGGCCCACCCTTTCCTGGTGGCAAAGCCGAAGCGTTCCCTTTTTTATTGGTTTTGGCTGGCTGGGCATTATGTTGTTTACCCAGTACTTTTTAGACACCAGGAAAACCACTCCGCGCCTGCACTGGGGCATTGTTTTTTTCGGGTTGCTTACTTTCGCTACAATGGGGCTATCCTTAATGGCTCCTTACAATATCGCCATTCGTGTCGCGATCATCAACGCCTTTGGAGGCTCCATTCTCGCCATGATAGCGGGGATCGTCGCCTACCGGGACGGTTATCGCGCCGCAAAATTTTATATCATTGCATGGTTTGGATTGCTGGGCGGAATCGTCATTTATGTTTTAAAAACCGTCGGATTACTCCCCCCCAATTTGTTTACCGAATATGCGTTGCAGGTGGGTTCGGTAATGGAGGTCGTTTTACTCTCGTTTGCCCTGGCCGACCGAATCAGTATCATTAAAAAAGAAAAGGCTCTCGCCCTCAAGTTACAACTGGAAGAGTCTGAAAAAGTAGCTTCTTTGAGCAAAACCTTTGAGAAATTTGTCCCCAAGCAGTTCCTGGATCGTATAGCAAAAAAAGGAATGGAAAGCATCGAACTCGGATCTGCTCAGATGGAAAACATTACCGTACTTTTTTCAGATATTCGTTCTTTTACCAAAATGGCGGAGGTCCTCTCCCCGCAGGAACTTCTAAATTTTCTAAATGCCTACTTCAGGCGAATGAATCAATCCATACATCAATATCATGGATTTATCGATAAATTTATTGGCGATGCCATCATGGCATTATTTGCCGCCCCTGATAGAAGCAAAGAAGAAGAGGCCGTCAACGCGATACGCGCCGCAATTGCCATGCAACGGGCCATTCAGGAATATAACGTCCAACGTATCAGGCGCGGATATTTGCCGATAGCCTCGGGAATCGGAATTCACAGCGGTCCGGTTGTAATCGGGACCGTAGGCTCTGAAGATCGAATGGATTCGACCGTATTGGGGGATGTGGTCAACCTTGCTTCCCGGCTGGAATCGCTTACCAAACACTACCAGGCCAAAATAATCATTTCAGCCCATACATACAGGTTACTGGGGGACGAAACCTTTTCGCTGCAATGGAGAGAATTGGACTTTGTGAGCGTCAAAGGAAAAGACAAGCCCATTAGTATTTTCGAAATTATTGATTGTGACGAGGAAACCGTTAAAGAAAAAAAACAACGTCTTTTAAAACCCTACCATGAAGGACTCCGCCACTACCATTCCCGGCATTGGGAAGAAGCATTGGCCTTGTTCCGGGAATGTCTTAAAATTTACCCCGAAGATGTCGTTTCCCGGATATATGTAGATCGCTGCCAACAGTATATGGTTACTCCGCCGGCCGATGACTGGTATGGAATATGGCGGCTGCAGGAAAAGTAGGCAGGTATGCCAACCATAGTTTTCCACTTTTCGGATTTTTATCACTGTTCATTACATGAATATTACATGTAAAGTATCATACCCGTAAATAAGAGCGCGACCTAAAACCCATTTTGGTTTTTTAGTTGTTCAGCAAGGGGTTGTCTAAAAAGTCACACGAAAATCAAACCTTTTCTTTTCGTATAACTGTCGGAAATGTTTTTCCGAAATGATAGACGATATCGGCTTTACCCAGCCTGCCATATTCCTTTATTTTTCCTGAAATTTCCCGGACTCTGAAAAAAATAATGGAAAAAACCTCCCAGAACAAAACCCAGCCGCCGATGAACAAACCTTCGGGCAAAATGGGGAGGTAGTATTTGTGCCCGCTGGATTTTTGAAAAAAATACGCCAGCGTCAGCAACAGGAAACCGGAAAATCCATACCAGGTTGCATTTTTAAAATACCGGCATCTCTCCTGCTCTTTTTTATACAGCAGGTATTTGAAATAATTCCTCAGGGCCCCCGCGCCTCCTGCCTCCTGGTCATCGTCTTTTTCGGTTTCGGGCAGGTACAGGTGAATGGACATTCTGTGCTTCAGCGGTATTTCCGCAGAACATTCTTCTATGTACTTGATCAGCGCCTCGTTGATATCCCGCTTGCGGTGGGGGGAGTAATCCCAGGTGTTGTACATGTCCTTGAACGAATTTATGGCGAGGTTTAATATATAAGTCTTCGACGCCGCGTCATATTCGTAGAGCAATGACGGGTCAAAGTCGTCGGTATCTTTCGAATACAGCATATGCAAATGGGAATCTTCAATCGACTTTCAAAAACATCCAGATCCACCCGACGATAAACGAGACGCCGCCCAGGGGGGTAATCATGCCAAGCCACCTGACCCCGGAAATCGCCAGCAGGTAGAGGCTGCCCGAGAAGAGTATGATTCCGAGGGTGAAGCAAATCCCCGCGATATTCAGGTTGGAATTTTGCCTGACGATCATTAAAATCCCGACAGCCAAAATCCCCATGGCGTGGAACATCTGGTACAATACGGCCTTGGCATAGATTCCCTGGGCGTACTCGTCAAGCCTGCCTTTTAAAGCATGCGCCCCAAAGGCCCCCATGCCTACCGTTATAACCGCCATAATCGCCCCGATTCGAATCCAGTTGCTGCCACTCATAGCGTTTCATTCTTTAATGCCTGTCCGCCGTCAAGAATCTTATCAAGCGGGGGCAGCCTGCAGGCTGCCCCCGCTGGTGCTGTCGGTAGCTACGATTCTCTCAGAAGGAATCAGAATTAATCCTTTTCAAGGTGTCGTCTTGTTTTCTGGTATTCAAAAGAACACAGGAAATATATGGAAGTACCTGTTTTAATGAAAAACATCATTTTGACTTTAAAAAAATTGATGGCATCATATTGCACACCCTTTGTATTGATAAAATCTTTATGAACGTAACCGGCGAAAAACTTTCCGTATTGAAATCGGTCTTCGGGCACGATTCGTTTCGACCCCTGCAGGAAGAGGCCATCGACGCGATCCTGGGCGGGCGCGACCTGCTCATGATTTTGCCGACCGGCGGGGGCAAGTCGCTGTGCTACCAGTTGCCGTCGATTTTAATGAAGGGCACGACCGTGGTTGTCTCGCCGCTGCTGGCCCTGATGCACGACCAGGTCACGGCCCTGCAAGATCTCGGCATCGCCGCCGGCATGATCTCTTCGATGCAGGACACCGGCGACGTCGAAGAGGTTTACGATCAACTGCTGGGCGGAGATTTAAAACTGGTCTACGTCGCCCCGGAACGGTTTAAAAGCGCCCGGTTCATCAACCTCCTGGCGCAAATCGACATAAATTTTTTTGTCATCGACGAGGCCCACTGCGTCAGCGAATGGGGACATGAATTTCGCCAGGACTATCGTCGCCTTCATGTTCTGCGGGAGAATTTCCCGGGCATCGGCATCGCGACCTTTACCGCTACCGCCACGCCGAAGGTTCAAAAAGACATCGCCACAAACCTCAAGCTGAACGACCCGGCGATCTTGCGGGGACCGGTTTTTCGAAACAACATGGAGGTCTCTGCCGACTACCGCAACCAGGACGGGCGTAACCAGCTTCTGGGCATCATCGACAAGCACCCCGGCGAAAACGGCATCATCTACACCTTTACGCGCAACTCTACGGAGTCGATCGTGGAGTTTTTACAGAAAAACGGGGTCAAGGCGCTGGCCTACCACGCCGGTTTGCCGGCCAACGCCCGACAGGAGGCCTACCACAAATTCGTTCACGACGAGATCAACATCATCGTGGCCACCGTCGCCTTCGGCATGGGCATCGACAAGAGCAACATCCGCTTCATCGTTCACCTCTCGTTGCCCAAGACCATCGAAAACTACTACCAGGAAATCGGCCGCGCCGGCCGCGACGGCCTGCCCTGCCGGGTCTACCTCCTCTTTTCGATCGGCGACAAGATGCAGCGAAAAGGCCTCATCGACCAGCTCGACGAATCGCCCTACAAGGACCATGCCTATGCCCAGCTTGAGGCGATGACGAAATTTGCCGAAAGCGAAGACTGCCGCCACAAACGCCTGGCGACCTACTTTGAGGACCCCCACGGCAAAGACATGGAGTCCTGCCAGAACCGCTGCGACAACTGCCTGGAAGAAAACAACCCCGGGGCGGATTCAAACAAAGAAAACGTCGACATCACCGTCGAGGCCCAGAAGTTTCTCTCGGCGGTTTTTCGTACCGAACAACGTTTTGGCGCCAACTACATCATCGACCTTCTCCTGGGTTCCAAAAACCAAAAGGTATTGGAGAACCGCCATGAGAACCTGAGCGTCTACGGCATCGGCCTGGAGCGAAGCCGGCCACAGTGGCAAACCATCGCCCAACGTCTTCTGGAGTTAAAAACCATGGACAGGGGCGAATTCCAGGAACTCATTATAAAACCCGCCGGTTTTTCGATTTTAAAAAAAGAAACGACTGTGACGATTCGCAAGGACCGGCTGGTTTTATCGAACCCGGGGACCGGTAAGTCTGCGAAAAAAACCAGGCCCGACCTCGCCGGTATTTCGGCCGACGAAAGATCGCACCTGGAGCAATTGAAACTGCTGCGGGCCAAAATCGCCAAAGAGCAGGAGGTTCCCGCCTATATTGTATTTAACGATAAAACGCTGATCGAAATGGCGACAAAACTTCCGACAAATCGCGAGGCAATGCTCGATATCGGCGGCGTCGGCGAACGAAAGTTCGAACACTACGGCGAAGCCTTTCTGAAAACCTGCCGGAAACTTGCGGGAGAATAAAACCGCATAATCGGCTGAAAATTTTATATATTGCATTACATATTACCAGGAGGATACAAACCATGGGTTATCACGATAGCGATAATGATATTGATAATAATGACGATTATGAACTCAAAGTCGGCGATTTCAACACGCTCGAAGTGGCGCGCTTTGTAGATTTCGGGGTCTACCTTGAAGCCGAAGACTGCGACATTTTACTCCCCAAAAGCAAGGTGCCGCCCGGAACTGAAATCGGCGACCTGCTTGAGGTTTTTGTGTATAAAGATTCCGAAAACCGGCTGATCGCAACAACGGCAACGCCAAAAATCAAGATTCATGAATGCGCCTTCTTAGAGGTTATGGACGTAAACAAGTATGGCGCCTTTCTGGACTGGGGCATTGAAAACCAGCTGCTCGTACCCTACCGGGAGCAGGTTACGCCCATGAAGGTCGGCGAGAAATATATGGTCTACATGTACCTCGACAAGGTCTCTGACAGGCTGGTTGCCACGACGCGTATTGAAAAACACCTCGCCAAAGGCAGCGGCGACCTTCGCGCCAAAGACAAAGTCGATCTGTATATTTTCCAAAAAACCCCGATCGGCTACAAGGCCGTCGTCAACCAGGCATATTCCGGCCTGCTCTACGACAGCGAGCTGAAGCGAAAAATACACGTCGGCGATAAACTGACCGGCTACATCAAAACCATCCGCGAAGACAACAAGATCGACCTGTCCCTGGAACCCATCGGTTTTGAACGCCTCAAGAGTATACCCGAAATGATCCTGGCCGAACTGCAAAACCATGGCGGTTTTCTACCCCTCGACGATAAAAGCCCCCCCGAGAAAATCCGGGAACTCTTACATATCAGCAAGGGAGACTTCAAGAAAGCCGTCGGCATGCTGTTTAAACAAAAGAAAATCCTGATTCTGGCAGACGGAATTTCGCTGGTAAAAAACACAAACCCGAAAAAGATTCAAGATTGATGTTATCCATTCAATGCCGTTTATGCCAAAGAGCCTGTAAAAAGTCGTCGCTATCCCGATAATGAGGTTGACCAGCTGAATTAAATTTGCTGTTCTACCGTTTTCATACTAAATTTGTTAAAATTTAAGTCATCTTTCAGGCAAAGGGCCCGGAAAATGAAAAAGAATATGCAAAACGCCGATGCATGTCGACCAAAATACCATAGAATGAATTTTCTTATAACAACAAACAAGGAACCCCAATGTCTCTAACACCCATTGTCATCGAACAAACCAATCGAGGAGAACGTCAATACGACATTTATTCCCGCCTGCTGAAAGACCGGATCATATTTCTGGGTTATCCGATAAACGACGTCTATGCCAATATCGTTATTGCCCAGTTACTATACCTGGAATCCGAAGATCCCGACAAAGATATCTATCTATACATTAACTCCCCCGGCGGTTACGTTTCCTCGGGAATGGCCATCTATGATACGCTCCAGTTTATCAGGCCCGACATTCGCACCGTATGTGTCGGCCAGGCGGCAAGCGTTGCGGCATTGATTCTCAGCAGCGGAACAAAGGGCAAGCGTTCAGCCCTGCCGCATTCCCGCATATTGTTGCACCAGCCCTTCGGCGGCGCCTCGGGTCAGGCCTCCGACATTGAAATTCAGGCTAACGAAATCATCCGCGTAAGAGACACCTTGAACAATCTCTACGTGAAACATACCGGGCAGTCCCTGGAGAAAATCGAGAGGGAAACCTCCCGCGACCTTCACATGGATGCCAAAGAAGCCCAGTCATACGGGATCATAGATAGTGTTATTGAAAGACGTTCAGGGGACGATAATAAATAAAATATGAGCGATAAAAAACCAGGTCAAGACGACTCTTACCACTGTTCTTTTTGCGGCAAAAACCAGGACGAAGTAACCAGGCTGATTGCCGGCCCCGGCGTGTTTATCTGCGACGAATGTGTGCAGCTTTGCAATACCATTTTAGCCGACGACGAAGAGATTAAAAGCGACGGCGGAGCATTAAAAAAGCTTCTTAAACCCAAAGAAATAAAAGCCATTCTAGACGAATACGTGATCGGTCAAAACGAAGCAAAAAAGTCGCTTTCCGTGGCCGTTTACAATCATTACAAAAGAATCCAGTATGATCAAAAAGGCCTCAGCAAGACCATGCGGAATTCGGCAACCAAAGAACAGTACCCGGAACTTGATAAATCCAACATTCTATTGATCGGCTCTACCGGTTCAGGCAAGACCCTTTTGGCGCAGACCCTTTCAAAAATCCTCAAGGTGCCGATGGCCATCGTCGACGCCACTGCCCTTACCGAAGCCGGTTACGTCGGCGAAGACGTCGAAAATATACTTCTGCGGCTCTACCAGAACGCCGAACAGGATATCGCCAAAACCGAAATGGGTATCATCTACATCGACGAAATTGACAAAATCGCCCGAAAAGGCGACAACCCTTCGATTACCCGGGATGTCTCGGGCGAAGGCGTTCAGCAGGCCCTTTTAAAAATCATCGAGGGTACCACGGCCAGTGTGCCGCCAGTCGGCGGCAGAAAGCATCCTCACCAGGATTTCCTGACCATCAATACCAGGAATATCCTGTTTATCTGCGGCGGGGCGTTTGAAGGGCTCGAAGAAGTGGTCGGTAACCGGATTGAAAAAACCACCCTTGGCTTTGACTCGCAAACCAAGTCGAAGAAAAAAGAAGATCGTAAAAAATTCCTCAAGCAGGTCATTCCCGAGGACCTGATGCGTTATGGCCTGATTCCCGAGTTTATCGGGCGTCTGCCGATTATCAGAACGCTCGACCCCCTCGACGAGGCGGCCCTGGTACAGATCCTGACCGAACCCAAGAACTCCCTGATAAAGCAATACCAGGCCGTTTTTGACATGGAAGGGGTAAAGTTGAACTTCACCGACGAGGCCATTCTCGAAATCGCCCGCCTCGGAATCAAACGCGAAACCGGCGCACGGGGCTTACGATCGATCATGGAAGAGGTCATCGGCGAATTGATGTATGAAATTCCATCGATGAAGGGCGTTGAAGAGGTTACGATCACCGACGCCGTCGTATCTGTTAAAGAAAAACCGGCGATAAAGTATTTTGGCGACAAAGATACGCAAAAGAATAAAAAAAATCTTCAAGACAAGCTCGCCGGTGACGATGATAGATTGATTCACCCGGCCTGACCCGGATACCAATTTCATTGCAATCATTAGCTGAGAATACATAGTGAATAAAATTATCGATACCGAACGCTTCTACCCCCTGTTGCCTCTTCGCGACATGGTGGTTTTTCCCGGCAACGTGTCTTCCCTGATCGTCGGCAGGGAAAAGTCTCTCGACGCAACGCGAAAAGCGATGGAAGCCGATCGAAAACTGGTTCTGGTCGCTCAGAAAAACACCGAAACGATCATACCCACCCCGGCCGATTTATTTGAAGTCGGCGTACTCTGTGAAATTTTACAGTTGCTGAAGATGCCCGACGGGACCTTCAAAATACTCGTGGAGGGTATTGAAAGAGTAAAGACCCTGGAATACCAGGATGATGTCGATTTTACCCAGGTAAAAGTCTCCCACGTAGCCACGATTGTTCCCGAAGAGGATTCTCTCGAAAAACAACTCCTGGGAAGAGTCTTAAACGAGATCCTGCAAAAGTTCGAAGACTATTCCGAGACCCAGGACAACCTCTCACACGACCTGAGCAACGAGTTGTTCCAGAAAAACGACCACGAATTTGTACTCGACTCGGTCGCACATATCTTGCCCATACCCTTTGCCCAGAAACAGGATATTCTCGAAACCGAGTCGTTGATCGACCGGGCAGAAAAAGTCCAGATTGGAATCGACAGCCAACTGGCGATCGGTTCGCTGGAGAAAAACATCCACACCCGCGTTCGCCAGCAAATGGACAAGATGCAGCGGCAGTATTATTTAACCGAACAAATCAAGGTGATTCGCGAAGAGCTGGGCGACGGCGAATTTGACGAAAACGAAGCCTACCGAAAGGTCTTTGAAAAAGAGGGCATGCCCGAGGAAGTTAAGACGAAGGCCCTGCAGGAATTAGGCAAGCTCGAAAAGATGCCCCCGATGTCGGCCGAATCGGCAATTTTACGAAACTACCTCGACTGGATTCGCGACCTGCCCTGGACCGAAACCACGAAGGACATCGAAGACATCGAACGGGCTCGAAAGATCCTCGACGAAAGTCACTATGGCCTCGAGGAGATTAAAGACCGCATACTTGAATTCATCGCCGTCCGGCAACTAGCCCCCGATTCCAAGGGACCGATCCTGTGCCTTGTAGGCCCGCCGGGCGTGGGTAAAACCAGTCTCGTAAAGACCATGGCCGAATGCCTCGACCGAAAGTTCGCCCGAATCTCTCTTGGAGGGGTACGCGACGAAGCCGAAATCCGGGGGCATCGAAGAACCTACATCGGGGCCCTGCCGGGACGAATCATCACGACCCTGAAAAAACTCAAGGTAAAAAACCCCGTTATTTTATTGGATGAAATTGACAAGATCTCGTCGGATTACCGGGGAAACCCCGCGGCGGCGCTTCTTGAGGTGCTTGACCCCGAGCAAAACGCGGAATTTGCCGATCACTACATGGAACTTCCCTTTGACTTATCCCAGGTGATGTTTGTCGCCACGGCCAACGTTACCCATTCGATTCCCGAGGCTCTTTTTGACCGCCTCGAAATGATCCAGTTGTCGGGTTATACCGAACATGAGAAAATCAGCATCTCGCAAAAATACCTGCTCGAACGCCAGGCAAAAAACAACGGGGTCGCAAATGTCGATATTCAGTTTTCGGTTCCCTCACTGGCCTATTTGATTCGCCGCTACACCCGGGAAGCCGGGGTTCGCCACCTGGAGCGGGTAATTGCCAAGATCTACCGAAAGATCGCCCGGGAACATCTGGAAGCCCTCCAAAGTAAAACAGACTCCGGTTCGCAAACCACCGGCAAGACCTATGAAATGAAACCGGAAATCCTGCACAAGTACCTCGGCCAACCCGACTACCAGTATGGCAAAAAAGAAGACGTCTCGGCGGTCGGCAAGTGCGTCGGGCTTGCCTGGACATCGGCCGGCGGCGACACCCTCAACATCGAGGTAGCCCTGGCCCACGGCAAAGGCGCCCTGCACCTGACCGGGAACCTCGGCGATGTCATGAAGGAATCCGCCAATACGGCTCTTGGCTACGTAAAGTCGCAGGCCCATTACCTCGGACTTTCGCATGACTTTTTTGAGAGAACCGACATCTACCTGCACATACCCGAAGGAGCCATCCCGAAAGACGGCCCCTCGGCAGGCATCACGATCGCCTCGTGTTTGATATCCGCCGTCACCCAGACCCCGATTAAAAACCACGTGGCATTGACCGGGGAAATTACCCTGAGGGGAAAGGTTTTACCCATCGGCGGTTTAAAAGAAAAATCCCTGGCGGCGTTTCGCGCCGGCATCACCGACATCATATGCCCGAAGGAAAACGAGAAAGACCTCGATAAAATTCCCGAGAGCATTAAAAAGCGTATGAAATTTCACTTCGTAAACAGCATGCGCGAGGTGATCCCGATGACCCTCGAAAACGGCGCCAACATCTTTACCGAGAATCCCGCGGCCTACCCGTTTTATGCCAGCCATCTCCCCGGCTGGGAAAAAACCGCCGGCAACAACCCTGCCTGAGAATTAACGCAATATCCATTGACAAACGCCGCGCCCTTTATCAATTTCAATAAACAATATGACCGTACCCGGTGCGTACGTTTTTATTTATACATGCCTTGCGAGCACATAACGTTGAGATTTTTTATGTATAACGCATATTATTTCTCACATTGTACGTTGAATGGACGATATCATCAATCGGCTCCTGGAAGTAATCAAGATATCCGGCCTCTCGGATAGAAAATTTGCCGCCGCCATCGGTTTGTCTGCAAGCGGTTTAAACGGAATCATTAAAAAACGCACGAAGAAATTAACACCGGCGATTCTCAAGGTGATCCAGTACCGGTATAACGTAAACCCGCAGTGGCTGCTTACCGGCCAGGAACCCATGTATGGTAAAAACTTTATCGTCGAAGATCCCGTGGAGATTGACCATATCAGTAAATTCCGCCTGCTCGACGGGGAGCAGAAAAGGTCCGTCATCCTTATGACGAAGGCGCTTTATGAACAAAAATACCCGCAAAAGTCCTCCTCGCTGAAAGTTGCCGATCGCCGTCCGGGAAAATACAAACCCGGAAAATAAAAACCCGGTACCGTTGACGCTTTCTTCTACTAAACAACCCCGGATTCTTACCATTAAAAAATCGCATACAAGTTCTTCTAAATTTAAATTATATAATTTTATAATTATTCTAATTTTTGGGCGATCCTTGCATTCTCTGCTAAATTGACACAGTGTAAAACAAGGGAGTATAAAATGAAAAAAAATCCGGCGTTAACTATTTTAATATCAGCATTGGTTTTTTCGGCCGCCGGCATTTCAGCTGCGGCCGGAAAGGTCATCATCAGCGACCCCGCCGATAACGCAACCGTTGATGCGAAGGCAAAAATCAAGATCTCGTACGAGGCCGATTATGGGGCAACGGGCGACCACATTCACGTTATGGTTGACAACAAGAGGGTAAACCTCGTTCGCCAAAGCAAGGGACAAACCGAGGTAGGCCCGCTCGGCGTCGGCAAACATACCATCTGCTTCGTGGTAAATACCAAATCCCATGCGCCAACGGGATCTGAAGGTTGCGTAAACGTCCATGCAAAATGAAGCGATCCATAACCTGGCCTATGCCCTGGTCCAGTTGGTACATAACTTCGGGGCGATTCTCTTACTCGGGGGTTACATGGCCTCGATACTTGTTTCCACCCCGGAGACCATGCGGAAAAGTTCCCGCCTGGTTCTGGCCGGCTGGGCGATACAAGGTTTCAGCGGGGCGGCCTTTGGCGCAGCCAGTTTCTATTTCTTTGGCCGCTTCCCGGACATCGGCGACATTGGCAAATTATCCCTGCTGATAAAAGTCCTCTGTGTAATGGCCGGGTTTATTCTCATCACCTGGTACGTTACCCGCGAAAAAATTTTATCAGAAAAGTCAAAATCCGCCCTGTGGATTATAAGCGCCGCCCTTGCCGTGATTGCCCTGACGGCGGCGGCGTTTTTGCGATGGTTCTCCTGATAACGACACCCAATTCTCCTCCTTAAAAACTATTCTGCGAGCGGGCAACCGCTCGCCTTTTTTTACGTTGAACTTAAAAACCTGAGGTAAGGTTTAGCGTTTTATGTTTCTTTTTAAGTTTCCAGGGAAACGATCAGGGGATCTTTCGTGCCTCATCCAGGGGGGTCACCCACAGGTCGTGGCGACTGCATCGGGCAAAGGCCCTGTACCTGGAAAGATTGGCTCTAACGTCAAAAGTAAAATAACCATACGCGGCGTTTTTTTTACCCTGACCAAAGGTAACCTTGTCGACAATTTTATCTTCTTCGTCAAGGAGACCTATCGATTCGATGTAATGATCGACATCGGGGTTTTTCAATACCACATAGATCGATACGTTGTCTTTATCTTTGGAATAGTTGATTTCAACAGCCGGGGCATGATCGGCGGCATAGTCAACCCATTCGCCGGGCTTGTCTTTGCTGTAAAATTTGCCCGGCGTCACCGGCATGCCGTCGTTGATCGGCGACTTGCCGCCCCCCTGGGGACCACAGTAAAAATTTACGGCGAAAACCAGAAAAATCAGCCAGAAGAAGCGACTGACTTTAAACTTGCGAAATTTTAAAAAATGGTTTAAAAATGACATAAAACTCTTTTAAGATGTACCGGGCATTTCTACCCGGTATTTTTTATTAAGAACGCACCCTCGTTATGGGATGCCCCCTTAATTATTACTGGCCCTGTAAACCTTTACCGGGTTTACCCCGTCGCCGGCATTGACCACTACGTAGTCGGTACCGGCGTCGTTTACGGTCACGGCGTCAAATATTCGGATGACATCGTTTCCGGCTACCCCGTCGCCGATGCTTCCAAATCCAAATTGCTTTGCCGCGGCAGAACAGGCATTACCGGTATCGCAAATGGCCTCAAAATCGGTTTCCCCTGTCGCGATGGTAACGCCCGCTTTGGTTCGCCAGATGTTGATTCCGTTTACCGGGTTGTCAAACCCAATGTACAGCCGGTTACCGTTGGTCTTTAGCAGCGTTACCGACGTGTTGTTCGCCGCATATGCGGTGTGGTTTACCGTATCTGACCAGGTTGCGCCTGCCATGGTTGTTTTTCCTGAAGTGACATTGCCGATAAATACCCAGTCGGCCGCTCCCTTGGGAGTTGCCGTTAATCCTGCCGGAAGTCTCCAGAGTTGCGGAACCTCCGATCCTGTGGGGCAGGTTTGATGAACGGTCGCCGACAACGTCTGTACGGTCGCCGAAGAACATGCGTTTCGAACAATATAAAGATCACCGTTAAACGTCGCCATGTACGGAATCGCCTTTACCGCCGGGGTCAGCGTATTTGTCGGAAGCAGAAAACCAGCCGAAGTCCACTCGGAAATCGTCGCCGGCAGGGCAATCGACATGTATTTCAACCATGTTGTCGATGTCGGCGTTACGTCGTTCCAGTAGGTGTCGCAAGTAGCTTTGCTGGAACAAGCCGGCGGAGGGGTGGTTCCGGAATAAGCCAGGGCTGATCTCAATATACCGCCGTCGGCTTTTGAGGTTCTGTTCATGGCTGCCAGTTCGCCCGCCGAAGTGGACCCCCCGTTGGCAATGTATAGCTGGGATTCGTTGGTTCCGATTCCGTCATTGTCGTATTCATAAATCGAGTCCAGGGAGATCAGGCTCGTGCTTTGTCCATTGCCCAGGGTTCCTCCCGCGCCGATTCTGTTTAACCATTTCCCGGTCAAATCCTGTACGGTTGGCGTTAGCTGAAAACGCGTAAATTGAATCGCGGTTCCGGTTTGATCCGGCGAAGACTCATACAGCCAGCCTTTAAACATTCCCAGGCTGGTCGCCCTGTACGAACCCCCGGAGCTGGCCAGTCCTGTGATATGGTTAAATACAAACGGACTCGTAACGCTGTTGGTATGCCAGACCGATTGATAACTTCCGCTGCCCAGAATATAACCAAGCACCATGAGGTATTCCGTTCCTCCCGCCGCAGTGCAGTCTGAACCGCTTAGAGTCGTTGAGGCAAAGGGAGCGGTAGTATCGTAACATCCCACATAGAAATAATCGATACCCCCCAGGTTGACCGTTCCATGCTCAATCAATCCCGTTGTAAAGGCCTGGTTGCCCGCGGTTAGATTGTCTCCGTCAAGCGTAACTACCGTTGAGTTGGTCATGTTGATGTCTGTCTGAAAAACACCGGAATCTGAATTGTTGGGGCCAATATGCAATTTACCTTCATACACAAAGGCCTGACCGGAAAGCGTTGTTCCATCGTTAAACGGGTCGGCAAACACCGGTCCCTGGCCTGGGTTTGTAGGGATCGCGCCAAATGTTACCGCGGCCCTGTCGTTAGGGTTGTTTTGCAAACAGTCGATTGTTGATGCGCCGCCAACCGGTAAAATACAACCCGCCGCGCCCGCTACGGTTAAGGCCGCCCCTGTCCAGCCTGCCGCCGTAAAGGTATAATTTCCCTGGGCAGGTTTTGCCGGGGTTGCCGCGCCATCATCCACCATGAGATAAATGGTATTGCCGCCAGTAAACCCTGTCGCCGGGCAGGCCGTATCATTGGCGCTTGTACAAATACCCGTAATGGCCGTACCAACTGGCGCGTCCCAGTTTTGAAGCTTGCTGGCGCCGGAAACGTGGGTATACCCGGCATTAATTTTATCAATGGCATTGTTACCGCCGCCTGTCACAAATGACTTTGAAAACGTAATCGCGGCAATCCGGAACGTTCCATTCGGCGTATTTGGCGTCACTTCAGCTCCGCTGGTAACTTTTATATTTTCAAGACCGGTAAAGGTCGCGGTTCTGTTGGCTGTGTTGATCAGGTTGCCCTGGGCGTCTTTTACGTTGGCGTTTACCGTTAACGTATACAAAGTTCCCGACCCCTGGTTGCTGGTTGTCAATTGTACAACCGTTGTAGGGGTAAACGAAGCCGCTGCGCTTATGGTCAACCCGTTATTGGCCGTGTAGTTGGTGCTTAATAAGGCGCCGTTGGTCAAGGCATCCCATTGCACCTGCTCTGAGAAGGTTACGTTTATGTGGTTCATATCTATGGATACCGCGCTGACAACGCGTGGCAAAGTATCGCCGGTAAATGTGGCCCGGTCATTCGGGTTTGCGCTAATCGTTTGTGCATAAATATCTTGAACCGTGGCAACCACTACGGTATAACCATTGAGCGTGTTGCTGGTTTGTGAACTTGTGGTTAACGTCGCCACATTCCCCGCCACGGCGGCCCCTGATACGGTTAAACCGGCAATCGTGTAGTTGGCGGCCGTTGTACCGCCGGTACCTATGTTGTTGTTAAAGGTAACGGTAACGGTTGTGTTGTTGGTTGCAACCGCCGAAAGAACTTTAAATATTGTGGGCTGACCGCTGAATACGGCAGAGTTTCCGCCAACTCCCGAAACGGCGTTATTTGACGGGTCTAAAACGCCGGTTGCGACGGTTACGGTGTAATTGTTGGTTCCCACAACCTGGGCTGTCGTGGTCAATATTACAAATTTGTTATCTGTCGTCGGTGTCGCCGTTACGCCGTCGCTTGACATTACGGCTCCCGTTACGGTTAAACCTGGTATCAAATAATTAGCGGGCACCTCGCCCGTTAAAGCCGATACGGGTTCCGAAAAGGCTACATATACAGTCGTATTTCCCGATCCTGTGGCGGACATAACAACCGGTTTGGCCCGGTCGGCTTCGGCCACGCTGGTCGTAATCAACTGCGCCAGGGTATTGCCGACAGAATCCTGCAAGCCGGGGGTCGCGGTTGTTGTCAGGTCGGGTTTTACGCCCGTATCTGTTGCGGCTGCCTCGGTAAATTTTAAGTAAATGATATCATCATTGGCCGTATCGCCCAACGCGGCTTCGGCTGTACCGTGAGAAAGTTGAACGTTGGAATAGGCGCCAACCAGCCACGCCGTTGTTACGGCTCCCAGGGCGTTTGCAGAATAACCGGGAAATGTTGCATCACTGACATTTCTTGAAAAAATCACCTTGAGATGATCAATTTTACCGTTGCCATTTATGTCCATGGTTTCAACCGCGGTTACGGCCGGCAAAACAATGTCCTTCGTTACGGTATTCGTAGCGGCTATTCCCGTATTTCCGGCAGCGTCCGTTAATGTTACGCCAAGGGTAAGCGTACCGTCATTTAAGCCGCTGACGTTTATTCCGGAAATAACATCGGTTGCTGTCGCAATGGTACCTGATCCAGATACGTTGGTACCGCCGCCGGAACTGCTTATGGTATAATTATACGTTGTGGTGATCTCCGCGCCGCCAAAGGTAAACGACAAGGCCGTTTGATTCGAACTGTTGATAAACGCCTGGCCAATGGTTACCATATAACCGGCCGGGGCGACTACATCTTTAGTCTTGGAATTGGTCGCGGCAACGCCAACGTTACCGACAGCGTCTGTCAGGGTTACGCTTAACGTCAGGGTTCCGTCGTTTAAGCCGGATACGTCGATGGCAGAAATCGTATCTGTCGCTGTGGCAATGGTTCCTGATCCAACTACGTTGGTTCCGCCGCCGGAGCTGCTCAGGGTATAATTATAGGTGGCACCCACTTCGGCTGAGGCAAAAGTAAACGATAGCGCGGTCTTATTGGCATTGTTAATAGCAGCCTGGTTGATCGCCACCGTATAACCGGCCGGGGCAATTATGTCTTTGGGTTTTGAATTTGTCGCCGCCGCTCCGACGTTACCCGCCGCGTCAGTCAAGGTTACGCTTAACGTCAGGGTTCCGTCGTTTAAGCCGGATACGTCGATGGCAGAAATCGTATCTGTCGCTGTGGCAATGGTTCCTGATCCAACTACGTTCGTACCGCCGCCGGAGCTGCTTAAGGTATAGTTATAGGTGGTACCCACTTCGGCTGCGCCAAAGGTAAACGATAGCGCGGTCTTATTGGCATTGTTAATAGCAGCCTGGTTGATCGCCACCGTATAACCGGCGGGAACAATTATGTCTTTAGACTTTGAGTTTGTCGCCGTTGCTCCGACGTTACCCGCCGCATCAGTCAAGGTTACGCTCAACGTCAGGGTTCCGTCGTTTAAGCCGGATACGTCGATGGCAGAAATCGTATCGGTTGCTGTGGCAATGGTTCCTGATCCAACTACGTTCGTACCGCCGCCGGAGCTGCTTAAGGTATAGTTATAGGTAGTACCCGCTTCGGCTGCGCCAAAGGTAAACGATAGCGCGGTCTTATTGGCATTGTTAATAGCGGTCTGGTTTATGGCCACCGTATAACCGGCCGGGGCAATTACGTCTTTAGACTTTGAATTTGTCGCTGCAATGCCAACGTTACCTGCCGCGTCGGTTAAAGTAACACTCAACGTCAAGGTACCATCGTTTAAACCGGATACGTCGATGGCAGAAACGGTATCCGTCAATGTGGCAATCGTTCCGGTTCCGGTAACGTTGGTACCGCCGCCGGAACTGCTTAAGGTATAGTTATAAGTGGTACCTATTTCGGCTGCGCCAAAAGTAAACGATAGCGCCGTTTTATTGGTATTGTTAATCGCGGCCTGGTTGATAGCCACCGTGTAACCGGCCGGAATTGTAGAATCTTTTGTCTTCGTATTTGTTGCCGCCAGGCCGATGTTGCCAACCGCGTCGGTTAAGGTTACGCTCAAGGTGAGGGTTCCATCGCCCAGGCCGGCAACATTGATACCTGAAATGGTATCGGTCGCGGTGGCGATGGTTCCTGATCCAACTACGTTCGTACCGCCGCCGGAGCTGCTTAAGGTATAGTTATAGGTGGTACCCACTTCGGCTGCGCCAAAGGTAAACGATAGCGCCGTTTTATTGGCATTGTTAATAGCGACCTGGTTAATGGCAACCGTGTATCCGGCCGGGGTGACGACGTCTTTAGGCTTTGAACTTGTTGCGGCCGTTCCGACATTACCAACCGCGTCACTCAAGGTGACGCTTAACGTCAGGGTTCCGTCATTTAAACCGGTTACGTTGATATTGGTCAACTGTTGCGCTGAACTTGATATTGTTCCGGTTCCGGTAACATTGGTACCGCCTCCGGAACTGCTCAGGGTATAGTTATAGGTGGTACCTACTTCGGCAGAACCAAAGGTAAACGATAGAGCCGCTTTATTGGCATTATTGATCGCCGCCTGGTCGATAGCGACGGTATAACCAGACGGGGCAAGGACGTCTTTTAATTTTGTATTGGTTGCGGCAGCGCCTACGTTACCCGCCAGATCGGTCAGGGTTACGCTTAGCGTCAGAGTTCCGTCATTTAAACCGGCGACATTGATACCTGAAATGGTGTCGGCCGCCGTCGCAATCGTTCCGGTTCCGGTAACATTAGTGCCGCCTCCGGAACTACTCAGGGTATAGTTATAAATAGCGTCCACTTCGGCTGCGCTAAAAGTAAACGATAGCGCCGTTTTATTGGCGTTGTTGATAGCAGCCTGGTCAATAACCACCGAATACCCCGTCGGCGCGCTCGTATCCACAACAATACTACCGGCGGCGATACTGGATGTTACGTTACCGGCGGCATCGGTAATTACAAAGGTAACCGCGCCCGAAGTCACGGCGCCCGTCGGA
>Ga0224510_10000025_pt1 | contig 117888 bp, 96 predicted proteins | sample SF_May12_sed_USG_FD_170161 | JGI IMG/M metagenome (GOLD analysis project Ga0224510, IMG submission 170161) | Sediment microbial communities from San Francisco Bay, California, United States - SF_May12_sed_USGS_4_1 | ecosystem: Environmental > Aquatic > Marine > Sediment | place: USA... | reverse complement strand
ACGAATTGGATTGTTCGGTGAAGCTTTTCGCGATCAAGAGGCATACTTGTGTTTATTGGCGAACTAGTTTGCGAGTTTGTGTCCGGCCGGAAAGGGTCACGACCAGCCTGTCAGGAGTTTAACACCTGAGTGGCCGCTTCCAAGATCAAACGGGCCGCTGCCGCTGTCAAATTTCGACCATCTCAGAATGACCATTCGCAAAAACAGGCGATTGCCAGTAGCCGCATTTCTATTATAGATTGGGTCGCGCGCTCGATTGCATTTGAAGTGCCGGGGGAATTATTCCATGACACCAGGACGCCGGTCCCTGCCTCGCTGGTTGCAGCAATGGTGGGCTTGGTTCACTGCCATCTTCGCGATCACATTCGTGTCGTTCTGGCCCAGTTTTTTCTCGGCAATAAACAATGTTGAAACCCACATCGTCATTCATGGGATCAGCGCGATCGCCTGGATGCTGCTGACAATTATCCAGGCATCGTTGATCAAAAGTGGTTGGCGCAAGCATCACCGCACTGTGGGCTACCTATCGCTCACGCTCGCGGCGATCTTGGTGCTGAGCGGCCTTTGGGTGATCCAGACTATGCTGCTTGGCGATAGCGGTACGGCGGAAGGGATCCGTCTGCTGGCAGTTAAGTTCTTTTACATCGACTTTACTGCACTGGTGCTGTTTTGCGTTTTTCTTTGGCTGGCGATCAGGGCCGCGCGGCGGCGCGATATTCCGCTGCACCTGCGGTTGATGGCCTGCACCGCAATTATCCCGCTCGAGGCCGCGTTGGAGCGAACTTATATTTATGGCACGCCGAATCTTGTACCCAATTTCGACGTCGCTCTGTACGCATCGGTTATCACGCTCATCGTGGTCACCACTGTGTTGGTAGTGAGCGAATGGTGGTACGGGCGCTCACGTTGGCCATTCGCAGCTCTTTGCGCCTACTTTGTGATCATGTTGCTCACGACAGACGTGATCGCGCAAACCGAATGGTTCAATTCCGTGGCGATTAGATACGCGAATTTTTGAGCCTGCAGCAACGGCAACTCGAGACCGGGATTCACCGGCTGCAAGCGTCAGGGTGGAGCATTCAGTTTGACCGCGGCGTCAAACGCCAGCGTCGCTCCGGCCTGGCGATAGAACACCCAAAGACCTTTGTGAATCAGCGCGATATCATGCAGCGTGTCGTTGTTGAGGTCGCCTATCGACAGTCGGCCGGAGCCGGACGAGTAGTTATCCGGGTTGTCCGGTACGGCGAGTTCCAGCTGTATGGTCGGGGTTCCTGACGGGCTTGACTCCATGATGCAGATCTCGGCGCCGATCTGGAAAACAATCTCCGGATAATTGTCGTCATCGAGGACTGCTGTCTCGAAAATTTCGGTGATACCGGTCCCGCCGGTGCGTACAACAGGCGACTGGTAAAAGCTGTCGGGCACTAACTGCCGAAACACGATGATCGCGCCATGGAAATCATAGTCCGCGTCACCCTGCGTGATCGCAACAGCTATATCCATTTCGCCGTTGCCATCGTAATCCGCAACTCCGATGTACTCGGCAATGTACCCGGCAGCCAATCTGCGCGGCGCAATGAACTGCCCGGGTGCATAGATATTGTTGTAATAAACGAGGATCGACTTGGACAGGTCACCGTCGACGCCGAGCACAATGACGTCCAGCAGTCCATCGCCATTGAGGTCACCGAGCTGCACATCGTCCCTTCCCTCGCCAATCGGTCGGGGCGCAGAAAAGGTCCCGAGATCTCCGCCGTTCTGCGGCATCCACTGCACAGTATCGCCAGTAACGAGGACGACGTCGGCAAAGCCGTCTGCATCGATGTCACCGATCGCCTGGCCACGACCGAATGTCGTGTGCGCCAGACCCATCGGGTAGTACACCGACGGCTCCAGCGTCCCCGGCTGCGCTAGGTCATTGGCCAACAGCCGGAAGCCGCCCTCGTTCCAATTGGTGGTGATGATGTCCGGCAAGCCGTCACGCTGGACGTCGTCGGCAACCACCACCCTGGCAATGCTGCCGTTCGGATTGCTGTCGAAGTGCCGGGCCGGCAGGTATGTGCCTGGTGCCACAAGACGTTGCCTGTAGATCGAGATGCGGGTGTCGAGTAGCCGGCGGTCCTCGGTCAGCGATGTCCCGATGGCAATGTCATTGAGACCATCAGCATCAAAGTCGGCAATGGCGATGCCACCAAAATTCTCGCGCAACTCAAGCGCCGCAGGCGGCGCCAAGTCGACATACTTGCTGCCCCCGCCGCAGGACACGAGCGTCAGACATAACAGGTAGTGAAGATTCTTCAAGCTGCCACACCTTGCCCGGGATCCGGGTACCTACATGGGGGGCGGTGAGGTTACTTTCCATATGTAGTTTCCGCAGGCAGCAAGCCTGACATTTTGCTGCGATCATAGGGCTTCGAGCACGTGGTGTTGCGGTGGTGATGCTGTGAGCAAGTGGCAAGTTTCAGCGATGGCGGGCATGTCAGCCGTCGCAATCATGCTGCTGGCATCCCGGCCCGCTTTCGCCGAAGGGTATATCTGCGATGATGCAATACCACGTACCGAAGCCGTCGCTTTGTTGTGCAACGGCATCGCCAAGCAGGACCAGGGCGACGTGGATGGCGCTATCGGCGATGTGAAACATGCACTCGAACTGCAGCCCGACCTGGTCGAGGCGCACCTGATTCTCGGTATTGGCTATTACTACCAGCATCAATACGCGCTGGCCCTGGCCGAGTACGATCTGTACCTGGCTGCCGTTACCGATAATTTCCATGCCTGGTCGAATCGCGCTGCCGCCTACCTGCAAACTGGCGACCTGGTCGCAGCCCGCTCCGATATCGACCGCGCGCTCGCCCTCAATCCGCATGACGTGCAGCTGCTCGAGAATCGCATCGTAATCGCGCGCGAGGCAGATGACCGACTCACCGTGATCGAGGATTGCACCTGGTTGATCGAGCATTTCCCACCGCGGTCCAAGTGGCTGCTGGATCGTGGCAAAGCACTTGGTGCAGAATCCCGCCTGGCCGAGTCACTGGCCGACCTGCAGATGGCCGTGCAACTGGAGCCCACCGCAGATACCTACTACTTTCGTGGCATAACGCAGTATTTCCTCGCGCAATATGATGCGGCGATAGCAGATTTCACGCAGACCTTAACGCTGCAACCCGACTTCACACTGGCCTACCTCAAACGCTGCTCCGCGCTGTACCAGTTGCAGCGCTACAGCGCAGCCCTTCCCGATTGCGATGAGTTCGTGCGGCAACAGCCCGACAGCTACGACGGCCACTACAATCGAGGAATTGTCCGCAGCCGGGCTGGCGACCAGGATGGCGCATTGACCGATTACCGACTGGCCATAGAGCTCGCCCGCAATCCGGCTGAGAAGGCCAACGCATGGTATGGTGTCGGCGTCGCCAGCGAGCGGGCCGGACAGAAAAAAGCGGCGCAAGACGCCTATCGGCGCACGCTTGAGATCGACTCCGAGTATCGGGCCGCCCGTACGGCGCTGCAGCGCCTGTAAGGCCGGGCACTGACATTGCAACACTTTAGCCAGGGAATCTGAATCATGGACTTGAAGTTAATGGCAACGGTCTTTGGCATCGTATTTCTCGCGGAACTCGGCGACAAAACGCAGCTCGCCACGCTGCTGTTTGCGTCCAAATCGCCCGGTAATTTGATCGCGGTGTTCGTCGGTGCCTCAGCAGCACTGGTCCTGGCATCCGCAATCGGAGTCGTGGCCGGCGGCGTTATCTCACAGTACCTCAGTCCCAGGCACCTTACCTACCTGGCCGGTGTCGGCTTCCTCCTCATCGGCGCCTGGACCATCTGGCAGGGCAGCACCCTGGGTTAGGTTTCCAGCTCTTTCGACTACCAGTTTCTGCAGACGGAATTGGTCCATTCGATCCTGCCATCGGGCGCCATGACATAGTGCTCGGCCAGGAACCCGATGCGGAAACTGCCGGTCTCGTTCGGGTCTTCGGTCACTTCGATGTCGTCGGGCTGCACAAAGCGGTCCGTGAATTCACTCAGTAACGTGGCAATGCTGCGTTTCTCGGCTGCGTAAATGATTTCCATGATGGCCTCCTTCAGAACGTTCCTTTGTCGTTCGGAGGCAGAATACGACCGGCATCCTTAACCGCAGATGACATTTTCTTGAACGGGAGCTGAACGGGATTTTGACGCCTAGCCGTGCTGTGCGATGGCCTGCTGTTCGATTTTCGCCCACGAGTCCCTGAGCGTAACGATACGATTGAACACCGGCCTCTTTGCGCTGTGATCCACGGAGTCCATGCAGAAATAACCGAGACGCTCGAACTGTACCGCTTCGCCGTCGCCGAGTTTGCCCAGGGAAGGCTCCAGCATCGCCTGTACGCTCGCCAGTGAATCCGGGTTCAGAACGGCCATGAAATCGTCCGCCGCATTCGGATCCGCTACCGTGAACAATCGATCGTAAAGTCGCACTTCTGCCGGCAGAGCGTGTGCCGCCGAAACCCAATGGATGGTGCCCTTGACCTTGCGATCGCTGCTGCCGGTACCACTGCGTGTATCGGGATCGTACGAGCAACGCAGCTCAATCACCGCGCCCGCCTCGTTCCGGATCACATCCTCGCAACGAATGATATAACCATTGCGCAGGCGAACTTCGCCACCGGGTTTCAGGCGAAAGAACTTCTTCGGCGCATCTTCCATGAAGTCCTCCTGCTCGATGTACAGCTCGCGCGAGAACGGCACCTCGCGCGTGCCTAGTTCGGGCCGGTTCGGGTGATTGCTCGCGGGCATCATTTCCACCTGGCCCTCGGGGTAGTTGCTGAGCACGACTTTCAGCGGCTGCAGTACGGCCATGCGGCGCGGCGCGGAAAAATCCAGTTCCTCGCGAATGCAATTCTCGAGTACCGCCATTTCAATCAGCTTGTCCTTCTTGGTGACACCGCCGCGTTTCACGAATTCGCGCAATGCGCTCGCCGGGTAACCGCGTCGCCGCAGGCCGGCAATCGTCGGCATGCGCGGGTCATCCCAGCCCGATACCACACCGTCGTCCACCAATGCATTCAGCTTTCGCTTGCTGGTGATGGCATAGGCGAGGTTGAGGCGTGAAAACTCGATCTGGCGCGGTCGATGTTCGGGCTTTAACTGGTCGAGCAGCCAGTCGTACAGGGGGCGGTGGTCCTCAAACTCGAGCGTGCACAGCGAGTGAGTGATGTGCTCCAGCGCATCCGAGATGGTGTGCGCGAAATCGTACATCGGATAGATACACCACTTGTCACCGGTGCGCTGATGGGCGATATGGCGGATACGATACAGCGCCGGGTCGCGCAAATTAATATTCGGCGACGCCATGTCGATCTTCGCGCGCAACACGTGCTCACCATCTGCAAATTCGCCGGCCCGCATGCGGCGGAACAATTCCAGGTTTTCTGCGACCGTCCGATCCCGGTAAGGGCTGTCGGTACCGGCCTCAGTGAGGGTACCGCGAAGCGCGCGTATCTCATCCGCGCTCAGGCTGTCGACATAAGCGACGCCCTGTTCAATCAATTGTTCTGCGTAAGCGTACAGGGCATCGAAATAATCCGAGGCATGCGTCAAGCGATCGCTCCAGTCAAAACCAAGCCAGCGCACATCGCGTTCAATGGCGCGCACATACTCCTCACGCTCTTTGCCCGGGTTGGTATCGTCAAAACGCAGGAACGTGCGGCCGCCGGTTTCTTCGGCCACGCCGAAGTTCAGGCAAATCGACATGACATGACCGATATGCAGGTAGCCATTTGGTTCTGGCGGGAAACGCGTCACGATCGACGTGTGTTTGCCGGATTCGAGGTCGTTGTGAATGATCTGGCGGATAAAATCCCGCGGTGTCGCATCGTTCATGAAATGTCTTGGGGTTGCTCTTGAAGGAGCGCCATTTTACGCACTTTGCGGCGCAGTTCGACACTGATTGCACAGGCCTTCGATTTCCAGCACCTGGCGCACGGCCAGGAACCCGCCGGCGGCAGCCTTGCCTGCAATCAATTGCTCGATCTCCGGGTCGCTGAGCTCGGTAACGGTGCGGCAACAGGTACAGATCAGGAACTGCCCGGCGTGCCGGCTGGCCGGATCCGGGCAGCCGACGAAAGCGTTCAGCGAGTCGAGCCGGTGCACGAGGCCGGCTTCGATCAGGAAATCGAGTGCCCGGTACACGGTCGGCGGCGCCGCCGAGGCAGACTCCCGGCCCAGGGTCTCCAGGATGTCGTAGGCACCGATGGGCTTGTGACTGTCCCAAACCAGCTCAAGAACCCGCCGGCGTGTCGCGGTAAACCGCAAACCACGACGCTGGCAAAGCTGCTCGGCCGTCTGCAGCGCGGTCTGCACACAATCACGATGATCATGCGGCAGAATACTTGTTGTCGTTACAGGGTGGCTCATGGTCAATTTTCTGTACAATAGCGCGCGCTTGCTGGCTCATCCGGATTTATAACCAGACCTTATCATGCCGAATATTACCTTACCCGACGGTTCGGTCCGTCACTTCGACAACGTTACCAGTGGCAGTGAAATTGCTGCCAGTATCGGCAAGGGTCTGGCGCGTGATGCCGTGGCATTGCGCGTTAACGGTGAACTGATCGACCTCAGTCGCGCCATCGATGCGGATGTCGCCGTCGAAATCGTAACCCGCGATACGGCCGCAGGGCTTGAGCTGCTACGGCATGATGCTGCACACGTACTCGCCGAGGCAGTCAAGGAGCTTTGGCCCGATACCCAGGTGACCATCGGGCCGGCTATTGAGAATGGCTTTTACTACGACTTTGCGCGCGCCGAGGCTTTCACCGAGGACGATCTCAGCCGCATCGAGGCGCGCATGCGGGAGATTGTCGATCGTGATGAGACGATTCGGCGCGAAGTCTGGGATCGTGACCAGGCCGTGGAATTTTTCCGCGGCATTGGCGAGCAGTACAAAGCCGAGATCATTGCCGGCATTCCATCTGATCAATCCATTACCTTGTACCGGCAAGGCAACTTCATTGACCTGTGCCGCGGTCCGCACCTGCCTTCGACCGGCAAACTTGGCAAGGCCTTCAAACTGACGCGGGTCAGCGGCGCATACTGGCGCGGCGATTCGAACAACGAAATGCTGCAACGTGTGTATGGCACGGCCTGGGCGAATGACAAACAGTTGCGCGACTACCTGCAACTGCTCGAGGAAGCGGAACGGCGCGATCACCGGCGCCTTGGCAAAGTCATGGACCTGTTTCACTTCCAGGAAGAGGCGCCGGGTGCGGTGTTCTGGCACCCGAAAGGCTGGAGCGTATTTCAGAGCCTGATCAGCTTCATGCGTCAGCGGCAGAATGCGGCCGGCTATCGCGAGATCAACACGCCCGAGCTGATGGACCGGTCCCTGTGGCAGGCATCGGGTCACTGGGACGCGTTCGGCAGCAACATGTACACAACCGAAACGGTCGACGGTCGCCAGTACGCCATCAAGCCGATGAACTGCCCGGGTCATGTGCAGGTTTTCAAGCAGGGCATCACCAGCTACCGGGACCTGCCCTACCGGCTTGCCGAATTCGGCAAATGCCACCGCTATGAGCCCTCCGGTGCATTGCACGGCATGATGCGAGTGCGTGCGTTTACCCAGGATGACGCGCATATATTCGTAACACCGGAGCAGATTACGGCTGAGTCAACGGCGGTCTGCCGCATGCTGCTAGATATTTACAGTGCATTCGGCTTTACCGATGTGCGCATCAAGTTCGCCGACCGACCCAAAGTCCGTGTCGGTGATGACGCTGTCTGGGACCAGGCGGAGTCGGCATTGCTGCAGGCACTCGAAGCAGCAGGCCTGAGCTACACCCACAACCCCGGCGAAGGTGCTTTCTACGGGCCGAAACTCGAATTCGTGCTGCGCGATGCGATCGGCCGCGACTGGCAATGCGGCACGCTGCAGGTCGATCTCAATATGCCGGGCCGGCTTGGCGCAACGTATGTGGGCGAAGACGGCAACAAGCACCTGCCGGTGATGCTGCACCGGGCCATCTTCGGCTCACTCGAGCGGTTCATCGGCATATTGATCGAACATCATGCCGGTAACCTGCCGCTATGGCTGGCGCCGGTGCAGGTCAAAGTACTGACAATTACCTCGGACGCCGACGACTATGCCTGTTCGGTCGTGCGCGAACTGCAAGCCGCGGGCCTGCGTGCCGAGGCCGATCTGCGCAATGAGAAAATTTCTTACAAGGTTCGCGAACACAGTGTCGAAAAAGTGCCGGTGCTGCTGGCCGTCGGCCAGCGTGAAGTCGAAGAAAGAACCGTCGCCCTGCGTCGCCTTGGATCAAAACAGCAGACGACCCTGCCGCTGCAGCAGGCGCTCGAGAGCCTGCTCGCGGAAGTCCGAAACCGCAGCTGATCAAGCACCCTAAAAGGGGTCAGAGCCCTTTTTTCAAAAAGGGCTCTGACCCCTTTTGGAGCTGCTGAAACCCAACTGTGACGAGGCCTGCACTTTGACTGTGCGGCGCGTCACAGATTGAAAACTCTGTCTGCCCCGGGCGACACCCCGCGCCAAACCCGGGGCTATACTCCCCCGACACGAAGGACCTCGTGCTCAATTCGACATAAACCATGGAGGCGCGGCGGTGTCGCTGGAAAGATTCAAAACACAGATTCTGCTACTGCATAGCGAGCAAAGTACGCTGGACAAGTTGAGTACCGGCTTCGGCGATCGTTATACGGTGCACTGTGCGACCAGCGGCAGTGAAGCACTCAGTACACTCGGCCAGACGTCCATCGACGTCATTGTCACGGCACAGGTGTTGCCAGGCATGAGCGGTCTCGACGCGCTGCGCGAGGCAAAAAAGCGTTCACCGGAGACCATCGGCATCCTGCTGGCCGGTAATGATGGCGAAGGTGTCGAAGCACTGGTCGGCGATCGCGAGGTATTCCAGGTCGTTCGCGGCGGAGTAACCGCCGAAACATTGCGCACGATCATCGATAATGCGACGCGGCAGAGCCGGCTCATGGCTCTCGCACAGTCCGCGAACGACACGACGGCGTACATGGACGAGCCGACCGGCGAGCACATCGTCATGGAAACGGCCGAGAACGGTGCGCCGATAATCACTGACGTTACCGGCAGAATGCCGATCCTGAACCCCGACAAAGTATCGGCGCAGGCAAATGTGGGAGCCCGCGCGGTCGACGTGCTGGTACTGACCAAGGATGAAGAATTCCTGGTTACGGTCAGGGAGTCCACACGTGGCATCCACAACATCATTTATGCCAATACTTTGGCCCAGGCCGATGATGCAGTACGCAAGCACAAGGTCGGCGTCGCAGTCATCGACGCAGCGATGGTGGGCGACAACGTTGAAAAACTGACTCTACACCTGCGCACGACTGCGCCACGCCTGGTCGCGATCGTCGCGGGTCGCCGTGATGACGGCGAAATGCTCATGGATCTCATCAATCGCGGCAAGGTATATCGCTTCCTGTTGAAGCCGGTCTCGCCTGGTCGAGCGCGACTCGCGATCGAGGCTTCCGTCAAGCACCACCTTGAAGCCCCGGATGCGGCTTTTCGTTCTATTGGCGCGGCGGCCGAAACCAAGGCAGCACCAAGACCTGCGCCCGCAGTCACACCGGCCGCGGAACCCAAAGCGGCTGCGCCGAAACCGGCGCCGAAAGTCGCTTCGAGCACGAAGCCGCAGGCAAAACCGGCACCGAAACCAACACCGAAACCGGCAGCGAAAATAACCGCGGAGCCGCCAAAGCCGTCACAGTCGCAAACGGTTCCGGTCATCAAGGTCGAACCGCGTCGGGCGCCCGACAATTCCGGGTCTCTAATGAGTGATGCCCTGGGCGATGCGTTCGGCGGGGACGACAAGAGTTTTACCGAAACCATGACCGATATCGCGCGTACGGTCGGCTCTACTTTCGCCTCGGTAACGAGCCGCAAAAGTACATCGGCCCCTGAGGCCGTGGTGCCTCCCGCGCCGGCCCTGGCAGTCGGATCTGCAAGCTCGACGTTCCCCAGTGCAAAACTTCTCGGTATTGGCGCCGTCGGCATCGTCGTCGCGCTGGGTCTTGGCTGGTGGCTGTTTGGCGGATCCAATCAGCCTGTACCGAGCAAAGAGCCGATTTCTGGCACGCCACGCGTTACCGAGGCAAATCCGGTTTTGGATTCGCCGTCCGGCAGCGGATCTGGTGAGGCGAACCTTGATGAATTGCTAAGCGACGCGCGCCTCGCAGTGTCCGCCGGACAAATATTCAATCCACCGGGCAGCAACGCGATCGAATTTTACCTGGCCGCTGCAACAGCAGCGCCAGCCAATGAAACGATCACCACGGAACTCAACGACGCAATCGCGCAGGCTCTCAGCATGGCCGAGTCCGCACTGCTCGCAAAAAACACGCTGGACGCAGAGGCGGCTCTGCAGCGCGTCTCCCTGGCGGATGCCGACAACGCTCGCTTGCCGTTCCTCAATGCACAGCTGGTGCAGATTCAGCTGCGCAATTTTGTCGATTCCGCACGGCTCGCAATTCGTGATGGCCGATTCGAGGACGCGTCCGCTGCACTGAACGGTGCCCGTGCCTTGAATTCCGGTGATGGTACCGAACTTGCAATGCTCGCCAATGAACTTAGCGCCGCGCAAAGTGCGCAGCGAGTTGACGACGTATTGGCAAGAGCGACAATGCGTCTCGACGAGGGCAAGCTGACAGCGCCATCAAATGACAATGCGCGCTACTATTTTGAGCTTGCGCTGAGCAATGACCCGGGTAACTCCGCGGCGCGTCAGGGTCTCAACGTCGTTGCCAGTAAACTGGTACTGCAGGCGCGCACTGAAATCGACGCAGGTAATTTCGACAATGCGGAGAACCTGCTCGCCGATGCCCGTCGACTGGATCCGGGCAGCAATGAACTGAATTCTGCGACCGCTGTATTGAGCACAGCGCGTAACCGTGAGGCAGAGGCAATTCGCGCCCAGCAGCAACGTGCTGCCGCTGAAAAAGCGGCTGCGGAACGCGCGGCTGCCGAAAAAGCGGCTGCCGAAAAAGCGGCTGCCGAAAAAGCGGCTGCGGAAAAAGCGGCTGCGGAACGCGCGGCGGCTGAAAAATTGGCAGCCGAAAAAGCTGCCGCCGACACGCTGGCGGCGGAACAACGGGCAGCCGAGCAAGCCGCCGCCGCGGCTGCCATTGCTGCAGCCAGTGAAGTTGCAGGCGAGGATTCGATTGAGAACGAAGACACGGCAGCGACCACGGTGGCAGAGAGTGATGCTACGGCCGCTACAGGCGCGAATAGCAGCATTGATGAGTCGAGGCCGGTCGCCGTCAGCAGCCTGGTACGCACCAAGTACGTTGGTCCAAAGTATCCCCGGGCGGCGCAACGACGGGGCACGTCGGGTTGGGTAGACGTGGTGTTTACGGTGGACATCGATGGCAGCGTAAGCAACGTCTCGGTACGCGACTCGGAACCCGGCATAACCTTTGTGGACTCGGCTGTCAGCGCGGTCGAGGCATGGGAATTCGAACCGGTTATCGAGAATGGCGTCGCCGTTCAGAAGCGCGCGGCCGTGCGCATGATGTTCGCGGTCGAGTAGTCGCTCCCCTGCCTAATCCTTCCAATCTGGACTAAATACGCGGTTCGGGCTAACCTAGCCCTCGTCAATAGCAAGACGGGCGGGGACAGACAGTGGGCGTCGAACGAGCGGCTGCCGGCACGAGTGCGGGCAGAAAACAACAACAGCGCAGCATTCTCACGCAGCAAAAGCTGTTGGATGCAGCTATTGCGGCCTTTTCAACGAATGGCTTCATGGGCACATCAACGCGTGACATAGCCGAACGTGCCAGGGTGCACCACCCGTTGATTACCTACCACTTCAAGAATAAGGGTGAGTTATGGCGCGCGGCGGCCAACCGGATCTTCCGTGAATTCAATATTTCGCTGGTCAAGGCGATGGCTGAAGTGCCGGAGATCGATCCAAAAGCGCGCGCCGAAGCGTTTATTCGTACTTACGTCAAGCACTCTTTCGGTCACCCGGCCCTGCACAAGATCATCCTGCAGGAATCCAGTTATCCAAGTGACCGGCTCGACTGGCTGGTAGCGACGCATCTGAAGCCGCTCTATGCCATGGTGTCGGGCCACCTGGTGAAGCTGCAGGAACTTGGTATCGCGCCGCCCGGCAATCCCGCCCTGCTGTACAACATGATTCGCGTCTCCGCGGGCGGATTACTCGCGCTCGGACTGGAGGTCAAAGGTACCAGCAACATCAATTTCGACGACCAGGCACAGCGTGACGAGCTCGCCGAAATGATTATTCGCACCTTCCTGCCGGGAAACCTGCCAGCGCAACATTAAGCGCTTGCTGATGACCCGGCGTGCAGCACTTGCTGCATGTGTGCAACGATGGCGAGCGCGATCAGTTCCGGCCCGCGCCCGCCAAGGCGCAGCCCGGCCGGTCCGTGCAGGCGGCCGGCCAAGGCGGCACCCTGATCGCCGAGCTCTGATAACAAACGTTGCTTTCTTGCCGGTGGACCGAGCAAGCCGACATAGTCGATGGCCGTGTCCGCCAGGGCTCGCAGGTAGGCGCGATCGCTGGACAGGTGATGGCTCATGACTATGGCGCTATCGATCAGCGACAGGTCGACGACACTCGGGAGCGCGTCAGCCTGGGCACAATGTTTTGCACAGGCGGCGGGAAACTCCGGGTTCTCGATGTAAGCCGGCCGGTGATCGAACACGCTGCAGCGCCAGCCGAGTCCGTCGACGAGCTGCGCCAATGGCACCGCGTCGCGGCCGGCACCGAGTATCAGTATGTGCGGCGGCGGACGCACCGCTAGTTCCAGCAGCAGCGTGCCGTCACCCTTCTCTATCCTGACTTTCGCTGGCGTTTGACCGCGCAGCGCACTCGCCATCGCTGTGAACGGCTGATAATTGTGTGCCGCAATCAGTGGCTGCAGGTACACGGTCATCGAACCATCGCAGCCAACACCGAGGCCCCAGATGTCTTCATCGCCAGCCGCAAGCTCATAAGTTGCGGTTTGCGCCTTGCCGGATTCCAGCACCACGCGCGCACGCACCGCGAGATCGCTCTCGAGGCAACCGCCGGACAGCATGCCGCAGACAACGCCGGCGGCATCGATGAGAATGAAATCACCTGCCTTGCTGTAAGTCGAGCCATGCGTTGCCAGCACCGTGACCAGTACCAGCTGCTCCTTACGCGCGGCACGGGCATCGAAGAATTTCAGTAAATCCGTGGCGTGCATCTTGATTACCCGAGCAATTCCCTGAGACGAAAGTAACTCATGCCCAGTGCAAGCATTGGGCTGCCAAACCACTTGCCGCCTGGAATGCGCAAGTGGCGGACCCGCGCAAACAGGTCGAATTGTTCCGCATCGCCGCAGACGACATCGGCCAGCATCTTGCCAGCGAGGTGAGTTGGTGCGACACCGTGCCCGGAGTAACCCTGCACATAATAAGTGTTGCCCTGGATGCGGCCGAATTGCGGAATGCGGTTGATACTGATTGCGATGTCGCCACCCCATTGGTAGTCCACGCCAACATTGGCCAGGACCGGAAAAATTCTTGCCAGTCGCGGACGCAGCGCAGCAGCTATGTCGGCCGGGCGGCGACCCGAGTAGTTGCACATGCCGCCAAACAACAGGCGCTTGTCCGGAGACAGGCGGAAGTAATTTAGCGCGATCTGTTGTTCGCAGCACGCAACATCGGCCGGCAGCACGTTTTGTACCTGCTGTTCACTGAGTGGCTCGGTCGCCAGCATGTATGAGCCGGCCGGAAACACGGCATTGCGCAGCCTTGGCTCGGTGTTCCGGAGGTATGCATTGCCGGCAAGTATCACCTTGTTCGCAAATATCGTGCCGTGCTCGGTCTCGACCACCGGCCGGGCACCGTGCTGAATCCGCGTAACGCGGGTTCGCTCGAAAATCCTCGCGCCCAGCTGACTGGCGGCGCGAGCTTCACCAATGCAAAGATTGAGCGGATGCAGGTGGCCGTTGCCTGCATTGCTGAGACCGGCCTCGTAGTGACCGCTGCGAACCCAATCGGCAAGTTCCTGGCCACGGATCAGTCGCATCGCATGCGGGTAGTCATGCCGCTCGCAATCCTCGAGTTGCGCCTCCAGGGCTCGCAGCTCCGCCGGCCGGCCGCGCGCCGCGACATCGAGGTAGCCGAACTTCAGATCGCAATCGATACGGTAGTGATTGATGCGCTCGACCAGGATGTCACGACATTCCAGGCCCATGCGGCGAACAATGCCTGCCGCCGAGCTGCCGAATCTTTTCTCAAACTTGGCCGGATCACTGAATCCACCGATCAGTTGACCACCGTTACGCCCGGATGCACCCCAACCGACGCGATTCGCTTCAATCAGCGCGATGTCGTAACCCCGCTCGGCCAGGAACAGGCTGGCGGACACGCCGCTGAACCCGGCGCCCACCACCGCGACATCGCAACGATGCTCGCCATGCAGCACAGGATAGTCGGTCGCGATGTGGCGCGTGGCCGCATACCAGGAGCTGGTATGTTCCCGAGCATCGACAGCCACCGGGTGGAACCTACTGCCCCGGACGGTTGGCGTACAGGTACAACATCTCCATCGCGAGCTGTGTTGCCGCGAGCGATGTGATTTCGGCTACGTCATAGGCCGGCGCCACTTCGACCAGGTCCATGCCGACGATATTAATCCCCTGCAGGCCACGCAGGATCTGGATGGCCTGGTGTGAGGTGAGCCCGCCGCAGACCGGCGTGCCCGTGCCTGGCGCGTAACTCGGATCCAGGCAATCGATATCGAAACTCAGGTAGACCGGTTTGTCGCCGAGAATCCTGCGCGCTTGCCTGACCGTGGCATCGATACCATTGGCGTGTACCCAGGGCGCATCGAGGACATTGAATCCCATCGTATCCGGATTGCTCGTGCGCAAGCCGATTTGCGCCGAGGTAGCGGGATCCAGCAGCCCCTGTTTCGCCGCGAAGTAAAACATCGTGCCGTGGTCAATGCGGCCTTCGGCATCTGCCCAGGTATCGCTGTGCGCATCAAAATGCAGCAAGGACAAGGGCCCGCCGTGTTTCCTGACATGCGCCTTGAGCAGCGGATAGGCGATGAAATGATCGCCGCCAAGCGTCAGCAGCGCCGGGCCCTGGCTGATGATGCCCCAGGCGTGCGCCTCGATCTCGTCCGGCACAGCTTGTGGCCGGCCATGGTCAAAATAGCAATCGCCGTAGTCGATCACCGCCAGCCTGTCGAATGGATCAAACTCCATGCCATACATTTTTTCCCAGGCCATGATCGTCGACGCGTTACGGATAGCGCGTGGCCCGAGACGCGCCCCCGGCCGGTTGGTCGTCGCAGTATCAAACGGCACCCCGGTAACAACCACATCCGCGCCGGTGAGATCGCGAGTATATTTTCGGCGCATGAAAGACGTAATGCCGGCATACGTCGGTTCCGGCGTCGTGCCATACAGGCTCTCGCGCGTAATTGCGTTGTCACCACTGGCTTTACGTGTCGTCATTGCAATGCCTTTTGTGTCAGGTCGAGCCCCTTCCAGGCTTTTTCGAGCATTTCGTCGGCCTCATCGTGCGTCAGCACAAATGGCGGCGCCGCGATAATCGTGTCACCGACCGCGCGCATCACTACGCCGCCGTTGACCAGGAAGTCGCGGCACACTGTACCGGCTCCGATCTTGCCCTCAAATCGTTGCAGTGTCTTCTTGTCGGCGACCAGTTCGAACGCACCCATGAGTCCCACCATGCGCGCCTCGCCGACCAGCGGATGCTCGGCCAGTTTGGCCCAGCCGGCCTGAACGTAGGGGCCAATATCGTCCCGGACCCGCTCGACCAGTTTCTCGCGCTGCAGCAGGCGAATGTTCGCCGTCGCGACCGCACAGGTGGTCGGATGGCCCGAGTAGGTGTAGCCGTGAAAAAACTCGCCGCCCTTGTCGATGATGACGTCGGCAACCCGATCACTCACCAGCACACCGCCGAGCGGCAGGTAACCCGACGTAACACCCTTGGCAAATGGCATGAAATCCGGCCGCGTGCCGAAATAGTCGGCGCCGAACCACGCACCGAGCCGACCGAATCCGGTAATTACTTCATCCGATATCAGCAAGATGCCATAGCGGTCGCAGATGCGTTGCACCTCGGGCCAGTAACTGTGCGGCGGAATGATCACACCGCCGGCGCCCTGGATCGGCTCGCCGATGAATGCGGCAATCGTGTCGGCGCCAAGTTCCTTGATCTTGGCTTCGATAGAGCGCGCCGCAACCAGCCCGAATTCATCCGGTGACAAGCTGTGATCGCTGCCAAACCAGTACGGTTGTTCGACGTGTACGATGCCGGGGATCGGCAATCCGCTCTGCTCATGCATGGCCTTCATGCCGCTTAGGCTGGCCGCGGCGACGGTGGAGCCGTGGTAACCGTTCTTGCGGCTGATGATCGTGTGCCGCTCCGGCTGGCCCATCAGGTCCCAGTAACGCCGCACCATGCGTACGATCGTGTCATTCGACTCCGAGCCAGAGCCGGTAAAAAACACGTGATTCATCTGCGGCGGCGAGACCTCCTGCAGCAACTTCGCCAGCTCGATCGCCGGTGGATGCGCACACTGGAAAAAACTGTTGTAGTAAGGCAATTCCCGCATTTGCCGGGTGGCCGCATCGATCAGTTCACTGCGACCATACCCGGCATTCACACACCACAGCCCGGACATAGCATCCAGGATCTTGTTGCCATCCGCGTCGAAGATATACACACCTTCGGCGCGCGTGATAATGCGCGACTTTTTCTTGTGCAGACTTTTGTGATCCGTAAACGGATGCAGGTAATGGTCCTTATCCAGTTCCTGCCAGTCCTTACCGGTTCGCTTTTCCAGCGCAGCCATGATTCACCTCAAACGTTAAACATCAGGATCTCACGCTCATACGGCGTGATGATTTCCTGGAATTGACGATACTCGTTGTCCTTGACGATGCTGTACAGCTCGACAAAATTAGTGCCGAGAATCCTGCGCATCGCTTCGCTGGCCTTGAATGCATCCAGCGCGCCGTACAGGTGGCGGTGCAAGGCAAACTCCTTGCTGTAGGCGCTGCCCGTTACCGCCTCGTCAGGTTTCAGGCCTTCAACCATGCCGAGATAACCGCAGGCCAGCGTCGCCGCCAGCACCAGGTACGGATTCACGTCTGACCCCGCAATACGATTCTCGATACGTCGATCCTGCGGGCCTGAGTCAGGTACGCGCAGGCCGACCGTGCGATTGTCTACCGCCCAGGACAGGTTTACCGGCGAGGCCCACGGATTCAGGAAGCGGCGATACGAATTCACATACGGCGCAAAAATCAGCATGGCGTCGTGCATGTAGGTCTGCAGTCCGCCCAGGAACCCATAGAAATATTCGCTCGGTTTGCCGTTCGCGTCCGAGAAAATATTGCGCCCATCCTTGTCGACGACGCTCTGGTGCACATGCAACGCGCTGCCGGCTTCCTCGGCCATGGGCTTGGCGAGGAAAGTTGCATGCATCTTGTGCAGGATCGCGACCTCGCGAACCGTGCGCTTGAACAGGAACACCTGGTCGGCAAGGTGAATCGCATCGCCGTGCAGGAAATTGATCTCGAATTGTGCCGGGCCCATTTCCTGCGAGAGGGTATCGATATGGATGTCCTGTGCCTCACAGTGCATGTAGAGGTCATTGATGAACGGGTCAAAATCGTTCATCGAATCGATGCTGTAGGGCTGGCGCGCGCCCTCGGTCCTGCCGAGCCGCCCTTCGGGCGCTTCGGCCTCCTCGTTCGGGTCGGAATGCGGATACAGCAGGTAGAACTCGACCTCGGGCGCAACCACGGGCACCCATCCCTTGCTGGCATAAATCGCCAGTACGTTGCGCAGTACCGCGCGCGGCGAGGTATCAACCGGCGTGCCGTCGCTGCGGAAACAATCGAGCAGCACCGAGGCTGCCGGGTCGGTCGACCATGGCACGGGGCGCAGGGTCGTCGGGTCCGGCACCAGCAGCATGTCGCGATCCTCAACATTGTGCGGATTCAGCACGTAGTCACCGGCAATGGTCTGGCCGAATATCGCCTCGGGCAGCTTCATCGGGCTGCCGCCGAACTTCCCGGCCGGCACGACCTTGCCGCGCGCCGATCCGGCCATGTCCGGCACAAATGCCTCGACGTCCTTTATTCCCCTTTCCTCCAACCAGGGCTGAAAAACTTGGTCCTTACTCACCTTACACCTGTCTTTCGGCCGCGTACGCCCTGCACGCGTCACCAAAAGTCCTGAAAATTGCCATGGAAAAATCGTCCAGCGTCACGCGCCATTCCGGGTGCCATTGCACCGACAGCGTGAAACCTTTGGCGCTGTCAACCGTGAATGCCTCGACCAGGCCATCATCCGCAAGCGCCTCGACGCTGACGCCCTTGGCGAGCCTCGCGACACCCTGCGAATGCAGCGAATTGACCATTATCGACTCGCGGCCCGCGAGGCGATGCAGAATCCCGCCAGGCACCAGGTTGACGGGGTGCGACGGGCCGTATTGCACCTCCAGCGGATCGCCGGAGTTTTCCCTGTGATTATGATACCCGGGCACCTCGTGCACCTTCTGGTGCAGGGTGCCACCGAGCACAACATTGAGCTCCTGGTGGCCGCGGCACACAGCCAGCAGCGGCACGCCCTTTTGCATCGCGCGTTTTGCCAGCGGCAGGGTCAAAGCATCGCGGTGCGGGTCGTGTAGCGTGCCCGGTTCGCTGGGTTGTCCCTCGTAGTGATACGGCTCGACATTCGACGGACTGCCGGTCAGCAACAGGCCATCAACATTCGCGATGATGTCGTCCACATCGAGCGGGTCGCCAAGGGCAGGAATAATGAATGGCAGCCCGTCGGCACCGTCGACCAGCGCCTGCACATATTTTTCGCCCGCCATGTGAAAGGGATGCGGGTCCACCATGCGCCGGTCGGCCGGCACACCGATAACTGGTTTTCTGCTCATAAGGAATCGTCAGCGTTACGACCGAAAAATCGTAGCACCCCAAACAGGATTGCCCCGCCGAGCAGAATCGAAATCCACGGCGACACACCGTAGGCGCCCGGTACTGTGCCAAACAGTATCGCCACGGCACCGACCAGCAGCGCATACGGCATCTGCGTGCGCACATGCTCGATGTGGTCACAACCGCTGGCGATCGAAGACAGCACCGTGGTATCGGATATCGGTGAGCAATGATCGCCCCAGACCGCGCCGGCCAGCGTGCAGGCGACCGCTGAATAAAGGATGTGCAGGTCGGTGAGATCGGTCATGCCATTGACGCTCATGACCGCCCAGGACAGCGGAATAACGAGTGGCATCAGAATGCCCATCGTGCCCCAGCTGGTGCCGGTGGCAAAGGCGGTCACCGACGCGAGCAGGAATACGACCGTCGGCACCAGCACTAACGGCAATGCATCGCCCAACACCGAAATCAGGTAACCCTTGGCATTCAGGTCATTCGTTATATCGGACATCGACCACGCGAGTATGAGAACGATCATGCCAAACAGCGTGGCCCGGGCGCCGCCGTACCAGGCATCAACCGTCTCGTGCGCACTCAGGATGCGTTGCCCGATGGACATGCCCGCAGCGGCGAGCGCACCGGCGAACGAGGCCCACATCATGGCCTTGTACGGATCCGAGCTGCCGATGATGTCGGTGATCGTGTCGCCCTCGCCCGTGATGTACAGACTGATGCCGAGCCCGGCGATCAAAACCAGAATCGGCACGAATGCGTTCGCGGCGCGCAGCGGCACATTCGGCTTCGCTTCCAGCGAGTCGCCTTCAAGCGCCGGCATGGTTTCACCCACAGTCGGAACGACCTGCCCCTGTCGCGCACGCACTTCGGCCGCGTGCATCGCGCCAAAATCGCGGCCGGTTACCGCGACCAGCAGCACAAACAACACTGCCAGAATCGGATAAAAGCTGTACGGGATCGAGTACAGGAAAATGGTATAGGCCGGAATTCCGGACAGCTCATTGATTCCCTGCAGGGCATCATCAATAAGGCTGACTTCATACCCGATCCAGGTCGTGATCAGCGCGATGCAGACCACCGGCGCCGCAGTCGAGTCCACGATGTAGGCTAGTTTCTCGCGCGAGATCTTCAGGTGATCCGTAATTGGCCGTGCCGTATTGCCCACAACCAGGGTATTCGCGTAATCGTCAAAAAAAATCATCAGGCCCATTAGCCAGACGGCGACCTGGCCACCGATCGCGGTCCTGGCGCGACTCACGATCTTACGCACCACGCTGCCCATGCCACCATTGCGAGTGATGATGCCGACCATGCCGCCAATCATCATGGAGAAGGCAATAATGGCTGCATGGTCAGGATTGGCCAGCGCGTTAACGATATAAACGGCGAAAGTATTCATCAGGCCCTGCAACGCGCCGAGCGGCGAAAACGATTGCAGCGCTGTCGCGCCGAGCCAAAGGCCAAGCAGCAATGCAGGTACGACATTGCGCAAGGCAAGCGCCACGGCAATCGCCAGAAACGCCGGCATCAGCGAAATCCAGCCTGGCAGAATGCGCAGCGTCGTTGCCGCCGAGTCACCGCCGGCGCTGGCAACGATATCGATGCTACCGCTCGCGGCCAGCAGTACGTCCGTTATGACCACCCGGCCATCGGCACCTGCTGTCCCCGAAAGGGTGTCACCGGCCACGGAAACCGAAACGACCTCGCCCGCCGTTGCACCGGTAACCACGATTTCAAGCGGAACACCTGTCAGCCCTATGGCTGCGGTTTCGATATCCAGCGCAGAAGAAGTTGCGGGACCGAAACTGGCTAATAAGACAGCAAATCCTGCGGCGAGCCCTCGATACGGGGCCTTGATGTTGCGTCCACTAATTTTGTCTTTCCTTGGGTTTTACCTGACCGTATGGTAACACGGCAGACCGCCTTGCGGCTTGCGCCCGGATCAGGGAAGCTGTCAAAAGTACCTGAAATACCGAGACATTATGACCAGAAAAGCCAATTCCCTCCAGGCCGAACTGCGGCAATTGCTGAGGAAGTTCCCGGATTCAGCGTTTATGGACCTTTTAGCCCCCGATGTGCTCGGCATTCTGCGTGGCAAGCGCGTCCGTGCCAGCGATTTTGAAAAAACCTGTACCGAAACCTTCTGGTATTGCGGCGCCGCCGAAATGCTTGACGTGCTGGGTGAGGTCGCAGAGGGCCTGCCCGGCTGGGACGATGGCGATCCGGACGTCGCAGCGCGCGTCGTTGCGGGAAGCCTTGCGCCGGTTCCCTGGTCGGAGCGGCCCATGGCTCAAGCGCTGTTTCGCATGTATGACAGCGATGGCACACCCTACTTTGCCGATCCACGCGCTGTGCTTGAGCGTGCCATCGCACCGCTGCACAAGATGCGGCTCAGAATCGTCATGGCCACCGAGCTGGAATTTTACCTGCTCGACGCCAAGGCGGAATCGCCAACCGCACGTGCGCCGATCATTGCGGGTTTGGGGCGGCCGCAGCCTGGCGTAAATATTTATCACCCGGACGACCTTGCCCAAATACAACCATTCCTCGACGACGTCTACGACTATTGCGACGCGCAAAACATTCCTGCAGATGCGGTCATTTCCGAGTACGCCGCGGGCCAGTTCGAAATCAACCTGAAACACGTCGACGATCCGGTACTCGCCTGTGACCATGCCGTACTGCTCAAGCGCATCATCAAGGCGGCGGCACTGCGGCACGGCTTTGTTGCCTGTTTCATGGCCAAACCGTTTGCCGACGACGCCGGCAACGGACTGCATATCCACATGAGCCTGGTTGACAAAAACGGCAATAATTTCTTCTCGCAGGGCAAGGAGCAGCTTGCGGTAGCACCGTTCTCGGCACGCCTGCGGCATGCAGTCGGCGGGCTGTTGAAAACCATGCCGGAAGCAACGGCGATTTTTGCGCAGAATGCAAACTCCTATCGCCGCATGCGGCCGGAGAATTACGCGCCGGTGGACACAAACTGGGGTGTCAACCATCGCGCCGTGTCGATCCGCATTCCGCAGTCCGACGAGAGCAATCTTCGCATCGAGCACCGGGTCGCCGGTGCCGATGCCAACCCTTACCTGGTGGCCGCAGCCGTAGCCGCCGGCGTGCATTATGGACTCAAGAACAAGTGCGATCCCGGACGCATGATCGAAGAACGCGAAACCGCCGCAGTGGTAAACCGGATTCCGAATCGCTGGCATGCCGCGCTGGACAAGTTTGCGCGCAGCAAAGTGCTGCCCGAATACCTGGGCAATCGTTACTGCAGGTATTACCTGATTAACCGTCGCGCCGAGGAAAAGAAATACCACGACACAATCAATCCGCTCGATTTCGAGTGGTACCTGCGCTCGATCTGAGTCAGTCGCACTCGCCGGCGCGCTGCAGATCGGCGTCGATGGTCATGCCGGCGCGCCAATAGCAGAATGCTGCGATCGGCAGCAGCACGACGCTGACAATCAGTAACGCGTAGCGCATCGACTCCTCACCCTGTGATGCGCGTAGCAGGTCGCTGACCAGGCCCGTGACCGGTGGGCCAATCAGCAAGCCGATGACATTGATGATCAGCAGTACCAGCGACGACGCGACCGCCCGCATGCGCAGGGAAACCAGGCTTTGCGTCTGGCTGAGTACCGGCGCCAGGTAAAAATTTGAAAATACTGACGGCAAGACCAGCAGGGTCAGGCACCAGGCCAGCGTCACCGACAGAAACACGGCGCCGAAACAGATCGCGCTGGCCACGGTCGCGGCGGCTATGAACGACAAGGCATGCTTGTGCCCGCGCACGCCGATGCAATCGGCCAGGTAGCCGCCGAGAAAAAACCCGAGCCCGCCGGCAATGCCATAAATGGGCCCAAGCGAAAAACCAATCTCGTCCGCATCGACGCCAAGGCTGCGCACCATGAAGCTCGGCATGTTAAAAATAATCGCGTAACCGACGAAAGAGCTGATACCGGCGCCGAGCGCCATGCTGATGAACGACTTCCTTGCGAGCAGGAATATGGCGACATCCTGCAGTGACGGCTGCTGGCCGCTGTCGCGGCGCAGCTCGGCGGCACCACGTGCGGGCTCGCGAACCGTAAAACGCACCAGCGCAGCCAGTATCAGCCCGGGCAGACCGACGACAAAAAATGCCTCGCGCCAGCCGATGTTTTGCACTACCCAGCCACCGGCCATGTAGGCCAGCATGACACCGGCGGAAATGCCGAGCGTGTAAACACCCATTGCGGCCGACCGTTGCTCGGGCGGATACAGGTCGGCAATCATGGCGTGTGCCGGCGGGCTGCAGCCGGCCTCGCCGATGCCGACACCGATTCGGGCCAGCGCAAGCTGCCAGATATTCGCCGCCAGCCCGGAGAGTGCCGTCATGCCACTCCAGATTGCGACCGCGAGCGCGATCAGGTTGCGTCGATTAACGCGATCCGCGAGCCGCGCGACCGGCACGCCGAGAATGACGTAGAACAGTGCGAACGCCGTTCCGGCCAACAATCCGAGCACGAAGTCCCCGACCTGGAACTCGGCGCGGATCGACGGCAACAGGATTGCGAGAATCTGGCGGTCGATAAAATTGAACATGTAGACCACCGCCAGCATCGCCAGTGCGTAGCGACGTGCGCCGTGAGAAATGTGGTTACCGGAGCTATCAGTCGCCGGCGACATGAGTTCGGACCGGCGCCACCGCAGCGGAGTCCGGCCGGCGCGGATCCGAAGCCCCCAGGAACTTACCGTCCTGGTAAGCGACGGTCTGCAGGCTGGTGTTGATCGAACCCGTGGTTTTCACGGTGTGGCCGCGACCCTCGAGCATGCGAATCGTGTCCGGGCCGTAACCACTCTCGACCAATACCTCGTCCGGATACCACTGATGATGCAGTCGTGGCACCGCCGAGGCTTCGGCGATGCCCATGCCATGATCCATTACGTTCACGAGCATTTGCAGAACCGTGCTGATGATGCGCGCGCCACCCGGACTGCCGGTGGCAAACCAGGGCTTGCCATCGCGAAACACAATCACCGGCGTCATCGAGCTCAGCGGCCGCTTGTTCGCCTCTATGGCGTTCGCCTCACCGCCAAGCAGGCCGAAGACGTTGGCGACACCGGGCTTGGACACAAAGTCTTCCATCTCGTTATTCAACAGAAAACCCGCGCCACGCACCGAAATGCCCGAGCCGTACGAGGTGTTCAATGTGTAAGTATTGGACACCACGTTACCGTCGGCATCGATAACGGAATAATGTGTCGTATCCTCGCTTTCGGCGGCCGGCGGGGTGCCCGGTTTGACCTCGGTCGATGGCCGCGCCTTGCGCAAATCAATGGTCGCTGCGAGTTCTGCTGCGTATTTTTCACTGCTCAACCAGCCGACCGGCACCGGGTAAAAGTCCGGATCGCCCAGATGTTCGCTGCGATCCGCATAGATAAGCCGCATGACCTCGATGAGCACATGTGCCTCGTCGGCGCTGCCCGACCCCATCGCGGCGATCGGGTAATGCTCCAGTATGTTGAGTGCCTGCAGCACATGCACGCCGCCGGAACTGGACGGCGGCATCACCACCAGGTCGTAGCCGCGATAGTTGCCGCGTAGCGGCTCACGCCAGACGGGTTTGTAAGCAGCCAGTGAGGCCATATCGATGAGTCCGCCGCCTGCCTGCATTTCGGCAACAATCTTCTGGGCGATCGCGCCGCGATAAAACGCGTCCGGACCCTGGTCTGCAATCAGTTGCAAGGTATTGGCAAGATCGGCCTGCACCAGGCGTTCGCCCATTTCGTAGGGAACCTTGCCCGGTTTGTAGAAATAACCACAGGTCGCCTCATTGCGGCAGTTGCGCGGCTGGTTTCTAGCCATCGTGGTCGCATAGTCATGCGTTACAACGATGCCGTTTCGCGCCAGCTCGATGGCCGGTTCGACCAGCCGCCGCCAGGGCAATTTGCCGAATCTCTGGTGTGCGAGATAAAGTCCGGCGACCGTTCCCGGCACCGCCGATGCCTTGTGCGAGCTGCGCGACAAGTTCGGATCGACATTGCCGGACTCATCGAGGAACATGTCACGGGTCGCAGTGAGCGGCGCCATTTCGCGGTAGTCAACCGAGATCGCCTCGTCGGTGGCCGCATCGTAGATCAGCATGAAGCCGCCACCGCCGATATTGCCGGCGCGCGGCAACGTAACCGCTACCGCAAATCCGATCGCAACCGCAGCGTCCACAGCGCTGCCGCCGTCCTCGAGGACGCGCGCGCCAATCTCGGCAGGAACCCGGTTTTGCACCGCAACCATGCCAAAGCGGCCGTACACCGGTTGGTGCACCTCGTCATAGCCGGCGATTGATTGCGCGTTCGCTATGGTAGCGGCGAGCGCCACCTGCAACGCGACCACGATTCCGAACCAGCAACGCATGCAGGAGATCCTCTTTGTCTAAGGCAACACAGCCTTGAAGATAGTGAAGAATACAATGGCCAGTAAGGCACCCGCCGGGATTGTCACCACCCAGGATACGAAGATCCGGCCGACGACACGCAGGTCAATGGCCTCGATGCCGCGCGCCAGGCCCACGCCGAGCACAGCTCCGACCAAAGTGTGCGTGGTTGAAATTGGCATGCCGGTACCGGATGCAATGACGATTGTCGTCGCCGCGGCCAGCTCGGCAGCGAAACCACGGCTCGGTGTCAGTTGCGTGATCTTCTGGCCAACGGTCGCGATCACGTGCCGGCCAAAGGTCGCCAGGCCGATGACGATACCGCCACCACCGAGCATGAGTACCCATATCGGCAAGGCTGACTGGGAAGCGACCGCCCCGCTATGCGCAACGCTGATGACCGCCGCAAGCGGACCGATTGCATTGGCGACATCGTTCGAGCCGTGCGCGAACGCCATACCGCAGGCGGTAACGATCATCAGCACGCCGAAAACGCGCTCTACGGTGTGAAAATGCTGTTTCTTCTCGGCCTTTTTGTCGGGTCGGATATTGCGGATAGCGACTGCGCCAATCAGGGCGATGCTAACGGCAATAACAATTGCCAGGTAGTAGCTGTTCTGCAAACTCAGGTCCAGGCCAACGTGCTGCAAGCCCTTGAGAATGGTAACCAGGGTAATGGTGAATGCAGCAAAAAAAATGTACACCGGCACGTAGCGCTTGGCCCTTTCCAGCGGATCGTCCTGGTGCAAAATGAGTTTCAACACTGACTGGTAAATCAGGTAGGCAATGAAGCCCGCAGTGAGCGGTGATACCACCCAGCTCATGACGATGGTTCCGACCTTGCCCCATTGCACGGCATCGATGCCGATACCGACCGCGGCGAAACCGACGATTGCGCCGACGATCGAGTGCGTAGTCGACACCGGCCAGCCTTTCGCCGATGCAAGCGCGAGCCAGGTGCCGGCGGCCAGCAGTGATGCGAGCATGCCGTAAACCAGCAATTCGGGTGTGTCGGAGAGCAGCCCGGCATCAACAATGCCGCTGCGAATGGTCGACGTGACCTCGCCGCCAGCCAGCACTGCGCCCATGAATTCGAAAACAGCCGCCACCAGGATGGCCTGTTTGATTGTCAGCGCTTTGGATCCGACCGACGTTGCCATCGCATTTGCGACGTCATTGGCGCCAATACCCCAGGCCATGAAAAGGCCGAACAGGGCGGCCAGGCCGATGTAGATAAACTCTGCTTCCATCTTACCCCCTGGGAGCCGGACTAACTGCGACAGCTTTATTATTAGTGTGAGAGCAGCAACTCGAGGCGGCGGCCGACGCGCTCGGCCATATCCGCAATCTCACCCATCAGGTCGATAACTTTGTACATGAATACCGCATCGATCGGGTTCAGGCCCGCCTCGATCTTGAACAACGCCGCACGCAACGCGACCTGTTTGTCGTCGGTTTCCGTTTCTATTTGATCGAGTTCCTCGATCAATGCCGTTACGAGCTTGACCTCGGCGCCCTTGAACCCCGCCGTGAATAACTCATCCAGCTCGCGCACGCTCTTGCGCGCCTGTCTCGCTGCATCGATGTTGCGCTCGACGAATTCGAGAAATAGTGTGGCAATCGACTGCGGGATTGCCATCTTGCGCCCGATGACGATGCCGGACACGTCCTTGGCGCGATTCGCAATCTTGTCCTGCACCAGCAACAGCTCGAGCAGGTCCTCGCGCGGCACCGGCATGAAAAGACTCTTTGGCAGGTGCAAGCGTATTTCTTTCTTGACCTGGTCCGCTTCGTGCTCGAGATCGACGATTTTTGCCCGCATTGCGGACGCTTCGTCCCAATTGCCAGCGACCACTGCGGCGAAAAAACCGCGCAGCTGTTTGGCGCAATCAAACGCTATCCCCATGTGCTTTTCGAGCGGAAATACCGGCGATGAGCCGAAAATATTTGCCAGCATGTTAGCCATACGTCGAAGACCTCTGCGGGGCTGTCCGGCGCAATCCTAACATAGAGGCATGCTCCCTACATGCTAGACTTCCCGGCCTTGTCCATTGCCAGAAAACGAATTGATGAAATACTGGTTGATGAAGTCCGAGCCCGATGTTTTCAGTATCGATGACCTGGCAAGCAAAGGTCGCGAGCGATGGGATGGCATTCGCAATTACCAGGCACGCAACATGATGCGCGACGAGATGCGGGTCGGCGACCAAATTTTCTTCTACCACTCCAGTTGCGCCGAACCGGCGATCACCGGTATCGCGCGTGTCTGCAGCAGGCCCTACGCCGATCCGACGCAATTTGATCGCAAGTCAGAATACTTCGATCCGAAGAGCACGCCGGACAATCCGCGCTGGATCCTTGTCGATATCGAGTTCGTACGCAAACTCGAACGCCCGATTACACTCACCGAGATCAAGTCGCAGCCGGCGCTTGCGGACATGATCGTGGCACGACGCGGCAACCGGCTTTCAATCATGCCGGTCGAAGCGCGCCACTGGCAGCTCCTCACGTCGCGGTGACAGTCAGCGCGTCCTGAGGTGATCGCGGACCGCTTGCGGGTCGTCGAGCGCGAGCATGATGACCAGGTCGCCGGGGCTTGCCCATGCTAACGCCGCAGCCAGGGAATCCAGCTCCTGATCAAAGTGTTCGATCTGTGCCGGGTGCGCGCCGCATTTCAGGAATTCATCGTGCATAAGCGCATACACCGCACCTGGCTCGCGGCCCCGATAGTAGTCGGCAAGTTCGGAAATAATGATCCGGTCCAGGCCGATTGCCCAGGCTTGCCGCACCAGCTGGCGAATCAGTTCGTCGGGACGGTCGCCGGCCTGCCCGAAACACAGCACACGCCGCCTGGCAGGCAGGGCTCGCGCCATTTCCAGCACGGCACGCATGGCGTGCGGGTTATGCGCAAAGTCAACCAGCACCTTGCGACCGCCAATGTCATGCAGGTTGCAGCGACCCGGATTGCCCTGCTGTGACATCGAGGTCAGGCCGGCGCGAATGTCGGCGCGCGTTGCGCCAAGGCAGGAACTCAGCGCGGCGGCCGCAAGTGCGTTCGCTGTATTGTGACGTGCCGCGCCATTTAGCGTTATCGGTATATCGCTGTCACGGCATATCAATTCGCTCTCATCACCGTCGCAGAGCAGCAGATCGTGACCCTCGAGCATAAATGCGCTTCCCCCTGCCGCGCGGTGTTCGGCGATCGTGCGGTTGTCCGCGTGCAGTGAGAACCAGATGATCTCGCCCGCAAAAGAACTCGCCTTCGCGACCAGTAACGGGTCGTCTGCATTCAGAATCAGCCGGCCGGTGGCACGCACCGCACGACCGATGACCCATTTGACCTCGGTTAACTCAGCCAGGCTCCGTGAGCCGAAATCGCCGAGATGATCCGCGGCGATATTGGTAATCAGCGCAGCATCCGCCAGCGTCACACCAAGCCCGCGTCGCAGCAGTCCGCCACGCGCGCACTCAAGCACGGCCACATCGACATTTTTGTCGCGCAACACAGTGCGGGCACCGCCCGGACCGGACCAGTCACCTCGATCGATGATGCGGTCATTGACCGCGACCCAATCGGTCGAACTCAGGCCCACGTTCTTGCCTGCGGCACGCAGGATGTGCGCCGCCAGGCGAACTGTCGTGGTCTTGCCGTTGGTGCCGGTTACCAGGCCGACGGGGATGTTGCCGTGCCGCGCCCAGTCAATCGTGGCGAGATCCGGGATTTGTCGCGCCGGCCAGCTGATCGAGTGGCGGCCGAGTCCAACCGACACCGTGTCATCGTCCCAGAGAAACGAAGTGTTGCCGGCGGCCGCCGTGGCCTGCAATTGCAGCAAAGGCGTGTTCGACTCTGCCGCAATTGCATTGCGAATTGCCTCGAGGCTTGCCGCGTAGTCGGGCTCTTCGCTGCCGTTCAGTTCAGCCTCGCACGCTGCCCAGGCCCACTCGTTGAGTGCCGACGCCGCATACAGAGCATCGATGGCGGCAGGAAAGAACAGGCTCACGCCGCCCTCAAGTCGTAATACGCTGGTGCTGACATGCTGCCAGTCAAGATCAGTGAGCATGCGTGTTACATGATTTCGCCATGCGCCGACGACGCGTTCCGCCTCCGCAGCCGTACAGTCAATATCGAGAACTGCTCCGGGCAGATCGCCATGCAGGCTCGGACCGGTGAGTCGGCGCGCTTCGAGAAACTTCATCAGTCGCCTTCTTCGCGCGCTATCCGAACTCCTCGCTCATCACTGATGATTTCAATGTCGTCGTCGAAGCTGAAGCCCTCGATTTGTGGCAGCTCGACCGCAACCGGCGCCTTTTTCGTCGCCTCGTCCTTGCGTGCGCCGGCATTGAAATAGATGATTTGCTTCCAGGTACGCTTGATGTTGTCACCAAGGACCAGTACCAGGTCACCGGCCGCCGCAATTCCGAGCGCTCGCGTGACGGCTTGCTGCTCGTCGGCGATGACTTCGATCTGATCGGCGGCCACACCTGCGCCAAGCAGATGGTCTTTCAGCATCGTGGCAACCTCATTTTCTCCCCGACCACGACGATTATCGTCGCAGCGACAGATGTAATGGTCGAAGTGCCCTGCCGCAATGTTGGCAATTTCCTGAATATCCACATCGCGCCTGTCGCCCGGTGCGGCCAGCACCACGATGCGCTTGCCATCCACATCGAATCGGTCGACCAGGTTGCACATGGCCCTGACCGCCGCGGGGTTGTGTGCATAGTCCAATATCACGCGGAACGGGTGCTCGTCATAGATATTGGTACGACCCGGCGCCTGGAAGAATGTCGAATCAAATGTTCGCAAGCCATGGCGAATATCTTCCAGTCCAATATTCATGTTATAGGCGAGTGCCGCGGCAAACATCGCGTTTTGCACATTGTGCATGGCACGGCCTTCGATGGTCGCCGGAATCAGGTGCGTCCACAGCAGCGGCGTGTGCCCGTCGCGGTCATAGATCGTGATCATGTGCCCGTTCATGCCTTGTTCGAGCACGAACGCCTGGCCGCCGGCCTGGATGTGCTTTTTCACCAGCGGGTGCGCCGGGTTCATGGTCACGTAACAAAGCCGCGCCGCCTCGGTGTAATCCGCCATCTGCAGGCACAATGGATCATCGGCATTGAGTACCGCTGCATCCGTGGCGATCTCGATCGGCACACGCTTCACCTCGGCCAGCTGCTCGAGCGTATCAATGCCGCGCAGGCCGAGGTGGTCAGCGGTTACATTCAGGCAGCAGGCAACATTGCACTTTTGAAAGCCGAGCCCACTGCGTACGATACCGCCGCGCGCAACCTCCATCACAGCCGCATCCACGGATGGATCGCGCAGGATCATTTGCGCGGACACCGGTCCTGTCATATCGCCAGCCACGCTGAGCTTGCCATCGATATAAACACCGTCCGTCGAGGTCTGGCCGACCGTGCGGCCGGCCATCTTCAAAATGTGCGCCAGCATGCGCGAAGTGGTCGTCTTGCCATTAGTGCCAGTAACCGCCGCAATCGGGATGCGGCTTGGCGTGCCGGGCGGGAACAGCATTTCGATCACCGGGCCAGCGACATCGCGGGCCTTGCCCTCGCTCGGCGCGACGTGCATGCGGAAGCCGGGACCGGCATTCACCTCGCAAATACCACCACCTGCCTCACGATAGGATTCGGTAATGTCGTTACAAAGAAAATCCACGCCGCCAATGTCGAGACCGATCGCATTAATCGCGCGGATTGCCATTTCGCGATTGTCCGGGTGAATAATGTCGGTGACATCGATCGCGGTACCGCCGGTCGAGAGGTTTGCCGTTGAGCGCAGGTAGACGACCTCGCTTTTTGCCGGCACCGTGTTGCGATCGTAGCCAAGCCTGGCGAGCAGGCGCTCCGCCTGGTGATCAAACTCGAGCCGGGTCAGTACTTTTTCGTGGCCGACGCCGCGGCGCGGATCCTGGTTGACGATTTCGACCAGCTGCTCGACAGAGTGCTCACCATCGCCAACGACATGGCCGGGCACGCGTTTCGCTGCGGCCACCAATTGCCCGTTCACTACGAGCAAACGATGGTCCATGCCTTCGATGTACGACTCGACGACCACGGTACGCCCATGTTCCTGTGCCTTGTCGAACGCCACCTCCACTTCCGCCGGCGTCTTGAGATTGATGGACACGCCGCGACCGTGATTGCCGGCCAGCGGTTTGACCACGACCGGATAGCCGATGCGTTCCGCGACCCGCACGGCATCGCGTGCCGAACGCACGGCGCGCTGGCTTGGCACCGGCAAACCAAGGTCACGCAGGATGCTGTTGGTCTCTTCCTTGTCGGATGCCAGTTCCACGGCGATGTTGCTGGTGCGGCCTGTGGTTGTGGCCTGAATGCGATGCTGGTAGCGGCCATGCCCGAACTGCACCAGGCTTTGCTCGTTGAGGCGTAGCCAGGGAATGTCACGTGCTGTGGCGGCGTCGACCAGCGACTGCGTGCTCGGCCCGAATGCGCGCTGCTGCGCATAACGAATAAATTCATCGCGCTGTGCGGCGAAGTTCCAATCCTCGGCAGGCGCCCCGACGGGTTTTAGCCTGGCGGGCAGCAGGCTGTGCAACAAGTTCAGGGCGAGCGTGCTGGCCTCGCGACCAACGGCCTCGTCCTTGTACTGAAACACCATGTTGTAGTGCCTGGGCTGGCCGTCAATTGACCGGGTGCGGCCAAAGGTGACAGGTGACCCTGCGATATTCTGCAGTTCGATGGCCACATGCTCCATGACGTGCCCCAGCCAGGTGCCACCGTCCTCACGCATGCGGCGCACGAATCCGCCGGGCTCCTTGTACGAACAGCCGTGCTCGTGCAGGCCTGGCAGACTTTGCAGCAACGGCGCAATGAAGTCTTCGCCGAGCCTGCCGGTAGGCCAGTCATCAAGTTCGCCGAGATCGAGCACATGGCGCACGACCGGAAACAGCGCATACACGTTGGGACCAACGTAAACATTGGTGCTTACAATTTTCATTATTCTGATCCTGCCTTTTTCTATTATTCGGGCGCCGCCTCCCGCGACACGATATTAAAACGTCCGCCCGCCACCAGGATATGCAGCCCTACACCGATCAGGCTGACCGGCTCGCCACGTCGAGCCCGGTCCATGGAAGAATAGCTCAGATCCGTAGGGTCAATCACCGTAATGCCGCCACTACCGACCACATCCAGTTGATCATTCGGACCGATAAAGGCCGCCGTGTCCTCGTCCAGGCCAATGCCCACGGCGAACGGGTTATAGGCCAGTGCCGTCAGCAGCCGCCCGAGGCGGTCACGCTGCCGAAAATGCTGATCGATAATCACCTTATTGGTCAGGCCGAGACCCGGCGCCATGGTGACCAGGTCGGGGGTCGGCGTGCTGCCCTCAAAGCCGCCCGCGATCATGTGCTCCGGCATGAACGCGGCGCCCGCCGAGGTGCCCGCCACGTGCATGCCGGCCACGTTGCGACGGCGAATCATTTGCGCGACCGCGGTTCCACCGAGGGTGGTCGACAGTCGCAACTGATTGCCGCCGGTCAAAAATACGCCATCGGATTGCGACAGATAATCGAGGTGCTCGCTGTCGTTGCAGTCCTTACGCGTTTCCAGCGGCAGCACCTTCGCGTGTTTTATGCCGATCTTGCGAAACAGCTTTTCGTAGTTGCGTCCCGTATCATCCATTTCGGACGCGGTCGGGATGATGCTGATGCGCGCGGTCTTGCCGCCGCAAATATCGATAAATCGATCCAGGATCTCAGGATTGTTGAGCTTTTCTTCGGCACCGCCAATCGGGATGATATAGCCGCGCTTGGTATTGGATAACTTGTCTGCTGGGCTCATAGCTGGAGCGGTTACTTCAGGCCGCGAAAAAGGCCGGTATTGTACCTGACTAAAACCGTAAACTCTGCTCATGAACAACGAATCACCACTCGGCAAAGCCAGCCGCTACAGGAACCAGTATGAGCCCGGCCTGCTATTCGCGATCGCGCGCCGCGCAAGCCGGCAAGCCATTGGTTTGGAAGATAATTTTCCGTTCTTCGGTAGCGACATCTGGACCGCCTGGGAACTGACCTGGCTGAATCCGGCGGGCGTGCCGCAAGTTGCCGTGGCCGAGTTTCGCGTGCCGTTTGATTCGCCCTGCCTGATCGAATCGAAATCACTCAAGCTTTACCTGAATTCCTTCACCATGAGCCGCTATGCGTCGGCCGATGCATTGCGCGATGTGATCGCGCACGACCTCAGCAGCAGCGCCGGTGCCGCGGTCGAGGTGCGGCTGTGCTCGCCGGCGGCGGCTTTGCCGCTCAGCTCGCCACCGGGCGATTGCATCGATCACATTGCGGCGCGTTGCGATGTGTACGATGTTGATGCGAGTTTGTTATCGACAGGCACGGCGATCGTCAGCGAACGCCTGTACTCCCACCTGTTACGCAGCTTGTGCCCGGTCACCGACCAGCCGGACCTCGGCAGCGTGCTGATTGCCTATAGCGGACCACAGATCGATCGTGCCGGCCTGCTCAGGTACATCGTGTCCTACCGCGAACACAACGACTTTCACGAGGCCTGTGTCGAACGCATGTTCATGGATATTCTGCGGCGTTGCCGTCCGACGCAACTGTCGGTCTACGCGCGCTTCCAGCGCCGTGGCGGCATCGACATCAACCCCTTCCGGTCAAATTTCGAAGCCATGCCCGCGTCATTTCGTCTGCCACGGCAATAAAGCCCCAACAGCTCGATTTCGACACCGCGGATAGTCAAATATCGATTTCGCCTTGTATTGATTCATGTTTCCTGTAGCGATTTGCATCGCAGTTCCGGTCGCCATTTTCGGTGTCTGGGTGGCAAGAAAGTTGCCTGACTTTGTGTTGCTGGCTGCATACTCGGCACTCGTCAGTGTATTGGCCGTATCGCTCTGGCAAAGAGCCAGGAAATCCGACCGGTTTTACGGTTCCGGGGTTCCTTATGGTATGACCATTGTCGATTCACGTGGCGAGCAATACAGCTACGATGCGCCCGTATATGCGCCGCGCCATTGCGATCCTGTTCGTCGGCCTGGCAACTGCAATCCTGGGAGTCGCGGCGCAGCGCGCCGGACTGCTTTCAGGGGTGGACGCTATTCCTGCAACTGGTATACACGCACGTAGTCCACCACCAGCCGCTGTGGAAATACAGAATCGTCGACTGGACCACCGGCACGACCCCAGTCCCCGCCGATCGCGAGATTGATAATCCAGTGGTATGGGTGGTCAAAGGGCCACTCTCGCCAGCCTTTCTCCTCGTTTGTGTACGTGAAATATAAGGTGTCGTCGACGTACATGTCGATACGGTCCGGATGCCACTCGACGATGTATTCGTGAAACTTCTCGGAGACATCGGGAAAAATAGCGCGGCCTTTGCGCTGCTCGTGATTGACAAAATAATAGGCGCGATTATGTACCGTGCCATGAATGTGGCCATGCAAATAGCCAACATGCTCGAGAATGTCGATCTCGCCCGAATTTGGCCAAGCGTCGCAATCGCTATTGCCCTGCCAATCCGGAATGTCACTGCAGTTTGTTGCGTACCTGAACGGATCGCTGGGTAGCATCCAGATTGCCGCCCAATTTCCCTGTCCTCTGGGTAGTTTGGCTCGAGCCTCAAAGCGCCCGTACAGGAAATCCTGCTTGCCCGCAGAGTGTATCCGACCAGACGTATACAGCGCGCCGTCAAAGTCCTCCCTGAAAGCCTCGATGATCAGGTGACCGTCTTCTACTCGAACATTCTTGCTCCGCGCCGTGTACGCCTGATCCTCATTGTTGACGACACCCGGTGGCCACTCCTGAGTGCTCCAGTTCTCCGGATCTGGTGGGCCGTCCTCGTCAAATTCATCACTCCATACCAACTGCCAGACTTTAGCCGGCCGATTTTTATTCCGCACCACTATTGCGCTCAGCACTGCCTGTTTTGCCGATGCGTTAAACCTGACTCGCAACTGGCCGTCGTCAATGAGGACATTCGGCACAGTAACGGCCAACCCGGCGCGTACCTGCCCGTCGCGTTGCGCCATAACATCGAGATCCTCTAGTACGACTTGATCGTTGACGATAATGTCAAACAGGCGTTCGCGACCCCCGATGTCCTCAGGCTCGGCGAAATGAAACGTGATGTCGAAATCACCATTAGCAACAGGGCGCGAGATTTCGATCTCACCCTCTCGGTAGCTTTGGTACAGAAACTCGTCTTGCGTACCCTTTACAGACTCGATCCGACCAATGTCGCCGCCGCTAATCGATTCATCTGCCAGGTACTCGGTTCCGTCCGAACCTCTATATGCCGGACCGCCGACATTCATCGCCCAATCGGACCCAAAACCGGGTTGCCGTTTTGCGCAACCGGAAATTTCGAGCACCGCTGCCGCGATCAGCACGGTTACACAATGGGAATACTTCATTTGAACTCCCTGAACCATTTCTACTGGCTTTGTCTGCTGATTAGAGTACATGAATCAGCAATATTTCGATATAATTCAGAATGTTGGCCAACTCAAACTCGGCCTATCCAGGAATGAAAATTGAAGCAAATCGCCGAGCACCGACGCATAGACTTTGACACGTTTCACAACGAGCTTTTGCCTGCCGGTCAACCTCTCGTTGTCCGGTCGATCGTCAAGGATTGGCCGGCTGTCAAGCAATGCGCCGCATCACCCGAGGCTGCTTGCGCATACTTGAGCCGCCTCGCAATCGGCAAGCCCGTACGTACCCTCGCCGCGCCGCCAGAGGCCGAAGGTCGGTTTTTCTACAATGACACACTCACGGGCGTCAATTTCAAACAAGGTCAATTTCCGCTGCGTGAAGTACTCAAGGAACTGCAATCTATGGCTGATGTGGTGACATCACACTCCATCGCCGTTCAAGCGCTTTCCATTCGAGACGAGTTACCGGATTTCGAGAAGCAGAATCCGAACGATTTGCTGGACGACGATATTGCACCCAGTATGTGGATCAGTAATAGAGGTAAGGTCGCGCCGCACTTTGATGAAGACAAGAACCTCGCTTGCGTCGTGACTGGCAGACGCGAATTTGTACTTTTCCCGCCGGAGCAGCTTGCCAACCTCTATATCGGTCCAATGCTAACGACGCCAGGCGGGATGCCGATCAGCCTGGTGGACCCCTGGAACCCGGACCTCGAGAAGTTTCCACGATTTACTGACGCGCTCGCCACAGCCCAAACGACTACACTGGAGCCAGGCGATGCCATCTTTATTCCCAGTCTCTGGTGGCATGGCGTACGATCGCTGGAATCATTTAATGTACTTGTCAATTACTGGTGGGATGGCAGATCAGATTACGGCGTCTCCTCATACGACAGCTTGCTACACGCAATGTTTTCGATAGCAGGTCTTGACGAAGCACAACGGCGCGCCTGGCGTGACTACTTTGATCATTTTGTCTTTCAGACAGGCGATGACCCTGCCGCGCATTTGCCCGATAGCGTTGAAGATATCGTCACATCGCTGAATCCCGGCCAAGCCAGAAAGGCCAGGATGATCTTGTCACAACGGCTGATTTGGGACGAGTAACCGGACGGCAAAGACTGGCTTTGGCATGCAGACGAAAGACATTAAGGTCAACCCCAATTTCTCGCAACGGTTGTATTACATTGGCGAGGAGAAAACATGTGTTGTCGTTTGCGATGACGTACTGGAAGATCTTAGCGCGGTTCGCGACATCGCGATTTCTGCGTCAAAATTCGAACATGAATCAAACACGTCTTATCCCGGACAGCGCGCGGAATTAGCCCGATCGTACGCCGAATCGGTCTTCCCTCTTGTTGTGTCTCTGATTCGCCAGAACTACGCACTCCCACATTCGAGTCTGGCACATCTAAACGCAGGCTATTTCTCGATCGTGACGCTCGCGCCGGAAGATCTCAGCCTGCAACAGCGAATTCCACACTTTGATAGCACGAATCCGTATTTCTTTGCAGCGATGCAATACATTAATGAGGGCGACTTTGGAGGCACTTCGTTCTACAGTCACCGCCCCACCGGATTTGAAAACATAACCGTCGATCGAACCGACAAACTGATTCAATCAGCTCAATCATTAATTCAGAAATCGCCGCCCAAACAAGACTACTTTTATGAGTCTGACGATCATTTTCTACGCCTCGGTACCGTGGATCACAAAGCAAATCGACTAGTGATCTATCCTGGAACCCTGTTGCATTCAGGAAACATCCGCTCGGCTAAAGATATTAATTCAGACCCGGCAACTGGTCGGTTGACTACCAACCTGTTTATTGAGTTCCGATAAACTCAATGCGTTAATTTACTTCGCAAACCAGGATCATGCAGGTGTACCAACGGGGCAATATCGTTGCAAAAAGTCGGCATGCTTAGGCATGTGATGCACGACATACTTAATTGATTTTTCCATCTCTTGTACTTCTTTGACTAATTTTTCATCTTCCAGCGCATCAACCAACGGGCTATAACTACCTGGTCGAATGCCTTGCCCTAGCATCACCGCCGCCCAACTTGTTACAGTAAACAACTCATCTTCCTCGCGGAAAAATTGTCCGTTTAACCTGAACAGCTCGATTTTTTCGGTCAGGCTATCCGGCACGCCCATCGTTCGGCAATAGTTCCAGAACTCGCTATCATCGCGAGTCGTTGCATTGTAATGCAGCACCAGAAAGTCCCTGATCTTGCGGAACTCTTTGAGTGCCAGTCTGTTGTAAATCGTTTCCTGCTCAGGCTGTACACCACCCAGCGAGAACATCAGCATCATTTTTGTTATGGCGGTATGAATAAGGTGGATCGACGTTGACTCAAGCGGCTCCATAAAGCCGGACGAAAGGCCAATGGATACGACGTTCTTGTTCCAGAATTTCTTGCGATGCCCGGTTACGAATTTCAACAATCTTGGCTCGATGGTCGGTTCACCATCCAGATTATCCAACAGGATTTTCAGCGCTTCATCATCGGACATGTAACTTGAGCAAAATACGTGGCCATTACCAAGCCTATGCTGCAGCGGCACCCGCCACTGCCATCCTGCCGAATGCGCGGTTGCCCTGGTATACGGCAGAGGATCTTCGGGCTGGTCTGACTGCACCGCCCACGCCCGATCGCAAGGCAACCAGTGGGTCCAGTCTTCATAGCCAGTCTCAAGCGCCTGCTCGATCAGCAGGCCGCGAAATCCAGAACAATCGACGAAGAAATCGCCTTCAATTTTCTGACCATCTATCAGCGTTATCGATTCAACGAAACCGGTCTCTGAATTCAGGCTGCTGTTCTCAACCAGTCCCTCAACTCGCTTGACGCCACGCGCTTCCGAAAATTTTCTCAAATACTGACCGTACTTAATCGCATCAAGATGGTAGGCGTAATTAACCGGCGGCAGGTCACCGCGGGCGTTTGGGTTTGTAATGGCAAACTTGCCGTACTGCGCGGCCATGGTTTCGACATTGAAGAGATACAGCGGCCGGGGATCACCGTGTTTTCGAAACTTGTGCCATATCTGGTGAAACGCTACACCATCAAATTCGTAGCCATAATTGCCGAATGGGTGAAAATAGCTGTCATCCAACTTGCCCCAGTTAACGAACTGGATGCCGAGTTTGAATGTGCCGCCGACTGCCGCCAGCATGTCCGCCTCATTGATACCCAGGAATTTATTGAAAGCAAGGAATGGCGGGATCGTCGCCTCACCCACACCGACCACACCAACTGTTTCAGATTCAACCAGGGTGACGTTGGTTAGCCCCTTACTTGCAAAACGCGAGAATGCCGCTGCCACCATCCAGCCAGCAGTCCCGCCACCCACAATCACTACGTTCTTGATACTCAAAGCTAATTCACTTTTTCAAATGGCCGCATTCGCCGCATCATCGGACTTCTGGCAGTTTACTCTTTAGTGTTTGTTGTTTGCGAATTGTGATCAGTCCTCGCCATCCTCGTCGCTTGCCGGAGGCGGCCATTCGGCAAAAAAAGCCGGGCTCCTTGATTAGGGAGACCCGGCTTCCATTGTTGGCACAATAGCCGAAGGCCAGAGCTGGTATCGAACCCTTACTCGAATTGGTAACGAAGCACTACCGTATATCGTCGATCATTCCTGAAAGCGGATCGCGGCATTTGTGTACCGTCGAAGTCAATAACCTGCGACGTTCTCGTTACCTCATCGAGAAGATTGACCGCCTGGACTCCAACCTTAAGGCTATCGGAGATATTGTAGAAGAAGGAACCGTCAAGTTGCCCGGTGTCTTCGCCCACGATCGGTGAGAATGGGAAAATGTCGTCTCTTGGAGTGATAAGGAATTCAGACCGCCAGTTATAAGCAAGGCGCGCAGACAATTTGTCATTCTCAAAGAACGCCACCAGGTTGACCGTGTCTTCTGAAATACCAACATACGGCAGGCCGTCAGCAAATGGACTACGTGTCACACTGTCTTCCGGGGTCGCTAATTCACCGCCGTCCACGTAGGTGTAGCTCACCTGCATTCCAAGACCGCTAAAAACCCCAGGCAGAAAGTCAAATACTTGCTGATACGCTAACTCAAATCCGTCCATGCTGCCGTCTTCGACGTTGCTGGGACCGCGAACTTCAACCGTAGCGTTAGTGTTGCCAGTGTCACTTACGAAATCGCGCACCGTCGCGCCCTGAGTAATCAGCGCTTCAAAGTCCTTTTTGAAAAGTGCGAAGGTCAGCGAGCCAACATCTTTGAAATACCATTCGGCCGATATATCGTAATTCCAGGCCTCGATCGGCGTGAGAAGTCTGTTACCCGTATTGACGGCAAACATTGGGCCAGTTTCCAGAGTACCCTGGTCACGAAGGGCATTGGTATTGTCAAAAAACGCGCCGCCGGTCGCATAGGACGCCAAGTCAGGCCGTGAGATGCCCTTCGAAATCGCTGCTCGAAGCAAGAAATTATCTGTCACACCCATTTTGATGTTAAAGCTTGGCAGCCAATCGTCGTACTTAATGTCTGCGGAATCGTCGATCAGCTCACCGGTGAAGGCAGAAAGGAACTCAGCCTCTCGTTCCGGTGACAGGGAACAATAACCTGGCAGTCCGCCCGGAGGGGGGTTCTGACACAGGGTCGGGTCTGGTGGAATCGTGGGAAACTGCAGTAAGCCATTGGACTCGATAGTCGTTTCCACATAGCGAACACCAAAGTTGCCTTCGATCGGCATTTTGGTGTCAAACACGAAATCAACACGCGCATAGACCGCCTGGGTCTCTTCGCCAACGTCCGAAATTTCGCCCTCCCGGAACACGTCTTCGACCAATCCTGCGCGGCTGCCGACGGGTTGCCAGGCAATTCCCCAGGAAGCGAACGGGTTCAGCGCGTGAATATCATTTGCTTGCTGCTCCGTAGTGCCGTTGAAGTACTCTGCCAGCATGTTGTTGCCGCCGAAGAAAGTCGCAGCGCCGCCCGGTACGGGTGTGGACGCATTGCCGCGCTGAAAACCTGTGAAGGGATCAGCGACATTTGCATAAGACGAAATATCGCCAGTTGGATCACTGGCGTATGTTGCTGGTGTAAAGCCGCTCCACGGAGCAGACAGCACTCCCCAGTTGGCGAATCTGTTATCACGGGTTATCCGTTCACGATCAGACCAGCGAGCACCGAATTTCACGTCCCGGATAATGCCGTCATCACTTACGTGGTAATCCAGATCAGCCCGGAAGGTGTCCATGTCACCCTCATTCTGAATCTGGCTATCCAGCAGGAAGCTGTAAAATGTCCGATCCGGATTGGTGAAATAGTTAGGATCCGTCGAACCATCTTCTGTGGTCGGCACTCCGAATCGAACGTCGGGTGTTTCACCCCGCATATCCAGGAAAATATCCGAGTAAGTCTGCATTGCACTGATAATGCCGTCTTCAGAGCGCTCCGAATCGACATGCTGGGCTTCAAAATTCAGACTTAGCCTGTCATTTACGTGCCAGGTAATATCCAGCGAGTAGTCCTCGGTCACTGAATCGTCCTGCCGCTGGAAGCGCAGCAATTCGGTTGGAACACCAAGCGTCGAGTTACAAGGAGGCGTGCCCGTCTGTGGATCGAGCGACCCTGGCAGGCAGTCAAATGGATCACCGCCACGCCACGCAACCTGGGAAAGTGTGCCAGTCTGGAACGTGCCGTTGTTATTGAACGTCCAGTCTGAACCAATCGCTGGTGTCGGGAACAACGCGTCGTCATTAACCAGCGCCAGGATCGCATGTTCATCGACAAACAGATCGGCTTCCGCCCGCAAGTACTCAGCAGTTACTAGCAGTCGCCCATCGTTGCTTTCCCACTGTCCGACGAGCGAGAACGCCTCGCGATCGCGCTCGTAACTAGTGGTTCTTACACCAGCGCCTTTGGGAACCACCACAGTGCCGTCAGGTGGAAAGGTCTCGGGTGTGAAATTCAGTTCATCACCAACTCCGCCCGAGGATACCGGCACCACCCGATAACAGGGCCCATCCAGCGTATCGTCACGGTAGCAAGGATCTGTGACTTGCGACGCATTTGACTTGGTCCTCAGTTCAGATTGGGCATACCCTGCCTGCAAACCAAATCGGCCGGCACTCGTATCCCACGTATTCGAACCGAATAATGAGAACGTCGGCGACCATTCTTCTTCCAGATCGCCGTAATTCGACTCCAGCGAGCCAGAAAACCGCATGCCGTCCGTATCAAGTGGCTTGCGAGTTAACAGATCAACGGTACCCGCGATACCGCCTTCAATCATGTCGGCAGTCGAGTTTTTGTAAACGAGAATGCCGCCCAGCAGTTCGGGTGACACGTCGTTAAAACTAAGCACCGTACCGCCAGTCGCCGAAAATACGTCCCGACCGTTCAGTTCGGAGCGAACAAAAGGCAAGCCGCGAATAATTACGTCGGCACCCTCAACCGAAAAACGGTCCGGGTCTGTCGATTTCTTGTAGCGGTCAATATTTACGCCAGGCACACGTTGCAGCGCCTCCGCAACCGAACGGTCCGACAAAGCACCGATGTCCTGCGCAGTGATACCGTCGACGACGGTGTCCGCATTTTCCTTCATGAGCTGTGCGGAAGACAGGGAGCCGCGTATGCCTACAACGACGACCTCCTCTACGACTTCTTCGTCTCGCGCCGCGGCTTGAGCCGCCTCTTCCGCAGCTTCCTGTGCCACCGCCTGGGACGGCCCTCCGGCACCCAGCGCCATCGCAACGGCTAGCGCCAGCGGACTTCTCACGAAATTGTTCTGCATAGTCTATTTCCCCTCGGGATTAATTATTCGCCAAGATTCTTCATTGCTGACCGATCAAACCGCGCCACCTGGCTGTCAGGTAGTCGCGGAAGTGTTTCTTTCTTAGTCGTCGAAGCCCCCGGCATAGATTCAATTGAATTGTGGTTCGGTACCCAGATTGCTTGCGCCCAGCCTCAATTTCTCCTCAAAAAAAGGATGCTGACAGCGTTGTCATTTCGGTTTATACTTTTTCCTGACAGCGCTGTCAATGCCATTTCGATATTTGATCAGAAAACCATGACTGCGTGCTCAGCATGGCCCGTCGGCAATCAATTGCCGTGCGACAGGGTCCTGCCGGGACTGACGAAAAATAGGACTTCTGCAAATCGGTACGCGCATACGAATGAAATCGCTAAGAAAAACTGCACTCACCCTACCTGCTGCCGCGACCCTTGCAGCGCCTGTCGTGATCGCCGATTCGACCGAGCCACATCTCGAGGGTCGCAGCAAATACTTTGCGCCACAGGCGGCGACGGCACCGATTATTGACGGACAGGTGACCGACAGCGCCTGGAGCAAGGCGTCCTGGCGAAATATTGATCATGGCTGCCTCGGCCCTGAATTCGCGGCAAAAGATTTTTCCGGTCGGTATAAAGTGGTCTGGGCAAATGACAAGATCTTTGTTCTTGCCGAGACTGTCGACGACATTTTGTTCGATGGTCGCCGTGACCCGCTTTCCCGGAATTGGGACGACGACCGCCTGGAGGTTTTCCTCGACGAGGATATCTCTGGCCGCAATCACCAGTACAGCCACAATGCGTTCGCCTATCACCTGTCGCTGGACAACCAGGCCATTGACATAGGCACTGACAAGAAGGGCTGCAACTACTCGGATCACGTCAGCAGCCGTTGGCGACGGAACGGCAATGCAGCGAGTTACGCGAGAATTTCATCGGCTTGGAAAACGTACCGAGCGGGCCAAAAGACCGTGGCTGGATCGAGGCCGGTTAATTCGGTGCATTGTTGCTGGCGGACGCGCCATGAATAAAAACAACAGTGCCGTGAGCGGCGAATTTACCGATATCGGCGGTGAACGCTACTACGTTATTCGTAACGTTGACGGCATGGCGCCCTTCTTTATCAGCGTGGTTTCGTCCGACGACCATTGGTTATTCGTCTCATCAACAGGCGGGCTTACCGCCGGACGCGTATCCCCCGACAATGCCCTGTTCCCTTACGTCCCCGTCGACAGGATTCACGAGAGCCTGCCTCATACTGGACCGCGAACGATCGTGCGATTGCACCGCGTCGACGGTATGCGCTTTTGGGAACCATTCAGCCGCGAACACCGCGGACGATACTCGGTAAGTCGTAACCTTTATAAGAGTACGCTGGGCGACAAGCTGCGTTTTGAAGAGACCAATCACGACCTTGGCCTGGTCTTTCGCTACACATGGGCGACCAGCGCGGAGCATGGTTTCGTACGCGACTGCGAGCTGCAAAATTGCGGATCCGACAGTGCACGCGTCGAATTTGTTGACGGCTTGCAGAACATTCTGCCCGCAGGCACTCCACGCGTTGCACAGTCCAACTCCAGCAATCTCGTCGACGCATACAAATGGACTGAGCTGGACGCACAGTCTGGACTGGTTTTCCTCAACCTCTATGCCGGTATCACAGATCGCGCCGAACCCTGTGAATCGCTCGAAGCAACGACGGCTTACTGTCTTGGCCTGGCAAATCCAACAGTGCTGGTGTCAACCAAACAGCTCGACGCATTTCGCGACGGGCATGATCTCACCCAGGAGCGGCACAAACGCGGTATACGCGGCGCTTATTTTGTGGTCCATAGCGAAAGCCTTGCCCCAAACCAAGCTAGTACCTGGCGCATCGTACTCGATGTGCAAAAAAATCAGGCTGATGTAGCGCAACTGCGCAAGACACTGCTGTCGGACGCATCGCTTAACGATCGCATATCGTCAAGCATCGCTGATGGTTCGGACAAACTAGCAAGAATCATGGCGTCCGCCGATGCTTTTCAGGCAACAGCCGAGGAGACGGTCTCCGTACATCACTACGCTAATGTGTTGTTCAACGTGATGCGCGGTGGTGTCGCAGCCAATCAATATAACGTCCGGACCGATGACTTTTGCCAAACCGTCCGGAGTTTCAACAAACACGTCTACGATCGCAATCACGAAATCCTGCGCTCCTTGCCAGAGCGGGTTCGCTCCGACGAACTCCTGGAAGCCATGCGCAAGACCGGTGACAGGCAGTTGCGCCGCCTTGCGCTCGAGTATTTGCCAATTACGTTTGGTCGCCGTCACGGTGACCCGAGTCGCCCATGGAACGATTTTGCGATTCGTCTGAAAGATGAACACGGTGGTGAGCTGCTGTCGTATCAAGGCAATTGGCGCGACATCTTCCAGAACTGGGAAGCGCTTGCGTTCAGTTATCCCGAGTTTGTGGAAAATATGATCGCCAAATTCGTAAACGCCTCGACGATTGATGGCTATAACCCGTATCGGATCACCAAAGAAGGCATCGACTGGGAAGTCGAGGAACCCGACAACCCCTGGAGCTACATCGGGTATTGGGGCGATCACCAGATCATTTATCTGCTCAAGCTGCTCGAGCTGTCGCGTAGCTTTCACCCCGAGAAATTGCGCAAATTGCTCCACGACCCGGTGTTCTGTTATGCCAACGTACCCTACCGGATCAAGCCGCTCGACCAGTTGTTCGTTGACCCGAAGAACACCGTGGTCTTCGACAAGAAAGTCGCGCAACTGGTCGACGAACGAGTCGCATTGCTCGGTGCCGATGGCAAGCTGATCCAGGACGCGGCAGGTGGGATCCACCAGGTTAACCTGCTGGAAAAACTCATCGTGCCGTTGCTCGCTAAGCTCGGCAACATGGTAGTGAACGGCGGAATCTGGCTCAACACGCAACGTCCCGAATGGAATGATGCGAATAATGCTCTCGTAGGTCAGGGTCTCTCGATGGTAACCCTGTATTACATGCGACGATATATTCAGTTCCTGTGGGACCTGCTGGACAGCGACACCGGCACGTTTGAACTTACTGAAGAAGTCGATACATGGTTTGGCGACACGGCCACGGCACTTGCACAATTGCGCGTCGACCTCGGTGGGAATACAGACCTCGACGCACTTCGGTATCGATCGCTGCGAGCGCTCGGTTCCGCCGCTGCCAATTTCAGAGAGAGCGTTTACGCTCAAAGTTCACTGGGCGGTACGTGTGAACGCGGTATTGACAGCGTTCGCGACCTGCTCGACGATGCCCGAGCGATAATCGATCACGGTAATGCTGCCAACAAGCGCGATGACGGCCTGTACCACGCCTACAACATCGCTCAGTTCTATGCCGACACCGTAGCTGTCAAGACCCTTTACCCGATGCTTGAGGGCCAGGTAGCAGCCCTGAGCGCCGGGACAATCGGAACAGATGAGGCAGCGGATGTCGTCGAAGCGCTGTTTGCCAGCGCAATTTATCGCGCCGACCACGGCAGTTTTATGCTCTACCCGGATCGCGAATTGCCGGGGTTTCTTGAGCGTAATCGCCTGCCAGAGGATAGAGTGCAGGCGATTCCGACGCTCAAAAGCATGCTCGAACGAGGCGATACTCGGATCGTCGTTCGGGATGCCGATAGTCAGCTGCGCTTCAATGCCCGGTTCGTAAACGAAGGCAGTCTAGAAGAGGCGTTGAAAAAGATTGCACGAGAGGCAGGCGATGCCATCGCCGATACCTTCGTGACGGATCGCCCCAATATTCTCGCCCTGTATGAGTCGGTATTTCATCACAGCGAATTCACCGGCCGTTCCGGAACGATGTTCGGCTTCGAGGGCCTGGGTTCAATTTACTGGCATATGGTCGCCAAGCTGATGCTGGCGGTCGCCGAGAACTTTTTCGCCGCCTTCGATCGTGGCATCGACCCGGTCTCGCGACAGAGACTCGGGGATCTTTACTACCGGATTCGCGAAGGTTTGGGCTTCAACAAGACGCCAGCGGAATACGGCGCCTTCCCGACCGACCCTTATTCACACACGCCCAGGCACTCCGGTGCGCGTCAGCCCGGCATGACCGGCCAGGTCAAGGAAGAGGTACTTACGCGTTTCGCGGAACTCGGCATTCGCGTACGCGATGGTCAACTTTCAATCAGGCCGGCATTATTGCGGGCTCGCGAGTTCGGCGCACAGGTGAACTCATTTCGCTATCTCGACTTCGACAAAAAATGGCTAAGCATGGATGTTCCAGAGTCGAGCCTGGCGTTTACCTGGTGCCAGGTGCCGATTATTTACCGCCTCGACGATAGCAACGCCGCGCGACTGGATGTCGAACTGGACGACGGTAGCTGCGCAAGTTATCCGGAACTTACTCTGCCCGCGAAACTCAGTTCTGAGTTGTTTGCACGCAATGGTCGTGTACGCAAGATTACTGCTACGTTTGATCGAACGATGCTGTTCGCCGGCAATTATTGATTGCGGCGAACAGAATTGACAGCGCTGCCAAATTCAACTAAATCTTGTTTGCTGCAGAAGCTAATATCGACAGGACCTATGCATGAGAAAACGCCGCGCTACGATCGAAGATGTTGCCTCGCTGGCGGGCGTATCAATCAAAACCGTGTCACGCGTTGTTAACAGGGAACCTAATGTTCGAGCCTCGACAACGGCATCCGTCAAGAAAGCCATTACGAAGCTCGATTACCGGCCAAATCCCTCCGCCCGCAATCTTGCCAGTCATCGTGCTCGCCTTATTGTGCTCGTGTACGACGACCCGAGCACCTATGACGCCCCGAGTGCGGGATACATCATTAAGCTGCAGGAGGGTGCGCTGCGCGCCTGTCGCTCGGAGGGCTTCGAACTGCTCATTCACCCCTGCAGCCACCGTGACAGCGGCGTCGGAGCGGAGCTTCAGGAACAGATCCGCCAGATTCGACCATCCGGCATCGTGGTTGCCGCGCCGCTGTCGAATCTGCCCGAAATAGTCGATGCCGTAAAGGCGACGAACACGCCGTATGTGCGGCTGTCAACTGGCACCGGTAACGGCAAGCAATACGAAGTCGCAACGAATGATCGAGACATTAGTGCCGGTATGACGCGCTATCTCGCGGAGCTCGGCCATACTCGTATCGCCTTCATTCGAGGCGACCGTACCCACTTGGCGGTAGGCAATCGCTTTTGGGGCTATCGGGATGGCCTTGAGCAGTGCGGCTTGCCGTTTGCAGAAGAGCTCGTCGTCGAGGGTGACAACTCGATCGGTTCGGGTGAAAAATGTGCGGAGCAACTGTTGCAAATGGAGAATCGCCCAACGGCGATTTTCGCGGCCAACGACGATATGGCTGCCGGAGTCGTACGCGCCGCTGCGCGGATGCGAATCGGTATCCCGGACCAGCTGTCGGTTGCCGGGTGCGATGATATTTCGTTGGCACAGATGATTTTCCCCGCTCTGACAACGATTCGACAACCATTAAGCGCAATGGCACATGCCGCATCAAAGGCATTAATCGACAGCGCGCGCGGACGGCCGCATGAACCCGGGCTAGAGGTCGTGCCAGGAGAAATAATAATACGCGAATCGACGGGGCCCGTGCCGCGAAACGCCTGAATTTCATCTGACGAAACGAATACTGTCAAGGTATATGGTGACCGGTTTCCGCTCTCCTTCCACGGTGACGACAAACGCGACCTTCAGGCTCGACAGATCATCTTGCTCGTCGAAGGCGATGCGGAGTTTGTTCCATTCGGACGCCATCTCGATCACTCGAGTCTTCACAATGACGGAGTCCGGATAGTCAGTATCTTTATCAAGCAAACCAACGCCAAAGCTCGCCTTCTCTCCGCCGGACTCTCCCCGCACCCAGAATTCAAGTGCAGACGCTCCTGTCAGATCGAAACCGCCGTCCCTGTTACCCCAGTTGTCCGGCGGGTGCTGCCACGCAACTCCAACCCGGCCGCCGCGCCCGGTATAGTGCAACCGTATTGCATTTGATCCTTCAAAGACACTCTCGCTCCAGCCGCCGTCGATCGTGAGTGATTTGGCATTACCCATTATTCCGCTCGGTGCCCAAGGCATATTTTCAAATCGCTCCTCGTAGACTGAAACCGGGAATCGGGTCCCAGCCACACCCTTGACCAGCAACGGTATGTTGGCGGTTGCAGCATTGCCAGCCGGATCACTCGCATAGGCGAACAGCCGGTAGCCGCCGGGCGCGTCGGGCATCCGCACCCTCGCCGTGCCGCCCGCTGCCTCCAGGATGGCACCCTCGATATCAGGCAATGCAGGTCGGAAGTCGCCTGCCGTCGCGTATTCGCCGGACTCGGGGCGCAACACCCAGCGTAGCAATACCGGCTCGCCTTCGGGGTCAGTAACCGAGGTTGTCGCGATGATTTCAGCTCCCGGATCCATTTCCGGAGCGACTTCGATCGTGACGGGCTCGATCATGGGTGCCAGGTCAGCATAAGCCTTACCCGACCACAATTCGGTCATGACATCGAGAGCCGCCAACCTTGAACCATCACTCAGCAACATGCCGAACCACGTCGCGGTGCCTTCCATCTTGTCGCCCCACAGGAAAGCGTAGGCGCCCAGTGCCATGGTCGGGTTGTCGAGAACCGATTTACGGTAACTGTGGCGGTAGAAATCTGCCTTCTGTGTACTCGTCTGCTCGAATGGAGCACCCCAGGCCGTCTTCGGCACTTCCCAGGGCCCCGCCGGCCCAAACTCCGTGATTACATAGGGTTTGGTGGCACCGGCCTCCCGCAGCCGTTGTGCAACCGACGCCGCGCCGCCATAAGAATTTATTCCATGGATGTCAATTGCGGGCGATTGCTGGTGCACCATCTTTATGCGTCCACCGCCGATCTCGGCGGTGACGGTCATCGTCGGATGATGCGGATCGAGTTCCTTGATCATGGCAGCAACGTCGTTGACCGCTGCCCAGATTCGCGGGTCGTCGCCGGATTCATATTCTTCCATTTCGTTACCGACACCCCAAAGCAGCAGCGCCGGATGATCCCTGTAACGCATCACGGATTCGCGGGCGCGCGCCAGTTGCTCACGTACCTGGGCCTTGTTTCCGTAATCGAAACCGAAGCGCTCATGTTCGAGCCAGATACCGACCGTCACGGTCATACCAAGCCTGTGTGCCTCGTCGAGAAGCGACTCGACATTGTCGGTATCCCAGGTGCGAATTGAGTCCGCCCCTGCCGCAGCCAGGCGATCGAGAGGTCCATCGCCCCCTGCTCCTTTTATTAGGTAGGGCTCGCCATCGCGCAACAGCTGCCAGTAGCCGTCGACTTGTCGCAGTTCAACCGGTATCGGCTCCGCCCGACTGTCGGTCGCCGAGATCGAGAGAATTGAAGCAAGCAAGACTGAAATGACCGTCGTGCACCGGTAACAAATGTGCCTTGGCGTGTGTGTTGGGATCATCGGTTTTGCCTTCCGCCTACGGCTCGCCCGTATAGACCCTGACCCAGTCGACTTGCATGGTCACCGGGAAAACGGTCGATGCATTCGGCGATCCGGGCCAGTTGCCACCGACGGCGACGTTCAGGATGATGTAGAAATGCTGGTCGAACGGCGCCGGGAAGCTGCCTCCGGTGGAGTACCAGGTATTGACCATCGCGTAGAGAACGCCATCGACATACCAGCGCATTTCAGCAGCGTCCCATTCGAGCGCATAAGTATGAAACTCGGCCGTTGCGTCGGCCGGAACAAGGTAAGACTCGCCGCTTAGCACGTTATTCGGCCACGCCCCCCCATAGTGAATTGTGCCGTGGACCGTGTTACCGCCCGAACCGCCAAGATTGACCGCTTCCATGATGTCGATTTCGCCGGAGGCGGCCCAGCTACCGTAGGCATTGTCCTGTGGCAGAAGCCAGAACGCGGGCCACAGGCCCTGTCCACGGGGCAAGCGAATACGCGCTTCGATTCGTCCATAGCGAAAAGCAAATCGATCGCGTGTGTGGATTCGTGCGGAGGTGAAATTGGATCCGTTTTTCGCCTCCGCGCGGGCGTCGATTGTCAGCAGACCGTTGGCCAGGGACGCATTGTCGGGAACATAATACTGGAGTTCGTTGTTGCCCCAGCCGGGAATGCCGTACTGCGAACCATCACCCGATTCGAAAAACCATTTTTCGGGGTCGAGTTGCACTGCATCGAATTCGTCCGCCCAGACCAGCGCCAGGTTGTCGCCGGGAGACACCGCATCGTTGCTGACCAGCGTCAGAGTTGGATTGTTGATGTTGACGTTTCCTGCCGGTGCTGGCGGCGGTGGCGGAACAATCACGGCTGACCCACCCGATCCTCCACCGCCACCGCATCCGACAATTGTCAAAAAAATGCTGCCCAATAAGGCAGATCCTATAGGATGCCTTCTCATCGTCGCGTCATAACCAGAATCCGCGTTCGCTTGGCACTGAGTAGCCACCTAATCGACGACATGAAATACCACTCGCAGGTCTGCGTCCGAACTACCGCCGATCCAGGCATGAAATTCGCCTGGCTCCACTATCAAAGTGTTATCACGCCCAAAGAAGGCAAGGTCGTCGGTGTGCAACCGAAACTCAACGCGAGTCTCCTGACCCGGATCAAGCCGGACTTTTCTAAAACCTTTCAGCTCACGCACCGGTCGGGTCACGTTGCCGACGACATCTCGGACGTATAGCTGCGCTGTTTCAAAAGCCGGGACGTCCCCCGTGTTCTTCAATTGCGCACTGATCGAGATCGTCTCCCCCACTCGAATCTCGGCAACACTGGTAGCGATTTCGCGGTACTCGAAAGACGCATACGAAAGTCCAAAGCCGAACTCCCAGAGTGGTCGGTATCCGGCATCGAGGTGAAACGCCGTCATGCCAAATGACGTCTGCGGCGCGAACGGATCGATATCGTCAATGTGTACCGTGGTCTCGGGCGAGGGCGGCTTGCCCGTATTTTTTTGACCAAAATAGATCGGGATCTGGCCAACCATGCGCGGAAATGTCACGGGTAGCTTGCCCGAAGGGCTTTCATCGCCAAAAAGCACATCGGCGATTGCGGCTCCGCCCATTGTGCCCGGGTGCCAGGCAAACAGGATTGCATCGACCTGATCGACGATGTTGGCCAGCGTCAAGGGCCTGCCAGCAAGAATGACCGCAATAACAGGTTTACCAGCCCTGCGAACTTCCCGGACCAGCTCCGCCTGCGCGCCAGGCAGATTGATGTCCGCGCGCGAGTGGGCTTCCCCTGAGAGAATCGATTCCTCACCGAGAAACAGCACGACAGCGTCTGATTCCTGTGCCGCCTCGAACGCTGCGTCGAACTGCACGTCAGCACGGCTTCGGCTCGTCGGCATCGCTCGTACGTAAGAGATTTCCAAGTCGTTGCCCACATATTCCTGGATCCCTTGCAGGCCCGTCACACTGAGCGACACGTCGCCATCGAATATCCAGGTGCCAAGCTGCTCGTACGGCGCATCGGCGAGGGGGCCGATTACGGCAAGTGATTTGATCCTGTCCTTCTGCAACGGCAGCACACCGCTCTCATTCCGCAACAAGACAATGCTTTCAACTGCTGCCTGTTTTGCAACTTGCAGAGCGTGCTCACTACCAATTTCGGGAAACTCATCGGGATCCACGTATGGATCGTCGAAGAGACCGAGCAGAAACTTGGTACGCAAGATGTTCCGTACCGCTCCGTCTATAACATCAGTGCTCATGTGGCCGTCAGCAACGAGATTCTGCAAATGATCGTAGGCTTTGCCGGCCATTTCCATATCGACACCAGCCATCGCAGCCTCGTAGGCCGATTCGCGATCTCCTTCGGTCAGCCCGTGTACCGACAACTGGTGTACTGAATCCCAGTCGCTGACGACAAAGCCGTCAAATCCCCATTCATCGCGTAATATTTGCCGCATCAGAAAACGGTTGCCCGTCGCCGGCACGCCGTTCAGGTCGCTGAAGGACGCCATGAAAGTCGCGACTCCGGCATCCACAGCAGCTTTAAACGGTTTCAGGTAAACATTGCGAAGTTCGTTTTCAGGGATATTGGTCGTCGCGTAATCGCGCCCGCTTTCGGCAGCCCCATAGCCTGCGAAATGTTTGGCACACGCTGCAATCGTGTCGGCAGCGGCAAGATCGTCACCCTGGAAACCCCGCACCATCGCCACCGCCATGGCCGAGGTAAGGAAAGGATCCTCGCCGGAGCTTTCCGCGATCCTGCCCCAGCGCGGGTCGCGGGTTACATCCACCATTGGCGCAAACGTCCAGTTCACACCGTGCGATGCCGCTTCGCTGGCCGCAACCCGCGCGCCGCGCTCAACCAGTTCTGGATTCCATGTTGCCGCCTGGCCAAGGGGTATGGGAAGCACGGTTTTGAATCCGTGAATCACGTCCCGGCCGACCAGGATCGGGATGCCGAGTCGGCTTTCTTCCACGGCAATGCGCTGCAGTTCATTAACGACGTCAACATCAACGAGGTTCAGTATCGCGCCGAGCCTGCCGGTCCGAATGTCATCGCCCAGGAAATGCACTGGATTTTCATGGCTGGCATTCGCCTGGCGCATCTGGCCGATCTTCTCCTCGATCGACATCTGGGCCAGCAACGCGTTAATGCGCTGATCCACTGAATCGTCCGCAATGACCTCACTGAATATTGCAGTCATAAAAAGAATTGTTACCAGGACGGTGTTGACAGCCGCAAGACGACCGGAAATTCTCGATACCGACGTTTCGGCACTCGTTCGACGAATTCTGCGCATGTCTGGCGAATTGTTTCGGGTCTCGGGATCCATTGTTTAACAAGGATTGACAGCGCTGTCAATATTGTGGAGTATGCATCGCTCATACTTGGAACTGGAGTAGTGCTGTGGCCGCAGACACTGAAAAGCTGAAATTCAGCGAAAAGCTGGGTTACGGGCTTGGCGATACGGCATCGAATTTCTTCTTTCAGGTATTCAACATCTTCCTGCTGTACTACTACACCGACATTTTCGGCATTCCGGCGGCGGCCGTCGGCACGATGTTCCTGGTCACCAAGATTGTCGACGCCATAAGCGATCCTGTAATGGGACTGATTGCTGACCGAACAGAGACGCGCTGGGGCAAGTTCCGCCCGTATATTCTGTGGGCCGCCATCCCTTATGCCGTCCTGGGCTATGCAATGTTCGCGGGTCCCGAGTTGTCGAGTACAGGCAAACTGGTTTATGCCTATGTCACCTATACGCTGATGATGCTGGCTTACACGGCCATCAACGTCCCCTACTCCGCGTTAATGGGCGTTATTTCACCTTCGTCGATTGAAAGAACCAAGGTTGCCAGCTACCGTTTCATGTGCGCATTCGCTGCCGCCTGGCTCATCGGCACGTTTGTTTCACCGCTAAAGAATATCCTCGGTGGCGACAACGAGGCGCTTGGTTTTAAGTTGACGATGGCGATCTTCGCAGTTGCCTCGGTGGCACTGTTCTGGGTCTGCTTTGCAACCACAAAAGAGCGCGTTCGTCCCCTCCAGAGTGACAGTGACATTCGAGGTGATTTCAGGGCGCTCTTGAGCAACGGTCCGTGGGTCACCCTATTTGCTGCGGCGATCTTCACTCTGATGAATGTCGCAGTACGAAACGGCACTATCATGTATTACTTCAAATACTATGTCGGCGACGACGGCACGCCGATTTTTCTGATCTTCGACAAGACGGCTGTCTTCATGTCGCTTGGGCTGTTCGCTATGGTTACAGGTACAGCGTTGGCGTCGACGCTGTGCAAGTACTTCGAGAAGCGCACACTGCTGATCACGTTGACAGTCCTGAATGCGATCAGCATGGCACTCTTCTATTTCACGCCACCTGACCAATACTGGCTAATGGTTGCTATCAATTGCGTAGGTACCTTGATCATCGGCCCGACACCGGCGCTCGTTTGGGCCATGTACACGGACACCGCTGACTACGGCGAATGGAAAACGGGGCGTCGCATCACGGGCCTGACGTTTTCCAGCCTGCAGTTTGCGCAAAAGCTGGGTCTCGCTGTCGGCGCAGGACTTGCGGGCATCATTCTCGGCTGGTTCGGATTCGTCGCCAACGAGGTTCAATCACCGCAGTCACTGGCCGGTATTCGCTTCCTGTTCAGCCTGATGCCGGCGGGGCTTGCCGTTGCCGGCGCTGTGGCGATCGTCTTTTACAAGATCGATGCAAAAACCATTCAGAGATTTGAACGCGACCTCATCGATTCTCGCGGCCCTTCATAGCGGCAAACCCAGTCGCGAAATCAGGCTGTCCACGGAAGGCCCACAATACGGGCGAGCTCTTATTTGAGATCGTCCTCAGACAGCCTGTGCCCCCAATCCTGTTTTGCCGCCAGGTAACGCTTGTTCGCCTCGGTCACACCAAACACGTGCTTTACCGGCGTGATGTTCTGCAATCCCTCGGCTTCCAGGTCTGCCACTTTTTTGGGGTTGTTGGTCAGCAGGCGAAACGGACCTGTGCCGCGAAAATACTTTATCAATGATGCCGCATCGCTGAAGTCGCGCGAGTCGTCCGGCAATCCCAGCGAACGATTCGCCTGGTAGGTGTTTTCGCCGCCATCCTGCAACAGGTAGGTCGCGGCTTTCGCCCAGAGGCCGATGCCGCGACCCTCGTGGCCCGACATGTACACCAGCATGCCGCCTTGCGGGTCTGCGTCAATAAGCCTGATCGCCGATTGCAATTGCGGCCCGCACTCGCAGCGCTCGGAACCAAACACATCACCTGTCAGGCAACTCGAATGCACGCGCACCAGCGGCTCGCGCCAGGTATTGCGGTTGCCGATCACCAGCACGCTGTTGACCGCCATCGAAGTCGCGAGTGTGGCAAAGGATTCCTGTGCTTTTTGCGTGCGCAGGGTCTCGGCCAGTTGCTCCACTTGCGCCAACTGGGTATTGCGCACGCAGGCATACCACGCGGCGCTATAACGCTCGCCGGCGAAGGCAATCGGTAAAGGAATCGGGCCGAGAATGCTGATCGTATCGCCGTCGATCACTTCGCCCGGCGCGCATTCCTCGCCCGCGCGGTCGATGCGAATCAGCTTGCCCGCAGCAACCAGGCGCTCGCGGACGGTAGGGTCGATGTAAGTAAACATGGGGCCGCATTATGCACGAAAAGCTTGCTGACCCGCAGGTCATTAAGTATAGTTGCTGACCCAAGAGTCAGTAACAGGCAGGAACATGAGTCAACCACGCTTTCAGCGTCGCAAGGAGGACCGGCCGCAGGAAATTACGGCGGCGGCACTGGCGGCATTTGCAAAAAACGGCTACGCGGCGACCCGGGTCGACGATGTCGCGAAGCGCGCCGGTGTCAGCAAGGGCCTGCTTTACCTGTACTTCAAAACCAAGGAAGAACTGTTCAAATCGGTGGTCAGAAGTTTCGTCATTCCAAGGATCGATACGCTGATCCGGAGCATCGAAACCTCGGATATGTCCAGTGAAGAATTTCTGCGTGGACCGTTCCTGGAGTTCGCGCGGAAAATGCCGGGTTCGCCGATCAGCGTCATTGTGCGCCTGATGGTTGCCGAGGGACCGAAGCACCCGGACCTGGTGCAGTTCTACTGGGACAACGTGGTATCGCGCGGACTGGGCGCGATCGACGAGTTATTGCGGCGCGGCGTACAGCGCGGCGAATTCCGGCAGTGCGCGATCAGCGAGCAGCCCGCCCTGTTCGTCATGCCCGTGGTCTTTGCGGTGATCTTCAAATTGATCTTCGGCAGGCAATCCATCGACACAGAGCGGCTGATCGAAACGCAAATCGATTTGCTGATTACACATCTGCAAGGCCCGGCAACATGAATATTCGAATCGCATTAATTCTTACTCATTTGGTCCTCTTTCTGGCGGCCTGCGATCCTGATGCGAAAACACGCCGCTTTGTTGGTCAGCTCGCGTCCGACCGCGTCGAACTCAGTGTCGAGACGTCCGAGCCGATTATTGAAATCCTGGTTGCCGAGGGTGAATCTGTTGCCGCAGGCCAGCTGCTGTTTCGCCAGGATGCGCGTCGCGCGACAGCGCGTCTCGCGGAAGCCGAAGCAACCGTTCGACAGTTGCAGGCACGTCTCGACGAACTGACGCGCGGGCCGCGCAGCGAGCAAATAGCGGCCGCCCGCGCCAACGTCGCCGGCGCCCTGAAAGAACTTGAATTTCGAGAGTCCGAATACGCGCGCGTGCAGGAAATTTACGCGCGCGAGCTGGCCTCGCCCGATCTCCTCGACCGTACCAGGGCGGCGCTCGATGCCGCTGCGGCGAACCACGCACTACGTCGTGCCCAGCTGGAAGAGCTGCTTAACGGCACCACCGTGGAAGAATTGGCGCAAGCCGAGCAGGCCGTAATGCAGGCGGCGGCACGACGTCAGCAGTTGGCCGTCGATCTCGAGCGACTGGATGCGCATGCACCGCTTGCCGGCCTGGTCGACAGCCGACTGTTCGAAGTCGGCGAGCGGCCGGCTCCGGGCCAGCCGGTCATGGTGCTGCTGCCGGCGACGCAGCCGTATGCGCAGGTGTACGTCGCCGAGGAGGCGCGGGTTCACGTTCGCGCCGGTGACACGGCCACCGTGTTTGTCGATGGCCTGCAACAGGGCCTGAACGGCCGCGTACGCTGGGTCGCGAGTGAGGCGATGTTCACGCCCTATTTTGCCCTGACCGAACGCGATCGCCACCATCTCAGCTACGAGGCCAAAGTCGAACTCGAATTCGACGGCCAACGCCTGCCGGACGGTGTACCGGTCGAGGTCGAATTGCATGACTGAACAACTCGCGATCAAGGCGCGCGGCCTTTCCAAGCAGTTTGGCAGCCTGCGCGCCGTTGACCAGCTCGACCTCGATGTCCCGCGCGCATCAATTTACGGCTTTCTCGGGCCCAATGGCTCGGGCAAATCAACCACGATCCGGATGTTATGCGGCCTGCTGACGCCGAGCGAGGGACAAGCCGATGTGCTCGGCCTCGAAATCCCGAAACAGGCCAGGGAACTGAAACCGAACATCGGCTACATGACGCAAAAATTCTCGCTGTTTGGCGACCTGACAGTACTTGAGAATCTGCAGTTCATTGCCGAGATCTATTCCTATCAAAAGAGTCTGCGTGCAACGCGCATCGATGAGTTGCTGCAGAAATACGACCTCACCGAACAGCGCCGGCAATTCGCCGGTACCATGAGTGGCGGACAAAAGCAGCGTCTCGCCCTGGCCTGCGCCGTGTTGCATAAACCGGAGCTGCTGCTGCTCGACGAGCCAACCAGCGCCGTTGATCCGCAAAGCCGCCGCGACTTCTGGGCCAACCTGTTTCGTCTCGCTGCCGCCGGCACGACCATTCTCGTTTCGACGCACTACATGGACGAAGCGGAGCGTTGCCATCGCCTCGCTATTCTGGATCGCGGCATCAAGGTGGCGGATGGCACGCCCCGCGACCTGCAGCGCAGCACCGGCATGAGCATCGTCGAGGTGCTGGCCGAGGATCCCTACCGCGCGCAGACGGTCATTAATCAACTGGCTGTCGTCGCCAGCGTCACCCAGCTCGGCATGCGGCTGCGCATCCTGATTCCGGAATCGGTAGCGGATCCGCTGGGCATGGTGCAGAGCGAGCTCGCCAGAGCCGGCATTGCCGCAGATACACACACGGCAGAAGCGTCGCTCGAAGACGTCTTCGTCGCGGTCACTCTTAAGCCCGAGCGGCGCGCCGCATGAGTGCCCTGTCCCGCCTGGCTGCGGTGATGCGCAAGGAAACGCTGCAAATGCGCCGCGACCGCCTCACGTTTGCCATGATCATCGGTATTCCGCTGCTGCAGATACTGTTGTTCGGCTACGCCATCAATACCGACGTGCGCAATATCACCACGGCAGTCGCGGACGAGGCAAACTCGCACCTGTCGCGCGAATTCATCGCACGGCTTGAGCAAACCCAGGTGACGCGGATTGACCAGCGTGTCAATACGGCTCGTGATCTCGAGAACTTGCTGCGCGCCGGAAAAATTTCCATTGGTATTGCCATTCCGCCTGATTTCGATCGTCGCATCGTCGACCCGGAGCGCGCCGCCGCACACATCCTGGTCGACGGCAGTGACCCGACGATCGGCGGCATCGCCGATGCCCTGCGCAATATGCCGCTCTCCTTCGACACCGGCCGGGAAAAGCAACGGCTTGAACAGATCGAAATCCGCGCCTACTTCAATCCGGAACGGCGCACGCCGGTCAACGTCATTCCCGGCCTGATCGGCGTCATCCTGACCATGACCATGATGATATTTACGGCCGTTGCCATCGTGCGCGAACGCGAGCTCGGTAACCTGGAACTGCTGATCAATACACCGGTGTCGTCGGCCGAACTCATGCTCGGCAAAGTCGTGCCCTATATCGTGATCGGGCTGATTCAGCTGCTGGTCATCCTGCTGGCTGGCGACCTGCTGTTTAATGTACCGGTTCGCGGCAGCGTGCTCGACCTGTACCTGGCCGCATCGCTGTTCATCGCCGCCAACCTCGCGTTGGGATTGTTCGTGTCCACGGCCGTGAAAAGCCAGTTTCAGGCCATGCAGATGACCTTTTTCCTGATTTTACCGTCGATCCTGCTCTCCGGTTTCGTGTTTCCCTTTGATGGCATGCCGAAATTCGCGCAGTACCTCGGTGAAGCATTGCCGATCACGCACTTCATTCGCCTGACCCGCGGCATCATGTTGCGCGAAGCCAGTCTCGGCGACATGCCAGGCGCGATGCTCTACCTGGCCGCATTCTCCGTGGTCGCAATCACGGCTGCAGCGCTGCGATTCTCCAAGCGGCTCGATTAATCCTCAAGTAGTATGAGGTGTCGTGGTGGCATAGAACATGCTGTGGCGGCACAGCCTGACCCTCGCAAAATTAGTGGCTCTCTGTTTCAATAATCAACAAGACAGTTATCATCACACCGGAAATGACCGAGAATTCAGCCCAATCGCAAGCCGTTTACATTGTGGATGACGACCCGATGATTCGCTACGCAATGCAGGCGCTCATGGAGTCGGTAAACCTGCGGCACGAGATTTTTGCATCCGCGGATCAGTTTCTGGAAAAGGAGCCACAGTGCCGCGCGGGTTGCCTGGTGCTCGATATTCGCATGCCCGGTCTCGGCGGCCTGGAGCTGCAGGACGAGCTGATAGCCCGCGGCAGCACTTTGCCGGTCATTTTCATTACCGGTCACGGCGACGTGCCGATGGCGGTCGAAGCGATGCAGAAAGGCGCGGTCGATTTCATCCTCAAGCCCTTCCGCGACCAGGAGTTGCTGGATCGCATACGTTTTGCGCTGCAGACCGACAAGCAACGCCGGGCAGAGTTCGAGCAGCACGCGAACATCGAGCAGCGGCTCGAAAAACTGACCAAACGCGAACGGCAGGTTTTCGACCTGGTCGTGACGGGGAAGCCAAACAAGGTTATCGCGTTTGAGCTCGGTGTCAGCCAACGTACCGTTGAGATCCACCGCGCCCGGGTCATGGAAAAGATGCAGGCCCGGTCACTGGCAGACCTGGTGCGCATGCATATTGACCTTTGACTACGGTATAGATCGCCGCCGCTCAGCGAATTCTGCGCATTCGATGCACTCTTCGGCATAAGGGTATGCCGCCAGCCGGTCCGGGTGGATTTTTACACCGCACTCAGTGCAGATACCGAATTCGTCGGATTCGATGCGTTGCAGCGCCGCCGAGATTTTTGCAATTTCCTCGCGCGCCTCATTGCCAAGCGCATCGACAACTTCGCTGTCTTCCATCTGCTTGGCGCGTTCTTTCGAATCCGCTTCAAGCCCTCGCCGCAGGTTTGCCGTGATACGATCCAGCCGCGCCATGAGTTCCGCTTTCTTTGTTTCAAGCTGCTCGCGCAGCGCATCGTTGCCAGACATCTACCGGACCTGTGAATTCAGACATGAACGAATCTAATCTTAGCCCAGGACGCGCAGGAATCCGTATATCCACCTACGATTTCATAAGTAAATTCCGAGATTCGCTAGGCATCACGCCGTATGGCCCGCGTCTTTACAGCGGTCTAGCATTCTGATTAGAAGTGGTGGTTGCCACGAAATTTTCTAATCGAGAACTGAAATGCGCAATATCAGCAAGATCCTCGCGGTAGTAGACCCCACCAGCCATACGCAGCCTGCCATGAAACGGGCGGCATGGCTTGCCGGCAAGACGGGTGCGGAACTTGAATTGATGATCTGTTATTACAACGAGTACCTGAGTGGAGATCGATTGTTTGATTCCCCGTCGCTTGAAAAGGCGCGCCGGGAAGTCCTGGCAAACGAAGAAAAGCTGCTCGAAAGGCTTGCTGAGCCACTGCGTAAAAAAGGCGTAGTCGTCAGGACCACGGCGCTCTGGGACCATCCCTTGTATGAAGGCATCGTTCGACGCGTGGTTGATAGCGACGCCGAGATCGTCTTCAAGGACACGCACCATCATTCGGCCCTGCAACGCGCCGTCTTGTCCAACACCGACTGGAACCTGATCCGCACCTGCCCGGTGCCGTTGTGGCTGGTCAAACCGCGTGACTTTGCGGCCGCACCAACCATCATCGCCTCCATCGACCCGATGAACGAGCACGACAAACCAGCCGCGCTGGACGATGAAATACTGCAAATCAGCAAAATGCTGGGCGAGAAAATTGGCGGCAATGTGCATGCTTTTCATTCCTACGACCCGCGCATTGCGGTCGCCACTGCCACTGCGAATGCCTATATCCCGGTCTCCTTGCCGTTTGACGAAATCGAGCAGCAAATGCATGAAGACCATCAAAAGCGGTTTGGGCAAATCACGGCGTTTCACGGCATCGATGACGAGCGGGCGCACCTGGTGTCCGGCGTAACTCATGAAGAGTTGCCGGTGCTCGCGGAGCAAACCGGTGCTGATCTCGTCGTCATGGGCGCGGTGGCGCGCAATCGCTGGAAGCGCCTGTTTATCGGTGCCACCGCCGAAAGAACGCTGGAATTCCTGCCCTGCGACCTGCTGATCATCAAGCCGGACTGGTTCCATACCCCCGTCGAACGGGGCAGCCACGAAAGCAACTAGCTCACTTCACGGTTTAGTAACTCGCGGTCAGCATGACCCAGAACTTGTCGGTGTCCGTCAGCGATGACGCTGCATCGGCCGAGAAAAAGGCGGCTTTGAGTAACAGTCCGTAGCGCTCGCCGAGCTTGCGGGCGGCCGAAACGTCCAACTCCGAACCATAATCGCTGCCGCCGGTCTTAGCGGCGAAGTCGTGCATCACGGCATCCAGATTCCATTTGCCATGCGCGTATTTCACCACCGCGTAGCTGTCCTCGAGGCCCGCATCCGGGGTCGACAGGAACTTGTCGGCCCAGCCATTGAAGGCGTGCAGGGTCGCAAGCGGCGTGCGGAACGCCTCGCCCGGGTCGCTGCTGCCGCCGAGCGACTCGAAACCCAGGCCAACAGACAGGCCGCGGGATCCGGTCCAGCTGACCGTCAGGTGCGCATAATCTGCATCAAAGCTGACCGGCGCATCGGCGGCATCCGACTGGGTGGCAAACTCGCCGAGAAATTCGATCTTGGCCTCGCCCAGCGGCAGATTGCCCGCAATGCGCGCGCCGGCTGTTGAAGTCGAGTTCGCGAGTGCATCGTGATCGTCGATGTAATAGAGATAAGGCGTCAGCGTCCAGTTTTCGTGCAGCTTAATCCGCGCGTTAAGCAAATGGGCGTCAACATTGCTGTGCCCTGCTGCGACTTCCTGGCCATAAATGCGCCGTACCTGCCCGATATAGCTATAAAACAAGGTGGTATTTTTTGCCGCCGTCGTCGTCAGGCTGAACGCATCGAAAGTCTGCTCATTCTGTCGCCAGCCTACGCCGCCCACGAATCGCTGGTTGTCGAGCAGGATGCGTTGCCGACCACCGCGCCACTTCCAGTCGGGGTCCGTACTGTAATCCAGATATAACTGGTTCAGATCGGACCCGTCCGGATCAGCAATGACCGGATACTGGCCTGCCTTACCCGGGCTTGTGCCGGCACCCGAGTCGTAGTCGGTCAGCAGCGCGTTGAATACATGATCGAATTCGATGAACCCGGACAAGTTGCGCCACTGCCCGGTCTTGTAGTTCAGCCGCAGGCGAGTCGTTGTCGCCTGCGCATCGTCATCGAAGCCATCCTGGTCGACCTGCTCGAAACGGGCGCGAACCTCGATAGCAACCGTGCCTGACTTGATCGCCGTTAGCAGCTCGCTGCCATCCTCGGCCGCGACTGCGGTCGCCGCCAGGATGCCCAGTACTGCTACTGTACTGACCGCGCGTTTCATCAGTAGATGTCGTTCAACGTATTGTAAACGTTGAACTTTCCTGTTGGCGTAATCATCTCCGGCCCCTTGATCACGGCTTTCAGCTTGCGCGTCTTGTCATCGACGACAACGATCGCAGATTCCTGTTCCTTACCGCTCCAGACTGAGAACCAGACTTCGTCGCCAGCCTTGTTATATTCCGGCTGCACGACGCGCTTCGGGCCTTCACCCAGGTCCGCCCACGCCGCGATCGGCAGCGTGACGAAGCCGGCGTCAAGGTTATTGATGTCGAATACGGCGATACTCTGACTGATTGACTCGTCAGGATTCAGCGGCGCATCGACCCAGAGATTGGAGGAGTTCGGGTGCGACTTGACGAACAGCGAACCGCCGCCCATGCCGTCGAGGACCCTTACGGTTTTCCAGGCGTTGCCGGGATGACCTTCGGGGTCAGTGCCGAGAAACGAAATATTTGCGTTGCCCAACGCACTGGTAACCCACACCGGACCGAAACCTGGATCGTCAATATTGGCGCCCCGACCCGGGTGCGGTGTCTTGGTGACGTCAACCAGTGCCTCCAGCTCGCGATCCCGCGAATCGACCACAGCGATCTTGTCGGACTGGTTTGCAGCGGTCAGGAAGTAGCGTTTGCTGCGGTCCCAGCCGCCGTCATGCAGGAATTTAGCCGCACCGATATCGGTTACCGACAGGCTGTTGACGTCGCTGTAATCCACCAGCAGTATGTGCCCGGTCTCTTTCACGTTGACAATGAATTCCGGGTGCTCGTGCGAGGCGACGATGGCCGCAACACGCGGCTCGGGATGGTACTCCTGCGTATCCACGGTCATGCCTCGAGTCGAAACGATTTTCAACGGCTCGAGCGTGTCGCCGTCCATGACCACGTATTGTGGTGGCCAGTACGCTCCCGCGATCGCGTACTTGTCCTCGTAGCCCTTGTACTTCGACGTCTCGACTGAACGCGCCTCGAGACCGATCTTGATCTCAGCGACAATGGCCGGCGGATTCATCCACATATCGATCATGTCGATTTTTGCGTCACGCCCGATGGTGAACATGTATCGGCCGGATGCGGACGGGCGTGAAATGTGTACCGCATATCCGGTCGGGAGAATGCTGACAACCTCCTTGGTGTCACCGTCGATGATCGCGACCTTGCCGGCATCACGCAGCGTGACCGAAAAGAAATTTTCGATATTGCGCTGGTGTTGCGGCCTGGTCGGCCGATCGTTCGGCGCAACCATGACTTTCCAGCTCGCCATCATCTCGGGCATGCCGTATTCCGGTGGTGCCGGTGGTTCCTGTTGCAGGAAGCGCGCCATGATGTCGATCTCGGCAGCGGTCAGATCACCCGAGGTACCCCAGTTCGGCATACCGGCCGGAGAGCCGTAAGTGATCAGCGCTTTCAGGTAGTCGGTACCTTTGGCCTGCGTGATGTCCGGTGTCAGCGGCTTGCCGGTAGCGCCTTTGCGCAATACACCGTGGCAACCGGCGCAGCGTTCGAAATACAGCTTGGTCGCAGTACCGAATTCGGCCTCCGTCAGCATGGGGCCACCGGCCGCCATGATTTGCCGCGTGTCTTCCGCTGAAATTGCCGATGGCGCACCCTGGTACTTGAGCTCGCCTTCAGTAGCGCCGATGTGCCGCTGGCCTGCGGCCCTGTCTTGCTGCCCGAGCTCCGCACGCAATGCAGCGACTTCTGCCACACTGACCGCAGCGCCACCGTTGCCCCAGGAGCCGAATACGTAGGTCAGGGCGGCGGCGAGATCTTCATCTCGCAAATGACCAAGGCTTGGCATGACGCCGTTGTACTCGACACCGTTGACGGTAATCGGCCCCGACAGGCCGAACAATGCGGCGGCCATGACGTCCTTGCGATTTCCCTTGAGGAAATCGGAACCGGCGAGCGGCGGAAACGCGCCGGCCAGGCCCTGCCCCGTCGGCTGATGACAAGCCGCGCAATTTGCGAGGTAGACCGCCTCGCCTTGCGCCATCAACTCTCCAGCGCTACCCGCCGATACTTCGGCAGTGTGCACGGCGGTATCACCCGGCGTCTGTGCCGGCGTCGCATTCTCGGACGGCGAACAGCCGGCCATTGCTACTGCAATTGCCGCCAACGGCAGTAACCGCGGGAATGACAGGCCTTGTTTCAGGTATTGCATGACGTTCTCTCCTAAAAAAAATCAGAAATCCAGGTTGAGGCTGACGGATGCGCTGCGCCCCGACTGCGCCAGGTAGGGCAGCAGCGGATCATCCGGGGCGAGCCCCTGGACATCGGACCAGTTCCAGTACGTGCGATCGGTCAGGTTGTGCAGGCCGGCCCGTAGCGTTGTGCGCGCACCAATTTTCTGGGTTGCGAACAGGTCGACGATGACATGACCGTCCGGCTTGAACAGCTCGCCGCCAGACTCATCGCGCTCGGACCAGTCATCGCTCAGCGTGGTCGCGAGGCGCAGGTAACGCCGCTCGTCCGCCGCATGCCAGTTCAAAGCGAACACGGCTTGCGGCGGGCCGACGGAATTCAGCGCCGCGCCGGTGTCCTTGTTTTCGCCGCGTGCAAAGTAAGCAGAACCGTCCACGCTGAACGCTTGCCACGCACCATCAAGGCGTATGTCGAAACCGGCTTCGACGCCATAAATTCGTGTTGCGCGCAGATTCTGCGACTGGAACAGCACGCGTCCGCTGACCGGGTCAGTCCCGAGTCGCACCTTCGATTCGATGAAATCATCGTAGCGGGTATAGAACATTGCGACGCGCGCCGACGCTGCTCTGCCAGTCCAGCGCAGGCCGAGATCGAGGCCGTCAGACGATTCGGACTTGAGATCCGGATTTGGGATCGCGCGATAGTTAAAGAGAGGAATTTCCAGACCTATGTTTGCGTCTGCATAGGGCGGCGCCCGGAATCCATGCGCATATTGCAGGTAGAGATCCACACCCGCGGTTGCGTGGTAAATCAGGCCAAGCTTCGGGGAAAGCTCCGCGTCGTCGATGTCAACCAGCTCGGCAAACGGGTAGTCCTCGAAGTACATCGGGTCCTGGCGCGGCGCGAGCTCGAAGCGATCGGCGCGTAATGCGGCGATGATGGTCCAGTCGCCGGCCGTGATCGTATCCTCGAGATAGGCGCCCGTCTCTTGCGTCGTCGAAAGCGGGAAATCGCGCAGCGGGAATTGCTCGCCCAACAGATTGCTGGTCTGCGCGCCGCTGACGAGATTGGTCGATAATCCGTCGCGATACTCCGCAGTGCGGCGATCGCGATATTCGATGCCAAATCCAAGCCGCTGGGAAATACTTGCGCCGCTGAACTCTTTCCAGAGGTTAAGTTCGGCACCCTTGATTTCCTGTTCAAACATGAACAGGCGTTCGATGGACACCGGCGTACTCGCTGCTCTGCGCTCATCCAGCGTGGCTTGTTCAATGTTCGCGAATTCATAAAATCCGCGCAGCGATCCATTGTCGATCCAGCTGTCAGCAGTTCCAAACTCGTACGCGGCGATGACCAGATCAACCTCGTACTGATCGTCACCCTCCAGCGCCGTTGTTGTGCTATAGCGGCCCTGCCCCAGCAACGATGTCAGTGCGGACTCGGTGGTGGATTGCTGGCGGATGTACTCGGCACGCCAGGTGTGACCAAAACGATTATCGCCGACCAGTTTCGCAAGACCGGTGCGCCGCCGCATCTGACGTGTATCAGCGGCGTCGGCAGCCGCAGCCGAGTTGATTTGCTCGCCCTCGTGCCAGCTGGCGCCGGCCATGAAACCCAGCGATTCACCACCTATACCGAGCATCGCCTGCATATGCTCACTGTCGTCGGCATTTTGCACCGTGCCGGCAAAGCGACCGCCGACGCCACGCGCGCCGGCGAGGTGAAACGGATCCGGCGTCCGAACCGCGACCACGCCACCAATGGCCGAGCTGCCGTACAAGGCGGAGGCCGGGCCGTGCAGCACTTCTACGCTTTGGATGAGTCCGGCATCGACGAAGTCGCGCGTCGCATTCGAGAAACTGCCAACGTCGAAGTGATCCGACAGCGGCACACCGTCGACGACAATAGCGACACGGTTGCCGCCGATACCGCGAATATTGATGCCCTCGGTGCCGAACCGCGTACCCGCGCCCTCGTAGTCGATGCCGGGCAGGTAGCGCAGCACGTCGTTGATCGAGGTCGCGAGCTGATCGTCGAGATCTGCCCGGTTAAGCACCGTAACGGTGGCCGCAATGTCGTGAATCGGGCGCGAATCCTTGTGCGCAACGACGACCACCTGGTCAATGACTTCCTGTGCCGCATCCGCATAAACTGCCAACGCCGACAAAAAAAAGCCCGCTGCCAGAGTCACAGCGGGCACAAGGGGATATCCGGATTTTCGACTCATAAATTGGGTACCTGCGTGGGCATACCATCGCAGCACTCACCTTGCCAAATACACAGAGAAAAACTATAGGTAGCTTCCCGTACCTTGAGCCCGGATGAACCTGAACCAAAAAGGGGTCAGAGCCCTTTTCAATAAAAGGGCTCTGACCCCTTTCGAAATCATGAAATATCTGCACCTCGCATTCGCCTTTTTGACCATCAGCGGCTTCGTCCTGCGCGGAATCTGGATGTTGCGTGGCTCATCGCTGAGCCGGCATCCACTGACGCGCACCGTGCCGCACGTCATTGACGCCCTGTTTCTGGGCACGGGCATTGCGCTGGTGCTGCAATTGCAGCTCGCAGTACTGCAAAACGACTGGCTGCTCGCCAAATTTGCCGGGCTCGTTATCTACATAGTGCTCGGCGCGATCGCGCTGCGGCACGGCAAGACCATGCATGCTCGACGCCTGGCGTTTGCCGGCGCAGTGTGCGCGTTTTTTTATATCGTTGGCGCCGCCGTCAGTAAATCGCCGCTCAGCTGGCTCGCCTGAACCAGCCTAGTCGTCGGGCACAAGCCCGGTGCGGGTTGCGGATTTTGCCGCCAGCAACAGGCGGCTCGTATTGACTGGCTTGCTCATGACAGTGCAATTCTCCAGCAGGCGTGCATCCTTGACGATCTTTGATGTATCGCCGCTAACGATGAAACACGGCACACTGGTATTGAAAAACTGTCGAACTGCGGCAACTGCCTCGACACCGGTTGACTTATCCTGCAAATGAAAATCGGAAATGATCAGTGCCGGCGCTTCTTGCAAATGTCGAATCAGGGCCCTGGTTTCAGCGACTGACGCACAGGTGGCAACGTCGTAGCCCTCCGCTTCAAGCAAGAGCGCCCAGGCGTTGGCAACACTGGTGTCGTCCTCGATCAGCATCACCAGCCCGCTGGCCTCGCCTGCGTGGGCAGCATCCGACGGATCTCCAACCGATACCCTGGCCACGTGGCTCTGGATGACAGGCAGGGCGACTGAAAAACATGAGCCGCTGCCGGGCGTCGATTGCACCTCAATGCGGTGCCGCAGCAGGTCCGCGAGCCGCCGCACGATGGCGAGTCCCAGGCCGAAACCCTCCTTATTTGATCCCGGCGTCTTGACCTGGTGAAACTCTTTAAAGATGGCCTCCAGCTGATCTTTCTCGATGCCGACGCCGGTGTCCTCAACCTGCACCGAACAGCAGCCGTCCGTCTCGATGCAGCGCAACGTCACCGCGCCTTTTTTGGTATAGCGAATGGCGTTCGATACCAGGTTCTGAATTATCTCGCTGAGCAAGTTCGGGTCGCTACGCACGATCGCCTTGCAGGACTGCGCGCTGAATTTCAGGCCCTTTTGTTGTGCCTGGCGCGCAAATTCCGCGGACAGCCGATCGATCATGCGCTGCATTGGAAACTCTTCCAGCTCCGGAGTAATAGCGCCGGCGTCGAGACGACTGATATCGAGCAAAGAATTCAAAAGATTCGTCATCGCCGTCAGCGAGTTTTCCTGGCTGGCAATCATTTCGAGTGCGCGCGCATCCTTGACCGTGCGCCGCAATGCGCCATTCAGCAGGCTCAAGGCCTGTACCGGCTGCCGCAAATCGTGGCTCGCCGCCGCCAGGAATGCACTGTTCGCCTTGTTTGCCCGCTCGGCCGCCTGCTTCGCGGCGATAATTTCCTGCTCCATTTTCTTGCGTTCGGTCACATCACGAATCACGCTGGAAACGAACGATGCGGATTCCATTTGTACCGGGCTCAGGCTGATTTCAACCGGGAATTCACTGCCATCTTTGCGTTTCGCGAACAATTCAAGGCCGGATCCCATCGGCCGCACACCGGGATTGTTCGCGTACCCACGACGGTGCGCCACGTGTTGCGCTTGCAACGGTTCGGGCAGCAATATTTCGATACCCCTGCCCTGCAGTTCCTCGCGGCTGTAGCCGAACATGATCTCAGCCTGGCGATTAACAACCTCAATCTGCCCGTTCGCATCGACAATGATCATCGCGTCCGGAGCCGAATTGAGCAGCGTACGGAACCAGGCTTCGGAATCACTCGCCTGCAATTTATTCGACCCCATGAATATCGGCATATCGGCTACAGGAAGCACGCAGTATAGCGTCCAAGGGAATACCGGGTTTCTGCCAATTTCGGTCGGCGTCCGATATACGTATCCTTACGTATTCGGGCGTTATTGCGGCAGCGCTAGCCTGCCTCGGCAATACCGGCCACCAGACGGGTGTGACAGACTGCCATGACCGTAAATGACCATGAAGACGCCGGCTTCGATCGGTCCACGATGCCGTTCGTGGCGCCATGCCGTCGGCTGGGCCCTGCGGCGCCATTTCGCTGGCTGCGCAGGGGAGTGAGCGACTTCCGCCGTGCGTTGCCACAAAGTCTCGCCTATGGCTTTTTCATGGCCATTACCATGGCCGTGGTGGTCCTGCTGGCATGGACCTACGGAAGTCACTGGTTCATGCTCGCCATGATCGGCGGCTTTGCCTTCCTCGCACCCCTGACCTGCATCGGACTGTACGCGATCAGTGCGCAGCTCGAGCGCGGGCAGCAGCCATCACTACGACGCAGCTTGCGCGCCGCACTGCAGCGTCACCTTGGCAACGAAATGGTATTCGCACTCGCACTGCTGGTCATTTTCATGATCTGGGCCCGTGCCGGGGCGATGATCAGTGTTTTTCTGCCCATGGAGGGCCATCCGGAACCGGCCGAGCTGATCAGTTACCTGACCATCGGCAGCATGGTCGGAGCGCTGTTCGCGATAGTCACGTTCTCAGCCAGCGCGTTTTCGCTACCCATGATTATTCACCGCGACGTTGACAGCGTCACCGCGATAGTGACCTCGATCAATGCCGTACTGCGCAATAAATTCGCCATGCTGATCTGGCTGGGGCTTATTGTGTTCGGACTCCTGCTCGGCGTACTGACGGCATTTCTCGGCTTGACTGTTATCCTGCCGGTAATTGGCTACGCGGCGTGGCAAGGCTACCTCGAGACGATCGACGCGAGTGGCTTCCCGCGCCATACTGCCGGAATCACCTCGACGCCGCGCACAAAATAATTGCGGTAATTGCCTATGGTCGCAGCGCGGCCGATCTGGCATCGTCGCGCGCGGCAAGGGTTGGGTGACAATTTGACGGGCTGTCAGGGTTGAAACTATGGACAAGCAGTTGAGCTACAACGACAAGGTTGTACGCCAGTTCGCGATCATGACCATTGTATGGGGCGTGGTCGGTATGTTGGTCGGGGTATTTATCGCGGCCGAAATGATCTGGCCCGGCCTGAGCCTGGACATGCCGTGGCTGACCTTCAGTCGTTTGCGGCCGTTGCACACCAATGCGGTGATCTTCGCTTTTGGCGGCTCGGCACTGTTTGCGACCGCTTACTACGTGGTGCAGCGCACCTGCCATGTGCGCCTCGCGTTCGACAGGCTGGCTGCGTTTACGTTCTGGGGCTGGCAGATCGTAATTTTGCTGGCTGCCGTAACGTTGCCGCTGGGTATTACGCAAAGCAAGGAGTACGCAGAACTGGAATGGCCCATCGATCTGCTCATTGCGGTTGTCTGGGTAGCGTTCGCGATCGTGTTCCTGTTCACCATCGGCCGGCGGCGCGTCAAGCACATCTATGTTGCCAACTGGTTTTATGCGGCGTTCATTATCACAGTCGCCGTGCTGCATATTTTTAACAACCTCGCGATACCAGTGACGCTGACCAAGTCGTATCCAATTTATACCGGCGTCGTGGATGCAATGATGCAATGGTGGTACGGGCACAACGCGGTTGGCTTTTTCCTGACCGCAGGATTTCTCGGCATGATGTACTACTTTGTGCCGAAGCAGGCGGGACGACCGATTTACTCGTATCGATTGTCCGTCGTGCACTTCTGGGCGCTGATCGCCATATACATGTGGGCGGGCCCGCACCACCTGCACTACACCTCGCTGCCAAACTGGGCACAGTCGCTGGGCATGGTATTTTCCGTGATCCTGCTGGCACCGTCCTGGGGCGGCATGATCAACGGCATTATGACCCTGTCCGGCGCATGGCATAAGTTGCGCACGGATCCGATCCTGAAGTTTATGATCGTGTCCCTGTCTTTCTACGGCATGTCGACGTTCGAGGGACCGATGATGTCGATCAAGACCGTGAATGCGCTGTCGCATTACACCGACTGGACCATTGGCCACGTGCACTCCGGCGCGCTGGGCTGGGTCGCAATGATGACGATCGGCACTATGTACTGCCTGATTCCGCGCCTGTTCAACAAGGACGCAATGTACTCGACGCGGCTGATCGACGTGCACTTCTGGACCTCGACCATCGGCGTCGTGCTGTATGCAGTATCGATGTGGATTTCCGGCATCACGCAAGGCCTGATGTGGCGCGCGCTGAACGACGATGGCACGCTGACATACTCTTTCATCGAGAGCATCAAGTTCACCTATCCCTACTACGGCATACGCCTGCTTGGCGGCCTGATCTTTTTCGCGGGTATGCTGGTGATGGTTTACAACGTTTACATGACGGTGCGTCGGGTAGAACCGCAGGCGGTGCCCGTCATCCAGCCGGCGTGAGGTCAGGATCATGAATCACGAGAAAATCGAAAAAAACGTCAATCTCATGGCGATCCTGATCGTCGTAGTCATCAGTATCGGCGGCCTGATCGAGCTGGTTCCGCTGATGTTGAGCGCTGATGCGACCGAAGCTTACGAAGGTGTCGAGCCCTACCCTGCCTTGCAACTGGCAGGTCGGGATATCTATGTCAGGGAAGGATGCTACGGCTGTCATTCGCAGCAGATCCGGCCGTTTCGCAGCGAAACCGAGCGCTATGGCCCGTACTCGGTCGCGGGCGAATTTGTTTACGACCGCCCGTTTCAATTTGGCTCGAAGCGCACCGGGCCGGACCTGGCGCGGGTTGGCAAACGCTACAGCGATGACTGGCATCGCATTCACATGCTGAATCCTCGCGATGTCGTGCCCGAATCCAACATGCCGTCCTATCCATGGCTGGCGAATGCGGAAGTCGACGGCGAGCTGGTGGCTGCCAAAATGCGAGCGCTGCGACTGCTCGGCGATCCGTATACGGACGCGGACATAGAGAATGCCGCCGCCGCCGTTGCCGGCAAGACCGAAATGGATGCATTGATCAACTACCTGCAAAACCTTGGCACCGTTCGTTCGGCGCGCTAGGGAGATACGCCTATGGATATCGGTGTACTGAGAGGCATTTTGACCGCCACCATCCTGGTTCTTTTCCTGGGAATCTGGGTATGGAGCTGGAGCCGCAAGCGTCGCCAGGACTTTGATGCCGCCGCAGCCTTGCCCTTGAGCGACGACACGCGGCCGCCCAACAATGTCATGAACAAGGAGCAGAGCTCATGAGTAGCTCGTGGAGCTGGTTTATCGTCATCGGCACGGTGCTGTCACTTGCCGCCTGTTTCTGGTTAATCGCATGGACCAACCGCCAGCGAGCGACGGACAAGGAAATCAAGGAATCCGAAAGCCATGTCTGGGACGAAAACATACGTGAGCTCAATAACCCCTTGCCGATGTGGTGGCTGTGGCTGTTTGTGTTGACCATAGTGTGGTCGGCGTTTTACCTCATCTACTATCCGGGCATGGGCAGCTTCGCTGGCGTCGGCAACTGGAGCCAGGAGCAGCAGTACGCTGACGAAGTCGCGGCGGCGGAATCCAAATATGCGCCGATATTCGCACAGTACGGCGCGACCGATATCGCCGAACTTGCCAACGACCCGGCAGCGCTAAGTATCGGCGCCAGCCTGTTCAGCAATTATTGCGCGCAATGCCATGGCTCCGGAGCGCTTGGGGCGCGTGGCTTTCCCAACCTGACTGACGACGAATGGCTGTGGGGCGGCGCGCCAGCGCAAATCGAGCATAGCATCGTTGCGGGACGCGGCGGCGTAATGCCGGCACTGGCCACGATATTCGCATCGGACGAGGAAATCGACGCAATGGTTGCGTACGTGCGCGCTATGCCGGACGGTCTTGATGCAAGTTCTCCGGCACACGGCAAGTACATGACGCTTTGCATAGCCTGTCACGGACCCACGGGCGCGGGCAACCAGGTACTTGGCGCGCCAAGCCTGGTTGACGATATCTGGCTGTATGGCAGTTCGCCGTACGAAATTCGCAAGTCGATCATCGAAGGGCGCAACGGCATCATGCCTGCGAATGGCGAACTGCTGGGTCCGGACCGATCGCGGATTCTGGCTGCCTACGTCTACAGCCTGTCAAACAGGTAAGATTACTTGCACCATGCAAGACAGCGACAAACCAGCGCTCCCCGAGTGGTCACGTGATACGCAGAAAATCGCCGTACTGACGTGGATTTCCTTTCTCATTGCCGCCGCCTTTACAATGCTGTTGTTTGCATTTATCGACCCGCTGGTGATCGTCGATGCCATCAACGTCAAATGGCTGGAGAGCAGTAACAGCGGTTACGCAATCGGCTTCTTCTTCCTCTGGGCGAATGGCTGGGCCGCAGGCTGGCTGACCTTGAGGCTGGTCCGGCGCAAACGCCACGGTCCTGCAGCAAAGATCCGAAAACGCTGACAATGGCCAAACAATCCGGCAGCAACTTTCAGTACGGCCAGCTCTACCGTAGTGAAGATAAAGTCTACCCGCGCGAAGTATCGGGTCGTTTCGCTCGCCTGCGACGCCTCGCCATGTTTGTTCTGCTTGGCGCGTTCTACATCGGGCCCTGGCTCGTCTGGGACGGTCGGCAGGCAATCCTGTTCGATCTGCCGGCCAGGAAATTCTATATCCTGGGCATGACCCTGTGGCCACAGGACTTTGTCTACCTGGCGCTGCTGCTGATCATCCTCGCCGTCAGTCTGTTTTTTTTTACCGCACTTGCTGGTCGACTCTGGTGTGGTTTCGCCTGCCCGCAGACGGTCTGGACCGAAGCGTTTACCTGGATCGAAATGGCGGTGGAAGGTAACCGCAGTCAGCGCATGAAACTGGACGTGGCGCCCTGGACGGTCGACAAAATTCGCAAGAAAGCTCTGAAGCAGTTTCTCTGGATAGCGCTGGCGCTGTTTACCGGTTTCAGCTTTGTTGGCTACTTCTCGGCGGTGCGGCCTCTCGCTATCAACCTAGTCAATTTCGAGGCCAACGCCTGGGCCGTCTTCTGGGTGCTTTTCTATGGCTTCGCCACCTATGGCAACGCCGGCTACATGCGCGAGCAGGTATGCAAATACATGTGCCCGTACGCGCGTTTCCAGGGCGCGATGTTCGACCACGACACACTGATCATCAGCTATGACGCGGAGCGCGGCGAACCGCGCGGCAGCCGGCGCCGCGGTTCAGACGCAAAAGCGCAGGGACTTGGCGACTGCATTGACTGCACGATGTGCGTGCAGGTATGCCCAACCGGCATCGACATTCGCGAAGGATTGCAGTACGAGTGTATTGCCTGTGCCGCCTGCATTGACGCCTGCGATACCATCATGGACAAGGTCGGTTCGCCGCGCGGACTGATTCGCTACAGCACTGAACACGCGCTGGAGCACAAATCCTATCGTCTGTGGCGGCCGCGAACGCTGGTGTACAGTGCAATCCTGGTGTTGCTCCTCACCGCGATGGTCACTTCTATGGCCCTAAGAAAGCCGGCTATCCTCGACGTGATACGCGATCGCAACGCCTTGTATCGTGATGTGGGCCGGCAGGGTATTGAAAACAGCTTCACGGTTCGCGTCATCAACAAGCAGAATAACGCTCATCCGTTTACCTTGAGCGTCAGTGGTATCGAAGGTCTCAAAATCAATACGGACACCGATTTTGTGGTCGAGGGCGAGTCAGTGATGACGTTGCCGGTATCCCTTACGGCTCCGCACGAAAGCGCTGTCGGCGGCAACGTCATTAACTTCGAATTGCGCAGCACCGATGGCAGCAATATTTACGTCACCGAAGAGAGTCGCTTCCGTGGCCCAGCCGAGAACCGCTGATGCATACTAATGACACCTGGTACCGTAACCCCTGGGTCTGGCTGCTGATCGCGATTCCGGCACTGACCGTGCTCGGCTGCACTGTAACGATCTACCTGGCGCTTGCCCATCCGGTCTCGCTGCTCAGCGACACCGCGCAGGATACACCCGGCGCGACCGGCAACCGGACCAGCGGTGCCGATTAATGACGAGTGCCGTCGCCTGCTTTCACTGCGGCGATGCGGTGCCCGGTGGCGCCGCCATCGTTGCGCATTTGCAGGGCCAGGATCGTCCGATGTGCTGCATCGGATGCAAAGCGGTTGCTGAATTCATTGCCGCAAGCGGGCTGAATGCGTTTTACGATTTTCGCCGCCAACCGGACGCCGACCTGGCGCTGCGCCCGGAAAATGCCGACTGGCAGCATTTCGATGATGCGGACCTGATCAATCGTTACGTTGCGCAGAAGGCCGACACCGCAGAAGCAAGTATCGAGATCGGCGGCATGTATTGTTCCGCATGCGTATGGCTGCTTGAAAATGCGCTGCGACAGATCCCGGCGATCGAGTCAGTGGATGTCAATCCCGCAGTCCGTCGCGCGGTCATTCGCTGGAACATAAGCGAGCTTGGTTTCGCCGCGTTGCTGGCCGCGATCGCACGTATCGGATTCAAGCCGGCTCCAATCAGCGCCGATCAGATTGCGAGCAACGGGAAACACGAAGACCGACTTGCCTTGAAAAGGTTGATTGTCGCCGGCGCCGCCGGCATGCAGGTAATGATGTTCGCGGTTGCATTGTACGCAGGCGACTACTTTGGCATCGACGCGAGGCTGGAGCGATTCCTCAGGTGGATCAGTCTGCTGGTCACGGTGCCGATTTTCAGCTATTCAGCACAGCCTTTTTACATCGCCGCGTGGCGCGGCCTGCGCGCCAGGACGCCCGGTATGGACTTGCCTGTCGCGCTGGCAATTATTGCAGCGTTCACGGCGTCGGTATTCGCAACCTGGGCGAACGACGGTGAGGTCTATTTCGACTCAGTAGCGATGTTCGTTTTCTTTCTCAGCGCTACGCGTTTCCTGGAAATGCGCATGCGACATCGCGCCGACGACCAGGCGACGGCATTGGCGCAGTTGCTGCCCGATACAGCGATCCGGCTGCGCGACGGCATTGCCGAGACCATCGCTCTCGATCGCCTGCGTGTCGATGACATCGTCAGCGTATTGCCCGGAGACGTCCTGCCGGTCGATGGTGAAATGCTGAGCGGCAACCTGGCTACGGATGAATCGATGCTGACCGGTGAATCTCTGCCGGTGACCAGGCGTATCGGTGATGCAGTATTTGCTGGTGCGATTGTGCGCTCCGGCAATGCAACCATCAGGGTTACACAGGTGGGCGCGAGCACCAGCCTGGCCGAAGTCGGTCGCATGATCGATCGGGCCAGGGCCGATCGACCGCCAGTGGCAGTACTCGCAGATCGAATCGCAACTCGATTCGTGTTCGCTGTTATTCTCGTAGCGCTTCTGGCGGCCGTGATCTGGCTGCGCCTGGATCCATCGCGCGCATTTGCTATCGTGCTGGCGACACTGGTAGTTACCTGCCCCTGCGCGCTCGCCCTGGCGACACCGGCGGCACTGGCCGCTGCCACTGCACGCCTGGCAAGAAGCGGACTCCTGATCGTTCGTTCACGGATCCTGGAAATACTTAGCCGCCCTGCGCTCATGGTGTTCGACAAGACCGGGACACTGACAGAGGGCCGACCGGTAATATTGCGGACGATCGTGCTGGCGCAGGGCGAATCCGAACAATCGGTGCTGCGCATTGCTGCCACTCTCGAAAGAGTGTCCGAGCATGTTCTTGCCAGGGCATTCTCTGCACATTACCCGGCCAGTCCGGTCGAACTTGACGAGGTGCAGGTGACAGCCGGATGTGGTGTCGAAGCGAAGCTCGGCGGTACTCGTTATCGCATCGGCGCCGCAAATTTCGTCGGCGAGCCGGGTGACGCGGCGCTCGATGAATCCGAAAACGACGCGCAGGCAAGCCAGGTCTATCTCGGCGATGACAAGGGCCTGCTTGCCAGGTTCATTATTGGTGACGCATTGCGCACTGACGCGCGCACCGCGATCGCCGATCTGCACGCGGCGGGATTCAGGACCATAATCGCCAGCGGCGACCGCAACGCCGCCGTCAAGGAAGTCGCGGCACAGCTCAATATCAAACAGTGGTGCGCCGAATTGACCCCGGCCGCAAAACTCAAGTTGCTTGAGGAGCTTCGCAAGCAAGGTGAAACAATCGTCATGGTAGGCGACGGCGTCAACGATGCGCCGGTGCTCGCCGCAGCGCACGGTTCCATAGCATTGGACGCGGGCACCGCTCTGGCGCGCGCCAGTGCGGATGCCGTATCACTGGGCCGGAAACTCGGTACCATCAACGTGGCGGCCACAGTAGCGCGGCGTACGCAGCGGGTGATTCGGCAGAATATTGCCTGGGCGGTGCTGTACAACGCGACCGCCGTGCCGCTCGCGGTCGGTGGTATGCTCGCCCCCTGGATGGCCGCACTTGGCATGTCGCTCAGCTCTCTCGTTGTGGTGCTGAATGCGCTGCGGATACAGCGCGCATGAACATCCTGTATCTGCTCATTCCGCTCGGCTTGTTGCTGCTGGTCGGCGCCGTTGCCGCCTTCTTCTGGGCGGTCGGCGCAGGGCAATTCGACGACCTGGACTCGCCTGGCATGAGCGTCATCATGGATGACGACAGCAAACCACCTGACACATGAGCGCAGACGCGGCCATCATCGCGGCGCTGCTCGCCGGATTCTTCGGCAGCACGCACTGCATTGGCATGTGCGGCGCCATCGTAACCTTGCTGGAATCGCCGGCCACGACTGCGGCGCGCCTTGATCCCTGGCTGCGGCGCAGCCTGTACAACCTGGGTCGACTGGTTTTTTACGTCCTGCTTGGCGCCATTGCCGGACTTGGCGGCGCCATGCTCAGCAAGAGCAGCGGTGTGTTCTTCGGGTTGCAGGCGCTGCGCCTGCTGGCTGCGTTGCTGGTGATCGCAATCGGGCTGAATCTGCTGTTTGACTGGCGCCTGACACGCTTTCTCGAAAGCGCCGGCGCCAGGCTCTGGCGCCATGTTTCCCGCCTTGCCCGTTACGTACTGCCCGCCAGCTCGCCAGGCCGCGCGTTCCTCGCAGGCATGATCTGGGGCGCCTTGCCCTGTGGGCTGGTCTACAGCGCCGTCGCCATCGCCGCAACCACTGGCACGCCGCCTGCCGGCGCCGCGGTGATGCTTGCATTCGGCATCGGCACAGCGCCGGCGATGCTGGCGGTCGGGGCGTCGGCCGAGCGGTTCGGTCGTTTGCGCGGCAACAAAGGCTTGCGTCGCATCGCAGGACTGATCGTCGTGTTGCTTGGCCTTGCCGCACTCGCGCCGTTCGCCAAAGGCTCTGGCGATCACGCACAGCACGCGACATTGGTCGAACCCCGGGGGTTGGCACCGGTCTACAGAATTACGTATTCTCCGCAAGGACTGACCAGGACCATAACCGATCGGGGCAAACAACATGCTGACCAGACGCCAATACCTTAAGAACTCTGCCTTGCTCGCCGCCGCGAGCGCCCTGCCGCCAGGTCTTTTGCACGCGTTTGAAAGTGAGCAGCTGATTACGCGCGCGATCCCGAAGACGGGCGAAAAATTGCCCATCGTCGGTCTCGGCAGTTCCGCAACCTTTGGCCAGGCTGCCCGGCAGGACGATGTCTCGGCACTGCAAGAGGTACTGCAGGCGCTGGTCGAAAACGGCGGCACCGTATTCGACACGGCACCGTCCTACGGCGCCTCGGAAGAGGTCGCTGGCAGGATTGCCAGGGAGCGCGGTCTGACTGAAAAGATTTTCTGGGCCACCAAGGTGAATGTCGCAGGCCGTGGTGGCGGCCGCGCCGATCCGACCCAGGCGCGAGCGCAGTTGCAGCGTTCATTCGATTATCTCGGCAAGAACCCGATTGACCTGATCCAGGTACACAATCTCGGCGACCTGCCGGGGCAGATACCGTTGATCCAGGAATTCAAACAGGACGGTCGGATTCGTTACACGGGCACGACGGTGACGCAGACCGAACGCTATGGGGCGCTCGAAAAAGCGATGCGCGATTACCCGATTGACTTTATTGGCATTGATTATGCCGTTGACAATCGCGTTGCGGCGGAAAGTGTCTTGCCACTTGCCGCCGAACTGGGCATTGCGGTGTTGATCTACGTACCGTTTGGCCGCAACCGGCTGTTTTCGCGTGTCAGTGGCGTGGACGTACCCGACTGGGCCCGGGAATTCGGCGCCGACAGCTGGGGCCGGTTCTTCCTCAAGTACGTCGCCGCCCATCCTGCGGTAACCTGCGTGACGCCGGCAACCAGTCGGGCGACACACATGGTCGACAATATGGGTGCAGCGTATGGTGAGCTGCCGGACGCGGCAATGCTGCGCAGAATGGAGCAGTTCATCGAGTCGCTGCCGGGCGGCTGATTATTGCCCGGTCCGCGCCACGTGATCGGCGAGCCACTGCTGCGCATCCTGCTGTGCCTTGGCCAGTTGCTCGGGTGACAATGCGGCCGCGACTTCGTCAAGCCCGGTCTGCGCGGCATAGTCACCGCCTTGTGCGGCAATCGCGTACCATTTGTAGGCCTCAACCAGGTCTGGATCCACGCCACGACCAAACTGATAGTTCTTTGCCAGCGTCGACTGCGCCTGCAGGAAACCCTGCTCCGCGGACAGGCGATACCACTTCGCAGCCTCCAGGCTGTCCATGGCGACGCCCCAGCCATTCTCGGTGAAAACCGCAAGATTGAACTGCGCCTCGGCATGGCCCTGTGCAGCAGCGGCGCCGTACCAGCGCAGGGCGACGGCATCATCCATCGGCACACCGAAGCCATTCGCGTATAACCGGCCAACACAGAACTGCGCCGCCGCATCTCCCGCATCCGCGAGTGGCTGGCATTCGGCCAGCGAGGTTTCGTAGTCGCCCACATCGTAGGCGGCCAGGCCCTTTTGCAGGTCGGCCGACCACGCAACAGAGGCAATTACAAGCGACGCCAGGCTCGAAACGATTCGAATTGGGTACCGCATGGGTTGCTACTCTGCGCCCAAATCGCGTTTAAAACCAGTAGTGGAATTTGCCTAGCGTGACTGGCCCGCCTGTTCCGTCAACAACCGCTGCTCAAGCTGTTGCAGCGCCGCGGCGGCATACCGCCGACAAGCCGCCGCATCGACGAAGCTTTCGCGCCCACGTATCGCCTTGCCCTGCAGGTCGAACTGGAACGGGTGGGTCGTGACAAGGATGTCGCAATCGAATTCGGCTACTGCGGCTATGCTGTTTCGCAACACGGATCCGAGTCCATCGATAAATCGATAGCCAGTAGCGGCGACCGGGCCAAGACTGTCCGCGTAGACCATATTCAGGCAGCGCGCGCCCTCGCAGCTCCGCCAGTGCCAGCTCATGCCGCCCGGCGTATGCCCTGGTGTATAAACGCCGCGCAAGACAAGATCGCCGATTGCCAGCTCGACGCCATCGGCAACCGCGATCGCCTGCGGCACTGCCGGGAAAGCGCGATTTTCGAAGCCCTCTGCAAACAACGGGTCATCTGCCAGCAGGTCCCCGGCACGCAGCGCCAGCACACCGGCCTCGCTGGAAAGCACGCGTGCGCCGGAGAGACGCTGCAATGCGGCAATGCCACCGGCGTGATCAAAGTGCGCGTGCGATGACACTATGGTGCGGATTGCTTTCGGGTCGAAACCGAGTTGCCGGATGCTGGCGACAATGTGCGCAGCGGATTGCGGCAGGCCGCCGTCGAGCAGGACCAGCTCAGCGCCGGCATCGATCAGCAAGGCAGAAACGCCTGCCGTACCAACATAATAGGTGTTGCCGAAAATATGCAGCGGTGCCTGCGGCGCATTCCACGCGGCACAATCGAAACAATTAATCGGCGCATCAGCTTGCAGCTCTTCCGCGGCGAACGCGAGCCGGCCCGCCGCCAGCAACAGGAAACAACCAAACAGGATGCTGAGTCGCCGCGCCGAAAACCGGTGCGCGAGTTTCGCGCCTAGCGGTGCGGTCAACACGGTCGCCGGTGCAATCAGCGCAAGGCCAAGCAGGTTGACATAGCCGAGGCTCGCAGGTGGCAGGCGCACATCCTGCAGTCCGGCGAGGACGAACCCGATGGTACCTGGCAGACTGATGACCAGTCCAAATAAGGCCGCGGTGCCAACGGCGCGATGAATTGGTTGATTGAATAGCGTCAGGATCATGACCGAAAATGTGCCGCCACCAATACCCATCATGCTGGAGGCGCAGCCGATAAAACCCGGTATGACCGGCACCCAGAACCCGCGTGGTACTGTGTCGCTTAGGTTGCGCGCGTGCGGCATGAAGATCATCTTCAAGGCGACGAGAAATGCCAGCGTCGCAAAAATCAACGCCAGTGTGTCGCTTTCAAGTTGCGCGGCGATCCAGGTACCAAGCAACGAGCCCAGCAACACGAAAATCGCCCAGCGCCGGAAAATTTCGATATCCACGGCATTTCGCCGATGGTGCGCGAGCGCGGATGCGATCGAGGTCGGAACGATCGTCGCCAGCGAGGTCGCGACCGCGACATGCATGCGAACGGCGGGATCGACGCCGACCATGCCGAGCGACGTCTCCAGCACCGGCACGACCACGATGCCACCACCGATGCCAAACAGCCCGGCAAGCACGCCGGCGATGCAGCCGGCGATCAGCAGCACCGCCGCAAGCATCATCCAGTGTTCCATCGCAATGCGCCGTCAGACGCCGAGCAATTCGGCGTGGTAGCGCAAATGATCCTCGATAAATGTCGAGATGAAATAATAACCGTGGTCGTAGCCGGCGTGTCGCCGAACCTCGAGCTGCAGACCGCTCTCTTCACAGGCCGCCTCGAGCAGTTCCGGTCTGAGTTGTTCTGACAGCCAGATATCGTCGAGGCCCTGGTCGACGAGGATTTTGCTGCGCAGCGCCCCGTCGACAACATTACGCGCCACTTCCGCGGCATCGTATGGCAGCCAGGCTGACCGGTCTTCACCGAGGTAATGCGTCAGTGCCTTTTGTCCCCACGGGCTGTGCAGAGTCGTGCAAATGGGTGCAAATGCAGATACTGAATTGAAAATGTCCGGATTGCGCAGGCCGATTGTGAGTGCGCCGTGCCCGCCCATGGAGTGGCCGGTAAGTCCATGCCGTTCCGCATCGCCGGGAAAATTCCGGAACACGACCTGCTGCAACTCCGTCGTCACATAGTCGTACATCTGGTAATGCTGCGACCAGGGCGGCCGGGTCGCGTTGAGGTAAAAGCCGGCCGCAAGTCCGAAGTCGTACGCTCCGTCCGGATCGTCTGCAACGCCCTCACCGCGCGGGCTGGTGTCGGGTGACACCAGCATGATGCCAAGCTCGGCCGCCACACGCTGGGCGCCGCCCTTCACCATGAAATTCTCCTCGGTACAAGTCAGCCCGGAAAGAAAGGTGAGTACCGGTACCGGGCCGTGCCTGGCCGCAGGCGGCTCGAACACCGCGAAACGCATGGTGCAGTCATTGACCCGGGAACGGTGGCTATAGAAACCCATCTTGCCACCAAAGCACAGCGTGCTGCTGATCGTCTCGATTTTCATGCCGGGCATTATGCCCGCCACTCAGTTTTTCTGAAATACGAGCGTGCCGTTGGTCCCACCGAAGCCGAAACTGTTGCTCATCGCCGTTCGAATGCCGGCTTGCTCGATCAGTTCAGTTACTAGCGGCATGCCGTCCACGGCAGGATCCGGCTCGTTTACGTTAATCGATGGTGCAATAAAGTCGTGTTCGAGCATGAGCAGACAATGTATAGCTTCCTGAACACCGGTCGCGCCCAGCGAATGTCCACACAGGGACTTGGATGAACCGAAGCGCGGCACCTTGTCGCCAAACACCGCACGCATGCCTTCGAGTTCCTTGACATCACCCACGGGTGTGCTGGTGCCATGCGTATTGATGTAATCAATCGGAGCGTCGACCGTCGCCTTCGCCATTTGCATGCATCGTTGCGCGCCCTCGCCCGACGGCGCGACCATGTCATAGCCATCCGAAGTCGAACCGAAGCCGACGAGTTCGGCGTAAATCTTCGCGCCGCGCGCCCTGGCGTGCTCAAGTTCTTCCAGCACCACGATACCGCCGCCACCGGCGATGACAAAGCCATCCCGGGTTGCATCGTACGGCCGTGACGCGGTCGCCGGCGCATCGTTGTAACTGGAAGACAGCGCGCCCATTGCATCGAACAGGCAGGCAAGCGACCAGTCCAGCTCTTCGCCACCGCCGGCAAAAATAATGTCCTGTTTACCAAACTGAATCAGCTCGGCACCGACGCCGATACAATGCGCACTGGTCGCACAGGCCGAAGTCAGCGAATAATTCACACCCTTGACCTTAAACGGTGTCGCAAGGCACGCGGAAATCGAGCTGCTCATGGTCTTGGTTACCGAGTACGGTCCGATCTTGCGCACGCCGCGATCGCGCAACACGTCGGCGGCGCGGACAATTTCCCGCGCCGAGGCGCCACCCGATGACGCGATAAGGCCGGTGCGCACATTCGAAATGTCGCTTTCTTCAAGACCGGCGTCGGCGACGGCCTGCTGCATCGACAGGTAGGCGTACGCGGCTGCGTCACCCATGAATCGAAATATCTTGCGATCGATATGTTCTGCCGGGTCGATATTACAGGTTCCGGACACGTGGCTGCGCAGGCCCATCTCGGCGAAGGATTCGTTAAACACTATTCCTGAGCGCCCATTCCTTAGCGAGTCAAGAATTTCCTGCTGATTATTGCCGATGCAGGAAATTGCACCGAGACCCGTGACGACGACACGTCGCATGCTCAGATCCTAAAAGTTTTCGGTGGATGTAAAGAGACCAACGCGCAGATCTTCGGCCGTGTAAATCTCGCGACCGTCGACGCTCATGCTGCCATCCGCAATAGCCATGTTCAGCTTGCGCGTAATGATGCGCTTGATATCGATCTGGAACGTGACCAGCTTTGCCGTCGGCAGGACCTGCCCGGTGAATTTCACATTACCGACACCAAGCGCGCGACCGCGGCCCTCGAGACCCAGCCAGACCAGGTAAAATCCGACCAGTTGCCACATCGCATCGAGGCCGAGGCAACCTGGCATTACCGGGTCACCTTCAAAATGGCAGTCAAAAAACCATAATCCGGGATTGATATCGAGTTCGGCCCTGATTTCGCCCTTGTCGAATTTGCCGCCAATGTCCGTGATCAGCGGAATCCGGTCGGTCATTAGCATGGGTGGCTTGGGCAACTTGCCGTTGCTCGGGCCGAACAGCTTGCCCAGGGCGCATTCCATCAAGTCCTCGTAACTAAACGAGTTTTGCCGTTGCTTGCTCATCGGGGCAGCTTTTTCAAGGGGTACGACCATAGCTACCCGCGATGATATCGCTAGTCCGGTATCGATCATTTCGAATACGCGCCAAATTGCCCGACCAGCACCGACGCCCCGGCCTCGGCGCCGCTCACCGCACCGCGAAACAACGCGAACAGCTCGCGACCCATGCCGGTATGGTCGGCCGATCGCTCAACACCTGCTACAACGCGCTGCAGCGGATCGTCACCCGACGTAACCGACATCGTTCCGCTCGCTGCATCGATGTCGATGCGGTCGCCGTCACGAATCTTGCCAATGACACCACCACATTTTGCCTCTGGCGACACCTGGATTGCCGCAAGCACCTTGCCTGAGGCACCGGACATGCGGCCATCGGTCAGCAGTGCCACCTTGAAACCACGATTCTGCAACACGCCCAGATAAGGAGTAAGTTTGTGCAACTCGGGCATGCCATTGGCACTGGCGCCCTGCCATGGCAGCACCGCGACGAAATCCCGTTCCAATTCGCCTTCGTTGAAAGCCTCGGTAAACGCCGACTGCGATGCAAATACCCGTGCCGGTGCGCTGATGCGGCGGTACCTTTCCTCTACCGCAGAAACCTTCACGATCGCCCGGCCGAGGTTACCGGCGACGACCCGCAAACCACCCTCGCTGTCGAACGGTCGCGCGACCGGGCGTACAACCTCTTCGTTAAGTGACTTTGTGACTGCAGGCTGCCAGCCGATTCGCCCGTTCGCCAGTGTCGGTTCCTGGCAATAACGACGCAGGCCCGCACCGAGAATCGTATTGACGTCCTCGTGCAAATAACCGGCGTCAAGCAGTTCGCCAATCAGGAAGCCAAGACCTCCGGCGGCGTGAAAATGATTCACATCCGCCATGCCATTTGGATATACCTGCGCCAGTAACGGTACCGCCGCGGATAACTCGTCGAAATCATTCCAGTCGATGCAGATGCCGGCGGCGGCTGCAATCGCGACCAGGTGCAGCGTGTGATTGGTAGATCCTCCGGTTGCGAGCAGGCCCACAATGGCATTGACGATCGCCTTCTCATCGACGATGTGTGCGATCGGCAGGTAATTTTCACCGAGATCCGTGTTACCAAGAATGACTCGCACCGCTTCGGCTGTAAGCTGGGCGCGCAGCTCGGTACCCGGATTGACGAAAGATCCGCCTGGCAATTGCAAACCCATGAACTCCATCAGCATCTGGTTGCTGTTGGCGGTGCCATAAAATGTGCAGGTGCCTGGAGAGTGATAAGACGCCGACTCGGCCTCGAGCAATTCGTCGCGGCCAATCTTGCCGGCGGCGTACTCCTCGCGGATGCGCGCTTTTTCCTTGTTGGGCAATCCAGACACCATTGGGCCTGCCGGTATAAACACTACCGGCAGGTGGCCAAACGACAGCGCGCCGATCAGCAGACCAGGAACGATCTTGTCGCACACACCCAGGCAAGCCGCCGCGTCAAACATGTTATGCGACAACGCTATCGCCGTGGACATCGCGATCACGTCGCGACTGAATAGCGACAGATCCATGCCGTCCTGTCCCTGGGTTACGCCATCGCACATGGCCGGAACGCCACCCGCAACCTGCGCCACGGCCCCGTGCTCCGCCGCCGCTTTCTTGATCAGCGCCGGATATTGTTCGAACGGTTGATGCGCGCTCAGCATGTCGTTGTAGGCGGTTACGATGCCGATATTCGCCCGCGTGCTGGCGGCCAGCCTCGCCTTGTCGCGTTTTCGACTGGCCGCCGTCGCATGTGCCAGATTGCCGCAAGTCAAGGACTTGCGCGCTGGACCATCGCTGGCGGAAGCGTTGACGCGAGCAAGGTAGCGGCTCCGAGTCAGCTTGCTGCGCTGCCGTATGCGCTGCGTAACGCGCTCGATCACTGTATTCATTGCATTGTGTCTCCGGATTTTCTGATCGCTGCTGTCATCAGGCGGCCCAGAACAGATGCACGGGCACCTGCGCTCGGGATAACAGGCTGGTTACCGGGTAGATTGGCACCGCGGCTTTCGCCTGTTCGTAAACATCGCGTTTGGTCGCGCCAAAAAACAGCAGCAGGATCTGCTCACTGCGCAACAAAGCCGACAGCGTCATGCTGATGCGCAGGTGCTCACTTGCCGCGGTCGTGACCGGGATGCACCACTCCGAATTGTTGGGGTCGAGGCCCGCTGCAAGATTCGCCGCGTCCGGGAACAGCGAAGCAAAATGACCGTCATCACCCATGCCGAGCAAGGTGCAGCTGAATGGTAACGGCAAACCCGGCATTATCCGGTTCAAGGCTGCGCAGCGTTCGCCAGGCGTATCCGTTGCGTTGAAGACTGGAAGCAATTCGGCGGCAGCGGCGCGCTTGCGCAGCAAGGTTTCACGCAACAGTCTTTCATTGCTGTCCGTGTGCTGCGGCGGTACCCATCGTTCATCGCTCAGCACGACGTGCACGCGCGACCAGTCAATCGCGGTTGCAGCGAGTTCCGCATAACAATCCGCCGGACTGCTGCCGCCGGTCACCACCAGCGAGGTCGCGGCCTGTACGGCCAGCCGTTTACGCAGCAGCGCCACAATGTGCTGCGCAGCAGCACTCGATGCCACTTCCCGCGAATCGAAAAAGTGTTCAACAATGTGATCAGTCATTGGCGTGCCAGGCGCGCCCGTCCCGATCCAGCAGCAGTGACGCGGCACTCGGTCCCCAGGACCCGGCGACATAAGACTCGACTTTTTGCCTTGACCTGGCCCAGCCTGCGATGATGCCGTCGACAAATTCCCAAGCTGCGTCGACTTCATCACGGCGCATGAACAGTGCCGGGTTGCCGCGCAAGACTTCCATTAACAGTCGCTCATAGGCGTCTGGATAACGCAGACCGAAGGTCTCCTCAAAGCTCAGGTCCAGCGACACCGAGCGCAGTTCGAATCCGCCGGGGCCAGGTTCCTTGGCCATGAGTGACAATTTGACGCCTTCATCCGGCTGCAGACGGATCGTCAGCCGGTTTGCCTTCACATTGAATTGCTGCTCCGGAAATATCGAGTGCGGCACATCCTGGAATTGCACGACGATTTCGGACTGCTTGCTCTTGAGCCGCTTGCCAGTGCGCAGGTAAAACGGCACATTCGACCAGCGCCAGTTGTCGATTTCCAGCTTGAGTGCGACAAAAGTCTCAGTGTCGCTGTTCGCGCCGCCGAGTTCATCGCTATAGGACGGCACGGTCACACCATCCACGGCGCCCGCGCCATAGCGGCCACGCACGGTGTACTTGCCGACGGTCTCGGCATTGATGGGACGCAATGCGCGCAGTACCTTGATTTTCTCGTCGCGTACCGCATCATGATGCAGGCTTGACGGCGGTTCCATTGCGGTCAGGCATACCAGCTGCAGCAGGTGGTTTTGTACCATGTCACGCAACGCGCCAACCTTGTCGTAAAATTCGATGCGCCCGCCGACACCCAGTTCTTCGGCAACCGTGATCTGCACATGGTCGATGGCACCGCGTCGCCACAACGGCTCGAACAACGAGTTCGCAAACCGCAGCGCTAACAGGTTTTGCACCGTCTCTTTACCGAGATAGTGATCGATGCGATAGATCTGGTTTTCCGCGAAACACGCACCGACCTGGTTGTTGATTTCGGAGGCGGACGCGAGATCCTGCCCGAGCGGCTTCTCCAGCACGATGCGACTGTTAGCGGTGACCAGCCCATTGCTGTGCAGGCCTTTCGCAATCGGGCCAAACAGGCCGGGCGCGGTGGCGAGATACGCGGCGCGCGTAAGCTGCTCGCGGCCGCGCAACAGCTCCACGAGTTCGCCCCAATGCTGGTGCGCGACTGCGTCAAGCTGCACGTAATGAATCCGCTGGCTGAACGCGGCCCACTGTGCGGCGCCAAGCTCGCCGTCGACCAGCGTAGCCCGCACTGATTTCTCGACATCCTGCAGGTAGGCATCACGGCTCAAAGCACTGCGGCCGATTGCGATGATGCGGCTGTCGCCAACGACCTGGCCGTCGCGGTCGCGATGGTACAGCGCCGGCAGAAGTTTGCGCATCGCGAGATCGCCGGTGCCGCCGAAGATAATCAGGTCGAAGACCTCGACCGGTATGAGCTGGGCCATGGTAATTCCTGAAATTTACGGAATTTTACTACTTCTGTGCAGAAAAATGCCAATTTTTGTAGAATTATCGCTGATCTTTATGTATTTTTACTACATGTTAGGGCAAATCGAGCGTCATTCCGGGAGCCTGAGCCGTGCCGAGCAGCGCGTGGCGCGCTGGGTATTGAGCCATCCCCGCCAGGCAGCCAGCGGCACGCTCGCCGAGCTCGCGATGGCCTGCGGCACCAGTCAACCGACCGTGATTCGGTTTTGCCGCCGCATCGGCGTAACCGGCTTTCGTGAATTCACACGCCGACTCACAGAAGCGCTCAGCCAGCCGGTGAGCAATATTCACCGTGACGTCAACGCGAACGACACCGCATCCGATGCCACGTCCAAAGTCCTCGATGCCTCGATCCGGACACTGATCGACATACGCGCGCAGCTCTCGTCGATGCCGTTCGATGCTGCTGTCGAAGCGATGCGGGATGCTCGCCAGATTGCGTTCGTCGGTCTCGGTGCCTCGGGTCATGTGGCAAGCGATGCCTGCCAGAAATTTTTTCGCCTCGGCCTGCCTTGCACTGCACTGGTCGACACGCCGACGATTCTGCAGTATGCAGCGATCACGACCGCGCGCAGCGTATTGATAATCGCGTCGCAGACCGGCGGCGCTGTAGAATTGTCTCGCGCGGCAGGGGTGGCGAGAAACAACGGCGCTGTTGTGATAGCGCTGACCGACCCCGACTCTACCCTGGCCGCAGCGGTCGATATACTGTTCGCCTGCCGCGCACAGCCGGATGCAAACGTATACACACCGATGAGTTCGCGGCTTGCGCACCTGGCGCTGCTGGATGCGTTGCAGGTATCGCTGGCGATCAGGCTCGGCGATAAGGCGGTGGACAACCTGCGGCGCTGCAAGGATGCGTTGGCCGTCTAAACTTTGTCGTAGTCGAGCACGACCGACTCACTGACCGGTCGTGACTGGCAGGCGAGCACAAAACCCTGCTCTACTTCCCAGGCTTCGAGACCGTAATTGGCTGCCATCGTCACCGCACCAACTTGAACATGGCAGCGGCAGGTGGCGCAGACTCCACCCTTGCACGAGTAGGGCAACTCGATACCATGCGCCGCGGCCGCATCGACAATATTGGCGTCATCGCGCTCCATATCGAAACACTTCCGGTGACCGTCCATAATCACCGTGATCTGTGCATGCTCGGCCGCCTTCGGTGCAACCGTGACGGTCGTGGCAGCCGATTTGCGTGGCACACCAAAGCGTTCGCTATGCACATGTTCCGCCGGCATACCGAGGTCAACAAGTGCGTCGGTCACATCCCTGATCATGGTGTCGGGGCCACAGACAAAGCAGTCCGTGGCACGCAGGCCGGCACCAAAGTGACGGTACAACTCGCGTACCTTATCCCCATCGAGCCTTCCGGCCATGGGTTCGAATTCCTGTTCCTCGCGGCTAAACACGAAATTCAATTGCAGCCTGTCCATGTATTGATTCTTGAGCGCATACAGATCGTCGATGAACATCGTCGTTGCCTGCGTGCGGTTGCCGTAGAAAAGTATGAATCGGCTGCCGGGCTCAATGGCGAGACTCGATTTGATCATCGACAGGATCGGCGTGATACCGCTGCCGGCCGCAAAACCGACATAGTCCCTGGCATTGGCGGGGTCGAGTGACAGGACAAATTGCCCGGTCGGCGGCATCGCTTCGATGCGATCGCCAACAGCAAGTCTTGCAGCCGCGAACGTCGAGAATTTCCCGCCCGGCTGAATGCGTACACCGATTTCCGGTGGCTCCCCCATGGCGGAACAGATGCTGTAAGTACGGCGCAGTTTGCTGCCGTCAAGTTCAACTTGTATTGGCAGGTGCTGTCCGGGAAGGAAGCTGTACTCGGACTGCAATTCTGCCGGCACGACAAAAGCTATGCGCACCGAGTCACGCGTCTCTTGCTGGATTTTGTCGACCGTCAGCGGGCGGAATTGCTTCATCTAGATGCACTTGAAATATTCGAATGGCTCGAGGCAGGCCGTGCACTTGTAGGAGGCCTTGCATGCCGTTGATCCGTACTCACTTACGCGCATCGTGTCTATGGAGCTGCAACGCGGGCAGGCGACCGATCGCTCGCCATGTAACAACGCGCGCTTGCCGGCGGCGTGCTCGGGTGGCGCAATACCATAGTTGCGCAGTTTTTCCTTGCCTGCATCCGAGATCCAGTCGGTCGTCCAGGGCGGTGACAGCACACGCTCGATCGAGACATTAATGATGCCGTGACTGCGGATCGCCTCGAGCACGCTCTGCTCGATAACTTCGGTCGCCGGGCAGCCGGTATAGGTCGGTGTCAAAGCTACCACGACCTCGTCGTTCATGCGGACGTCACGCACGATGCCAAGATCCATGATGCTCAGCACCGGTATCTCGGGGTCGGGTACCGAGCTTAACCATTGCAGTACCTGCTCGCGGGTGACGGATTGCATTACCAATTCGCACCCGGGTGACTGCGCTGCAGAAATTGCATTTCGGCAAGCAGGTAGCCGAGGTGTTCGCTGTGCCGGCCTTGCTTGCCGCCCGACGCCATCCAGCCGTCATCAGGTTTGCCGAGGGTTGCCTCGCTGAGCACCGCTGCCACATTGGCCTGCCACTGCTCGCGGATCACATCGAGGTCCGGCCCGTTGAAGTCTGATCGCAGCAGCACATCCACCGCGTCGGCGCTGAATAATTCGCCCGTGTACGGCCAGTGATCATTGATGGCCTGCTGCATGCGCGCGTGGCTTTCGTCCGTGCCATCGCCGAGTCGCACGATCCACTGCGAGACGTGCCGCAGGTGGTAGCGAATCTCCTTGACCGCACGCGCGGCAATTTCGGCAAGCCCTGTGTCGTCGCAACTCTGCAACGCGTCCAGCTGCAACAAGTAAAAAGACTCGAACAGGAACTCACGCGCCATCATGTCACCGAAGTGCCCGTTTGGCTGTTCCAGCAGCAACACATTGCGGTACTCGTGCGCATCGCGCAGGAACGCGAAATCATCCTCGCTGTGGCCCTTGCCTTCGAGTTTGCCCGCGTAACTGTAGAACAATCGCGCCTGGCCAATGTAGTCGAGTCCAAAATTGGCATTCGCCAGTTCCTCCTCGAGCTCCGGACACAGGGTTACTGCCTGCACCATGCGCTGCGCCAGGATCAACGCGTTGTCGCCCAGACGCGTGACATAGGCAAGCAGCGCAAGTTCCTTGTTCACAGGTTCTCAACTCCTTCGGGTATTTCGTAAAACGTCGGGTGCCGGTAAATCTTGTCCGCGGCCGGTTCGAAAAAGGCTGCCGCCTCGGCAGGATCCGAAGCAACGATGGCGCTCGAGCGCACCACCCAGATACTCACGCCTTCCGAACGCCGCGTATAGGTGTCGCGCGCATGATCGAGCGCCATCTGATCGTCAGCCGCGTGGATGCTGCCTGCATGCCGATGACTGAGTCCCGCCTTGCTGCGGATAAACACTTCGTATAACGGCCATTCCCTACTGTTCATCGCAATCTCCACCAAAAGGGGTCAGAGCCCTTTTTTTCCCATATACAGTTCGTTCCACATCTGGTCGAAAAAGGGCTCTGACCCCTTTTGATCAGGCAGCGGCTTTTTTTGCCGCTTGCTTGTCGCCGTAGGCGCGTGCTGCGGCGCGTACCCAGCTGCCGTCATCATGCGCTTTGCGCCGACGTGCCATACGCTGCCGATTGCACGGTCCGTTGCCGGCGATAACTTCCCTCAGTTCCTGCCAGTCGATAGCGCCGAATTTGTAGTGCCCTGTCGCGGTATCAAATTCAAGTTCACTGTCCGGCACGCGCAAGCCGAGGAACTCAGCCTGCGGCACGGTGACGTCGATAAATTTTTGTCGCAGCTCATCGTTCGAAAAACGTTTGATCTTCCATGCCATCGACAGCGCCGAATGTTTCGAGTCCGTATCGCTCGGCCCGAACATCATGATCGACGGCCACCACCAGCGATTCAACGCATCCTGCGCCATCTCTTTTTGTTTCTCGGTACCACGCGACAGCTTGAGCATGATGTCGAAGCCCTGCCGCTGGTGAAAGCTTTCTTCCTTGCAGACTCGCACCATCGCGCGCGCGTACGGACCATAAGAGCAACGACACAGAGGAATCTGGTTCATGATGGCGGCGCCGTCCACAAGCCAGCCAATTGCGCCGATGTCAGCCCAGCTCAGGGTCGGATAATTGAAAATACTCGAATACTTGGCCTTGCCAGTCAGCAGATCATTAACCATCTCGTCGCGCGATGTGCCGAGCGTCTCGCCCGCGCTGTAAAGGTACAGACCGTGTCCCGCCTCGTCCTGAACTTTCGCCAGCAGAATGGCCTTGCGTTTCAGGGTCGGTGCACGCGTCAGCCAGTTGCCTTCGGGCTGCATGCCGATGATTTCGGAGTGCGCATGCTGGGAGATTTGCCGAATCAGCGTGCGGCGATACGCAGCGGGCATCCAGTCTTTGGCCTCGATCTTCTCCTCGGCATCGATACGCGCCTGGAATGCCGCGATGTCGGCCGGCGATTCAACGCCTTCGCGTCGCTCGTTCGCCGGGCCTTGCTGGTCTAAACCCTGGGTGTACATGCATCACCTTCTATGAATGTCACAGGCATGACCGCCTCCTGCAAATGCGGCCGCCCACACAGGCGCAACATGTCACACTATTTGGATACATTCAATAATTTATGTATCACTTCGTGATCGGCCTGACCAGCAAGGTCTGCAGCGCAAAGCCGACCGCCCCTTTGACGTCAAAAAGCTGTGCCTGCGACATGCCGACGCCATTTGGTTGCCAGTGCGACATGGCTTCGGACGCCAGCCAGTCGGATTCAGGCGGTCGAAATACGGCGATCGTGAGGTCAGGATTGATGAATATCGCTTCCGTAAATTCGGCATTGCGCGACACGGCGTTGCCGCAGTCAGCCAGCGGACAGAGAGATTGAAATGGTGACGGCACCTCACCCGCAACGATCGGCAAGGTACGCATCCAAACGGTTGTCGGACCGGGTGCCAGCGTTTCACCTGGGGGATAGGCAACCTCAACTCCAGAGCTAAAAAATGGCTGACCGTGCGGCGCGTGCCGCAACTGGAACTCGCCGGGTCCGGCCTTGCTGAAATCCGGGTGCGGTCGAAATGCAGTTGGCAAGTCGGTGCGCACCTGTGGCGCTATGTGCACACTGCTGGCGGTTACGCAGATGCCGGCTTCGGACCGGACCTCGGCCGAGCCAATCGCAACCTCCCTGCCGTCGCGGTCGACCGCCGCCGTCACCGTGAGGCCCAGCATCGGTACCGGGCGACGAAAATTCAACGTCAGCCTGACCAGTTGCTTGTGCGGCAACACCTGCTCGAGCGCGCGGGCCACAAGCCCCGTCACCGGGCCGCCGTGACAGGCATCGGCCGACCACGGGCCGCGCGCGGCATCGTTGGCCGTGAGCAAGCCATCCTCGAGCCGAAAAAATCCGCCGTCGCCGGACTCGATCACAGCAGCTTCTCTGGGCGACTCGCGGCACGGCCGCGAAACACGGCCACCAGCTCCTGGCGCTGGTTCGAAATCCTGATCGTGTAGAAGCCCGTTTTCCTGCCACGGTAGTCTTCGCTGGCAACCGCCGTCAGCCTGTCGCCACGCACAGCCGGTCGAACGAAGTCGACGTTGGCACCCGCGGCGACAGTCACCTGGTCGTAAGCGTTGCACGCGAACGCGAAGGCCGTGTCGGCGAGCGCACAAAGGAGCCCGCCGTGGCAAATGTCGAAACCATTCAACATGTCTTCACGCACTGTCATGGTTGCGACCGCGGCGCCCGCCGCTGGCACCGACACCTCGATCCCCATTGCCTGTGAAGCCTTGTCGCCCGCGTACATTTTCTCCGCGCAACGTTGTGCAAGTTCGAGCTCATTCATTATTCCAGTCCACCGAATCGGTTAAAGAACAGTTTGTTGGGCGGCGGCAGCGGGCCATTGGCAGTTTCCACCGTCGCGGTCAGGTAGCGGTCTGACGGCGCAAATACGGCCCGGTAGAGGTTACGGCACAGCTGATACGCGGCCCCACCGTGCCAGCCGGACGGCAACAGTTCTGTCGGCAATTGCGGATCGCGCAGCAGCACCTTGCGATATTCCTGGATCAGGAGCGTACGGACAAGAAATGCAGCCTTTGGGGTAGCATCCCTGCTCTTGCCGATTGACGCGACCAGTGGTCGAAATCGCTTTACGAAACCGGCGTAGCGCTTGTCGATGTCGTCGAGATTCCAGATTGCCTGCACGAACTCGCGCATCCTGCCCGCGTTACCGATCGTCTGCGCGCGCATGATGACGACGGCGTCGGTCACCTGCAGGCGAGCCAGGGCCGCGTCGAGATCTTTTGTCTCCGGCGCCGGGTGCGCTATGACAGTGCTCGACAAAGGGCCGAAACCCAGCCAGCCCAGTTCCTTGCGAAGATTGTCGCGGCGCGCCAAGTCCAGATCGTTCAATAGCAGCAGGCACCATTGCCCGTCCCAGGCTGCCGCGGGCTCGCCATAGATCTTGTGCGTCGCCTGCTCGAAGCGCTGTTTGCCCTCATCGGACAAGTCGTAATAACTGCGGCGCCCAATCTGTGTCGACTGCAGCCAGCCGTCCTGCATCAGGCGATATACCGAGGTGCGAACCAGGCGTTCACCGATGCCGAAATCGCGCATCAGGTGGATCAGGCTGCCGAGCCAGATTGAGCCACCGCGAGGCGCAATCGCATCGCCGAACACGGTGGTAATCAGCGAACCCGTGCGCAGTGTTCTGCGCGCGCTGAATTCGGCGATAAGTTTACGGCTGGCGGAATCGATCGTCACGGCTGGTTCGCTTGCGCTGCTGGTGCATGACCGTATATTGTGACACCGATTTTTTCAATTTTAATTTCATTGTGTTTCATATGAAGAAGCTCGGTAATCTGGTTGCGGACCGGTGGATTGACGGCGATGGCGACGGTACGGTCTTGTTGTCCGCGGTATCCGGTCAACCGCTCGCTGCGATCACCAGCGCCGGCATCGACTTCCAATACGTTCTACAGCACGCGAAATCCGTCGGCGGCCCGAATCTCAGGCAACTGACCTTTCACCAGCGCGGTGACATGCTCAAGGCGCTTGCCAGCTACCTGAACGACATCAAGCAGGAGTTCTACGCGCTGTCGACGCAGACCGGCGCAACGCGCAAAGACAGCTGGCCCGATATCGATGGCGGCATTTCGACGATGTTCGTATTCTCGAGCAAGGCACGCCGCGAAATGCCGAACGATCATGTTTATCTCGATGGCAATGTCGAAGCGTTGTCACGCAACGGCACATTCGTCGGCCAACACATTTACACGCCGAAGCTCGGCGCGGCGATTCACATCAATGCTTTCAATTTCCCGTGCTGGGGCATGCTCGAAAAACTGGCGCCGACACTGCTGGCCGGCGTGCCCGCAATCATCAAGCCAGCATCGAGCACGGCCTACCTTGCCGAGCGCATGGTGCGGCGCATCATCGATTCCGGCATCCTGCCCCCGGGCAGCGTACAACTGATCTGCGGCAACATTGGCAATTTGTTCGAGCACCTTGATTGCCAGGACTCTATCGCCTTTACCGGCTCCAAGGCCACGGCCGAAATGCTGCAACAACATCCGCGCGTGCTCAGCGAATCGGTCGCGTTCACGGCGGAAACGGACTCGCTCAACATGTCCATCCTTGGCCCCGATGCAATACCCGGCACACCCGAGTTTGACCTTTATATTCAAGAGGTCACGAGAGAAATGACGGTCAAGGCCGGGCAGAAGTGCACGGCCATCCGGCGCATCATTGCACCCGCCAGCATCGCCAGCGACGTGGTGCGCGCGCTGTGCACGGCGCTCGGCAGGATCCGCATCGGCAATCCCGCGAGCAAGGACGTCGACATGGGGGCGCTCGCGAGTCTCGGGCAGCGCGACGAGGTACGTGATCGCATCAGGACCCTGGCGAGAGACGCCCGCATCGTGTTTGGCGGCGATGACGACTTCGAGCTCGTGGATGCTGATGTGCGCAAGGGCGCGTTTTTCATGCCAACCCTGTTGCATTGCGAGAAACCTTTACGCTCGAAAATCGTGCATGCCGTGGAAGCGTTCGGCCCGGTCAGCACGGTCCTGCCCTATGACTCCATCGACGAAGCGATCGAACTCGCGCGGCTGGGTGCAGGCAGCCTGGCCGGTTCTATCGTCACCAACGACAACCGGGTCGCGCGCGAACTGGTGCTCGGCACCGCCGCGTATCATGGTCGCATGCTGGTCATCAATCGCCATTGTGCCGCCGAGTCTACCGGCCACGGTTCGCCGCTGGCGCACCTGGTGCACGGCGGCCCGGGGCGTGCCGGCGGCGGCGAGGAAATGGGCGGCGTGCGCGGCATTCTGCATTACATGCAACGCACGGCAATCCAGGGCTCGCCGGAGACGCTGTCCGTCATCGGGCATCGCTGGATCAGGGGTGCCGATGAAAAGGACCCGGGCATGCACCCGTTTCGCAAGACCTTTGAACAACTCGAACTCGGCGACACGTTCAAAAGCGGGCCGCGCCAGGTCACGCTCGAGGACATCAATCACTTTGCCGAATTCACGGGCGACAAGTTCTATGCGCACATGAACGAAGAACAGGCCGCGAAGAATCCGTTTTTTGAAGGCCGCGTCGCGCACGGCTACCTGATCGTGTCGTTCGCCGCCGGCCTGTTCGTCGACCCCGACTTCGGCCCGGTGCTGGCCAACTACGGCGTCGACAATCTGCGCTTCCTGACGCCGGTAAACGTTGACGATTCATTGCGCGTCCGCCTGAGCTGCAAGCAAAAGACCTTGCGCGGCGACAGCGGCTATGGAGAGGTCCGCTGGGATACGGAAGTCACGAATCAGAACGGCGCGGTGGTCGCACAATACGATGTATTGACCATGGTCGCGACTGGCGCACACTGGCAGTCCGTAAACTAACTTCATCCCTTGATTTGGCCCGGCTGTGGGCGTTCGTCAGGTCAATCGCAGCAATCATTGCTTGATCATCAGGGAATCATCGTTCGGAAAACCGTAATAGGACTACGCTTGCGTGCCTGTATGATGCAATCGCACAGGAAATCGACATGCGTAACTCGGTCATAGCTTTAATGGCGTTGCTGGTCGCCATTGGCGCGCCGGCGGCCAGCAGCGAATTATCCGAACAGCTTATTGCCGGCCTGTCCGCTGCGGATTGGCGGCAAAGGCAGCAATCGGCGCAGGCACTTGGCGCGATGCAGTCCGCCGACAAGGCCATCGTTGCAGCGCTTACGACCGCGCTGCGAGACGATGATGCCCGCGTGCGCCATTCGGCAGCCAGAGCCCTGGGGGAAATCGGGCCGGACGCGGCAAAAGCAGTTGCGGCGCTGGTCGAATTGTTTGACGACAAAGATGCAGGAGTCGTCGCCGCAGCGGCAACCGCCGTCGGATCAATGGGTTCGCGCGCCGCGCGTGCACTGCCGGACCTGAATGACCTGTTGAGTTATCGCGACGAACGCGTACGGCTGGCTGCCGTTACGGCGATTGGCGAGCTCGGTTCCCGGGCGGGCAAGAGCGCCGCGCTGCTGGCAACACAATTGAATGACCCGAGTCCGGATGTCAGGGCCGGCGCCGCGCAATCGTTGGGCCAGTTGGGCTCCAGTGCATCGGAACAGGCCTCGGCACTGGTCCTGGCACTGAACGACGCTGATGCAGCCGTGCGTAACGCAGCCTCACAGGCGCTGGTTCGTATCGGCAAGGACGCTGTCCCCGTTCTGATTCGATCGCTTGGCCGAGGTGAACCGATTTTTCTGCAGGCCGTCGTCGACACCCTGGGCGGGCTTGGGCCTGTTGCCGTACCTGCATCGATACGTTGCTTTCACAATGAAAAAGCAATGATTTTGGTGCGCCGCTATTGTGCGCTCGCACTCGCCCGGATCGGTGCCGCGGACAAAAAAGTGGTACCGGCACTGGTTGTGTCACTCGACGACAAGAGCGCCGATATTCGCATCGCGGCAATTGAAGCATTGGGGCAAATCGGGCCGCGTGCCAATGCCGCTTTACCGAAAGTAATTTCCTTGTCCTCTGACCAGCGCGAGTCATTGCAATTGCGGGAGAGCGCAATCGCGACATTGGCACAGATCGGTCCCGGGGACCCTGCTGCCAACAATGCGCTGGTCAATGCAGTGGCGGACAGCAATCCTCGAATCCACAGGGCCGGCGTTGCCGCCCTGGTGTCGGTGCAGATGGCCGAACGAATGTCCGGCGCGAATACCGGCGAGGTCGCCACACTGATTCGCAACCTGAGCAGCGGCAGCGAATCAATCGCGGCTGCAAGGCGGCTCGGTGAACTTGGCCCGTATGCCAGTGAGGCGGTACCAGTATTGACCGAGGCGCTGGCGAATCACCGTAACCCGGTTGAGCTGCGCACCACCGCGGCAAATTCGCTCGGATTAATCGGTCCGCGAGCCGAAGCGGCAATTCCTGAGCTGATTCGTACCCTCAGCAGTGACAACAGGCAACTGCGCGACACGGCGCTGGTCGCGATGGACCGAATTGGACCACAGACGAGGTCAGTGCCCGCGTTGCTGGAAGCAATGCGCTCCGGAGATCTTGCCGGTCGCGCCGCAGCACACGAGAAAATACGGAGCTTTGCGGAAGCTCGCAAGGCTACGTGGCAACCCATGCTTGAGCAGTCGGACGCACCGGTTCTGCGTAACTGGCTGGCGCGACATGAGGCGTTGTACGGCGTCGCAATCAGCGACAGCGAACTGGCCAGCGGTCGCGGTAACAACGAGGCGTCAGACCCCTTCGACGTGCTGGGCGGCCGGGCCGCGGTCCGCGAAAGCATGCAACTTGAGTTGATCGCAAATCCGATCAGCGGAGATCTCGATGAGCGCCGAATTCCGCTTGCCTCTGTTCCCGCCATTGCTGTCGAATCGCATCCGTTCAAGGACATGCTAAAGGAAAGCACGCGACCTGTGCGCCGCGTTGCGCTGGCAGAACTTGTCCCAACTGACCACTTCTTTGCCTGGTTCCGCGACATCGAAGCACTGCGCGCGGCGCTTGCGGGCGGCGCCGACCAGTTTCTGCGCTTCGAGTCGGCGCTTGCGGTGAAAAGCGTCGACTATGAGCTTGAAAATCGTTATATGCGGATGCTTGGTCTCAGTGACGCCGTATTGAACCAGGTGCACGCCCTCGGTGCGATTCGCGATCTTGCGATTATCACGCCGGATCTGTTTTTCGTCGATGGCACCGATATCAGTGTGGTCGCGACGCTGACATCAGCCCAGGTGACGCAGTCCGTTCTGCAACTCATGGGGTTGGTCGAATCGACCGGTTCCGGTTTCGCGACACATACAACGGCTGATGGTGCAACCGTTTACTGGGCAATACGCGACGACCGGCTAATCGTCAGCAACGTTGCCGGAACCCTGCGACGTATCCTCAGGCTGCACGAAAACAAGGGGGCCGGCAGTCTTGGCAATAGCGACGAATTTCTCTACATGCAACAACAAATCAGCATCGAAGCGCAGTCCCAGGCGTACTTCTATTTCTCAGACGAGTTCATTCGAAACCTGATCAGCCCTGCGACCAAAATCGGCCAGTTGCGCCGCATGCAGGCGCGCGCTGAAATGGAAATGGTGGCGGCCGGCTCCTTGCTTTTCCTGCTCGACGGCAACCGACATGTGCCGAGCATGCAGCAACTGATCTCGCAGCAATATCTGCCAGACTATTTTGAGAATCGCGACTACACAATCAATGACAGGCTCATCGTGTCATCGGCTCAATTTGGCACGATTGCAAATCCTCACTCCCTGAGTGCAAACCCTGTGGGCGATGTTACAGAACGCGAGCGCGATGCTTACGGCAACTATGCGCGCGACTATGAGAACGTCTGGAGTGAATTTTTCGACCCCATCGCAATGCGCATTGACCAGGTCGATGACAATACCCAGGAACTGACTACCTTTATCCTGCCCTTGCTGGATAGCACGCTGTACAACCAGGTCCGGGATGTACTGGCCAGCCACGAAACCGGGCGCCCTTTGCGCGTACCTGTCTTGAATCCGACACCAACGATGCTGTTTTCAATCAATCTGAGCGATGAGTTGCGCTTGCAGGTTTCCGAGGGGCTCACCGGTATGCTGGCCGAGTACACATCGATCGATGCGGAAATATTCGACAGCTTTGCTTCCGGCATTCACCTCGCGGTGCAGGACTCAACGCCGATAGTTGCGCTGGGCAGCGGCGATATCTGGGGCGCCCTTGACCGGCAAATGCTGCAACTGGACGGCTTTGATTCTTTCCTGCCGTTTCTGCTGTCGCTGGCCACGCAGCCATCGTCGGTTCTGATCGAACTCGAGGAACCGCAACGGGTCCGCGACTTCCTGTCTGCCGCAGTCGGGCGACGATCAGCGGACGGTGCTGATGGCGAATTGCACAAGGTTCAGGACAAGGAGGCCTGGATCTACACACTGAGCATCGAGAACATTGTGCAGATCCACCTCGGCGTGGAAATCAAGCATGGCTACCTCGTAATCAGCAACATGCCCTGGTCGACGCAATTGGAAATTAATGACGTCGCCCCGACCGAGCTCAATGGCGCGTATCTGCAGGTCAACCTGGATGAAGTGGTGAAGCAACTGCCGGCACTGCAAATAAAAGTATTTGCCGACTACCGCGCGGCCGCGGTCGATGGCATGGGTTACCTGTTTCCGCTACTCGCGACCGGAGTCACCGACACGGTGCGCGACAGCATCGACAGGCACTTCGATATCTTCGGCTTCAGGCCAGTGCACCCGCATTCAGGCCACTGGGTCTGGCGCGACAGTGTTCTGATAAGTTCTGAATTCGGCACAGCATTGAGTCCGGTGCAGCCCGAGTACGTACCAGGAGACCGGGCCTTCGGGGTATTCCCCTCGCTGACCATGATCGGCGTCGACATGCAGCTTGAAGGCACCGGCCTGCGGGCGCGAATTCGTTGGCGTCACTGATGCGGATACGTATGATCCGGGTGCATGGCCCGACCCAAGATCCTGGTGTTCCAGCACGTACCCTATGAACCGCTGGGGACACTCGACCCGTTGCTGAAGCAAGCCGGATTCCGGCTGCGCTATGTCAACTTTGGGCGTAATCCGGGCGAGCGACCGCCACTCGAGGGCTACGTCGCGCTGATTATTCTCGGTGGGCCGATGAATGCCGACGACGTCACGACCTACCCGCACCTCGCGACCGAACTGGAATTGATACAGGAAGCGCTGCAGCGCGATATCTCGATCATGGGCATTTGTCTCGGCGCGCAACTGCTCGCCAAGGCGCTCGGCGGCACGATACTGGCGGATGCCGGGCGCGAAATCGGCTGGCACGATGTAGAGCTGACGGACGCCGGAATCAGTGACCAGGTATTGTCGACATTTGGTCAGCGCAGCCAGGTATTTCAGTGGCACGACGATGTCATCGAGTTGCCGCCCGGCGTCGTTCACCTGGCACGATCCGAGCGCTGTGCGACGCAGGCGTTTCGCTACGGCGAGCACGCCTATGGATTCCAGTTCCATCTCGAGGCGGACGGCGCACTGATTGAACGCTGGCTCAAGGTACCGCAGCACCAGGCTGTGTTCGCCGACGGTCAGCTGGATCCGCGACACATCCGGGATAGAATCAAGGACGCCATTCAGCCCTTGATGACGCTCAGCAATAATACCTTCAGTCGCTGGATCGAGCGTTTTGACCTGCAACCCCGGAAACTACGGCTGCCCTCACGATGAGCTGACCGTCCGGCCGCCCAGTTTAGTTACGCAACCAGGGAATCGCGCATGGATTTCGAGCACAACGCAAAAACGACCGGGCTTATGCAGGGCCTCACGGCTTTCATGGACAAACATGTCTACCCGAATGAGTTGACCTACCGGCAGCAGGTCGCCGCGATGGGCGAGCACTGGACGCCGGTTCCCATTATCGAAACGCTCAAGCCCAAAGCACGCCAGGCAGGCCTGTGGAATCTGTTCCTGCCGAATTCGGCACTCGGCGCCGGCTTGAGCAATCTTGAGTATGCGCCGCTCTGCGAAATCATGGGCCGTGTGCCCTGGTCTGCCGAGGTGTTCAATTGCTCCGCGCCGGACACCGGCAACATGGAAACGATTGAGCGCTACGGCACGCAGGAACAAAAACAGCAGTGGCTGGTGCCGCTGCTGGCGGGTGAGATTCGCTCCTGCTTTGCAATGACCGAACCCGGTGTCGCCTCGTCCGATGCGCGGAACATCAGCGCGACGATCATTCGGCAAGGCGACGACTACGTGCTCAACGGTCACAAGTGGTGGTCATCAGGAAGCGGCGACCCGCGCTGCAAGTTGTTCATATTCATGGGCAAGACCGACCCGGACGGCGACGACCAGTATCGCCAGCAATCGATGATCCTGGTACCCAGCGATGCGCCGGGAATCACGGTGCGGCGTTCCTTACCCGTCTTCGGTTACAGCGATGCGCCACACGGCCATGGCGAGATCGTGTTCGACAACGTGCGCGTGCCGAAAAGTAACATGCTGCTTGGTGAAGGACGTGGCTTCGAGATTGCGCAAGGCCGGCTCGGCCCGGGACGCATTCACCACTGCATGCGCCTGATCGGCCTTGCTGAAGTCGCGCTGGAGAAAATGTGCCGGAGGGCACAACAACGACGTGCCTTTGGCATGGCCCTGTCCGAGCAGGGCGTCACGCACGAACGCATCGCCGAGTCACGCATCCTGATCGACCAGGCGCGCTTGCTGGTGCTGGCGGCCGCCGACAAGATGGACAGGCTCGGCAATCGCGAGGCGCGCAAGGAAATCGGCATGATCAAGGTGGCAGCGCCGAACATGGCCTGCAAGGTGATCGACTGGGCGATACAGATGCACGGCGGCGGCGGCGTCTCGGATGACTTCGGACTGGCCTACGCCTACGCGCAGGCACGTACCCTGCGGCTCGCCGATGGACCCGATGAAGTGCATCGCGACCAGATCGCGCGCCTCGAATTAAAGAAGTACCGCGCGTGACGGCGACCCAGGAAGGTCGGGAGCTTGGCGCGCCGCTGGCCGCGCACCGCATTGATACGGCAGCGCTCGCGAAGTACCTCGACGCCAGGTTGCCGGGTTTCGGCAGCAGTTGCACGGTGCAGCAGTTTCGCGGCGGCCAGTCAAATCCTACCTACCTGGTCGAATCGCAGAGCGGCAGCTATGTACTGCGGAAAAAACCGCCGGGCGAACTGCTGCCGTCGGCACACGCCGTCGACCGGGAATACCGGGTGATCGCGGCGCTGGCGGGCAGCACCGTACCGGTTCCTGAAACGTACCTGCTGTGCCGCGATGAAAGCATCATCGGCCAGATGTTCTACCTCATGGCCTATGTACCGGGTCGCGTGCTCGCGGACCCGCGTTTACCCGGTTGCGCGCCGGCGGAACGCATGGCCATGTACGAGTCAATGGTTTCCGCCCTGGGTCGGCTGCATGCGCTCGACTATGCGGCCATAGGGCTCAGCGATTTCGGGCGCCCGTCGGCCTACGTGGCACGCCAGGTAGCGCGCTGGTCGGCCCAGTACCAGGCCTCCAGGCTCGATGAATTCCCTGCGATGGACCAGCTCATCGAATGGCTGCCAAAACTCAATCCCGATGACGACCAGGCCGCACTCGTGCACGGCGATTTCCGTCCCGGCAATGTGATCTTCGCGGCCGGCGATGCGCGGCTTATCGCCGTGCTCGACTGGGAGCTCTCGACCATTGGCCATCCGCTCGCCGACCTCGCGTATTTCCTGATGCCGTATCGCCTCGAATCCATCGGCACGACCGCCGGCCTGCGTGACATTGAGCTGGAGTCCGTGGGTATTCCCGCCGAGCAACATCTGCTCGAGTCGTATGCGCGCAGCGCAGGCCTTGGCGCGGTACCCGAGATCGACTTTTACGTCGCGTTCGCGATGTTCCGACTGGCCGCGATCCTGGCCGGCGTGCTCAGGCGCGGCCTCGAGGGCAACGCGGCGGACCCGCGCGCCATCGCGACCGGGCAGGCCTTCAAGCAAGTCTCGGCCAGCGGCTGGAATATCCTGCAGCGCTTGGCCGGTTAGATGGATGCCGGTATAGCCAAGGGTTATTGCTCGATAAGAACTCGGTCGTTCTGATCCGGGGGCCCAGCCATTAGCTTAGGCCCCAGGATTTCCAGGAGAGCGGCGTGGCTTCAGTACCCCAGGACCTTTTTGCAGCGACCGTGAGTGCGGCAGATTTGACTGCGCTGCAGCAAACGGTAGCGCATTTTGATCGCGAGCAACTGATCTGGAGCAGCGGATTCCTGGCAGGCATGGCCGGCTCGACCGCGCCGAGGGCCACAGCAGGCGCCTTGCAGCCGGTCGCCGCTACGCACGTCGCTGCTGCTGCTGCAACCGACGCCTGGAACATTTTCTACGCGACCGAGACCGGCCACAGCAAAAAAATTGCCGAGCAATTAGCCCAGAGCGCCGGCGCTGCAGGACTTGCGACCGAACTGCATGACCTGCGCAACACGCGACCAAAAACCCTGAAGAGCGTAAGTCGCGCCGTGTTTGTGCTGGCGACGCACGGTATTGGCGAACCGCCCGAGGGCAGCGAAGCATTCTTTGAATTCTGGTTGTCGGACAAGGCACCGCAATTGCCGCAGTTGAGCTATTCGGTGCTGGCGCTGGGCGATTCGAGCTACGCCGATTTTTGTGCGATGGGCAGAATCTTTGACGATCGGCTGCGCGCACTTGGGGCGAAACCGGTGGTTGAGCGGGTCGAGTGCGACCTCGACTTCGAGTCACCGGCGGCCGGCTGGACCGAGCAGATCGTTGCACACGCTCGCAACGAGGTCAGCGCTGCAGAAGTGCGGCGGCCCGCCGTGTTGCGTGCAGTCCCGAGCGCTCAGGCCTCAAGCCGTGCAGAACCGTTCGCTGCCGAAATTCTTACGCGCCAACGCATCACTGGCCGCGGCTCGAGCAAGAACGTGCAACATGTCGAACTCGATCTCGAAGGGTCCGGCCTCGTGTACCAGCCCGGCGACTCGCTGGCGGTGCTGGCAAGTAATCCGGACCAACTCATCGATGCGCTGGCGCAGGCAACCGGCGTTGACGCCGAAGACCTCAGCCAGAAAGAGATCACGGCGTTGAGCCGGCCGTTGCTCGAGGCTGTTGCCAGGGAGCACGCGAAACTGCGCACCGTGCTTGACGATCGCGCGCAGTTTGCAGATTACCTCGCGACGCGCCAGTTGATCGATCTGGTGCACGAATTTCCGGTGGACTGGCAGCAGCCACAGTTTGTCGCTGCACTGCGCAAACTCGCGCCTCGCTCCTACTCGATTGCGTCGAGTCTCGACGCCAACCCGGACGAGGCACACCTGACGGTCGCCGTCGTTGATTACGAAGCCTATGGCAGGCACCACCAGGGAGCTGCATCAAGCTTCTTAAGCGGCAATGCCACGCATGCGCCCGTGCGCGTCGAGCCGAACGAGAATTTCCGGCTGCCGCAAAACGGGGATACGCCCATCATCATGGTTGGCGCCGGTACCGGCGTGGCACCTTACCGTGCCTTTATCGAGCACCGCCGCGAGCACGGCCATAACGGCGACAACTGGCTGGTGTTCGGCGATCGCAATCTGTGCAGCGACTTCCTCTACCAGCTCGAGTGGCTGCGATACCGCAAGGAAGGTCTGCTCACGGCGCTGGACGTGGCTTTCTCGCGCGATCAGGCCAGCAAGCTCTATGTCCAGCACCGGCTCCTCGAGAACAGCGCGCAAATTTATGCCTGGCTGCAGCGTGGCGCACACTTTTACGTTTGCGGCGACGCCAAGAAAATGGCCGGCGACGTGCACGAGGCACTGCTCACGATCATCCGCCAGGAAGGCGGATTGTCGAACGACAATGCCGCGGCCTATATCACCGACCTGAAACAGGCACGGCGCTACCAGCGGGACGTGTATTGATGAGCGCCGCGAGCACATTGACACCGGTCGAGGGCATCAAGGCACGCAGCGACTACCTGCGCGGCACGATCAAGGCCAGCCTTGCCGATGCGGCCACGGGAGCGCTGGCCGAAGACGACACGCAATTGTCCAAGTTCCATGGCTTTTACCAGCAGGATGATCGCGATATTCGGGCCGAACGCACACGCCAGAAACTCGAACCGGCCCACAGCTTCATGATTCGGGTGCGCGTGCCCGGCGGCATCGCGACCGCCGAGCAGTGGCTGGAGATGGACCGGCTGGCCCGCGACTACGCCAATCAGAGCATTCGCCTGACGACACGCCAGGCGTTCCAGTTTCACGGCATTATCAAGCGCGACCTCAAGACGACGATCGCGGCCATCAATGCAAGCCTGCTGGACACGATCGCCGCCTGTGGCGATGTCAATCGCAATGTCATGTGCACACCACTGGCGGAGCGATCGGCAATCCATGCCGCAGCCTGCAGTGCAGCAGCAGCGATCAGCGCGCACCTGACGCCGAATACCAGTGCCTATCATGAAATCTGGCTGGACAAGGAACGCGTTGCAGGTGGCGACGTCGAGCCGATCTACGGACCGACCTACCTGCCTCGCAAGTTCAAGATCGGTGTCGCGATCCCGCCGTCAAATGATGTCGACATTTTTTCACAGGACCTGGGCTTCATTGCCATCCAGAAAGACGGCGAACTTGCCGGCTTCAACGTTACGGTGGGCGGCGGCATGGGCATGCACCACGGCGAGCCGGAAACCTACCCGCGCGTGGCAGACGTTATTGGATTCTGTACGCCGGAACAGGTAACCAGTGTCGCCGAGCAGGTTGTCAAAGTGCAGCGCGACAACGGCGATCGCAGTAACCGCAAGCACGCGCGACTCAAGTACACGATCGATGATCGCGGTCTTGACTGGTTCAGGGCCGAATTGCATTCGCGTTTGGGATTCGAATTAAAGGCCGCGGCGCCGTATCGGTTCCTGAGCCGCGGCGATGAATTTGGCTGGAGCAAGGACCAGCAAGGCAAATGGCACCTGACCTTGTTCGTGCCTCAGGGCCGTGTTGTCGATAGCGGCGAACAGAAAATGCTGAGCGCGCTGGCGGCAATTGCGAAGGTGCACGAAGGAACGTTTCGACTGACCGCGAACCAGAACGTAATCATCAGTGAGGTTGCCGCAAATCGCCGCCGCAACATTGAACGTTTGTTACAGTCGCACGGCATCGCGCCAACGGCAACGCTTTCGCCACTGCGGCAGCAGGCACTGGCTTGCGTGGCGCTACCGACTTGTGGCCTTGCCATGGCCGAGGCTGAGCGCTACCTGCCCGAGCTCACAACGAAGATTGAAGCGCTGCTCGACCAGCACGGGCTGCGTGATGAACCGATTTCGATGCGCATTACCGGCTGCCCGAATGGCTGCGCCCGTCCCTACCTCGCCGAGATCGGACTGGTCGGCAAGGCACCCGGGCAATACAGCCTGTTCCTCGGTGGCGACGGCCTCGGTACGCGCCTCAACCGCCTGAGCCATGAAAATGTCAATGAAGCCGAAATCCTCGACATCCTGGCGCAACATTTCGCTGCTTTCGCAGCCGCGCGCACGCCCGGGCATGCATTCGGTGACTTCGTTGTGAGGTCGACCTGATGTCCGCCTGTGCCAGCATTGTCCCCTGCATTGCACACGATGAATTCGCGACCCGCGAAGTGGTGCTGGACCATTGCAATGCGACTTTCGCGAAACTGAGTGTGCCGGAGCGGGTCGCATGGTCACTGGAAAACCTGCCGGGACAACACGTCGTGACGTCAAGTTTTGGCGCGCATGCGGCAGTGTCGTTGCATTTGCTGACGCAACAGAAGCCCGACATCCCGGTAATCCTTATTGACACCGGCTACCTGTTCCCCGAGACCTATCGTTTTATCGACGAACTCACAGAGCGCCTGAAGCTGAATCTGAAGGTATACAGTGCCGGGCTGTCGGCACGCTGGCAGGAGGCACGCTTCGGAGAGCGCTGGAAGATGGGTCCCGCAGCACTCGAGGAATACAACCAGCTCGTCAAGGTGGAGCCGATGAAACGTGCCATCAACGACCTTGAGGTCGGTACCTGGTTTGCCGGTCTGCGTCGCAGCCAGTCGCACGGCCGCAAGCACACCGCGTTCCTCGAATGGTCAAATGAGCGCTGGAAAGTACATCCGATAGCCGACTGGAGCGACCGCGATGTGCACCGCTACCTGACACAGAACAAATTGCCCTACCATCCGTTGTGGGAGCACGGTTACGTCAGCATCGGCGACTACCACACGACCAAATCAATTCACGAAGTGAGTGAAGCAGAACAACTGCGCTTCTTCGGTCTGAAACGCGAATGCGGCCTGCACGAGATCGATCTCGCCAGTATTTGAGCCACGCCTAGGCGGCGACCGGAATGCCAACCTCGCAACCGGTGCGAGTCGGTATGTCGACCTGGCCGGCCAGCTCGTCAACCTGCTGCTGAGAGTCTGCCGTGGTGGCCCGCTCGATCAATTCGCGTGGCCAGTGCGGCGCAAACATGGCAATGAAATCCAGCATATAACGCCGCAACGCACGATCGCGCGGCATGCCGATCCAGGTGGTCACGGTCGGAAACAAGCCCTTGGCACAAGTGGCATGAAAATCGGTGAGATCGTCTTCGAGCACCGCCATAGGCGCCAGCACCCCAACACCCATGCCCATGCGCACATAGGTCTTGATGACATCGGCATCACGCGCCGTGAACACGACATTGGGTTGCAGGCGCTCGTTCTCAAACGCGCGCAGGAACGACGAGCCACGACTCGAGCTGAATACGTAGGTAATCAGGGGATGCTCGGCCAAAGCGTGCAGGCTCAGGGCCTTTTTGCTGGTAGCCAGCGGGTGATCCTTGCGCGTCAGTACGATGCGATCCCAGTGAAAGCACGGTAGTAAATTAAGCTCCGGAAACAGCGCCTGCGAATCCGTTGCGATGGCGAAGTCCACTCGCCCTGCTGCCACCAGGTCGGCAATCTGTTCCGACGTACCCTGGTGCAATTCAATATTTACGTTCGGGTAGCGTTCGTGAAACCGGCTGATCACGTCCGGCAAGACATAACGCGCCTGCGTATTCGTCGTCGCAATCGACAACGTGCCATGCTGCTCCGACATCAGGTCCTGGCCCACGCTGCGAATATTCTCAACGTCGCGCATTATCTTGCGCGCATACTCGACAATGGTGGCACCCACAGGGGTTACGCCAATCAGTGCCTTGCCTTTGCGTGAGAAAATCTGCACGCCAACTTCCTGCTCGAGCTGCCGCAGCTGCTTGCTGATGCCCGGCTGGCTTGTAAACAGCCGTTCCGCCGCAGCAGTAATGTTGAGGCCGTTATCGACGACCCCGAGCAGGTATTTGAGTTGGATGAGTGTCACGATCTTTCGCGTTGAAGATGACTGGACGAGAATCGGCTGCTGCAGGCGATATAAACATTGCACAAAGGCCGAGTCAAATTCGACCGCGGAACTGTGCAGCTGTTCAATCGGCTGAGTGGCACGACATATTCCATCGCGGTCTGGTCGCCAAAGAAATCGATATTTTGCCTTGTCGGCGCGCCTCGCTATGTTGCCTGCTGAGATATTGAGGATTCGATTTGGACCGGTTACCCATTTTCCTGAGCCTGCAGGACAAGCCCTGCCTGGTGATCGGCGGTGGCGACGTCGCCGCAAGAAAAATCGCGCTGCTGCGACGCACGGGCGCCGCGATCTCCGTGCTTGCGCAGGAGTTCAACGCATCGCTGCTGCAGCAGGTCGCTGCAGGCCAGCTGACTCGCGTTGAACAATCGTACGGGAGCGAGATAATCCGTCAATTCTGGTTGGTCATCGCCGCGACTGACGACGCAGCATTCAACCATCGTATCGCCGCGGATGCTGCCGCTGCCTCACGGTTCTGCAACGTGGTCGATGACAATGCTGCGTCAAGTTTTATCCTGCCGGCGATCGTCGATCGCTCGCCGGTGCTGATCGCCATCGGCACCGAAGGCAATGCCCCGGTTCTTGCGCAGCAACTCAAGAACCAGATTGAAGCCTGGTTGCCGGCAAGAATCGGTGCTCTCGCTGCACAAGCGGGACGCTGGCGAAAGTTGGTGCAAAAGCGCTTTTCGGGCCTTCGTGAGCGCCGCCGTTTTTGGCAGGATTTCTTCACCGGGCCAATCGCCGAGCACCTGCTTGCTGGTCGCCAGGCGGCTGCGGAAAAGGCCATGCGTGCACAACTGGTGGGGACGGTCGTCACACCGGCCACATCACGCGGCGAGGCCTGGATCGTCGGCGCCGGCCCCGGTGACCCGGGCTTGATGACGTTGCGCGGGCAAAACCTGGTCGGTCGCGCCGATATCATCCTGTACGACCGGCTGGTGTCCGAGCCGATTCTTGATCTCGCGCGCAAGGAAGCGGAACTGATCTTCGTCGGCAAGAGTGCCGGCTCAAATGCGATGTCACAGGACGCCATTAATGCATTGCTGGTGCGGCTCGTGCGTGAGGGCAATCGTGTTTGTCGACTGAAAGGCGGCGACCCGTTCGTATTTGGCCGTGGCGGCGAAGAGGCCCTGGCGCTGGCGGCAGCCGGCCTGCCATTTCAGATTGTGCCGGGCATTTCGGCAGCATTAGGGTGCGCCGCGTATGCCGGCATACCGCTGACCCTGCGCGGCGTCAGCGGCAGTGTCACGCTCGCGACCGCAAAACTGGACAGCGATCTCGGGCCCGACTGGCCGCAGCTGTTAAACGCGGGCCACACGCTTGCCCTGTACATGGGCGTGAGTTCGATAGCTGATATCGGCGAGCAGCTGTTGCATCGCGGCTTGCCGCCGGATCTGCCGGTTGCCATCGTCGAGAATGGCACCACGCCGCAACAACGTACGATCATCAGCTCGGCCATTGCGCTGGCCCGGGATGCGGCGGCCGCAAAAATTGTTTCACCTGCAATGGTGTTCATTGGCGAATCCATACGCGCCGCGAGCAAATTGCAGTGGTTCGAACAATCCCTCGCCGATCGTAGCGCAGTTCTTGACGGCGGCTTTGGTTCACACATAGACTGCGCAAGACTCATCGAGACCGGCTGAGGGATAGGCCCATTGAAGCCGGGGCAACCTCCAGGACTAACCATCCCGGGAAGGTGCCAACTCCTGCGGTGACTTGATCACCGAGAGATGAGTGTCGTAGCAACACGCCGCCCGATATGGGCCGCTGACGGAGACGACACACACTCCCCTCGCGGGTTTCGCAGGGTTCCGATGAGTAAGCAGTAATTGGAACCATTCATGAGACCCGACTAATGACCAAGCAAATTGACTCAGCAACGATTGCAGTGCGTGCCGCAATTGAATCCGACACGCAATTCGGCGCTGTCGTGCCACCGCTTTACCTGTCAACCAACTTCGCGTTCGCAGGCTTTGGCGAGAAGCGTGAGTACGACTACACACGCTCGGGCAACCCGACGCGCGATGCACTCGCCGATGCGCTGACCGAACTCGAAGGCGGCGCCGGTGCAGTCATCACCGCCTCCGGTATGGCCACATTGACGCTGCTCTGTCACTTGCTGAAACCCGGCGACGTACTTGTGGCACCGCACGATTGTTACGGCGGGACGTTTCGCCTGTTTGACAAGCTGGCGTCAAAGGGACACTTCGAAGTCTTGTTCGTTGACCAAACCGACTCGACCGCGGTCGCTCGCGCCTGCCTGCGGAAACCGAAGTTGATACTTACCGAAACGCCGTCAAACCCGCTGCTGCGCATCGTCGACATCGCGAAGATGGCGCAGTTTGCAAAAGACTGTGGCGCCCTGCTGGCCGTGGATAACACATTCCTGTCGCCGGCGTTGCAAACGCCTATCGCGCTCGGCGCCGATATCGTTTTGCATTCGACCACCAAGTACATCAATGGTCACAGCGATGTGGTTGGCGGCGCCGTGATCGCCGCCAACGACGAGCTGGCCGCGGAACTTTGCTGGTGGGCCAATTGCCTAGGCCTGACCGGCGCGCCGTTCGACAGCTTTCTCACGCTGCGCGGCCTGCGCACGCTGCGACCGCGCATCCGTCAGCACGAGGAGAATGCGCAACTGCTGGCGAACGTGCTTTTCGACCAGCCACAGGTAGCAAAGGTTTATTACCCGGGACTGGCGACTCACCCGGGGCATGAGCTGGCGGCACGCCAGCAACGCGGTTTCGGCGGCATGCTGAGCTTCGAACTCAACGGCGGCGACGTCGCGATCCGAACGTTCCTGCAACACCTGCAGCATTTTTCATTGGCCGAATCGCTCGGCGGTGTCGAGAGCCTTGTTTGCCACCCGGCGTCGATGACTCACGCACCGGTCGCGCCGGAAGCACTGGCCAAGGCCGGCATAGGCCGCAACCTCATCCGGCTGTCGGTAGGCATCGAATCCGGGGACGACCTGGTGGCCGATGTGCTGGCTGCGCTGGACGCCGCGCAGTGCAAGGCCAAACTGTCCATCGTGCATGGCACTCAGGCGGGCGGGCTGTAAAGCAGTACGGTCACAGTATCGCCAGGCCTGATGATGCCAGCCGCTTCCACGACACCGACAACGCCGCGGCTGAGCTTCGCCGCCTTGGAAAACGCAGTTGATGCCAGCGACTTGCCCGCACGCGTTGTGTACCTGGACGCTATTTTCTTGCCCATATCGTGGCACGGCGGATTGTATTCCTCGACCATCAGTTCCGCGCCCGAGGGAAACTTCAGCAGCGAACCTTTCGGCAACCGCGACAGCTCAGGGACGCCGCTGAAGCAAAGGTTGGCGCCGAGGCAAGCGGCGGTCAGCGGAGTGCTCAGGTCGAGCGCCGCCGAGATACCTGCCAGCTCTTCGAGTGACACCGCTGACCACTGCCGCTCATTACGACGCAAGCGACCCTTGCGCTGCTTGTCGCCTGCCCATGCGGTCCGCGTGTAGGACCGATGCCGATCACCGACAATTCCATCAAGCTCGACTTCGATGCACGGCAGCTCGTCCTTGCCGAGGTCATCGTTGTTGCCAGCGTGCACCGACACTACTGTGGCCAGCATCTTTCGCATTGAATATCCCAATTTCGACGGTTCCGGCCCACATCCTACCCGAAGCGCGATGAGCGGCTATAATCCGCAAGGCAGCGATTCCTCGCTGTCATGCAAATCGCGTACAGTGGCCAGACAAACAGGAGGCCTGCCGTGCTTCGACTAAACGTTAATGGCAAGGACATTGAGCTGGAGAACCTGGACGAATCGACACCGTTGCTCTGGGTCTTGCGCGACCAGCTCGGCCTGGTTGGCACCAAGTTCGGTTGCGGCGGCGGTTTCTGCGGCGCCTGCACCGTGCATGTTAATGGCGCACCGGTCCGGTCGTGCACGCTGCCCGCCAGCAGCGCCGCTGGCCAGAACATCCGCACCATCGAGGGCCTGGCTACCGATGGCGCGCTGCATCCACTGCAACAGGCCTGGATCGAACATGATGTGCCGCAATGCGGCTACTGCCAGGCCGGGCAATTGATGAGCGCCGCGGCACTGTTGGCACGCACTCCGGCACCAACGGACGCCGACATCGATACCGCCATGCAAGGCAATCTGTGTCGCTGTGGAACCTACCAGCGCATTCGCGCCGCAATACACAGCGCCGCTGGAAAATCGGGAGACGCATCATGAATGCCGCAGAACGAAGGCTCGCGAGAGATCCCAACCTGGCGGCAGTCCTGCGCGAGGCGGACGGCGTCCTGGCCGCGGCCACCGGGCACACTGTCAGCCGACGCACGTTTCTCAAGCTCGCCGGACTTGCCGGCGGCGGCCTGACCCTGGGTTTCAACCTGTCCGCGACTTCGGCCGCACAAGGCGCGAGCGCGGCGGGCGAACTCGAGTTCAACGCATTCCTGAAGATCTCACCGGATGGCTCGATTCTTATCTATAACAAGAATCCGGAGGTCGGCCAGGGCATCAAGACAGCCTTCCCGATGATCGTCGCCGAAGAACTCGACGCAGACTGGAATGACGTCCGGGTTGAGCAGTCACCGATCAATGAAGCGCTTTACGGGCGCCAGGCGGCGGGTGGCTCGCGTTCCATTCCAGGTGCCTGGAACCAGTTGCGCGAGGCCGGCGCGACCGCGCGCGCCATGCTGGTGCGGGCGGCCGCCGATACCTGGGGTGTCGCGGTGGCGGAGTGCCGCACTGCGGCCAGCGTCGTCACGCACGAGGCCAGCGGCCGGCGCCTTAGCTATGGCGAGCTCGCCGCAGCAGCGGCTGCATTGCCAGTACCCGACGTGGCCTCGCTGACGCTCAAGTCACGCAGCGACTATCGCCTGCTTGGGCAACGCATCAGCGGCGTCGATAACGAGCAAATCGTTACGGGCCAGCCACTCTTTGGTATCGATACGCAGCTGCCGGGCATGCTGTACGCCTGCTACATCAAGTGCCCGGCGACCGGCGGCCGGGTACGCGCCGCGAATCTCGATGAGATTCGTGCCCTCCCCGGAGTACTCGATGCTTTCGTCATTGAGGGCAACGATGTCATGACCGAGCTGATGCCCGGCCTGGCCATCGTCGGCGAATCCACCTGGGCGACGCAAAAGGCGCGTGCGTCCTTGCGCGTGGACTGGGATGAAAGCACGGCCTCAAAGGACAGCTGGACTGACCTGGTCCGGCAGGCGACGGCGCTGGCTGACCAGCCAGGCAGCGCGACGCTTCGCGACGATGGCGACGTGACACGCGCATTCGAGGCCGCCGCGCAGACAGTCGAGGCGTTTTACAGTTACCCGTTCCTGTCGCACGCGCCCCTGGAGCCGCAGAATTGCACCGCCTGGTATCGCGACGGTGCGCTCGAGATCTGGGCACCAAGCCAGACACCGCAACGTGCCTTGCAGAGTGTCGCGAGCGCTGTTGCGATACCGGTTGAGAAAATCACACTGCATCAAACGCGCATAGGCGGCGGTTTCGGCCGCAGGCTCATAAATGACTACGTCTGCGAAGTCGCCGCGATCGCGACCAGGGTCGGCGCACCAGTCAAGCTGCAATGGAGCCGCGAGGACGACATGGCGCACGACTTCTGCCGCCCGGCGGGTTTCCACGCGATGCAGGCGGCGCTGGACAAGGCCGGCAGGCTCACGGCCTGGCAGGACCATTTCATCACCTTCACCTATGATGGCCAGGCGCCAGTGCCGGGCGGCGATGCTCGCGGCGAAATTTTTCCCATGGGACTGGTCGACAACCTGCGCATGACTCAGAGCATGCTGCCACTTGGCACGCCGACCGGCGCCTGGCGCGCGCCGCGATCCAACGGCTTTGCCTTCCCGTTGCAAAGCTTCTGCCACGAACTGGCGGTGGCGGCCGGACGCGATCACCTGGAATTCCTGCTCGAGGTCGTGGGCGAGCCGCGCTGGCTCGAAGATGGCAATGACGGAGCCCTGCACACCGGTCGCGCTGCTGCGGTCATCAGGCTCGCAGCCGAGCGTGCCGGCTGGGGACGACCATTGCCTGCCGGGCGCGCGCTCGGTCTCGCGTTTTACTTCAGCCACGCCGGACACTTTGCTGAGGTCGCGGACGTCAGTGTGGATAAGAATCGCAAGCTCACCGTGCACAAGGTAACAGTCGCCGGTGATGTCGGCCCGATCGTTAACCGCAGCGGAGCGGAAAGCCAGTGCCAGGGCGCTGTAGTCGACGGACTCAGCACCCTGCTCGGCCTGCAGATCACCATGGAAAACGGGCGTGTGCAGGAATCGAACTTTCACCAGTACCCTCTGCTACGCATGCCAAATGCGCCGGTCGTGGATGTGCATTTTATAGAGAGCGATTTTGCACCGACCGGTCTCGGCGAGCCGGCGCTGCCGCCGCTTGCGCCTGCTGTCTGCAATGCGATCTTTACTGCAACAGGACATCGCATTCGGATGCTGCCACTGAGCAAGGAAGGATTTCACGTTTGATCGGACCGGGCCGCGAATCGGTTCCCCGTCCGCACACTGGTTCTTACTACGCAGCGTCGCGTAACGACGCGACCGATTACGGACAACTGAGCGGTGAGCAACGGGCCGATATCTGCGTGATTGGCGCCGGCTTCACCGGCGTCTCGACAGCGCTGCACCTGGCCGAACGCGGCTACAAGGTAACCGTACTCGAGGCAAACAAGGTTGGCTGGGGCGCCTCCGGGCGCAACGGTGGGCAAATGATCGCCGGCATCTCCGGTGAACAGCGCATCGCGCGACAAATGGGCCGGCATGTCGAAGAAGTTTTTCGCGAGCTGCGCTGGGCCGGGCACCGGATCATTCGTGAGCGTGTCGAAAAATACGCGATCCAGTGCGACCTGAAGTACGGCTACCTCGACGTCGCGATCAAACCGCGGCACCTGCGCCAGCAGGAAGCAGACTGCGCGCGGCTGCAGCGCGATAACCTGCCGTTCGAGGTCCGCATGCTGTCGCGTGCGGAAACCGCCGCGACCATCGGCACCGACGCTTATCTAGGTGCGCTGCTCAATATGGGCAATGGCCACCTGCATCCGCTGAATCTCTGTGCCGGTGAAGCACGCGCCGCGGTGTCGCTGGGTACGACCATCCATGAAGCCTCACCGGTGCTTCGCATCGAACATGGCGCCACAGCGCGCGTCATTACCGAGCACGGTGCGGTCAGCGCCGATACGGTCATCCTTGCAGGCAACGCCTATCATACGCTGGAGCACCAACTGCGCGGCATCATGTTCCCGGTGAACAGCTTCATAATCGCCACCGAGCCGCTGCCTGCCGAGACGGTTGCCAGGATCAATCCGCGCGACCTCGCCGTCTGTGATCCGAATTTTGTGCTCGAATATTTTCGCCTGAGCGCCGACAAGCGCCTGCTGTTCGGCGCACGACTCAATTATGCAGGCGACGACCCGGACGTGATTCAGAAGAGCCATCGCGCAAAGATGGCACGGCTTTATCCAGAGCTCGCGGATGTGCGCATCGACTACGCCTGGGGCGGCAAGATCGGTGTACCCATCAACCGCGTGCCGCAGATGGGCCGCGTCGCGAGCAATGTGTTCTACTGCCAGGGTTACTCGGGTCACGGCGTCAACGTCACCCACCTGGCCGGCCAGATTCTGGCCGATGCGGTAGCGGGAACCATGGAGCGCTTTGACCTGTTTGCCAACGTAAAACCCGTGCGCGTACCCGGCGCGTACCGGTTCGCGGGACCGATGATGTCGCTGGGCATGCTGTATTACCGTATCAAGGACCGACTTTAAAGATAGC